>Ga0156236_141_pt1 | contig 121448 bp, 96 predicted proteins | sample RifCSPlowO2_12_FD_107883 | JGI IMG/M metagenome (GOLD analysis project Ga0156236, IMG submission 107883) | Candidatus Lindowbacteria bacterium RIFCSPLOWO2_12_FULL_62_27
GAGTCCAAATAAGGCGTATCGGTCCGCCACATCCTGCGTTTGTTTCAGCCGCCGATACGCAACCGTGAGAAATACGGCCAGCATCGCCAGCCATCCCGATAATCCCAGAATGCCCTGCTCGCACAAAAACTGCATCGGTTCCGAATGCACATAATCGGTGATCGGCCCCATCCCCACGCGCCGGTACCGGTCAGGCCGGAAAAAGGGGAAGGTGACATGCGAAGTTCCCAGGCCCTGGCCGAACCACGGGTCGTCCCAGAGCATCCGGGCCGCGCCCCACCACATGTAGAGCCGGATGATGTTCGTTCCCTTGTGAACCTGGAAAATCGATTGCAGTGTTTCCAACCGGTGCGCCGACATGACCGCCAGGCCCAGAGAAACGACGACGAGCGCCACCAGCGCCGCGATCGCAACCGTCTTCCACCGCCGGCCCAACCACTCCCTGAGCCGCCCGAACCGGCACTCGAACCATGCCAGCAGGCCAAAAAACACCATCATCCCAAGCCACGCCCCGCGCGTCTCGCCCACCCAGAGGTTGTACAGGCCGAGCAGGGCCGTGATCGCGTATCCGGCCGCGGCCAACGGCCGGCGCGCGCCGATCGACAGGCAGATCGCGATGGGCGTGGTATAGGTGAGAAAGGACGCGAAAAAATCCTTGTTCCCGAATGTCGCGTGTTTGACGGCATAACCCCACTTTTCCATGCCCAGACCCTGCATCTGAAGAATGGCGTAGATCGAGGTAATCGGGACCATGGCGACATAGGTGTGAAGCGCGATATCCCAGCGGCGGCGCGTGTTCACGAAGGTGATGATCAGATAAAAAAACAGGCCGGCGGCCGCGAACCGCACGGCCCACTCCACCGCGTAATACCAAAACTGCCGGGGCGCCGCCATGGCGCCGCCGATCCCGAGCCAGAAAAAAACGAGGATGGCGCCGTTCAACGGCGTCGGCGCCACCCGGAACGTTTCCTTGTCGGAGAAATGTCCGAGCCAGAGAAGGAAGAGGGTGAAGTTCACGGCCTGAAAGGCGACGTCTTTGAGGATGGCAATTTGTTGGAGCGTGACGAAGACGATCTCGAACAGGATCAAGGCAAAGGAGAGCCGGGACAGCGATGCGGCGGAACGCGTCAAAAAGAACAAACCCGCAAATACGACAGATCCGGCGACGACCGAAACATGGACCGGCGGGTGGATAAGATGCTCAAGAATCGCCATGGGCGCGTCTCCGGCTGTACCGTCCCTCGCGAATGATCCGATAGGATGCTTTGGCGGGCGCCGCAAACTGGAAAAAGGCGCTCGCCGACTCGGGGTCCGACAACTTGTCCGAGGCGACGCCGAGCGCGTAGGCCACAAGAAACCTGTCCAGGGCGGGGTCGCCCGCTCTTTGCATCAGCTTGGTTCGAACCTGCTGGACCATCTCCGGCGGCGCCTGGCCGCGGCGCAGGCCCACGTTCAGATGTTCGAGGATGCTGATCAGATAGAGCAGGTCCGTGTTTTGTCGCATGGTGTCGACGATCATTCCCACGGCGTGTTGAGGGATCAGCGGGTCGGCCTCCGCGAATCGGGCGGCCATTTTTGACGTGTACCGCACTTCCTCCCGGCTCGGCCCGATTTTGCGGTTGACATTGATTCTGTACAGCCAGTAATTCGTGATCGATTCGTCATGCGATTTCAGATTCTCCTCCCACAAGGTCTGATGCAGGAGGGCGCGCACGTGGGCGTAAATGTCGAATTGCGTCCAGAAGCCGTTCCAGTAACGGTAGTAGTTGCGCATGGAATCATCGAGAACCTGCCACATCAGAAACTGATTGTGATAACGTCCCCGGGACGTGTCGTTCAGGTAGGCGGTGCAGAACTGGACGACTGGAAGCTGTCCGTCGGCGCTGTTGTTCAGGATCGCGGCGTATTCCATGTCCAGAAAACTTTGATGCAGGAGGCCGGGCGATTTTGTCTCCTCAAAGAGCTTTTTGCGTGTGTCGCTGATGGCCGGATGGATCTGGGCGTAATTGGGCGCGATCTGCAGGAGGCGGTCCTGGAACTGAAGGGCCTCCCGATAGCGGCCTTCCAGGAAACAGTAATGTGCCACATTGTAGTACACCTCGTGATCGTAAGGATTGCACTTGAGAATCTTCAAGGCGCGCTTGTGGGCGGCCGCCATCGTGGACGTCTCGTTTTTCGATGGGATGCGGTTGCCGCGCAGGATGCGGATTTGTCCATACGCCAGAAGGGATACCCCGGCCAGTCCCAGAGACAGCGCGACGATTTCTTTCGGCGCGCCGAACTTCGCGGTTATCTTGCGCGCCTCTTTCAGGGCTTGCTTCCTCTCCTTTGGCTCCTCGAACCCCGTCATGTACCGGGTGATGATCGCCATCTGGAACCAGAAGACCACCATGCTGGTCGTGTATCGCAGATTGATGTTCAGGGAATCGTGAACAATGCCGGCGATGAAGGAGGCGCCAAGGCCGAAAAAGAGATAGCGGTCGGACTGTTCCCGGATCGTCCCGAGTTTCCGGCAGACCATGTACAGGAATATCACCAACATCGACATCCATGCGGAAAATCCCAGAATCCCCTGCTCGCACAGGATCTGCAATTCCTCCGAATGAACGAAATCCGTGTTATGCGACAATCCCGCCCTTTGGTAGTTGTCAACACGGAAATATGGAAAGGTCAGATGCGAGGTCCCCATCCCCTGGCCCAACAAGGGGCTGTCCCAGACCATCCGGGCGGCGGACCACCACATATGGACGCGCACGAGATTGGTGCCCAGTTGGGTCTGAAAAATGGATTTCAACGTGTCCAAACGATGCTGGGACATGAACGCCAAAGCAAGCGAAATCCCAAGCGTCCCAGCGAGCAGGCCGATCAGCATCGCCTTCTTTAAGCCGCCCAGCCGGCGGTTCAGCCGGCCCCACCGGCACTCGAAATAGAACCAGGCGGGAAGGAAGACCATGAGGCCGACCCAGGCGCCGCGGGTTTCACCCACCCAGATGTTGTAGAGTCCAAGCACGGCGAGAATGCCGTAGAGGGCCGGGCGGACCAGGCCGGTTGATCCGACAGCCATCATGAGGGCCACCGGAGCGGTGTAGGTCAAAAACGAGGCGAAGATGTCCTTGTTGCCGAACGTCGCGCATCCACGGGCGCCTTCCCATTCAATGAAGTCGTAGCCCTGAAGCTGAAGAACGCCATAAAAGGAACTGAGACCCATCACTCCCAGAAGCGTCTTGATGGCCTGGTCCCAGCGTTTTCGCGTGTTGACGAAATTGAAGGCCAGAAAAAAGAACAAAACAACCGCCGCCTGCTTGACGCTCCACTCAAGCGCGCCATACCAAAACCGCCGGGGCGTCCATGCGGCGCACAGCACGCACACCGAGTAGAAAACGAACACGGGGATGTTCATGGGACTTGGCGCCAGTTGGGGCGCCGGAGGCGCTGACCCGGCGGTCGCGTGGATGAGCCACATGAGAAAGAGGGTGAAAACGACGAATTGAAACACGACGGGTTTCAGGATGATTCCGTTTTCAAACATACTGGATACATGGAAGACAACGAACGCGATGAGAAACAGCACCGATGCATGAACCAGGCTGGAGAAGACTCTGGAGGAGCGCGTGAGGAAGAACAGGCAGAGAAACCCCCCACTCGCCATGAGGATCAAATAGGAAGAGGGCCAGTCCAGGAAATCAGTCCACATCCGATTGGTGCAACTATAACAGAAATCCGGAGCATTCCAACAATGGGAAATGAGCGGTCAGAACTCAGTATCCGTACTGGCTGATCCTCCGCAGAATCCGGGCGTGGGAATCGTCGCCGACGGCACGATTGCGCGCCGTGGCGAAGAAACGGGTGGCCATGTCCCGTTCGTCGGCGCGGTGGGACAGGACGCCCAGCGCGTAATAGAGGAGGGGCGAATCGATCCGACCCTCGGCCGCCCTGATCAGTTCCTGCCGCATGCCGCGGCAGAGGTTGGCGGGCAGATGTTCGGGGCGCAGGCCTTCGAGAATGTTGATTAAATAGAGGAGATCGGCCTCCGGATCCTTCAGCACCAAGAGGCCCCCCAGGGCATACCGGAGGACGTGCAACCTCCGGGACGCGAATGCCGCCGCCATTTTGACGGCATACTGCGCCTCCTGCCACGGCCGGCCGCTGATCCGCACAAACTCGACCCGGAGGTTCCAGTGATCCTGCATGGCCGTTTCGCCCGCTTGAAGGTAAGTGGCGTATAACGTCTGCAAGTGGAGATCTTCAGGATACCGGCCGACCCCCCATTCCCAGCCGCTCCAGAAGCGCAAGAGGTTGAAGAAGCCGTCTTCCTGAACGAGCCAGAAGATGAACTGGTTGTGATGGTGTGCGCGCGCGCCGTTCTTCAAGTACGTGCGATACCCCTCAATGACTTTCATGTGCGGCTCATGGTCGTTGTTCATGACGGCAAATCCCTCGAATTCCAGATTCGCCGCGTGCAGATACTTCGGCTGATTCGTCGTGAAATACAGGCGCATCAAGTTTGCGGCAATGACCCGGTGCGTATAGCTGTGATTCGGCGCCAGTTGCATGACCGCTCCAAGGGCCTCCAGCGTCTTGCCCGGCTCATTTATGTCGTGGTAGGCGCTGGCCAAGGCGTAGGCTGCCGAGGGATTGTAAGGATTCGATTGCAGGGCCGTCTTTCCGAGGGGAATGGACGAAATGGATCGCCCCCGGTCGGCCATGGCTATTTTGCACGCGCAGTCGCCCTTGAGCACGCGAAACTGGCAGTAGGCCATGAATGCGAACGCGGTTATGGCCGCCGGCAGGATCACAAAGTGCCGGACGGCCTGATGATGGGCCGGCGAAACGGATTCGGCCCGGCGGCGGATGTCCTGCAGGGTCTGTTTTCGGGTCTCCGGATCGAACCCGATCGCCAAACGGGTGGCCAGCGCCATCGATCCCCAAAACGCCATCATGCTCGAGGTATAACGCAGATTGATATTCAACGAATCATGAACCACCGCACCCACGAATCCACCCACGAGTCCAAATAAGGCGTATCGGTCCGCCACATCCTGCGTTTGTTTCAGCCGCCGATACGCAACCGTGAGAAATACGGCCAGCATCGCCAGCCATCCCGAAAATCCCAGAATGCCCTGCTCGCACAAGAATTGCATCGGTTCCGAATGCACATAATCGGTGCTCGGCGCCATCCCGATCCGCCGGTACCGGTCGGGCCGGAAAAAGGGGAAAGTGACGAACGAGGTTCCCAGCCCTTGGCCGAACCACGGGTTGTCCCAGAGCATCCGGGACGCGCCCCACCACATGTACAGCCGGATGATGTTCGTTCCCTTGTGAACCTGAAAAATCGATTGCAGCGTTTCCAACCGATGCGCCGACATCACCGCCAGACCCAGAGAAACGACGACGAGCGATGCCAGCGCCGCGATCGCAACCGTCTTCCACCGCCGGCCCAACCACTCCCTGAGCCGCCCGAACCGGCACTCGAACCACGCCAGCAGACCCAGAAATACCATCATCCCGAGCCACGCCCCGCGCGTCTCGCCCACCCAGAGGTTGTACAGGCCGAGCAACGCCGAGATCGCGTATCCGGCCGCGGCCAACGGCCGGCGCGCGCCGATCGCCATGCAGAGCGCAATGGGTGTGGTATAGGTGAGAAAGGACGCGAAAAAATCCTTGTTGGCGAATGTCGCGTGTTTGACGGCATAGCCCCACTTCTCCATGTCCAGACCCTGCATCTGAAGAATGGCATAGATCGAGGTAATCGGGACCATGGCGACATAGGTGTGAAGCGCGATCGTCCAGCGGCGGCGCGTGTTCACGAAGGTGACGATCAGATAAAAAAACAGGCCGGCCGCCGCGAACCGCACGGACCACTCCATGGCGTAATACCAAAACTGCCGGGGCGCCGCCATGGCGCCGACGATCCCGAGCCAGAAAAAAACGAGGATGGCGCCGTTCAACGGCGTCGGCGTCACCCGGAACGTTTCCTTGTCGGAGAAATGTCCGAGCCAGAGAAGGAAGAGGGTGAAGTTCACGGCCTGAAAGGCGATGTCTTTGAGGAGGACGGTGTGGTAGAACATGCCGGAGTAGTGGAGTGTGACGAAGACGATCTCGAACAGGATCAAAGCAAAGGCGAGCCGGGACAGCGACGCGGCGGAACGCGTCAAAAAGAACAAACCCGCAAATACGACAGATCCGGCGACGACCGAAACATGGGACGGCTGGTGGAGAAGATGTTCAAGAATCGCCATTGGCGGGTATCCGGGTTGAACGCTTGAAGACGCTGTTCAGGAACGCGGCGCCGTAAAAAAGGACGGCTAGAATGCTCAGGAATTTGATCCCGAACACCAGCGAACCGTATTCCGCGACGGCGCCCAGGGTGGAGCCGATCAGGTTGGATCCCATCGCGACCCCGATCAGAGGCGGGGGCACGGCTCGCAGTTTCAAGGCGAAGATGAAGGCGGCGAAGAAGAACGGCAGGCCTATGAAGAGTCCCGCCACGGCGTGCCGCCAGATACCCTCCAAGCCCATCAGTTGGTTCGCGTCCAGGAGATACCCCAGGATCAGCGCCGCGAAGATCGATGCGTAGAGCAGGTTCTCGGAAAACGCGGCGTGGCGGCGGGCGACGCCGTTGGCCAGCAGGATGACGACGAGGATCGCCGTGAACACCACCGTGTTTACGAACCAGGTACTGCCGTACAGCAGCGACATCTGGGTGACGGACTTCGTTTCCATCAGCAGAAACCCGGCGCCGAGAAACAGAAAGCCCCAGTCGATCTGCCTAATCTGGCCCATGGCCCGGTTGGCCAGCCACAAGGCCAGGACGATCATGATGAAGGCCATGTAAAAAAAGACGCCGGGAATGTGGCGGCTCTGCAGATAAATGAAAGGCCAGTCGTCCGACGGCACCGTCTGTTCGTTCACCGTTCCGTCGCTGACGTCCGCCGGCGGCAGACGGTCCCTGTACTTGAGGAGTCCGTCGCCTGCGGCATACAGGACGCCTTTCATCCACACCTGGTCCTCCGGGAACGCGGATTTGAGCATCTGATCGAACCGGCCGAGGATGAACGGCGACTGGCCCCAGTAGATGATCACCAGCAGGCCGTCCGGCCTCAGTCGCGCTCGGGCGGCCTGAATCGATTCCCTGGTGTAAATGAAATTGTCGAGCCGAATGCTGGACATGCCGCTGAGGAGGGTGTGCGCGTCCAGCGATGCGAACAGGATGTAATCGTATTGCTTTGACGTGGATTGCAGATACGTCCGGGCGTCGTTGATGTGAACGGAGACCCGCGTGTCGGCGTACGGCTGTTGGGGGTGCAGTTTCCTTCCCAGATCGACGACAACGGGATCGATGTCCACGGCGTCGACGCTTCGGGCCCCGCGCTCCAACGCCACGGCGATGTCGTTGCCCGGCCCGGACGCCACGATTAGCAGGTCCTTGTCGCGGGGGGAAAAGGTATCGAGCGCCATCAGATTGTGGGAGATCGTCCGGTCCCGGCAGGACCGGTATTCTGGAAACTGCGAAATGAATTCCGGCGACGTGTTCAACGCGTTGATGTAGTAGACTTCATTGTAGGCCAGCGCATATCCAAACGGGATTTTTCCGTCCCCAAGTTCCTTGTAGTACTTCTTCCCATAGTCCCTGCCGCAGACAACGTCCAGATACCACGGGACGACCTCGATTTTGTAATAGGGGCTCCATATCGCGCCGGCGTCGCCCCAGATCACGGCAAACACGGTCAGGATGCACAAGACCAGTTCCATCGCGAACAGCCGCAGCCGGTGAACGGAATACGAGACGAACAGGTATATTCCAAGACCGACGGTAAACCAGAACCACGACGGCAGGGAAAGATGGGACAGCGCCGAAAACAGCCACAGGCCGGACAGGCTGCCGGCGATGTTGATGCTGTACGCCCGGAGCGTCGGCAGCGGTTCCATCCAGCGCGCAATGGCCTGGCCGAACGGGACAAACAGGATGGACTGGACGGCGATCATGCCGGTGATGAACACGTAAAACGCCAGGGCCCGCACCGCGAGGTTGCCCGTCCAGGTTTGAAACAGAAACAGAACGGTGGAGCCGGGAATGTCAAGCCGGCCCAGCAGTTTTCCCGGCGGTGACACCCCGAGAAACGTCACGAGGGCGAAGAGGACGGAAAAATAGGGGAGGAGGGAAATGGACTTGTCTTTCATCAGCATTCCCGCGCCCATGCCCAGGAAGGCGCAGATCAGCGTCAGGTTCTTGAAATAGGCCAGCGCCCGCATTTCCGATGTCAGCCACCGGATCAGCAATATCTCGAAATACAGCGCCAGCACGCTCGCCAGAAATACGCCCCACCCCGGGCTGAACAGCGGCGTTGGCCGGTCCGAATCCGCCATGAGATCCGGGAAGCGGCGCAACAGGCACGCCATCACCAGCGCCGATACTCCGAGAAGGAACGTTGGCCATGCAAGACGGGAGAGATAATATGGAAACAGAGCCACCCGCTGGCCGGGCGGAGAGGACGAAAACAGCTTGTACACCGCATCCTCGGGCGCCGGGTGCAGGCGCCAGAACGCAAAGAGGATGAGACAGAAGGCGGCCATGCTGAAAAGGAGAATGGACAGCGTCTTCTGGATCTTCACCCCTTGTACCGCTCTTCGCGGAGGACGAATAGGCAGAGAAACCCCGCCCCCGCCGTCAGGATCAAATAGGAAGACGGCCATTCCAGAAAATCAGTACTCACGCTACTGCCGTGACTATAACAGAAATCCGGAGAATTCCAACAATGGGAAGTGCATGGTCATGGGGAAGCAGTCTTGCGCGACCCCCAAATCCTGCTATGATGCGCGCCTATGACGATGATTGAGGGCGTTGAGATCAAGGACCTGGTGACGCACAGCGATGAGCGCGGGTTTTTTCGGGAGATGATCCGCGTGACGGACGGGTTTTTTTCCGAAGGGTTCGGGCAGGCCAGCCACACGATGACGCACGTGGGGGCGGCCAAGGCATGGCATTATCACAAAAAGCAGATCGACTGGTGGTATGTGGTGAGCGGCGTGATCAAGGCGGTCCTGCACGATCTTCGGACGCAGTCGCGCACCCATCGCGTCACCCAGGAAGTTTTCATGGGCGACGGATATCCGGCTCGCGTGATCAGGATTCCGACGATGGTCGCGCACGGATACAAGGTCCTCGCGGGGCCCATGCACCTCGTGTACGTCACGTCCGGCGTCTACGATCCCGCCGATGAACTCCGCCTGCCGCACGACGATCCGTCGATTGGATACGATTGGAAAGCTTCGGTCATCAAATAGGCGGGGGCCGGGTATCCTGAACAGAAGAATTTTTGCGATCTGGTTCGCGCTGGCGGCTCTCTCGGCGTACGCCGGCGCCGAGCCTCGCCGGACGGACACGTCTGTCCGCCAGGCCGTGTCAGTTGTGCTGGTCGTCGATCCGCGTCTGCCAAGCGCGCCCAAGGCGGTGGTGTCGGAGGCGCTTCAGACGGCGTCGAAGTGGATCGAGACCTGGTATCGGAAAAGGGTGCGGTTCCGGATCGACCGGACCGAATCGGTCGATTCCTATCTGGCGGAGCCGCTGCGAAAGCTTCCGGTCCTCAACGAGTGGCGCCGGTTTTCTTATTCGCTCGACGGGACGGACACGGTGATGCGGTTCCTCTCACAGCAGTCGGACGTCCTGCGCGCCCTGCCGATCGACGCGCTGCGATCCTACGTGCCGGCTTCAATCCGAAGCCGGATCACGACGCCCGAACAGGCCGCGCTGAACCTTCTGCTGATCTATGATGAAAAATACAGGCTCTGGAAAAGCCTCCGGACGCCCGCCGGGATGCCTTTTTTCGATACAGCCCTGCCGATGAAGCACAGCTACTGGCACTGGGAGCGGGTCTTTGAAACGGTGTGGCCGGACAGCGTGACGGACCACCTGATCGTGACGAACGTGATGCTGCTGGACGACGCCCTTTCGGACGCGCCACCCCACAGTCTGTTGCGCGGGGGACTCCTCAACGGATTTTCGGAGGAGGAATGCCCGCAGGCGATCGTGTCGACGTTTCCGATCTTCACGGATTTCCCGGCGATCTCGGATTTGAGGGATTCCGGGGAATTCACGAAAAAGGACCGGCTCCTCGCGCTGTCCCACATCATCGCGCACGAGTTCGGCGCGCATGTCGTCGAGGGCCTCCGCGACGTCTACGACCACGAGGCGTGCCTTGCGGTGCCGACATCGGGCCTCGCCTATCAGACGACGATCCGGCGCCTCTTTCAGGGCAAACCGTGCCGCCGTGGCCACCCGAAGATCAACCGCGCCGTCAACCTGGCCAACCGCTACGAGAACCTCGCGCGGCGGTACTTGGAAATCAAAGAATACGGCAAGGCCAAGGCCGCCGTCGAACGCGCCATCGCGATCGACCCAAAGCGCCCGTTGGTGAAACTCATGCTGAGGCAGATCGAGAAGAAGTTGAAGTAGTCGTTATTTTTTACCCAAGATGCCGTTCCAGCGGTCCAGATTCTCCTTTTGATCCTTGAATAATCGTTCCGTCGAGCCTTCGATCGTGACTTTCTGTATCCGGTCGCCTTGGGTGATTTTGTCGACCACGTCCTGGCCCTGGACGACGCGGCCGAACACAGAGTGCTTGCCGTCGAGCCAGGGGGTGGCCTTGTGGGTGATGAAGAACTGGCTGCCGTTGGTGCGGGGGCCGGCGTTGGCCATGGAGAGAATCCCGCGGGTGTTGTGTTTGAGCCTCGGGTGGAATTCGTCCTGAAACTGATAGCCCGGCCCGCCCGCGCCCGTGCCGGTCGGATCGCCGCCCTGGACCATGAAGTCCTTGATGACCCGGTGGAATGTGAGCCCGTTGTAGTATCCGCGGAGCGCGAGGTTCGTGAAATTCGTCACCGTGACCGGCGCCTCGTTCGGATAGAGCTCCACCGTAATGTCGCCCTGCGTCGTGGACAGCACGGCGATCAAGCCTTCGTAGGGCACGGGACTGGTTTCGGACGAAGCGTCGTTCATAACCATGGCTGTATCAATCACGATAGTTTCTTTCGGAAGCTTTTTGAACTCCCCCCCCTTATTTTCCGTCGGGCTCTCCGAAATCTGCGTGACGACATCCCAGCCCTCCACGACCCGCCCGAAGGCCGAATAACAGGCGGGATGGCCGCCCTGCCAGTTGTCGAGGTAGGCGTTGTCCGCCACGTTGATGAGGAACTGCGCGGTCGCGCCGCCGGATGATCCGGCGCAGGCCGTCGCGACCGTGCCGGCCGTGTTCTTGAGCGCCTTGCCGGTGTCGGCCGGAAGGTCCAGCCCGGCCGGTTTGATCTTGAGGTCGCGGGTGAATCCGCCGGCCTGGATGAGGGCGCCCTTGATCACGCGGTGGAACACGGTGCCGTCGTAGTGCCCGCGCCGGACGAAATCGAGAAAATTCTTCACGGCCACCGGCATCCGGCCTTCGTCCAACTCCAACAGGATTTCGCCTTTCGACGTGACAAGCTTGACCTGCGGCGTCTCGGCGCCCGCGGTAGCCGTCAAGATCGTGATGCACAGCCATCCCATCGCAAACAGGTGTGACAGCTTCATGCCCAAAAATATATCACACCTTCTTCTTGACAGGAAACCCGCCGGCTGGGGAAAATTACCGTATGGCTATTTCATCGACCTTTCTCTTTTCCCTTTCCGGCCTCCAGACCGCCGTGGACCGGCAGGCGGTGACGGCTCACAATGTCGCGAACGTGCAGACGGCTGGATTCAAGGCGCATCGCGCGACCCAGGCGGACCTGCGGACGGGCGGGACAAGGATCAACGCGATCGATACGCTTGCGGCACAGGGGCCGATCCTCCGGACGGGCGGCGTGATGGATCTGGCGGTCGCCGGGGACGGGTTTTTTCAGGTGCGAACCGCGGCCGGCGCCGTTCAGTTGACGCGCGACGGCAGTTTCAGGCTCGACGGGCAGGGCCGGCTTGCCGACGCTCAGGGGAATCTGCTTGAGCCGCCGATGACCGTGCCCGCCGGGGCGCAGGCGTTGCAGGTGATGTCGGACGGCCGCGTCGGCGCCGTGATGCCGGACGGGTCGGTCGAGGCGATCGGGCAGATCCAACTCGCGAGGGCGGCCGTCGGCGCGCCCGCCGTGGGCGCGCCGGGGCAGGCGGGATTCGGCGCCCTGATCCCGGGCGCGCTGGAGGGATCCAATGTTGATCTCGTGAATGAAATGGTCAACCAGATCGTGGATCACCGCGCATTCGAAGCCAATCTCAAGCCCATCCAAACCGCCGACGAGATGCTCGGCACCGTACTCGATCTCAGGCAATAGGCTGGCGAAACGTAACTATTCACCTCCTCTCCCCCCGGAGGGGGGAGAGGATTGAGGTGAGGGGGGTGGCCGGCCGCTCTTCGGTCCTGCTCTGTCTTCTCCTTTTTCTGATTTCGGCGATCGCGTTCTGGGATGTGTCCCGCTGCGATTTCATCAACTATGACGATTACGATTACGTTATTCAGGTGCCGGAAATCCGAAACGGCCTGTCGTGGGCCGGCCTCACGTGGTCCTTTAAAACCGGCCTGACCGATTTCAGCCGGAATTTCATGTGGACGCCCGCCGTCTCCGTATCCCATCAGGTCCTGTTTCATTTCTTCGGGCTGGATCCGCAGCCGCACCATCTGGTCAATGTCGCGATACACGCGCTCAACGCGATCCTCCTGTTTCTCGCGCTCGTGCGCCTGACCGGCGCATCCGGTCCAAGCGCCGTTGTCGCCGCCGTGTGGGCGGTCCATCCGCTGCGCGTCGAGTCGGTGGCGTGGGTGGTGGAGCGCAAGGATGTCCTGAGCGCGTTTTTCTGGAACCTCACGATTCTCGCGTACGCGCGGTATGCCGCGTCGCCCGGCGTCCAGCGGTATCTGATCACGGCGCTGGCGTTTTTCCTGTGCCTGCTCACAAAACCGGCGGTGGCGCCGTTGCCGCTCGTGCTGTGGCTTCTGGACTTCTGGCCTCTGAACAGGATTCGTTTCCGACCGTTCGACGCGGCGGCGTGGCGGAAAACATTCATGGAAAAACTGCCGATGCTCGGACTTTCCGTGGGACTCGCGCTCTGGACCGCGTCGCATCTTTCAAAGGAAATCGACAGCCGCGCCGTCCCCTTCGCGCTTCAAGCGTCGAACGCCGTGATCTCGTATGTTTCGTACATCGGAAAACTCTTTTGGCCGACCGCGCTGGCGGTTTTTTATCCCTTCCCGGAAACGACGTATCCGGCGTGGCAGATTTTGTCGACGGGGGCTGTTCTTATCGCCATCACCGTGATCTGCCTCAGGTACTCGGGCCGGTTTCCGTATCTCGCGGTCGGCTGGTTCTGGTACCTCCTCAGCCTTCTTCCGATGATCGGACTCGTCCGGTTCGCGATGGCCGACCGGTATACGTATATTTCCCACGTTGGCCTGCTGATGGCCCTGGCGTGGGGTGCCGCCGAACTGTTGTCTCGAAGCCCCCGTATCTGCTGGATCGCGGCGGTCGTGACGGTCGGCTTGCTCCTCGCGCTGACCCGCGCACAGGTGCGGCACTGGGAAAACAGCGTCACCCTCTTTGAGCAGGCCCTCCGGGTCACGGACCGCAATTTTCTCGCGCATCAGAACCTTGGTTCGGCCCTCGCCGAACGCGGCCGGACGGACGAGGCGATCGTTCAGTATCAGGCGTCGCTCCGTATCCGGTCCGACAACGCCGACGTCTACAACAATCTCGGAAACGCGCTGGCCCGGACCGGAAAATTGCAGGAAGCGGTCGACCAATACAGCCAGGCGCTGCGGTATCCGACGCGGCATCTGGCGACGGTGTACCGGAATCTCGGAACCGCCCTGTACCAACTGGGCCGGCCGGCCGACGCCATGAGGAATCTGGAAGCGGCGCTGAACCTGGAACCGCGCGACGCGCTCACCCATTACCTCCTGGGAAACGCGCTGGCCGAACAGGGGAGACTGCGGGACGCGGCGCGCCATTTTTCCGAAGCGGTGCGCCTCAATCCGAACGACGCCGCGGCCCGGCGGAACTTGGAGCGGGCGCAGGCGATTTTGTCAGAAAAAACTCAGTAACTTCTGAATGACTTCCTCCAATTCGGAGTGCGGGGTCGACGCGCCTGCGGTCAGGCCGACCGACACGGGCGGGGCGGGCAGCCAGTTTCGCTGTGTGACCGGCCGGGGCTGGTCGGTGGGCAGATAGGTGATGGCGTTGCGGTCGAAACAATCCGCGCGTTCGATGTGATACACGGGGACGCCGCAGGTCTTGTGCGCGGTGATGGCCAGATTGCGGGTATTGGAGCTGGCATGGCCTCCGACGTCGATGAAGAGGTCCATGCGTTCCTGCCGGGCCAGCCGCCCGACGGCGTCTTGGCGGTCCTGGGTGGCGGAACAGATGGTTTTCATGGCGTGGAAGTTTCGCGTGTCCCCGTCGCGGGCTGAAATGGCCTCGCGGAACATCTCGAAAATTTCGAGCGACTCGTTCATGAGCATGGTGGTCTGGTTGGCCATGCCGATCCGGCGCAGATGAAGGTCGGGGTCGAATCCGGGTGAGTGGGCCCGCGCGAAGGTGTGGAGGATCGACTCGCGTGATTCCTGCCCGCGGAGGAACCGGCAGACCTGCGCCGCCTCGACGGTGTCGCGGATGATCAGGTAGTGATCGGCGAAGGAACTCGTTGCGATTGATTCCTGATGCTCGACCTTTCCGTGGATCACCGCGGTAAAGCCGCTTCGGCTGAACTCGGTTACCTCCTCCTCGACGGTCCGCACTTCCGGGCAGGTCGTGTCGACCGAGACGAAGTGCCGGTCGCGGATTTTCTGGAAAATGTCCTTGCGCGTGCCGAAGGCGGGCACGACCACGACGGCGTCCGGCTCGATCCGGTCGATCTCGTCGGGATCCAGAAACACGGCGCCGCGCTTCTGAAGCTCCGTGTTGACATGCGGGTTGTGGATGAGGTCGCCGAGGACATAGATTTTTTTGTCCGAGTATTTCTGCAGGGTGTCGTAGACGGCTTCGATCGCGTAGAGCACGCCGTAACAGAACCCCCAGACGCCGGCCAGCCGCATCGTGAGGCCGTTTTTCTCGATAAGGTGAAACCCCATCCGCACGCCGTTCTCCTCCGTCCAGTCCCGCCGGGTGGCCTTCTTCAGGATGTCTTTCCGGAGCAGTTCCTGTTTCATGGTTCGGAACTAGAGCTCGTCGCAGAGTTCCTTGAAGGATTTCTTGATGCACGTGAAAATCGGCGTGTCCCGCTCGGTGTACGGCCGGGCCTTGCCGGTGCGCAGCTCCATGACGAGGTCGAGGAAATCGCCGGGCTGGTCGCTCTCGAAGGCCACGACGAACTCCTGATCGTCCAGGCCGTAGGAATACGTGGTGTTGATCCGGACGGTGGGGTATTTGTGCCCGACCTCGATGTGCTCGTTCATCATCTGCTGCCGGTCCGCCATCGGGAGCTGATACCAGTCATGGGTTTTGACGAAGGGATAAATGAACAGGTATTTCGCTTCGCCTGGCTCGATGGTGAGCCGCGTGCCTTCCTGGCCCGGGTGGCGATGCTTGTCGACATACATGGATTTTCTGGTCATGGCCAGATACGCGTAGGCCGAATCGAGGTAGGGGCCGATCGAGAGTTTGTTGAGCGCGCCGGACATGGTGTTGAAATCATCCATCTGGGCTGATATCCGCCAGAGCAGAAAGTCGGTGTCAGGCCGCGTGCCGACGGTCGAATAGGTATAGAGCTTGACGCGGCTCGACCAGGTTTGGAGGTACTCCTGAAATTGCCGGATGGCCGTTTCCCGCGCGCGCGCGTCCAGTTTCCGGAAATCGGTCTGGACCTTGTAGAACGCGTAGGAAACGAAATGCCGCATCGCCTTTTCCGGTGCGTCGGTCGCGCCGGCCGCGCGGTCAGGCGCGTTTTCGACAGAGGCCGGTCGGGTCATGTTTTTGAAACCAGGCGCGATGGACGCTGGGCACGGGGCAGGGCGGTTTCATGCCGAGCTCGCGTCCGGAAACCAGGACGCGGGTTGCGCGGATATCAATGCCTGCCTCCCCCGCAGCGGCGTCGATGGCCGTTTTGCGTTCCTTGATCCACTCGAAGGACGGGCCGTGAAGCATGGCGTACAAACGATATGGAATGTCTTCATAGCGCGTGCGCAGATACGCGTGGGTGACGGCGGCGAATTTGGGAATGAGGGCGCTCAGGCGGTCGACCTGCTCGTCCCGCACGTCCCACTGGCACATCCCGTTGGCGGAGATGCCGGCGTTGCGGTGGTTGAGGATGACCGAAAACCGCCGCAGGATTTTTTTATTCTGCAAGTCCCGCATCCGTATTTCAAAATCGGCAGGGTCCATTCCCGCCGCTCGCGCCCGCAGCGCGTAGGGCTCGTCGGCGCCGCATTCCGGCGATCCTTCGGAGAAGTCGACCGGCTCCCAGAGCAATTCGAGACAGCGCTCCTCCGCCTCGCTCAGAATCGATCCCTTTGCATCGGGCTGGACCACCTCGGCGGCTTCGTCCGCCAGATCCCCCGCTTTTTTTTCGGACGCCGCCGTATGCGCGACCTGGATTTTCAGCATCCGCTCCGCGAACAGGACCCGCACGGCGGCGCCTCCGCAGAGGTCCCGGAGCCGCTCGGCGGTCGATTCGAGCGACCATTCGGGCGGGACCGCGAGTGTGAACCACACGTTGTAGCCCTTGTCGCCGCGCAGGTAACAGTGGCTGACGCCCGGGTGGTTCGTGAGGACTTCTGCGGCGCGGTTGACCTGCGCGGAGTCGGCGGCGAGCGCGACGAGCGCGGTGTTGGTTTTCCCGACGAGCTTGCCGGTTTCAAGAATCCACCGGGAATACCGGACCTGCCCGGCCCTGGTCAAATCCCGTATGCGGTCCCGAACTTCAGCGCCACCCACCGATGTCTTGTATTTTTTTTGCGCCATGGCCGCGAGTTGGTCCCATGGCTGATGCGAGAACGGCTGGCCGGCCAGCCCGGCCTCGCCGGTTTTGAGGAGGGCGCGATTGATGGGGTCCTCCATGAGTTTCTGCGCGTCGATCATGCCGGTGGCGGGGCTCAAGAAATTTTTGCGGCCGGCGCCGGCGCCGGCTTTGTCTTGGAATCGGACAGCGGCTGAACGAGAGAATCCCTTAGGCCTTCGTCCCACAACCGCCGGATCCGGGCCAGATCCTCCTGCGAGAGGGCCGGGAGGTCGGCGGCGGCGCAGAACTCACGGATCTGTTCGGAGGACGTAAAATTCGGCAGAACGGTCTTGACGCTCGGCTGGGCCAGGCAGAACTGGATGGCGGCCTGGGAGAGGCGTCGGCCAGCTTCGAGAAACTCCAGTATCTGAATCGCCGCGATCCCGGCGGCCATCCATTTTTCCTTGCGGTGGCTCCGGTGATCCGATTTCGAAAAATGTTTTTCGGGCGAGTAGCTCCGGTCGAGAAGCCCGGAGGCATGGGGCACGCGGACGATCAGGCTCTTGTTCTGCTGTTCGGCGGCCGGAAAAAATCCGGAGGAGGGGTCCTGTTCCAGGAGGCTGTAAATGATTTGAATGGCGTCGATCCCTTCACGATGGAGCGATTCCATGCCCTCGTCAAACCAGCCGATGTCCGGGCCGAGGGCGACACCGCCGATCCGGATTTTTCCCTGCGCCTTCAACTGATCCAGCGCCTCCAGAACCTCGTCGCTCCGGAGGGCGTCCATGCGTGGATTATGGAGCTGGTAGATGTCGATATAGTCGGCGCCCAGCCGGCGCAGGCTCTCCTCGCAGGCGCGGCGGATGAAGGGCGCGGAAAAATCCTGCGGCAATTCGCTGTGCCCGCCGCGCTCCCCGGCGTGGGTGTAAATGTCGTAGCCGAACTTTGTGGCGATGACGAGCCGGTCGCGCGGCACGCCGCTTTTCCAGAACGCGTCGGCCAGCATCGTCTCGCCTAAACCGTTCCCGTAGACGTCGGCGGTGTCATAAAACGTGACGCCCGCGTCCAGGGCTTCCCGCAAAAGCCGGATTCCGGTCTGCGCGTCTTTGACGCCCCACCAGGTCGTGGCAACCGACCATACGCCAAATCCGATTTCCGAAACGGCCGTGCGACCGTCACTCAAAAATCGATACCGCATAAAATCAGTGTATCCTTAACGGAGTCTTGCGGCAAGTGATTCCACCTGCGCGCAGGCAGTTTCCAGAGATTCCTCGGCTGCCTCGACAGGTTCGATGCCGCGTTTTTTGGCGTGTTTGGCCCACAGAGCGTCGAGGAGGCGCCGGACGGACCGAGGGGGTTGGTACGTCAGGAGGTGCCATCCGGCGGACAGAATCGCGATCGCGAGGATGGCGGTGACCGCCGGGAGGATGAATTCGACCGGCAGGAAGAAGTCCGGGTCGAGGGCGACGATCAGAAGGGCCAGCGCGGTGAAGCCTGCGTACAGCAGGCCCCGCCAAAAATGCCCGGGGGAGGACGGCCGCAGCGCCGCCAGGCGGCTCAATGCCAGATCGACGCGGACGTCGCGTTCGACGGCGCGGATCTGTTTGAGGCGATCCGCCGCTTTGTCACAGGCCTCCGTCCAGTTTCGGACGAGGGCGTCGAACTCCTGTCCCGAGGAGAACCACGAGCCCTGGGTTGAGAGAATGCTTCCGACGGCTGCCATTTCCATCACCATTTTCTGGAGCGTTTCCAGATGGCCGGGCCGGCCGGCGGCCGGGAGTGAATCCTTGACTTTTCCGGCGCATTCATACGAAGCAATGCTCAACGCTCGTGAGACGCCGCCGGCCAGACGGTCCCGGCATTCACTCGAAAGCCGCGCGGCTTCCTGAAGACAGGCCCTCGCCGTCACCGTCCGGTTCCGGTCTTGGTGGTCCAGCGGCCGGTCCCATCGGACGGCGATGGGAAGCAGCGCGAGCGGCAGGTCCATTTCCGTGCACTGCGTTCTCAGGCAGGCGACTCCCTTCAAGTACCACGCCTCGGCGTTGCGGCTGTCCAGGTTGAGAATCCGGTCGCACTTATCGATCGCGGCCGCCGGATCATTCCCGCGGAGGTCCACCCGGGCGCGGTTCAGAAGCGAGGCGGCCAGAAGCGCGGCGTCCTGCGGATCGGACGAGAGGGCCGTGTCCGGCAAATTGATTTCGAGCGGATACGAAGCCGCGATTTGCTCGAGTGTCTGCCTGAGGGTTTTCACGCAGTGAACCTTGATGCGCGCCATGTGGATCTCCGATTCGCCGCCGTCGCCCGGGATGACCAGCTCGGAAAACGCGCCGGCCGACGGCGCGTTCAGGAATTGGAGCTTCAGTTTCATGCCGTCGCGGTCAATCGGCAGCACCCGCCCGTCCTGGGCGAGATCGCCGGTGCAAAGGACGTGGCCGAGCGGAATCTGGCAATAATAGGACGCCATGGCCAGCGCGGCCGCCAGCGTCAGCGACCGGCCTTCAATGTAGACGTTCGATTTTGTCGTGACGCGTTGCCAATCGATAGCGTAGAAACCGCTGCGGGTGGGCAGGGGGGTTTGGAGGACCGCGGCCAGCGCGGCCCGGGCGTCATTGAAGGCGGCCATGCACGAGTCGCTCCAGGCCGTGGTTTCTCTCGCGCCCGGATCGAAACGCAGGTAAATGATATCGCCCTTATGGGTCTCCTCGTTCACCACCAGGACGCCCAGGATCCCGTGTTGTCCCGCGACTCCGCTCATGGGCCCACCTCCTCAAAGACGGTGTGCCGAACCGGTCAATGGCACTGCGTATATTGTCCCAAGCCGGATGGTCGCTGTCGAGCCGCACGACATGTTTGAATTCCTCTTCAAGAATGACTCTGAGGATCGGGTCCCGTTCCACCGAAATCGCATTGAGGAGTTCCCCGACGCCGACGCCGGCGCGGTCGAACTGGTCGGCCATGTCGCAAAAGGCGTCGATCTCGGCCGTCGATGCAGTCCCGGGCACCGGATAAAAATCGACTGCGACGCGGCGGGCGCCCCTCTCGAAGATGCCCTGAAATTGATGCGCGTTCTGGATGTCTGTTTCAAAGCGCCAGAGGAGAATACTCCCGTGTTGCGTCGCCTCGGCGGGGATTACATGAGACCGATCGTCATAAAACACAGCTCGCACCGGCTCCTCTTCCGACCAGGCGCCGATCGCCAGAGACCCGTCCAGATATTCAATGGTGGCGATCCTCAATCCCTTGTCGACTTCCATCGCCCGATATCCCGCAATCCGCCCGGCCGACGTGTCCAGGGTTTTTGCGGCAAGAATCAGCATCTGGGGATCCGCCGTCGAAGACCGGCGGACGGGCGCAACCGGAAAGGCGATCCCCTTGTCCTCGAGGTGAACCCGAATGAGATTACGGTCGTCGGCCCGGCGCACCCGGCGCTCGTCGTTCTCCTTCAACATCGACGGCCCGATCCGGTGGGGAGGCACGCGGCCGGCGTAGACGGCCTCACGGCCCTGCCGATCGAGACACACGATCTCGTCCATCAACGCGCCGGACAATTCGAAAACGAAAACCCCCAGCCGCGTCCGGCTCAGGGAGAATTTTGCCCACAGTTGAACGGCGAAATCCGCGCCGAGTCCTGTTTCCGCCGCGCCGACGCAGAAATCATCCGAGGCGGCGGCGGAGAGATCAAATGAAAGCGGCGCCGCGACCGCATCGACGCCCGCATCGTTGCCGCCACGCGTCTCCAGCAGGATCACATGAAGGGGCGGCAGGTCAAAGACCAGGTGCGCGGGCTTTTGAAGGCGCCAAATCTGCCCGGCGGCCGGCTGCGGTTGGAAAGGCGATGGAGCATTCGCCGGGCGTTGGCCGCGGATTCGATTGAACCAATCATGATGGATGCCGGTCATGGCCGCCTCCTCTTTTTTCTACCTATTAGTTTCAAACGGATACTTCCCGGTGTTTTCCAATTCCACCGTGCAAATTCGGGCGAGGCGGCCGATGACCTGCTCGATCTCCCCAAGGGAGGAATTCGGCGGATGGGCGGCCCGGACGCTGATCGCGATGTGGGTCAGAACGTTCTGGGCGGATGTCGGCGATGACCATCCGGCTCGCCTTGCGATTTCGGCCAATCCAACGCCGGCGGATCGGAGGGCGAGGACCGCCCTTTCCGTCGGGGTCAGATTCTTTGCGATCTGCTCGGCCATGAGTTTTGATTCGACGTCCATGTCCGGCAAAGCGGCCGGGTCCGTTTCCGGACTCCGCCCTCCCTCCGCGCCGGGGGCGTCGGCGCTCACGATCTTCAGGCGCGCCAGGGGCATGCACCATTTTAGAATATGAATGACATCCCGGACGGCGAGATGGAGCGGCCCGAACGTGAGGAAGAGGTCCGACAGCCAGACCGTCAGGTCCCGCCGGTCGGGAAGGTATTCGCCGCGCCTGAGAGGGGACCGGGAGGCCGTTTCGAGCGAAATTTCTTCGAGGCGCAGATCGCCCGGATGTTCCGGCGGCGTCTCCCGCCATTTCTCATGCGTGAACATATCCGCCGCGCCCGAGCCGGCGGGCCCGCGCGCGGATCGGACGAACGGCGCGTCCGAAAGGATCTTCACCAGAATCTTGAACAATTTGTATTCCTCCTCCGACCGGCGCCGATCGATCAGAATCTGGTGGACGACGGTCTTCAGAAGGCTGACGAGCAGCCGCCCGGGCGAAGGGCTGCCGGCGATTTCGACGTGTCCGCGCGTAAAGACCCGCTCGAGCGCCTCGGCGGTGAGATCTTCAAACTCGATCCCCTGGTAATACTCTGTCGGATATTTCCGCATGACCAATCCGCGAACGCGCTCCTGGACGATTTCCCAGAAACGCCGTTCTTCTTCCGGGGTTGCTTTTCCCTGGAAACAGCGCTCAAAGAGGGAGTCCAACGGTCCGGTCTCCATGCGAGCACGGTAACTGGCGGAACGAGGCTTTCGCAATCCCAAGTCATTTCAGCCGCTTGGAGGAATTCGACGGCCGGCGGACTGCAAAATGCGGCCAACCCTGCGTTCAAGTTGGGTGAAGGGGCCGTAGTGAGGCCGAAGTTCTTTGGCAATGGAATTAAAGGAGGCAGGGGCGGTGAAAACACGCGGGTTGAACGCATGCCGGGGGCAGGGAATGGTGGAGTATCTGCTGGTTCTCGCGGTAGTGATCGGAACCACCGTCGCAGCCATGAGCGCCATCTCCGAATCGGCTTCCACGGTCATCCGCGCGCTGGTCACCCACATTCAACAGGTGACCGGCGTCGAAGCCCCGGCGAATTAGACGGCCCGAGGCGCCTGTGGAAAGGAGGACTGTGGAATGAACGCGAACAAGCAGATTTTGGAGAAAGGCCAGGGATTGGTGGAGTACCTGCTGATCGTCGCGGTGGTGGTGGCCCTCGTGGTCGCCGCCGGCAAGGTGTACTTCGACTCGACGAGCGGCGCGACGACCACCATCACGGGAAAAATCAGCAGCTCGGCGGCGAATCCGGTCGGCCCTTGACGGCCGGCGGACGGATGGATCCGGGTTCGGCATTCGCGCGGGATCGCGAATGCCGGACCCGGGGTTCTTTCACAACAGAAGATTGAAATGGATGTGATTCACATGATGATTCGAAACACAATTCCATCTTCTCGCCGCCCTCCGCAGCAGGGCCAGGCATTGGCGGAGACCATGCTGATGGTGCCGTTCTTCATCCTCCTCATGATGCTCCTGGCCGAATTCGGCGTCTACTTCTACAGGAGCAATCTTCTGGAGGACACGGCCCAGCAGGTGGCCCGGATGGCGGCCCGGAACGCGACGCTGTCCGATATCCAGAATTATTCGAATGAAAAATTGTATACCCTGCAGCCGCAACTGGCGGTCCTGAACGCGCTGAATGAGCCCGTCGATGCGTGGTCGTCCGACCAGACGCTTCAAATCAAACTCACCGCGACGGTCCAGCCGGTCATGCCGATCTCGGCATTGAACATATTTTCGCCCGGGACCGATTTCTTTCCGGCGGCGTTTACGCTCGAATCCAAGAAACAGGTTTACGTGGAGTGAGGGGCATGCGGCGCCATTACAAGCCGAACGGTGCGCAGGGCAGCATGCTGCTTTCATTTCTCCTGAGTATGGGCGCCGTCACTGTCGTCTTCGGGTCCATCATCGAGTCCTCGCTCCTCCTGCACGCCCGAACCCGCATGTTCAATGACGCGCAAAACGCGGTCGTGGCGGCCGCCGATCTCTATTTTTCCGGAGTCGAGGATCCGGAAACACTCCAGGCGGCGGTCCGGGATCAGTATTGCGTGACGACGTTTCTGGATGCCGGCGCGACCCGCCTCGATTTCAGCCGGATCGCCGACCACCTCCTGATCCTCCACTCGGCAAAACCGGTCCCCTTTCTGTTCCTGCCGGATAGGGTGGTTCTGAACGTTTCCATGGCGGCGGTGATTCCCCAGGTCGTCTATGGCCTGAGCGGCCTCGTGCCCTTCGCGGTCGTGGCGCCGGAGGGTGGGTTCGTGTACGGCGAGCTCTACACGCTCAAATTCGGCGGAGGTGACGGCCAAACCGGAAATTATGGCGCCCTCGCGCTGGATGGCAGTGGCGCCTCGAACTATCTCGATAAATTGGAGTTCGGGTATGACCAGGTCGTCCGCGTCGGGGACGTCCTGACCACGGAACCGGGAAACATGAAAGGCCCGACGGATGAGGGGATTTCCTATCGCCTGGATCAGGGGAACGACGTCATCTTCGTGGTCGTGACAGATCAGCTTCCCAACGGCCGGGGCGAGATCGTCGTCCGGGGATTCGCGGCATTTCGCGTCCAGTCGGCCACCGCCCGGGGCGACGTGACCGGAGACTTCATCGAGTACCGGACCTCCGGGGAGGCCGGGCCGGGCGCGAACGATTACGGGCTCTACACGCGGTCCCGACTGGTGTTCTTTTAGCATGACCGCGCTCCTCTTCCTCCTGGCGTGGGCCGCCGCCGGATACGGCGAGATGTCCCAGATCAAAGTCGCCGTCGGGGAATTCAAGACGGTCACCGCGGCCGACCGGATCGTCCGGATCGCCGTCGCGGCGCCGGACATCGCCGACTACACCGTCATCTCCAAGCGGGAGGTGCTGATCAACGGCAAGTCGATCGGGCGGACCAGCATGAAAGTCTGGACGCCCGACGACCAGGTCACGTATCTCGTCGATGTCATCGATCTCAAGCAGGCCAGGCTGGAAAGCGTGATCGACAACCCGTCGCTGGTCGAAAAAATTCGAAAGGTCATCGGCCATCCGGACGTCCAGGTGACCAGCGCCGGCCGCGGCGTCATTTTGAGCGGAAGCGTCGGGACGGAGGCAGAGAAGCAGAGTACGGAGAAAATCCTCCGGGCCTTCCTGCCCGACCCGGACCAGGACGTCACCAACATCCTGGAAGTTCGAAGGAAACCCCGCCAGGTCCGGATGAAGGTCCGGATCATGGAGATCTCCGAAAACGCGGGCAAATCCCAGGGCATCGACTGGGGTAGTTTCAGAAACTCGGCGGACCCGACCGTGTTTCGCGACCGGGACCTGCACGATCAGTATTCGCTGACCGGCGCGTTTGCTTCGGGCCTGCCGCCCCGGGTGGCGCTGCCGTTCAAAAAGAGCCGTGCCTTTTCGATGGTCGATCCCTTCATGATGCAGATCAACTTCCTGATCGACAGCGGCGTCATCCGGATCCTGTCCGAGCCCGAAATCGTGGCGCTGTCGGGCGCCCGGTCCGACGTTCTGATCGGCGGCCAGGTTCCCGTCCCGCTGATGACATCGACGCAGATTTCCGTCAGTTGGAAGGACTACGGGATCAAGATGTCGCTGGAGCCCAATATCGACATCGACAGCCAGGTGACCGCGAAGATCTATACGGAGGTCAGTACCCTCGACTATACCAATGCCGTGACCGTCTCCGGATTCTCCATTCCGGCCCTGAAGGTCACCCAGGCCACGAGCGAGATCCAGGTGAAACCCGGCCAGACGATCTTCTTAAGCGGTCTCAAACGCGAAATCAACACCAAATCCGAAAAGGGGTTCCCGGGTCTGTCAGGAATCCCGGTCGTGGGGAATGCCTTCGGGACCCGGAACAAAAAAACGGACAAGGTGGAGCTGGTCATCAGCGTCACGCCGTATATCGTCGATGAGGTCCCCTGACATGACGGACAAACATACGGTTCTCTTCATCGGGCGCGGTCAGACGTACGACGACTTGAAATTGTATCTCCAAAATTTGAAAGAGATCGAACTGCATCACGAGGACGTGGCGGCGGTGGAGGAAATGAAAAACGGCCATTCGGATATCCTGATGATCGAATACGCCAAAAACCACGAGAACACGTGCGGCCTTCTCGAGGAACTCTGCGCGCGGTATCCCGACTGCATTCTGCTGCTCATGGCGCCTCAGAAACCGGGACCGGAGCAATTGATGCAGTACATGAAATGTGGCGTCCGCGACATCGTCACCCCGGACGACAATCTGGAGGCGTTTCTGCAAAAGGCCGTCGCGCTGATCCACCGGCGGTCGGAGGCGGGCCGGCCCGGCGCCGGCCGGCTCGGCCGGGTCCTGTGTTTTTTCAGCTCGAAAGGCGGCGTCGGGAAGACGTTTCTGGCGGTGTCCGCCGGTCGTGTGCTGGGCCAAAGCCCCGAGCGCCGGACCGTTCTGGTGGACTTCGATCTTCAGTTCGGCGACATGGACCTTTACCTGGACGCGAACAGTCCCAGGACGATCGGAGAATTGTTCGAGGAGGTCCGGAACAACGGCGACCGGCTGTCCGATTTTATTTTGGACAGCCACGTCCATCCGGTCACGCCCACCTTGCACCTTCTGTCCGCGCCGCTGTCGCCGGAAAAGGCGGAATCTATTCAGAGCGGGTCGGTCGTCCAGTTGATCAAGGCATTGAAGAAACGGTATGACTTCGTCGTCCTCGACGCCGGCGGCGTCCTGAACGACATCGCCCTGGCGGCCTTCGACAAGGCGGACCGCATATTTCTCGTGGTCAACGGCGAGATCGCGTCCATCAAAAACGCCGGGCAGACCTTTCAACTGCTGAAAAAACTGAATTATGACGAAACCAGGATCGACTTTGTCGTCAATGCGGTTTCGGAAACATTTCCGCTGGACGAGGGAACGTTGATGAAGATCCTGACGCGCAAGCCCGTCGCGCGGATCCCGGCGTCGGCGCGCGTCCGGGAGTCGATCAACCAGGGGTACAACCTCGTCCTGAAAAAGCCGGAGGACCCGGCCGTCCGGGGCATTCGGGAATTCTGCGGAAAAATCGCCGCGGATTTCAACGTCCGGCTGGATCTCCGGGACCGGCCGTCCGGATTTTGGGGCCGGCTCTTCAAGGCCGGAGCGGCCTGAGAGGGCGGCGCGACCATGTCCCTGTTGACACGCCTCGATGGGGGGCGCACGGTGGCCGAGGAACCCGTTTCCGTATCCCCCCAACCCGAGGATCAATTCAGGACGGATCTGCATCATTGGCTCGTCGACAAATTCAAGAAAGAGCGGCCGGCGGGTGGGAGGACGAACGATCGCGAATTCATGCGGCGGAAAATCACGGCGGAAATCAAGGCCCATCTCGAACAGCATCGAAAGAATTTCACGCCCGGACAGGTCGGCGTTCTGGTCGAGGACATGGTGAACGAAATGGCGGGCTTGAGCATCCTCGAGCCTCTCCTGAACGACGAGGAAATTTCAGAAATCATGGTGAATGGCCCTGACCGGATCTACGTCGAAAAGAGGGGCAAACTGATGAAAAGCGACTGCCGGTTCCGCGGCGAAGAACACCTCCGGCATGTCATCGACCGGATCGTCATGCCGCTGGGCCGGCGCATTGACGAGACCTCGCCCATGGTTGACGCGCGGCTGCCGGACGGCTCCCGCGTGAACGCCGTCATTCCGCCGCTGGCGCTGAACGGGTCCTCGCTCACCATCCGGAAATTCTCAAAACGGAAACTGGATATCGAGGACTTGATACGTTTCGGCACCCTCAGCGCGAAAATCGCGAAATTTCTCAACTACTGCGTGAAAGGCAGACTCAACATCGTGGTGTCCGGCGGCACCGGATCCGGCAAGACGACGACCCTGAACGTTCTTTCCTCCTTCATCCCGCATGACGAGCGGATCGTCACCATCGAGGACGCAGCGGAATTGAAGCTCCTTCAGGAGCACGTCGTGTCGCTCGAAACCCGCCCGGCCCCCCACGCCGAGGGCGTGCCGGTGACCATCCGGGACCTGGTGCGAAACGCCCTCCGCATGAGGCCGGACCGCATCGTGATCGGGGAATGCCGCGGCGGCGAGGCCCTCGACATGCTGCAGGCCATGAACACCGGGCATGACGGATCCCTCACCACGGCACACGCCAATTCGCCGCGAGACATGCTGGCCCGGCTTGAGACGATGGTCCTCATGGCGGGCATGGATCTGCCGGTGCAGGCCATCCGGGCGCAGATCGCCGGTGCCGTCGACCTGATCATCCAGCAGAGCCGCCTTCGGGACGGGAGCCGAAAAATCACCCGGGTCACCGAGGTCCAGGGCATGGAAAACGACAAGATCATCCTGCAGGACCTCTTCGAATTTTCGCAGACAGGGGTGGACGGGAGCGGCCGGGTCCTTGGATCGTTCGAGAGCATGGAACTCATCCCCAAATTCCTCGGGAAAATCGAACGGGAAGGGGTCAAGATTGATTATGACATATTCAAGCGTGAGTAGACGTACACTTTTCGTCGCGTTCGCCATCAGCTTATTGATGGCGCTGGTGGCGTACGCCTATGTCAAAAAGAGCGGGACCGGCATCCTGGGTGGCGAGGATTCGACCGGTCTTATGTCCGTCCTTGTGGCCGCTGAAGACATTTCGGAGCGCCGGGTTGTGTCTGGAAAAATGTTTGTCTCACGCCCGATCTCCGCCGCGCTGTTCTCGGAAGGCATGGTCGCCAGGCTCGACCCGGCGGCGACGTATTATGCCCGCCATCCGATGATCCGGGGCGAGATTCTGTACGAGAGCCGGCTTGGGAACGCCGCCGAGGAGCCGGAACTGTCGTACATGGTCGACCGGGACCAGGGGGTGATCACGCTGGGGGTCACGGACGTGACCGGCATTTCCGGCCTCCTCAAGCCCGGGGACTACGTGGACGTGTACGCGACGTATTCCAGGGATCAACTGGCGGGTCAGGAAAAGCAGGACCGGACGGAGTCGATCACGCGGCGGATCGTCTCCGGCTGCAAGGTGGTGGCGACAGGCCGGGAGGTTCTGTCGCCGGTCAAGGGCGGATCGAGGCCGGAGGCGGATCGGTTCGACCGCAAACGCGAAATGGACAGTCTGAAACGGGTGACCCTGGCCGTCAGCGATACGGACATGGAGAAAATCATCTACGCCTATACCAACGGCAAGATCCATCTTGCGTTGAAATCGGATGAGGAACAAACTCCGACGGGCCGGCACGGGTACAGCAACCACGATCTCCAGAACGAACTCTTTACCACCATCGAATGCATCCGGGCGGACAGGACGGAATGGGTCCGCGTCGATGACCGCTGACGCCGTGTCCGGCCTGACGTTTATCTTCGTCGAAGCGTCGCTCATTTCAGCCGGCTGGCTCCTCCTCCGGCGTCGAGGATCGCGCTCTCTGAAACGCTTGGGGAGGTATTTCGTCATTCCCTCCGGGCGCGGGGTCAGCGCCATCGGCGCCGGCAAACCAAGCGTCTATCAGGCGATGGACACCCGGATGGAGCGGGTGCCCGTCCTGAGGTCGCTCTTCAATTACATCGAACAGCAGCTTGCGATGGCCAATCTCCCGCTGAAAACGTCTGAGTTTTTGACGGCGATTCTGATCCTGATGATCGCCGCCCTCGTCCTGCAGATCTTTCTGGCCGGCGGATACACCGCCCAAAGCCCGGTTATCCTTGTGGGTGTCCCCGTGATGTCCTTCGGGTTTCTCAAATGGCGCATCCGGATCCGCATGGGCAGGATCAGAAAACAGTTGAAGCTCGCCATTTCTCTTCTGGCCAATCACCTCAAATCCGGAAACAGCTTCGTCCAGGCCCTGCGTCAGGTGACCGACGACCTGGATGAGCCGCTGAAGGGCGAGTTTGAACTCTTGCTGAACGAAAACCGGCTCGGCATTTCCATGGAGGACGCGCTCAACAGCATGGTCAGGCGCGTCCCCTGCAAGGAACTGCGGACGCTGGTCCAGGGCGTGATGCTCCAGCACGAGACCGGCAGCAACCTCGTCTACATCCTGAAAACCATTCACCAGACCCTCCAGGACCGGGACGATCTTCGCAACAAAATCAGTGTCCTCACCGTCCAGGGAAAACTGTCCGGCGTGGTCTGCGTCGCCATCCCGTTTCTGCTCTTCTGGCTCATGCACAAGACCCAGCCGGGATACGCCGATGTGATGGTTCATACAGAGACCGGCCGTCGCCTTCTCATGCTCTGCGGGATGCTCATCCTGGTGGGTTCTTTTTTCATCCTCAGGGTTGTGAGGTTCAAATACTGACATGGCCTTCGCGGCGGCGTCCTGGGTTTTCGTGATCGTCTTTTTCGGCGTCACGCTCCTGAGCGTATTCGAGGACCGGCAGAGTCTCAATGTCCTCGCGCGATTCAGGCGATACATGACCCTCCGGATGGGACCGCCGGATCGACCGCGGTTCCATCGGACATTCCACCAGAGAATGATCCGGCCGGTTCTCGACCGAGTGCGGGCGTTGATCAATACGCAAATCTCCGAATCGCTGCGCCGGACGATCCAGATGAAACTCCTCAACGCGGGCTGCGCCCTCCGGGTCACGCCGGAGGAATACCTGATGAACGCGGCCGGCCGGATCGCGGGCCTGGGGGCGGCGGCCGCGGCCGTTCAGTATTCTCTGGGATTCGCCGTGGAGCGGATCCTGTTCAATTCGGTTCTGGTCGCGGCCTTGGGGGCCGCGCTGACGGTCCTGCTGCTCGATTCGAAAATCCGCCGCAGGATTTTCACGATCGAGCGCGAGCTGCCCGAGCTTCTGGATTACATCCAGGTGGCCGTCGAGGCGGGGCTGAGCGTGGACGTCGCGGTGGAGCGCATCGTTCGGGAGCAATCGAAAAGCATCATGGCCGGTGAATTCAGGATCTATCTGAACGCCGTCGCCATGGGCCTGCCCCGGATGGACGCCCTGCATGAGCTGAACCACCGGACCCGGTCCCGATACGTGAAGAATTTCACGGACGGCATCGTCCAGTCCGTCAAAACAGGGATTCCGACCGGGAACATCCTCCAGATCGTCCGGCGGGACATCTATGACGACATCCGGACCAGGGCTGAAAAAAAGGCGTATCGGGCGCCCGTCCTCATGATGATCCCGATGATCCTGTTCATTTTTCCGATCGTCTTCATCATCACGCTGGCGCCCACGCTCATGAAACTGATGAGTGGCGTGGGAACGCTGGGAGTGGAGTTTTAGCGCATGGCCGGATTCTTTGAGCGTCTGATGGGGCTGATGTTTAAACCGTCCCTCGGGCCGAACGAAGGACTATGGCTGAGGCGCTGCCGGGCCATTCACACATTCTTCATGCGTTTCGATATCGACGTGATCTTCCTGAACCGGGACCTGCGCGTCGTGAAGCTGTGTGAGGGTGTTCCTCCCAACCGGCTGGGCCCTTTCTGTTTCGCCGCTGACTCCGTTCTGGAATGCCGCGCCGGTTTCATCGCCCGAAACGGGATCGCTCTCGGAAATGTGCTGGTGTTCAGGAGAGGCGGATCAGCAGTGCTGTCGCGTCGGCGACCCTCGCGCCTGTGGCTGTCCGGCAGGCGGACTCGGCGCGGATGAATTTGGATCGGACCTCAATCAGGCGGCCGGTGATGGTCAGCGGCTGGTCGGTATCGACCGGTTCGCGGTAGCGGATGGTCATTTCGCCCGTGACGGCCGGCATGTCCAGAAGATAGGCGACATTCACCATCGATTCGTCCATGATCGCCGAAAGAATTCCGCCGTGCAGCCGGTTCTTCCAGCCCTGAAACCGGCGGTCCGGCCGGAAGACGGCCGAGATTTGGCGGGTGGTCAGGTCCACGTCGAAACTGAGCTTCAGGCCGATGGGATTGGCCCGGCCGCAGACGAAACAGTGGTCGTCGTCGCGGAGGTCCGTCATGCGGTCATCGTCTCCAGGAGTTCCGCCGCGATCCGGCCGGCGGCGCCTTGCAGGGAATCGAACGCCTCCCTCGCCTGCCGGCCCATTCGCTCGGCGCGATCGCGGTCGAACAGAATCGGCGCCGCGGCGCCCGCAAACGCCTCCTTCGACGTCACCCGGAGGGCGCCCCTGTCCGCCAGGGCCTCCTCCGCGTCCCGGAAGTTCTCCATGTGCGGGCCGAACAGGATCGGCCGGCCGAAGGCGGCGGGCTCGAAAATGTTGTGGCCGCCGACAGGCACGAGGCTTCCGCCGACGAAAACGACGGAGGCGCGCGGAAAAAATACGCGGGTCAATTCGCCGATCGTGTCGATCAAGAGAACATCAGACGCTCCGGCGACCGCCGGCCAGGCGGTATCCACGTCGCCGGGGGACGGCCGAATCATGCTGCGAAGGATCGGCCTGAACCCATGCGCTTCTATCCGCGCCCGGACCTCTTTGGCGCGTTCGGGATGGCGGGGCGCGAGGGCCAATCGAAACGATCGGCCCTGAGATTTCCAGGCCTTCGCCGCCTCGAGCATCACCTCCTCCTCGCCCGGATGGGTGCTCGCGGCCAGGAGGAGCGGCGGCGCGTCGGGGTCGATCCGGACCGGGCCGGACCCGGCCGCGCCGGCGCCCGCGCGCCGCTCATTCAGGACCATCGCGTCGATTTTCAAGTTTCCGCCGACATGAACCCGGTCCGTCGGCGCGCCCAGGGCGAGGATCCGGTCGGCATCGAGTTTGGATTGCATCCAAAGCCGGGAGAATCTGGACAGAAGCGGTTTCAGAAAAAATTTCACAAGCGCGTAGCGCGGAAATGACCGGTCGGATATCCGGCCATTCGCCAAAAACAATCGCACTCCATTCCGGCTTGCGCGTTCGATCAGGCAGGGCCAAAGTTCGGTGTCGATCAAAACCAGGGCCGCCGGCCGGATCTCTCTGAGACGCCGCGCGACGGCCCATGGCAGGTCCAGCGGGAACATCAGCGGTCCCTCGACGGCGTCGTCCGGCGCCAGCGCCCGCCCGGCAAGCTCCAAGCCCGTGCGGGTGGTGACGGAGAGGGTCACGCCCCGCGACGGATCCATGGTTCGAATCGCGTGAATCAGCGGCTGGGCCGCGAGAACCTCGCCGACGGAAACGGCGTGGACCCAGATAGAACCTGAGATTTTAGATTTTTGATTTTTGATTTTTGATTTTGGAAATTGGATTCCGGTGATGCCCAGGCGTTCCGGGATTGTGCCGAGTTCCCGTTTTTTCCACGCGCGCCAGAGCCAGTAGGGCGATGAAACCACAAGGCCCATGAGAAACAGGATGCGATAACCGAACGACAACATCCTCAGTTCGAAAGGCCCGGGACGGCTTACCGTCGAGTTCGAAAAATGTTTCGCGGGGCGTGCGCGGTGCGCGCCGCCGCCCGGCGGCGCGCCGGCGATACCGGCTGGACATTCCTCAGAATCTGCGTGAGAGACGCGCGCCCGGACCGCCGGGACGTGCCGTTGCCCTGCAGAAACCACTCGCCCAGATCGTAGGGTTCGTCGAGCGTGCCGTGCCAGTCCGAACCGCCGGTGATCAGGAGGCGCCGGCGCCGGCAAAATTCAATCAGGGAGGATTGAAGCGCCTGCGAATGCCTGGGATGAAGGACCTCGATCGCGTCCAATCCGGCGTCCACGAGTTTCTCTCTGAGCCGCGCGCCTCCCGTGGAAAAAACTGGGTGGGCCAGCGAAACGAACCCGCCGGCTTCGTGCACGACCTGCACGGCCTCGGCGGGTGTGACCGTTTCGTACGGCACGTACGCTGGCTTGCCCCGCCGCAGGTATCGCTTGAAGGCCGATTCGACGTCGGGCACAAGTCCGGCCGCGACCAGCGCCTGCGCGATATGAACCCGGCCGGGCGCCGACGTTTTTTCGGTGTGGATGAGGGCCGGCGCGATCCGGACTCCGAGGTCATGGAGCCGGCGGAGGATCGCGCGGAACCGTTTTTCGCGAAGCTGCCGCTGGTAGTCGATGAGGTGGCGGAGCATGGGGGCGTCGGGGGAAAAATCGTAGCCGAGAAGGTGGATGTCCTGGTCTTCGTGCCGGGTGGAAATTTCGATGCCCGGCATGAGCCGCACGCCGTTCTGTTTGGCGGCGCGCTGTCCCCGCTCCCAGGAATCGACGTTGTCGTGCTCCGTCAGCGCGATGGTGGTCAGCCCCGCCAGCGCGGCGCGCGCCACCAGGACCTCGACGGGCGCCGCTCCGTCAGACGCGTCGGTGTGGAGATGGAGATCGATGCGCTGGACCATTACTGGTATTTCCTCGCCACGTCCCGGTTGTAATAGGCCTCCAGATTCTCCGGATTCAGTTTCACCGCCTCCGCGAACGACTCGTAGGCCTTTTGCATGACGCCCTTCTTGAAATAGTAGGTGCCGAGAAGCGTGTAGGCTTCGCTCGATTTTGGATTGAACTCGATGCTCTTCTTGAGCGCGGCGAAACACTCGTCCAGGTTGCCCATCTGGAAATAGGTGCGCGCCATGTTGTAGAAAAGCGCCGAGTCCCGGAGGAGGATCCCGGCGGCCCTGTTGTAAGCTTCCAGGGCCGGCGGATAATCGCCCTTTTCGTGATAGAGGTTGCCGATTCCCTTGTGCACCGCCCCGTGGACCTCCGAGTCGGCGCTCGAGTCCAGGAGCCGGCGGTATTCGGACAGGGCCGTGGTCCAGAGTCTTTGCCGGTAGGCGGTGTGGGCCATCATGAACCGCGGGAACGGTTCGTTCGGCCGGAGTTCCGCGGCGAGTTTGTACGCCTCGAACGCCTTGCCGAGATGCTCGGCGTCGTTGAGGGTTTCCGCGAGGGACAAAACGAAGGTGTAATTGCCGGGCTCACGGTCGACGGCAAACGATATTTCCTTGACGGCATCCTCCAGTTTTTTCGCGCGCCGGAGCGTGCGGGCGAGATTGTAATAGAGGTACGGCGCCTTGTTGAGATGGATGGCCTCGCGGAAGAGGAATTCGGCGCCGGCAAGGTTCCCCGAATCGTCAAAGACCGACGCCAGGCCCGACAGCGCGTCCGCCTTGAGCTGTCCCGGCGTTTCTTCGCGGCTGACTTCCGTGAGGACGCGGTTGAAAAATGCGTGGGCCTCCGCGAGGTTGCCGACACGATGGTAGAGATGCCCCAGCATGTAATTGAGGCGCTTGTGCCCGGGGATCCGGTCGTGCAGGGGCCGGATCAGGGTCAGGGCCTCCTGGTATTGCCCCAGGTCCGAGTGGAGCGTGACGGCGTTGAAGTACGCGTCGAGATTGTCTGGGTCCATTTCGATGACGCGCTTGAAGGCCGCCAGGCCCTCCTCTTTTTTTCCGGATTTCTCCAGCACGACGCCCAGATTGAAGGTGGCGTCCACGTCCTTGCTGGAAATCGCCAGGGCCGACCGGTAGTCGGCCGCCGCCTCCTCCCAGCGCGATTTCGCCTCGTGCGCCATGGCGCGGTTGAAGAGCGCGAGGTAGCGGAGGTAGGGGTCCGGCGCGGAGGCTTGAACGAGGGAGAAGTGCTCGATGGCCTGCACGTGGTTGCCGCTGTGAAGAAACGCCAATCCGAGATTGAGCCGCACTTCGGGGTCCTCCCGGAGCCTGAGCGATTCGTTGAACGACTGGATGGCCTCCGGGAATCTTCCCAACGTCGCGTGAATCTCGCCGAGTCCGGCGTGACTGGCCGCGAAATCCGGTTTCTCCCGGATGGCCATCTGAAACGACAATTGCGCCTTGTCGAACTCGCGCATGTGCAGGTACACGATGCCCAGGTTGTGATAGCCGTCCGGGAAGCTGCGATGGAAGGTGAGGGCGCGCTGCAGATAGGCGACGGCCTGTGCGTACCGGCCCTCGCCGTCCAGGATATGGGCGAGGTTGCTGTAGGCGATCGACAGAAGCTGCGTGTCGGCCGTGAGGCTGACGGCCCTTGTCAGTCTGTCCCTCGCCGCGTCGGCCTGGCCCGTCCGGAAATCGGATTCGGCCTGGCGGATCAGCGTCTCGGCTTCGGCGCGCTGTTCGGCCACGCCCTGGCGGATTTCCGGAATGTCGGCGGATTCGACCGCCACTCTGGCCGGCTCCGGCGTCAGGATGGGCTGGGCGGGCGGAGTTTCCAGGACGAGTCCCACTTTTCGTTCCATGAGATAGGGCCGGAACTTGACGGCCCAGACGGTCATCCCCACGACCAGAAGCAGCGTCAGGCCGGCGGAAATCCATACCTGCTTTTGGCGGGCCAGAAACCCGACCATTCGCCGGAAAACTCCCGGTGCGCCCTCCGCGGGCGCCTGGCCCTCAAGAAGCGGGCTTTTTCTTTTTATAAATCGCGTCCAGAACGCCATTGACGAATTTCTCCGAATTCTTTGTCCCGAATTCCTTCGACAGCCGGATCGCCTCGTCGATCGCAACGATCGGCGGAACGCCCAGGTTCCCCTCCAGCTCCGTCAGGCCCACCCTCAGGATGCACCGCTCCACCGGCGTGACCCGCTCCAGCGTCCAGGAAGAAAGCACCGATTGGATGGCGCTGTCGGTCGATTCGGTGGACGAGAGCGTTTCAAGCAATTTGCGCGCGTAGGATTCGATCTCCTTGTCGGCCGGTTCGTTTTGCAGGAGGGTTTCGAGTTCGGCGGCCGCGCCGGCCTCCCCGCCTTTCAACTCCGCCGCGTAAAGGGCCTGAACCGCGAGCGCGCGGGCCGAATGCCGTTTGGGCGCGGTCGAGCCGCGCCGGTCCTCAGGCGTGTCGCCCCTCTCAGGAATGGGCCGCGACGGGCTGGGCCAAGCCCGGATGGGCGGTCCGGCGGTAGGTGGCGATGAGTTTGATCAGCGCGTCCGCCGCCTCCGAACCGAGATTTCCAAGTTTCCCGCCGGCCCGGTCCTGCGCCTGCTTGCGATTGTCCACGGCGAGGATGCCGAAGGTCACGGCAACGTCTCCCGCCGCCGACAGCCGCCCGACGCCCTCCCGGACCTGCTGTACGACCAGATCGTAGTGCTCGGTCTGGCCGCGGATGACACAGCCGATCGCCATCAGGCCGTCGTACCGGCGGCTTCTGGCCAGCCGGGTCAGAAGTCCCGAAATTTCAAATGCGCCCGGAACGTCGAATCTCTCCATTTGCGCGCCGGCTTTTTGAAATACCGCCGCCGCTCCCTCCGACAGCTTGTCGGTGATGTCCGAGTGGAACTTGGACACGACCACCGCCACCTTGGTGCCCCAAACTTCCGCCGGCGACTTCGCGGCGGGCGGCAATGGCGCCGGCCGCTTCGCGGCGCGCGGCGTGGCAGCAGGCGCCGCCGGTTTTTTCCGAGCGTTTTCCTGTCTCACGTTGTTTTCCTCCTTTTAAATCTGATCGTCGAGTTGAATGAGATGCCCCAGCTTTTCCTTCTTGGTGCGCAAATAGTCCAGATTATTTTCCGTCGGCGTCGTCTGGATCGGCACCTGCTCGACGATCTCAAGACCGTAGCCTTTGAGTCCAACCACCTTCTTCGGATTGTTCGTCAACAGCCGGATGGTCGAAAGTCCGAGATCCACGAGGATCTGGGCGCCGACGCCGTAATCCCGGAGGTCCGCCGCAAATCCGAGTTTGCGGTTCGCCTCCACCGTGTCGAGTCCCTGGTCCTGCAGCGCATAGGCGCGGATCTTGTTCGCAAGGCCGATGCCACGGCCTTCCTGGCGGATGTACAGCACGACCCCGGCGCCGGCGGCCTCGACTGCGGTCATGGCCGCGGACAACTGGTCTCCGCAGTCGCATCGCTCGGAGCCGAAGACGTCACCGGTCAGGCACTCGGAATGGACCCGCACGAGGACGTTCGATTTGCCGCGCACGTCGCCCTTCACGACCGCCAGATGCTCCTTGCCCTCGATGTCGTCTTTGTACAATTTCAGGCTGAACTGCCCGTGTCGGGTCGGAAAATTCGCCTCCGACTGAAGATGCACCAGTTTCTCCGTCCGCGCACGAAACGCGATGAGGTCCCGGATCGCGATGATCCGCAGGTCATGTTTTTTCGCGAAGACCGCCAGGTCCGGCAGGCGCGCCATCGTGCCGTCGTCTTTCATGATCTCGCAAATGACGCCGGCCGGGGCGCTCCCGGCCAGCCGCGCCAGATCGATCGCCGCCTCCGTGTGGCCCGCACGCTTGAGGACCCCGCCCGGCTCCGCGCGCAATGGAAAAATGTGGCCCGGCCGGATGAAATCGGATTCGCTGCTGGAAAGGTCCGCGAGTTTCCGGATGGTCCCGGCGCGGTCATGCGCCGAGATGCCGGTGGTCGTGCCGGCCCGGGCGTCAACCGAAATCGTGAAGGCGGTCCGGAGGCGGTCCCGCTCGGGGCTGTCCTGCGGCAGAAGGTCAAGCCCGAGTTCATGGCACCGCTTGGCGGTTAACGGCGCGCAGACCAGTCCCCGGCCGTGGGTGGCCATGAACGCCACAGCTTCCGGCGTGACCTTGTCCGCCGCCATCACGAGGTCGCCCTCATTCTCCCGGTCCTCGTCGTCGACGACGATCACCATGAGTCCCGCTCGAATGTCGGCGATCGCCTTTTCGATCGTGGACAAAATATTCTGGTCCATATCTCTTTTCCTTACTTTCGTGTTGTTCGTGCACCTAGCGTATATCTAGCAAGGACATCGACTTCCAGATTTACACGAGCGCCCGGTTTCAATACCCTGAAATTCGTACGCCGAAGCGTTTCCGGAATCAGGGCAAAGGTAGCGTCTTTACCATACCGGGAGGCGATCGTCAAGCTGACGCCGTTGACGGCGATCGAGCCCTTTTCGGCGATGTATCGGCACAGCCGGGCGGGCGCCCGGATGGTCAGAATCCCCGGAACGGGCCGGGTCACGCGAACGATCCCGACTCCGTCCACATGGCCCAGCACCGGATGGCCGTGGATCCGGTCGCTCAGGCGCATCGGCAGCTCGAGGTTCACCGGCCGGCCGGGCCGCAGCCACCGGAAGGTCGTCCGCCGGATGGTTTCGGGCGACAGGTCCACGCTGAACGTCTGCCGGGTCCGCCGGGTGACGGTCAGGCACACGCCGTCGACGGCGATCGAGTCGCCGGGCCGAAGCCGCCATGCGAGTTGGGGCGAAAAAACCCGCAAGCGGCCGCGCGAAAGATCGAGATACACGATGACGCCCTGATGCCGGATGATCCCGCAGAACATGGGGCTATCTTACATTGGAGAAAATCTTAAAAGTATGTCTTTCCCGAATTTTTTTTCGCCGGTCAGCCGCCAGTTCTTTCCCCCCTTTACAAGGGGGGATAAAGGGGGGTCGATGTGCCTTTCACCGAACGCGCCGAGACCGCCGTGCCCGATGACTTTGGGGGATGCAAACAGGAGAATCTCATCCACAAGGCCGGCCTTGAGGAAGGACCGCGCAGTTTGGGCGCCGCCTTCGACCAGGAGATGCACGATGCCGCGCTGGGCCAGCCGCCGAACCAGCCGGTCCGGCGAGTCGGACATCACCCACGCGGGAGCGTGTCCATCACGGAATATCCGCAGATCGCGCCGAACCTGGCCCCGGCCGCTGAGCACGATGCGCGCCGCCGTCCGGCGCCGTCCGGTGGCGAAGGGGCTTCGGATGGTCAGGCGAGGGTTGTCGATTTCCGCAGTGCGCCGTCCAACAAGAATGGCATCGACGCGGCTGCGGATTCTCTGTACCTCCGCGCGCGATTCCGGGCCTGTGATCCACGAAGGCCGGCCCCGCCGATGGGTGATTTTGCCGTCCGTGCTGACGGCAAGTTTGAGCGTCACATAACATCGGCCTGCTTGATGGAACGTCCGGTACGGCGCATAAAATGAATGCACCCGCGGATCGTCCAGCACTTGGACCCGGACGCCGGCCCGCCGGAGTCTCCGAACGCCGCGCCCGGACACGATGGCATGCGGATCGAGCGTCCCGACCAGGACGCGTCGGAGGCCGGCCTGCAGAATCGCCCGCGTGCAGGGTGGCGTCTTGCCGAAATGATCGCACGGCTCCAGCGTGACGGCCATCGTCGCGCCTCTCAACGGCGCGCCACGCCTCTCTGCATCCCGCAACGCTTCAACCTCCGCATGCGGCCCGCCGAATCGCCGGTGATGCCCCCGCGCGACCACACGGCCCTTCCGGACAATCACCGCGCCCACGGCCGGGTTGGGTGATGTGTCTCCCAACCCTTTCGCCGCCTCCCGCAGCGCGGCGGCCATCCACTTTGTTTCCCCTCGATTCATCCTCCGATCAGGCCTTCAACAAACGCATCTGCGTCAAACGGCGACAGGGCGTCAAGCGTCTCGCCGGTGCCGGCCCATTTGACCGGGACGTTCGGGAGTTGCTCGCCGATGCTGACGAGAAACCCGGCCTTGGCGGACGCGTCGAGTTTGGTGACGATGAGACCGGTGAGATGGAGCGCGTCATGAAAGGCTTTGGCCTGCGCGAGCGCGTTCTGGCCCGCGGTCCCGTCCAGGACCAGGAGCCGTTCCGCCAGGGAAGACGGCGCGCATTTATCGCAGCTTTTCGACATCTTGGCCAGTTCCTCGATGAGCGAGGTTTTCGTGTGGAGCCGGCCCGCGGTGTCGACGATGACGAGGTCGGCGCCGCGGATTTCTTTGTCCGAAAGCGCGTCGAAAATGACCGCGGACGGATGCGCGCCTTCCTGCATCGCAAACACGGGGACGCCCGCGCGCCCGGCCCAGATCTGCAACTGCTCGATGGCCGCGGCGCGGAACGTGTCGGCGGCGACGAGCGCCGCGCGTTTGCCTTCGGATTTGTACCGCGCGGCCAGCTTGGCCGCGGTGGTGGTTTTGCCGGACCCGTTGGTTCCGAGGAGAAACCAGACGGTCGGCGGGACCGGCGAAAATTGCGGGAGGCCGTTCATGAGAAACCGGCTTCGGAGAATCTCCTTGAGCGCCGCCTGCACGTCTTCCGGCGAGGCCGGTTTTCGCCCGCGGATTTCTTCGATGACGGCTGCGGCGGTCGAGGGCCCGGCATCCGCGAGGATCAGCCGGTCCTCCAGCTCAACGAGAATTTCTTCGGGAACCTTGGACCGGAACGCCCCGGAGATCACATCCTTCGTCTTCGCCAGCGCCCGGCGGAAAAAGCCTTTGATGTCCATCAGACGCAACTGGTGTCCCCCTCTCCCGCCTCTGGCGGGAGAGGGTTGGGGTGAGGGTGGCACGATGTGGTCGTCGCCGGCCGCGCCCCCCTCACCTCAATCCTCTCCCCCCTGCGGGGGGAGAGGAGGTGAATAGTTACCATCAGACGCTTTGCAGAAAGGATGTGAGCATCGCCCGGCCGGCGGCTTGGCTTTTTTCGGGATGGAACTGCACGGCGAAAATGTTCTCCGACTGGACGGCGCACGCGAACGCCCCGCCATACTCGCAGGTCGCGACGACCGCCGAAGAATCCGCCGGCGCCGGATAGTAGCTGTGGACGAAATAAAAAAACGGCGGAACGCCCTGCCCGCCCTGCGCCTTAAGCGCGGCGTTCGGCCTGATTGGCTGAACTTCGTTCCAGCCCATGTGGGGAACGATGAGATCGCCGCGAAATCGGACGACCCGGCCCCGCAGCCAGCCAAGACCCCGGACGCCGGGCGCTTCCTCGCTTTCCTCCATCAGAATCTGGCAGCCGATGCAGATGCCGAGGTATGGGATTTTCTCGACGAGGACTTTTTTCCGCAGCACTTCCTCAAACCCGCGCCGCCGTATCTGATCCATCGCCTGCCCGAAGTGCCCCTGCCCCGGCACGACGATCACGTCCGGCCGGCCCAACTCCGCGCCGGCCCGCACCTGCGTCACGCGCGCGCCGGCGGCCTCGAGTGCCTTCTCGACACTGCGCAGATTGGAGGCGCCGTAGTCAATCAGGGCCGCCTGCATGAAACTCTAGAGAACGCCTTTGGTCGAGGGAACTCCGGACACGCGCGGGTCGTAGGACGCGGCAAGCCGCAGCGCCCGCGCGGCGGCCTTGAACAGCGCCTCAATGCCGTGGTGGGCGTTCTGGCCCCGCCGAAGATACAGGTGGAGCGTCGTTTCGGAGCTGGTCGAAAAGGCTTCGAAAAATTCGTGCACCAGCGACACGGGGAAATCTCCGATCCGCTCGTCCGACGCGGCGCCGCTCCGGGACGCGCCGAATTGCACTTCGTACACCAGCACCGGCCGGCCGGAAAGATCCACGACGCATTCGGCCAGCGCCTCGTCCATCGGAATGACCGCCGACCCGAATCGCGTGATGCCCGCCTTGTCGCCCAGGGCCTGCTTGAAGGCCTGGCCCATCACGAGGCCGATGTCCTCGACCGTGTGGTGAAAGTCGACGCGCAGGTCGCCGGCGGCGTGAATCTTGAGATTGAAGAGGCCGTGCTTGGTAAACGTTTCCAGCATGTGATCGAGAAATCCCATGCCGGTGTCGACGGCGTAGTTTCCCGTCCCATCGATCGCCAGGGCGACCTTGATCGACGTCTCCTTGGTTTTGCGCTCCAGCGCAGCCTGCCGGACGGGCCGTCGCACGATTTTGATCACGGGTGGCATCCACGTTCCTCCAATTCGCCGAGGGCTTTGGCCAGCCGCCGCATTTCGGCCGGCCGGCCGACGGTGATCCGGACAAACGACCGTAACTTGGTCTCCGAAAACGTCTTGATCAGTATACCGCGCGCGCGGAGAAATTCAAAAAGTTTTTTGGCGGCCGAACAGCGCACCAGAACAAAATTGGCGTCCGTCCGGCAGGCCGCGAGGCTCGGGGCGTCGGAACACCATCCGGCCAGCCGCCGCAGGAGGGCTTGGCGCTCAGACAGGATCGTCCGGATGTTTTTCCGGATCGCGCCGGATTCCGACAGCGTCGTCAGCGCCAGTGCCTGGCCCAGGCCCGACAGATTGTAGGGCAGCCGGACGACGTGCAGAAACCGCGTGAGGCGCGGGCACGCGATCGCCAGGCCCACGCGACCGAGCGCGATGCCGAGGGCTTTGGAAAACGTGCGAAGGATCACGAGATTGGGAAAGCGGCGGAGGAGCGGGAGAAAAGTTTTCCCGGAAAAATCGACGTAGGCCTCGTCCACCACCACGACGCCTTGTGCCCGGCGGCAGATGTCGATCAGAATTTCCCTGGAAAAACAATTGGCCGTCGGGTTGTTCGGATAGGCGAAAAACCACAGCGCCGCCCCGCGAAGCAGTTTGGGATTCCGGAAAGCGTCTGTCAGGTCGAAGGATTCGTTCAACGGCAGTTGGACGACCCGCGCGCCGCGGATTCGGGCCAGCCGCTCGTACATGACGAACGTCGGGTCCGGAACGACCACCTGGCCGCCGCGCGGTACGAATGCGTCGATCAGACAGCCGATCAGCTCGTCCGAGCCGCTGCCCGCCACGATCCAGTCCGCCGGCACGCCCAGCCGCCGCCCCACGGCCCGCCGAAGCTCCGTGGAGGGGCCGTCGGGATAGCGGTTGAAGACGAGGCGCCGGATCCGGCCCAGAAATTTTTGCCGCACGCGCTCCGGCAGGTCGAAGGGGCTTTCGTTGGCGTCCAGTGAAATGACGCGCCCGCCGCCCAACCGGGGCGGCGGCAGGTAAGGCGCCATGCCGCGGACGTTCGGGTTGATTCGGATGTCTATTTCTCCGCCCTCAGCCGCAGCGACCGCGAGTGGTGCGGAAGGCCCTCCCACTCGGCCAGGATCGAGCCGAGGCGCGCCAGTTCCCCGTCCGGGTCCCGCACCTGCAGGATGGAGCTGCGGCGGCAAAAGGATTCGATCGACAGCGGCGAAAAAAACCGCGCGGTGCCGGCGGTCGGAAGCGTGTGGTTTGGGCCTGCGATGTAGTCGCCGTAGGCGACGCAGGAGGTCCCGAGGAAAATCGCGCCGGCCGGGCCGACCGCGGACAGAAGTTTTTCAGGCTCGGACACGCAGAGCGCGAGGTGTTCCGGCGCCAGTTCCGCGGCGACGGCGGCGCAGGATTCGAGGGATTTCATGATGACGATGTAAATCTGCCGGCGGATTTCCTCGTCCGACTTGTCGATCCGTTTCTTGACCTGCCCGCCGAGTTTGGGGCTGGTCGTGAGCAGAAGCGACAGGCTGTCCGGGCCGTGCTCGGCCTGGGCCAGGAGGTCCTCCGTGACGAAGTCCGCCGAGACGGAATTGTCCGCGATCACCGCCAGCTCCGACGGTCCCGCCAGCATGTCGATCCCGACGTCTCCGTAGAGCAGCCGTTTGGCCGCCGTGACATATACGTTGCCGGGGCCGAAAATCTTGTCGACCTGCGGGACACTGCGCGTGCCGTAGGCGAAGGCCGCCATCGACTGGGCGCCGCCCATTTTGAAGACGGCCGTCACGCCCGTCAGCCGCGCGGCCTCGGCTAGGATCGCCGGGATCCGGCCGTCCGGCCTCGGCGGCGTGGCGACGTACCGTTCCGGAACGCCGGCAACCTTGGCGGGCACGGCCAGCATGAGGAGCGTTGACAAAAGCGGCGCTTTTCCGCCCGGCACGTACAACCCCACGCGCTCGATGGGCGCGACGCGCTCGGCGTAGAGGCCGGTGGCGTCCACGCGTGGGGCGGCGCGCATTTTTTGGGATTCGTAGAATTTCTGCAGGCGGTCGATCACCGTTTCCAGGATCAGCCGTTCCTGCGTGCTGATCGAGGCTCGCGCGGATTCGAATTCGTCGTCCGTCACCCGCAGCGTCTTCAAACTCGCAATGTCCCACCGCTCCGTGTAGCGCAGCACGGCCGCGTCGCCCTCCTTGCGCACGCGGCTCAGGATGATCCGCACGGCCCGCTCGGCCAGCCGGGCCCGGCGGCGGAATTCTTCGCGGCGGCGGAAAAACGCGCCGAGCGTCACGTTCATGGGGCGGGGGGAAGAACCGATTGGAGCGACGAGATCATGCCCTCGATGGCGGACTTGTTCATCTTCAAGCTCACCCGGTTCACGACCAGAAGTCCCGTCGACTGCAGAATCTCCTCCAGAATGACCAGGCCGTTCGCGCGCAGCGTCTCGCCCGTCGATACGAGGTCGACCACGGCGTCCGCAAGCATCGCCTGCGGCGCCAGCTCCACCGAGCCGTAGAGCTTGATGACCGAACAGGCGCGGCCCTTGCCCATGAAAAAGGAGCGGGTGACGTTCGGATATTTCGTCGCCACCCGGATCGTGCCGTTTTTGGCCATGACCGACGCGTCCTTCGCGGCGAGCACCAGCCGGCAAAATCCGATGCGGAGGTCCAGAAGCTGGTACAGGTCCGAGCCCTGCTCCAGCAGAACATCCCGGCCGACGATGCCTACGTCGGCGGCGCCCTGCGAGACGTACGTCGGCACGTCCTGCGCGCGCACGGCCAGAAACGCCCGACTGTGCTTCTCGTCCGACACGTGCAGCTTGCGGGACTGCCGGATCTCCTCGGGCACGGGGAGGCCCGCGCGGTCGTAGAGACCGATGGCTTCGTCAAAGAGTTTCCCTTTCGCCAGCGCAATCCGAATCATGGGTCGACCCTAGCTTATCCGGGACAAAGGCTCAATTCGCAACTGTTCACCTCCAACTGTTCACCTCCTCTCCCCCCGCAGGGGGGAGAGGATTGAGGTGAGGGGGGTGGATTGGCGGCGTCAGGGGCCTGCCACCCTCACCCCAACCCTCTCCCGCCTCTGGCGGGAGAGGGGGAGTTCCTGGAGGAGGCTTCCGACAACGCCACCAGTCGGACCAGCGCGCGGGCGGCGGTGGCGGCGGCGCAGGACGGGCCGGCCGGCGGGCAGAGCTCAACCACGTCGCCGGCCAGGACGGTCCGGCTGCGGGCCAGGTGCGTCAGGATGTCCGAAAATTCTCCCCACGAGATTCCGCCGGGCTCCGGGTTCGTGGCGGCCGGCATGAGGCCGAGGTCGAAGACGTCGACATCGATGGAGAGGTAGATGTTTTTTCGAATCCCGGCCAGCATCCGCTTCCACCGGCCCTTTCGGACATCGTCCGCGAAAATCAACCGGGCGCCGGCCCGGCGGTGCTCCGGCAGAAGGCTACGGAGGCCGATGACGGTCGTGTCGATGCCCATTTCGACGACCCGGCGGGTGGAGCAGGCGTGACTCCAGAGGCTGCCGTTGTGGACTTTTCTCAGATCGCTGTGCGCGTCAAATACGACGACTGAAAAATCTTTTTTCCCGCGCGCCCCGGCCAGCGCCTCCACGAGCGGTGCCAGCACGCTGTGTTCGCCGCCGATGCCGATCGGCACGGCGCCCTGCCGGTGGGCGAGTGCGGCCGCCGCGCGGACCCGGTCCAGGTATGCGCGCTGCCTTTCGCCACGTTTCGGGACGAGCGGCGGCGCCGTGCGATATCGCAGCCGCTGCAGGTCGACGTCCAGAAGCTCATCGTATGATTCAACACACTGCGATGCATCCAGGATGGCCTTCGGCGCAAGCCGGCTGCCGGGCCGGGTCGATCCGGCGTCGTAGGGCAGAGGGATCAGGACATAGCGGGGACGATGTGAGGGCCGGATATCCAGAAAATGAGGAAGGCTCAACTACTCACGGAATCAAAATGGCGGCGGCCAGGACCGTGGTCCACCAGCCCTGCCGGTCGCCCTCGGCGGCGGCGGCGATGCTCATGGTCCGGACCATTTTGGGGCTCCGGTCTTTCGGGCTGATCCTCCAGGCGAATCCGTCGCCCGTTCGGGGCTTTCTGTACTGGATCTCCTTCTCGCCCAGGACCGTCGCGAGCATGTTCGCCGCCAGAACCTCGGCATAGTGCCCGGCCTCCTTGGCGGTCTGTCCGAAGGAGTGGTGCTCGGACAGATACCCGTACTGGGTCGGGTCCTTGGGGATGGCCAGCCCGTTGGCGGCGGCGATGAGCCGGCCGGGCTCCTGGGTCTCGCTCTTGCTGAGCACTACATGGATGATCTGGCCCTCCCGCAGCATCGGCAGGCCCTTTTCCCGGGTGAGCAGATGACAGTGCGGGGGAAAGATGCTGGACACACAGATGATGTTGAATGGCCCGATCCCGGCGTTGCGCAGGGCGCCTTCGAAACTGGCGAGTTTCTCGCGGTGAACGCCGACGCCCTTGGTCAGAAATATTTTCGTGGGTACGTACATGTTCGTCTCCTTGATTCTACATCAATTCGGATAGCGGCACATTGATCCGCTCCACGGTGAACTTCAACGTGTGCCTCGTGGTTTTGGGCTTGAATACTTTGTCGGACAGCCCCATGTCAATGACTTCCTGCTTGGTGATCCCGGGCAGGCCCGATTCGGGCCGGGCCACGACTGTGATGAGGGACTCGTCGAAATAGTCGATCAACAGGACGGGGACCTTTTTTGCGCCAAGACGCATCAGCGTATTGTACCGGTGATGCCCGTCGAGGATCACGCGCGTTTTTTCGTCCACGACGACCGGAATGTCGACGCATTGCTCGCGGGTGATGATCTCGGTCACGCGCGCCAGCCGCTCAGGGATCACCTGCTCGTGCTCGTGGAGGCTGCCGAGGGGGACGATCTCTATTCTGTATGTCAATCGATGGCTTTGGTGGCGAGCCGGTAGTAGGCGAGGGCGGTTTCGAGGTCGCCCGATTCCTCCCAGTATTCGCCGAGCCGGAAATAGAATTCGTACAGATGGGGACTGCCGCTCTTTTCGATCGCCGCTTTCAGGCCCGTCAGATAGTCCATCGCTGCCTTCACGCCCTTCATCCGCCGCATGTCGGCGGCCCGGCCGAGCGCCGATTTCACCGCATCGTTTTCGGATTGGAGATTTTGGATTTTGGATTTTGGATTTTGGATTTCAGGCTGAACCTTAGAGTGAACTTCGGAGGAAACATGGCCGGAGGACTGGGCGGACAGGAAATCCTGCACGGACCGGCGGCCGATGACGTTGCCGTTCGACGGATCGATCTGATAGGCGTATTCGTCGGAAAGAACATGGAACCCGTTCGGCGACAGGTAGGGCGTGCCCGCGATCGGGAAGGTCGTCTTCACCTTGCCGGCGGGGTCGATCACCGCCGCCTCGCGCCTCAAGGCGTCATAGCCCATCCGAAGACCACCGGGGAGTTCGTAGTAGAAGGTGTAGGAGGGCGGGACATTGGGGACGTTGGTCGACGGAGGCTCGATGCGGGGCGCGGGCTGCGGGATGCTTGAGACCGGAGGCTCGATCCTCTGCGGGGCCGCCTCCGGCCGGGGGCCTGTGGCCTCCCGGGCCGTAACGCCGGACATGTTCGACAACGCGGAAAACACAGCCTGGAATTCGGAGTCGACGACTTCGAATCGCGATTCGGGCGAACTCATGACCAGAACGTAAATGTCGCCGTCGAGGACGAAGTCGTAGGAACGGATTTTGAAGGGCAGTTCGCCGTAGGCGCCCAGTTTTGTGTAGAGTCCGCCGCTCGTGGGCCCGAAGCGGGGATCATAGCGGGTATCGGCGGTGATGGGCATCCAGCCGAGGTCGGCGCGCAGGCCGGAGAGGAATTGGTCGGCCGACATCGCGCCGGGCTTGTATCGCCACATCGACAGGGTGGCCGTCCGGTCTTGGGCCAGATTGGCCTTGATCAGCTCCGGCCCCGGCTCCTCCACCACGGTCCACCTGTCGGACAGATTGACGACCAGCGGCCCGCGCACGAAGTCCCGCGCGTCCGCATCTCCACCGGCCATGAGCAACAGGCAACAGGCCATTCCCGCCAACACCCTGCTAAACATTGATTGTGATATAAACATAGAGGCCAGCCCGTGAAAAGAGGAAACTATCCCTTCCTCCCCCCTTGAAAAGGGGGGATTGAGGGGGGTCACCGTCTTTCACTGACCTCTTTCCGACTCAGCGTTTGAAGAAATCCGAAGTATCCGGGGAAAAATCCGGCAAGAGCGGGGACTTCAGTTTTTCGCCGGGAGTGAAAATCTTGTGTGTGTCGAAGGCGGATTTGCCGACGACGCAGACCTCGGCCGTTTTGGCGAAAGGATCGACGATCCAGTATTCCCGGACGCCGTATTTGTAATATACCCGGCGTTTGATGACGCGGTCCTTTTCGCCGCTCGATGGCGAAATCACCTCGACGACGAGGTCGGGCGGGCCGACAATGCCGCGGTCTTCGATCACGGCCTCTCGTTCCTGTGCCACAAATAGAATGTCGGGCACAAGGACGTTGATATTTGACAGGATCACATCCGTGGGACCGAACAGGACACGCCCCAGGCGCCTTTCTTGAACATACGGATCGAGCAATCTGAAGACGTTTGAGCATACGATCTGATGCAACGTTCTTGGAGAGGGTGTCATTTCCAGATCTCCTTCGATGAGCTCATACCGCTGGTCTTCGGGGGTGAGCAGATAATCCTCGTAGGTCAAATCCATCGGACGTCTGATGGCCTGTTCCATGCGTCTTCCTCCTGACAATCAGATTACCACATTCGCATCCCTCTCTCCAGAACAGGCATTATATCCTGCTGGTTTCAAAATAGATAGAGAACAACTTAACAACTTACGGTCTGGCGCCGGCGAGGCGCCGGCGAGGCGGCGCCGGTGAGTCTATTATCCCTTCATCCCCCCTTGAAAAGGGGGGATTGAGGGGGGTTACCGTCTTTCACTTCTTTCACTGCCCCCTTTCCAACTCATCGTTTGAAGAAATCCGAGACGGCGGGCGAAAAATCCGGCAGGAGCGGTGACCGGAGGCGTTCGTCGGCCGCGAAGATTTTGTGGGTGTCGAATCCCTGCGGGCCGACGACGCAGACCTCGGCCGTTTTGGCGAAAGGATCGACGATCCAGTATTCCCGGACGCCATATTTGTAATATACCCGGCGTTTGATGACGCGGTCCTTTTCGCCGCTCGATGGCGAAATCACTTCGACGACGAGGTCCGGCGGCCCGACGATCCCGCGGTCTTCGACGATACCCTCCCGATCGCGAGCCACGAACAGGATGTCGGGGACAAGAACGTTGATGTTCGAGAGGATGACGTCCGTCGGGCCGAGATAGACGCGGCCGAGGTTTTTGGTTTTGATGTGACTCAGCAGCAATTCGTTGATGTTTTGAATCGTTTCCTGATGTCTGGTCCTTGGGGACGGGGTCATTTCCAGATCTCCTTCGATGAGCTCATACCGCTGGTCTTCGGGGGTGAGCAGATAATCCTCGTAGGTTAAATCCATAGGACGTCTGATGGCCTGTTCCATGATCTCGCCTCCTTTGAATGAAATTATATCACACTCCGACCCCTCCGGGACAAAAAAAACCCGTCCGCCGGAGAGGCGGACGGGTGTTAAGTGCGAATCTAAGCTCGGATCAGATTAGAACGACACGCCGACGGACACGGTCAGTGCATCCGCGTCGCCGTTGACGGTGTCGACCGTGTTGGTCCCCTGCGAGAGGGCTGAACCATCCTCGTCGAAGGACGACCACTCGGCCTTGACCATCGCGTTGTCCGCCAGCTTGTAACCGGCTGCGATCGTCCACAAGCTGGGCTCGCCCAGATTGTTGGAGTTCACGTAGTCCGGATCGATCTGATTATAGCGGACCGCCACGTAGGAATTGTCGTCGAAGTTGTACCGACCCTGGGCGCCGAAGTAATCATACTCGCGGTTGTTGTTCCCGTTCGAGGTATCGGCATCGATGTTGCCCCAGAAGGCCAAGACATAACCCTGGCCGTAGTCGTACTTGCCGGCAAACTCCCAGACGTCGCGGTTGTAGCCGCCGGTCGCCCTGTTATTGTAGACCAGACCCGACAGGTTGCCGTTCATCGTGCCGCCAGGCGCCGTTCTGTTAATGTTGTTCTCCAAGAAGGCGCTTCCGATGTTCAGCGGATCCATATCGCCGTCCTGCCGCTGATCGCTGGTGTACCAGCTCGCCTGCAGCGTCAGGTTCTCCTGCAGACCGACCTCGGCGCGAATGGCCCACGCTAGATCGTCGTTGCTCTTGTTGTACTGGTGGGGCCCTGCAACTCCATCATTGGCCACACCCGCACCCGCGGGGTTACCATCGGTAACATCGCCGCCATTCAGGAGCGCAACCTCCCACGACAGCGGTGTGCTGGTCTGGCCCATGTCGAATGAACCCGACAGAGCAATTCCTTCGTCACCGCCGTTAATGTCCAGCAGGCTGTTGGTAACGAAGTCGTTCTTCATGTCATCCCCGTTGTTGGTGCGCATGCCGTACTCGTATCCGAAGGGGATGTCAATCGTTCCTACCTTGAGATCAAAGCCGCTTCCGAGCACATCCTTGACCGTCAGATAGGCGCGGAGCATTTCGACCGATTCACCCAAGCTGCCGTTGGTGCCGGCGCCGGGAAGGGCTGCACCGGTACCGCCACGACCACCGCGCTGATTCTCGCTCGACCAGTCGTTGGCCGCCCAGAATTTGGCGGTCACGGAGATTTTGTCCGAGACGTCGCCGTTGACATAGAGATTGACCCGAGGGTCATTGAAATTGAGATCCTCATCTTGTGCGCCCGAGGTCGAGTCAAAATCGACGTCCTGCGCGCTGACGAGGGCTGCACCCGTAATTTCGATCTTCGCTTCCGACAGTGTCGGGAGGGCGAAGACAAAAGCCACGAGAGCTGTGAATACAAGAAGACCTTTGTTCATGGAGTGAACTCCCCCTTTGCCGTTAAGGTCCAAAGTTTTCTAGCTTTCGAATCCGTGTCTATCACCAGTTTCGCGTTTGCTGCTACACTTGTGAGTCCTGTGCCGCCAAGCGGCGCCGAACCCCCTAAGGCCCTACTTCCGGGTTCATCCCAACCCCGGACCCATACCTCCCACCCCTCCCACCACAGCGCCTCGGGTCCGGCCCAATGGTTGTCTTGGACCGCCTGAAACGCTTCCACACACAGTAAAACAAGTTCACATGCTCACATCTATTCACCTGAGAAACAGCTCTCCAAACCGCCTCCACCCCGTGGCCGTACTTATCCACAGCGTTTTAGGCCGCTTGAAGATATTAGGGTAGTGTACCAAGATAAAAACGAATGTCAAGCAAAATTTTTAAAATATTTGACCAGGCGGTCCAAGCCCCTTTCGATGTCCTTTTCGGACACGGCGTAGGAGAGGCGCAGGCAGGTGGGGGCGCCGAAGCCCACGCCGGAGACGACGGCGACCAGGCAGTCGGACAACAACGACAGGGACAGGTCGTCGGAGTTGCGGAAGGGAACCCCCCCCTGCCCCCCCTTGGTAAGGGGGGGTGTGGAGAGATAGGCGGACAAATCAGGGAAAACATAGAAGGCGCCCTCCGGTTTGGGGCAAACTACACCCCGGATGCCGGACAATAGAGATAAAATCAGGTCCCGGCGCTTTCGGAAGGCTTCCACCATCGGCGTGACGTCCTGATCGCCCCGCCGGAGGGCCTCCAAGGCGGCCGCCTGGGCGATGGAGGTCGGGTTGGAGGTTTCGTGGCTCTGGATGCGGCCCATGGCGTCGATGATCTCTTTGGGGCCGGCCGCGTAGCCTATCCGCCAGCCGGTCATGGCGTAGGATTTGGATACACCGTTTACGGTGACGGTCCTATTATATATGGAGAGGCCGAAGGCTGCGGGGCTGGCATGGGGAAGGCCGTAGATCAGTTTTTCGTAGATTTCGTCGGAAACGATCAGCATCCCGGCCTTGTCGGCGATCTCGGCCAGCTTCCGGAGATGGTCGGGCGGGTAGACGGCGCCGGTTGGGTTGGAAGGAGAGTTCAGGACCAAAACCTTTGTGAATTGTGAATTGTGATTTGTGATTTGCGATTGCAACTTTTCCGGTGAAAGCAGAAACCCTTCCTGAGGAGTCGTTTCGATAAAGGCCGGGATGCCGCCCGCCAGTTTGACCTGTTCCGGGTAGCTCACCCAGTAGGGCGTCGGGATCAAGACCCGGTCGCCCGGGTCGAGGACGGCCTGGAAGAAGGTGTAGAGGACGTGTTTGGCGCCGCAGCCGATGATGACCTGGTCGGGGGCGTAGTCGAGGCCGTTGTCGCGCTTTAATTTTTCGCAGACGGCCTTGCGAAGCTCGACCGTGCCGGAGGCAGGCGTGTATTTCGTCTGTCCCTTGCGGATGGCCGCGATCCCGGCCTCCTTGATGGGATCCGGCGTGTCAAAGTCAGGCTCGCCGGCCGTAAAAGAAACGAGGTCCTTGCCCTCGGCCTTGAGCGCCTTGGCGCGTGCGTCCATCGCAAGCGTTGGGGAGCCGGCGCAGGAACGGGCGCGCGCGGAAATCACATCAAAATCCGGTGAGCAGAATTCCGGCGAAGGACCCCACGGTGGAGTTGTCCTTGAACTGGTCGACGGCCGAGCCGACTTTCTGGACGACGCGTTTGGTTTCGACGTAGAGCGCGTCGTCGTTGACGAGCTTGCCGAGCGTTCCCTGGCCCTTGTCGATCTTGGTGACGATGCTTTTGAGACCGGCCGTCGTTTCCTTCAAGCTGGTGCCGAGGTCGGCCCAGCCCTGGATGGCGTCGCCGATTTTGGTTTCGTTCTGCGCGACGATGGCGTCGAAGCGCTTGGAGGCCGCGTTCATATTTTTGGCGAAGTCCAGCGCCTGATTGTAGAGCTGGTCGTCCTTGAAGAGTTTCCCGACGGTCCCGCGGCCGGCGGCGGCCTCATCGGAGATTTTTTTCAGGTTGCCGAACGTTCCCTTCATGGCCGGGCCCATTTCGCCGAAGGTGTTGATGAAATCGGATATTCCATCCTTGTTTTTTTCCATGATGTCGCCGAGGTTGCCGAGGACGCGCTCCTGGTTCTTGTTGAGGTTGCGCACGAGAACCTGGACGTCGTCGGCGATGAGGTTGGCCTTGTGGACGATCTCGTCGAAATCGGACGTGCCGATGGACCGGATCTCGCCGCCGGATTTGACAGGCGTCGCGCCCGGGCTGCCAAACTCGATCGAGACGTACCGCCCCCCCATCAGGCTGTCCATGCGGACGGCCGCCCGGGCGTCCTCCTTGATGGATACGCCGCGCTCGATGCCCATCGCGACCACGACGTCCTGGTCCGCGACCTGAATAGATTTCACCTGGCCGACCTTGACCCCGCCGACGGTGACGGGATCGCCGACAGAGAGGCCGTTGACGGCCGGGAACCGGCACAGGACCTCGGATTTTCCGCCGAGCGTGATGTGTTCCGCCTGGAGGGTCAGAACGAGGAGGACAACGAGAGCGAGAATGAAAAACAGGCCGACTTTTTGTTCTGCAGTCATGGCACGACTCCTATCATTTTTTCCCGCGCTGTGTAAAGCGCCGGACGACCGGATTGTCGCTGCGGCGGCACTCGTCGGGCGTGCCGACGAAATGGAAGCGGCCTTCGTGGAGCATCGCGACGCGGTCGGCGAGCAGGAAGGCGCTGTCGAGGTCGTGGGTGACGATGAGGGAGGTGACGCCGATGTTACGCTTGAGTTCGAGGATGAGTCCGTCGACGCCCTCGGCGAGGATCGGGTCGAGGCCGACGGTCGGCTCGTCGTACAGGATGAGCTTCGGCTCGATCGCCAGCACGCGCGCGATCGCGACGCGTTTTTTCATTCCACCGGAAAGTTCGGCCGGCAGTTTCGACTCGGCGCCGTCAAGCCCGACGAGCGCGAGTTTTTCCTTGCAGCGCCGGACGATCTGGTCTTCCGGCATTTTGTGGCGCTCGCGAAGCGGGAGGGCGACGTTGTCGAGCGCGCTCAGCGAATTGAGGAGCGCGGATCCCTGGAAGACCATGCCGACATTTTCGCGGAGCACGTTGAGGTCGCGTTCGGCCATGGCCGTGACTTCCGCGTCGCCCAGAAAAATCCGCCCGGAGGCCGGCCGCAGAAGGCCGATGAGATTTTTGAGCAGAACGCTCTTGCCGACGCCCGACGGCCCGATGATCACGAAGATTTCGCCTTCACGGACCTCCATGTCCAGCCCGTTGAGGACGCGCAGTCCGTTGAAATGGACGTGGAGGGCTTCGACGCGGATGAGGGGGGGCTTCATTCAATCAAAGTAGATGAGGAATCGCGTGATGAAATAGTCGCAGATCAGAATCGCGATCAGGGACGCCACCACCGCTCGCGTGGTGGCGCGGCCGACGCCGTCGGCGCCGCCGGAGGACGAAAGGCCCGCGCGGCAGGAGATCGCGCCGATCAGAAACCCGAACACGGTGCCTTTGACCACGCCGTTGAAGATTTCCTTGAAATTGACATTGGCGTACAGATTGTCCCAGTACGCGTGATACGAAATGCCGATGTAGGATTTGGCGATCAGCGCGCCGCCGCACATGCCGACCGCGTCGGCCAAGATCACGAGGAGCGGCAGGGCGATCAGGCACGCGAGAACCCGGGGGACCGCCAGAAACTCGACGGGATTGATGCCGAAGGACCGCAGGGCGTCGACTTCCTCGGACACGACCATCGTGCCGAGCGCGGTGGCCATCGCGGCGCCGGCGCGGGCGGCGAGGATGATGGCGGTGATGACCGGCCCGAGTTCCTTGACGATGGACAGGCCGACGAGCGCTCCGACCTTTTCCTCGATGCCGTATTTTTGGAGCTGATAGCCGGACTGGAGCGCGAGGACCATGCCGACGAAAAACGAGAGGACCACGGTGATCGGGACGGTTTCGGCGCCGACAAACGAGACCTGGTCGACAAGCTGCCGCGGATGGCGCCGGAGTTTCGGCAGGAGGGCCACCGACTGGCCTCCGAGTTTGAGAATCTCGCCGGTCTGGCCGAACAACCCGAGCGCGAACCGGCCGGTGGCGGTCAGCATGGGTGCGGGATACGGCGGCTCATCTGGCGGGATGCTGGATGCTGGATAAAACCGTCCCGGAAGACGATTCCTTCGGCAGGGTGCCGCGGTTGAGGATGTGGATGGCCGACAGGACCGTGTATTTCTGCACGCCGGAGGCGTCGCGGTGGAGCGTGAAGACCGGGCCGATGGTCAGTGCCACTTCCTCACCGTCTTTTCGCCAGTCGACCAGATTCCACAAAAGCGACAGCCGGCTTTCCTCGCCCTGGCGCGCGTAATCGACCACGCGCCACAGGGGGCTGTAGACCTCCTGGATCGCCGGAAACTGCGCCTCAAAGGCCCCGAGAAGATTGGGAAACGAGACGGCCTTGACGCCGGTCAGAGAGTCCTCCTGGAATGAAACGATCGGCCACACGAAAACCTGGCGCTGCCGGTAGCCGTGGCGGTCCTCGTGGCGGCCGTATACCCAGAGCGGAAAGAACCTGTGATAGAGCCGGCGGCTGTCCGGCCGCGTCGACCGTTCGTACTTGCCCAAGGTCCAGAGATAGAAAGACGAAATATCCTCCGAGACGGCGCCGGCGGGGCTGACCTGGGTTTTCTTTCGAAAGCCGGCGATCGGCCAGACCTTGAACCCGGTTTGACTGCCGGTGGTCCGGGAAAAAACCGGCCAGAGGTAATCCCTGGTTTCAAACTGCTCCTTTATATATTTGGTGTTTATATAAAGAGGCCACATTTTGAACGATCGTTCCAAGTCCGGCGTGACGCGTTTTCCGTAAAATGGAAAGAGGGACTGCGCGTGCCTGCGGCCCTCCAGGATGTCCCAGTACACCGGCAGGCCCGCGACGATGTCTTTGCCCAAGGCGGTGTCGGCGCTGAGATTCTTCGTGAAATTGAAAACGGGCCACGCCAGAAACCGCGACACATACTGGCCCTCCTTGACGGTCTGGCCGTAGATGGGCCACAGCTTGACGGTGCGGTATCCGCCGCCGGACCCGACGGTGAAGATGGGCCAGAGGAACTGGTGTTTGACGAACCCGCCTTTTTCGATCCGCGTGTACAGCGGCCAGAACGCGAAGGACACGCGGTCGTTGCCGAATGCGCCGTAGAGATTGCCGTAGATCGGGAACACGGCCGAATAGTCGCGCGTGCTTTTGAACGGGATCGGATAGGACACGTTTCCGGCGGTGCCGGACATATAAATTGGAAACAGCGCCATGTGATGTTGCGGGCCATCCTCTTTGCGATGATAGACCGGATAAAACGACGTGAACTTGCGCCGCATGCCGTCCTCCGCGGTCCACTCCCGATGGGTCACGATGGGAAAGATGTTGAAGGACCGCTCGGTGGGCGTGCGGGTGGCGCGGCCGATCGGCGGGAGGAAATCGACGGTGGTGATCTCGCCATCGGTTTTTTCGGTGACCGACGTGATCAGCGGCCGGATCGTGCGCCGTTCGCTTTCCGGGCGGAGGGCGCGCGTAAACAGCGGCGCGGCCGCGTGATTGTACTGCCGGCCGCCCGACAGGCTTTCGATGACGCTGAGCGGCCAGAGATTCGTAATGCGCATGGTCGGCGCCACTTCGGCAAACGCGTAGATCACGCCGCACGCGAGTGAGAACCCCGCCAGGATGTAAACCGCCAGCCGCGCCCGCAGCTTCATAGAATCAAATAGTAGCGAATGCGGGGCGGGTCGTCAAGGATTGGGCGGAAAACATATAACTATTCACCTCCTCTCCCCCCGCAGGGGGGAGAGGATTGAGGTGAGGGGGGTGGATGGCGGCGACAGGGGACTGCCACCCTCACCCCAACCCTCTCCCGCCACGGGCGGGAGAGGGGGATACAGTTTCGAATAGTTTCTCATTCGAGGCGCAACAGGAACGGCAATAGCGGCAGCGATACCGCGGTCGAAATCACGACGGCGGCGGCCGCCTGATCGGGTTCCGCGCCGTATCGTTCCGCGAGGACATAACTGAAAACGGCGGCCGGAAGCGCGGAGGCGATCAGAACCACCTGGCGGGGCAGGCCGGTGAGAGACAGGAGGGTGACGGCCGCATATCCGCAGGCGATCCCGCCGGCGAAACGCAGGATCAGGATCAGCGCCAGATTTTTCAGCGAGCGGGGGTCGGTCACGAGCCGCGTCGGAGTTTCGGCCAGCCGAAGACCGAGCGCCACCAGCGCGAGCGGCGGGGTGGCGGACCCGAGGAAATGGATGGGACGGAGGACGGATTCGGGGACGGACACATGGGCGAGTTTCAGAGCGCCGGCGGCCAGGATGGCGCACACGAGGGGCTCGCGAATGACGAGCTTGAATGTTCCCTGGGCCGAGAGGCCGCGTTCGCCGGCGATCCAGATTCCGAGCGTGAACATGAAGAGCGACTGGACCTGGTCGTAGACCACCACATGGCCGACGGCCTCCGGGCCGAAGGCGAGGTCCATAAGGGGAATGCCGAGAAAGCCGGAGTTCATGAAGATGACGGGCAGCGCGAACACGCGGACCGGCGCGCCGAACGCGGGCCGCGCGATGAAGCAAAGCGCGGTGAGGAGCAGGATGACGACCGCCGCGGCCGCGCTCGTGACCGCCATGTCGGCCAGCGAGATGCCTGCGGTCAGGAGCGCGTCGAACACGAGCGCGGGCATGAAGAGGTCGCAGACGGCCGCCACCCAAAGGTCGGGTTTCCAGTTCCGCCACCGGCCGAAGACGAATCCGGCCAGGATGCAGGCGAAGATCGGCGCGAGGATGTGCGACAGATTCATGAAGCGGTATGTATCACGGAACGCGGGATTTGACAGCGAAGCCCGGAAATTTTTCCAACCCTTGCGGACGCGCCGGCCGTGTGCTAGGAAAAAGGAGATCGATGGCGACGCTTCATGAGCGGTTGGCGGAAAACATCCCGGGGCTTCGCAAGGAACTCCAGGGGATCATCAAACAGCACGGAGCGAGAAAACTTTCGGAGGTCACGGTCGAGCAGGCCTGTGCGGGCCTCCGGAGCGTCCATAGCCTGTTGTGCGACACGTCCGAAGTGGACCCGAACCGCGGCCTGCTCGTCCGGGGCACGCCGATCTCGGAGCTGACCAATCGCCTTCCCGAAGAAATTTTCTATTTCCTTCTGACTGGCGACATCCCGGACGCCGACGCGCTCAAGTCTCTTCAGAACGATCTCCGCAAGCGCGCCGACGTGCCGGACCGTGTCTGGACCGTGGTCAACGCGGTGGCCGAGGAGGCGCACCCGATGCGGATGACGAGCATCGCGACGCTGAGCCTCGGAACAGAATCGGTGTTCCGGCGGCGATACGATGAGGGGATGAAGAAGGAGGAGTACTGGGAAGCCGCCTTGGAGGACGCGCTGACGCTTCTGGCGCGCCTGCCGCAGATTGCGGCGGCCATCTACCGGCGCCGGTACAAGCTGGGCCGGCGCATCCCCTCGGACCCTAAACTGGACTGGGCCGCCGACTATGCGCAGATGCTGGGCGTGCCGGACCCGAAAGGCGAGTTCGCCCGGCTCATGCGGCTCTACATGACCCTGCACTGCGACCACGAAGGCGGCAACGCGAGCGCGTTCACGAGCCATGTGGTTTCCTCGACGCTGTCCGATCCCTACTACGCCGTGAGCGCCGGCTTCAACGCGCTGGCGGGGCCGCTGCACGGGCTGGCGAACCAGGAATGTCTGGAATTCGTGCTTGGGATTCATAAAAAATTCAAAGGCGCGCCGACGGAGGACGAATACCGGGACTACTGCTGGGATGTTCTGAACAGCGGCCGCGTGATTCCTGGCTACGGCCATGCCGTCCTGCGCGTGACCGACCCGCGGTTCACGGCGTTTCATCAATTCGGCAAGCTGGTCTGCCCGAACGACGAGGTGTTCCGGATCGTGGACATGGGCTACAAGGTCATTCCGGAGGTTCTGAAGAAACAGGGCAAGGCGAAGAACACCTGGCCGAACGTTGACGCCGGGTCGGGCGCGCTCTTGTATCATTTTGGCGTGACCCAGGCGACGTACTACACGGTATTCTTCGCCGTGTCCCGCGCCCTCGGGCTTCTGGCGCAGCTCGTGTTGGACCGCGCGATGCTCATCCCGCTGACGCGCCCGAAATCGTTCCCGACCGCGTGGCTCAAGACCTTCATCAATCAATCCGATGTATGACAAACTGACACCGCCGGCCGACGGCACACCGATCACCATCGGCCGCGGCGGAAAATTGCACGTGCCCGACCGGCCGGTCATTCCGATGATCGACGGCGACGGGATCGGCCCCGACATTTCCCGGGCCACGCGCCGCGTGATCGACGCGGCGGTGGAGAAGTATTCGGGCGGGGCGAAAAAAATCGTCTGGTTTCCCGTCTTTGCCGGCGAAACCGCGATCGCGAAGTACAACGACTTCCTTCCGAAAGACACGCTGACCGCGATCAAGACCTACATCGTGGCCCTGAAAGGCCCCCTGACCACGCCGATCGGCGGCGGGTTTCGCAGCCTGAACGTGGCGCTTCGGCAGGAACTCGATCTCTACGCATGCGTCCGGCCCGTCCGGTATTTCCGGGGGGTCGGCTCGCCGGTGAAAAAGCCTCAACTGATGGACATGGTGATTTACCGGGAGAACACGGAGGATGTCTACGCCGGCGTCGAGTGGGAGAAGGGGACGCCGGAGGCGGCCAAGATCATCGAATTTCTGAAAACACACATGGGCGTCGGCAAAAAGGTCCGGGACGACGCCGGGATCGGGATCAAGCCCATCAGCGAAACCGGCACCAAGCGGCTGGTCCGGCACGCCATCCGGTATGCGATCAAGCACAAGCGCCGGCGCGTCACGCTGGTGCACAAGGGCAACATCATGAAATACACCGAGGGCGCCTTCCGGCTGTGGGGCTACGAGGTGGCGAAGGATGAATTCGGAGAAGCGGTGGTGACGGAGGAGGAAGTGCAGAAAAATTTCGGCGGGACGCCGCCGAAGGGGAAGATCGTCATCAATGACCGGATCGCCGACAGCATGTTCCAGCAGATCCTCCTTCGGCCGGACGAATATGACATCCTTGCCACGCCCAACCTGAACGGCGATTACCTCTCGGACGCCTGCGCCGCCACCGTCGGAGGATTGGGGATGGCGCCGGGCGCCAACATGGGCGACGTCTTCGCGGTCTTCGAAGCGACGCACGGCACGGCGCCAAAATACGCGAACCTCGACAAGGTCAACCCCGGATCGCTCCTCTTGTCCGGCGTGATGATGCTGGAGTATCTGGGCTGGCTGAAACCGGCGAAGGCGATCGTGAAGGGCCTGCAGGGCGCGATCAAGTCGAAGCGCGTGACCTACGATCTGGCGCGCCAGATGAAGCGCGCGACGGAAGTGAAGACATCGGAATTCGCCGAAGAAATCGTGAGGCATCTTCCATGACATTGCGCCGGCGAAAAATCACAGTGGTGGGCGCGGGAAACGTGGGGGCGTCGGCCGCGCTGTATCTGGCCGAGCGGGAACTCGGGGATGTCGCGCTGGTCGACGTGGTCGAGGGGATTCCGGAGGGCAAAGGCCTTGACCTTTTGCAATACGGGCCGGTCGGCCGCTTCGACAGCCGGGTGACCGGCTCGCAGGACAGCCGGTTGATGGAAGGCTCGGACGTCGTGGTCGTGACGGCGGGCGTGGCGCGCAAGCCGGGCATGACGCGGCTCGATCTTCTCCAGACCAACGCGCGGATCATCCAGTCAGTGGCGAAAAACATCCAGGCGCATGCGCCGGACGCGATCGTGATCGTGATCACGAATCCGCTCGACGTCATGACTTATCTTCTTTGGAAACTTACCGGATTTCCCGCCCATCGCGTCGTCGGCCAGGCGGGCGTTCTGGACGGCGCGCGGTTTTCGGCCTTCATCGCGCAGGAACTCGACGTGTCGGTCGAGGACATCTCGACGCTGGTTTTGGGCGGACACGGGGACGACATGGTCCCGCTGGTCCGCTACACGACGGTGTCCGGCATTCCGCTGGCGGACCTTCTGCCGGCCGACCGGATCACCGCGCTGGTCGACCGCGCGCGAAACGGCGGCGCGGAGATCGTGAAATTGCTGAAGACCGGCAGCGCCTACTACGCGCCGGCCGCTTCGGGCGTGCAGATGGTCGAAGCGGTGGTGAAGGACAAGAAGCGCATCCTGGCCTGTTCGGCGCACCTGAGCGGCCAGTACGGCCTGTCGGACGTCTACATCGGCGTGCCGGTCGTGCTGGGCGGCGGGGGCGTCGAGAAGATCATCGAACTCAAGCTGACCGACGCCGAGCGGGCGGCGCTGCACAATTCCGCCAAAATCTACAAAGAGGCCATCGCGGACGCGCTCAAAGTGGTTGCATGAGACTCGGCCGCGATTTCACCAATCTCCTCGAGTACGAGTATCTCTCGCCGGAGGACCGCGAGGCGTTTCTGGCCGGGAAGCTCACCGTGTCGGATATGGACGCGACGGTTCAGATCAAGGTCAAGGCGGACATCGCGCGCCAGTGCCAAGTCGCGGCCGAAACCGGGCTTCAGCACGTCGAACTCGACGGCGGCATCCCCAACCCGTATCTGTCCCTGACGCGGGAGGACCTCCGAAAAGCGCGTGTGGCCGCGGAGAAACACGAGATCACGCTCTCGATGCACCTGCCCTACACGTTCGTCTCCGCCGCCACGTGCGGATTTCAGGAGGAGGACCGTCGAACGGCCGTGGACTATCTGAAACGCTATCTGGACGTCGCCGCGGAGTTGGGATGCCGGTTCACCGTCATGCATCCGGGACAGATTCCATTCTATCAGGCGGTCGGCCGCTATCTGGAAATATCCAACCGCGCGCTCGTCGCGACCTTGACGGAACTGGGTGAGCACTCCGACAAAAAAAACATGCCGCTTCACATGGAAAACAACACCTTCTGGGACGGCCGGCTCTACACGGCGGACGAGTGCCTGCCGATCTTCGAGGAGGTGCGGCGCCGCGGAGTGAACCTGAAATTCTGTTTCGACCTGGCGCACGAATTCACCGGATTCAAGACGCTGGCTGAGATTCCCGAAACTCCGGAGGAACGGTACCGGATCGTTCCGAACGATCTGTACCTTGGAATCCAGATCGGAGATTTCATTCCGGAAGGCCGCCTGTTTCACCCGCCGATGCACCGGCTTTGCGGCCGGCTCAAACGCGAGCATCTCGTGCGCATGTTCCGGATCTTTCGCGAGAAAGGCGTGCAGTACGTGGTGATCGAGAGCGCCGTGCGCGAACGGGAGGACCTGATCCATGCGTTCGAGCTTCAGGCCGAGGAGGCGCGGTTCGTGCGGGACGTGTTCAATGAAGCGATGGCGCCTCAAGCCACCCTTCGGTAATTTCAAATCATGATTCGCAAGGTTCTCAAATGGTCGTGTGTGGGTCTTTTGGCCATCCTCGCGGCCGGGATCGCCTATCTGGCCGTCCAGCCCGACCCCGGACCGTACCTGGTGGCGCTGCGGTCCGACACGCCGGAGCAGGCGGGGCGGGCGCTGGATGCGATTTTGGCCGCCGAAGTCGACACGCCGTCCGGGTCGATCCAGTATGACGGCGCGACCTTCCCGCCCGTCTCGACGGAGGACCTCGCGATGCTGGGCCTGAGGTTCTACCGGAAGGCGACCGGCCAGGCGCGGGAGCCGATGAAGGGGGACACGTCGACATGGATGGATTATTCCGAGCGTGTTCGGCGCGCCGTGATCGTGCGGAGGCGGCCATCACGGTAGGCGGGGCGGTTCAACCGTGTCCATTCTGATTTTTCTCTGGCACATGCACCAGCCGGAATATGCGGACCCCAACACGGGCGAATTCGTTCTTCCGTGGACCCGGCTTCACGCGGTGAAGGACTACGACGAGTTCGCCGACGTTCTGGCGGACCACCCCGGTATCCGGTCGACCGTCAACCTGACGCCGGTTCTCTGCGGGCAGATCGAGTCGATCGCGGCCGGCGTGAAGGACGTGTACCAGATTTTGTCCGAGAAGCCGGCCTCGTATCTGACGCAGATCGAGCGCGAGTTCATCCTGTCGAATTTTTTCAAGGCGAATTTCGAAACGATGATCCGGCCCTACGAGCGGTACTCGGAACTCTATTTCGAACGAGGCCGCAACGCCACGCCCGCGCATATCCACGAGGCCGCAAAGACGTTCGGCGTCCAGAAACTGCGGGACCTGCAAGTCTGGGCGAACCTGGCATGGAGCGGCGTGAGGAACCGGCAGAAAGAGCCGGTGATCCGGGAGCTGATCGCCAAGGGCCGGCATTACACGGACGAGGAAAAAGAGACGCTCATGGACGTTCACCGGCGCATCTGCTCCGGCGTGCTGGCCAAGTACCGGCGGCTCCAGGAGGCGGGGATCATCGAAATTTCCACCACGCCCTACTATCACCCGATCCTGCCGATCCTCCTCGACATGAAAGATGCGCAGATCGCGCATCCGGGCCTGGCGCTTCCCCGTCAGACGCGGCCCTTCGCCGACGACGCGCGGTGGCAGGTCGAGTCGGCACTCGCGTACGCCGAACGGACCTTCGGCCGGCGGCCCGCGGGCATGTGGCCGTCGGAAGGATCGGTTTCTGAAAAGACGTGTGATCTTCTGGCCTCGTGCGGTGTGCGGTGGTCGGCGACGGACGAACGGATTCTGGAAAAGAGTCTCAACGGAGCGGCGGTCTCCTCCTCGCCGCCGGCGCTCGCGCGTCCCTATGTGTTCGAAACGGCGCACGGCCCGATCCGGCTGTTTTTCCGGAACCACGATCTTTCGGATCGGATCGGGTTCACGTACGGCGCCATGCCGGTGGAGGACGCGGTCTCCGATTTTGTCGCGCGCGTCGAGTCGGCCGGCGGCGGCGCGGGCGCGGACACGGCGGTCAGCGTGATCCTGGACGGCGAGAACGCCTGGGAATATTTCCGGGGCGGCAGTTGCCAGCCTTTTTTGAGCGCGCTATTCACCCGGCTGAAACAATCGGGCATCGTCACCCGGACGTGCGGCGACTGCGCGTCTTCCGATCAGCCGGCGGCCGAGCCTCTGCCGCGTCTTTCGCCGGGTTCGTGGATCAACGGGAATTTCAACATCTGGATCGGCCATCCGGAGGACAACGCCGGCTGGGACGCGGTACAGACCGTGCGAATCGCGGTCGACCGCATGCCGGCGGGCGCCGCGAGGGACCGCGCGATGAAACTTCTGAGGATCGCGGAAGGCAGCGACTGGTACTGGTGGTTCGGAGACGATCACAGTTCGGAGGACGATCCGATGTTCGACCGGCTCTTTCGGGACAACCTGATCGCCGCGTGCCGCCTGGCGGGCGCCACCGTCCCTCCGGAACTGATGGCGCCGATCAAGCGGGCGCAGATGGTAACGGAAGCCAAACCGGCGACGGAACCGTTCACGCCGGCCATCGACGGAATGATCCGTCCCTTCTACGAATGGCTCGGCGCGGGCCGCGTGGATATCAGTTACATCGCCGGCGCGATGCACAAGGCGATTTATCATCTGGAGCGGTTCTACTGGGGATTCGACGAAACGTCGTTTTATTTTTGTCTTGAGATGACCGCCGTTCCGCCGGGCGCGGAGGTCCGCCTGTTTTTCCGGACGGACGGCGGCGAGTTCACGGCCATCCTGCCGGTTTCCGACAGCGCCGGCATCGCACGGCTCGTGTGTCCGGACGGCGAGTGCCGACTGACGAGCGCGTACCGGGAGGTTCTCGAGGTGGAGGTTCCTCTCTCGGTGCTGAAGCTGTCGCCGGGCCGGCATGCATCCCTGGCGATTTCGGTGGTGGTGGAGGAGATGGAGATCGAGCGCTGGCCCGTGGGCAAGGTTTTCGACCTGCAGGTTCCGGATCCACTCTACTTCTCGGCGCAGTGGGTCGTCTGATGCCGCCGCTGTCCGTGATTTTTGGTCTCCACGCCCACGAACCTGTCGGCCAGAGCGTTTCGCAGGTGGACCGGACGGTGGACGGCGATATCCTGCCGTTTCTGGAGGCGGTTTCGGCGATCCCCGCGTTCAAGTGCGCCGCCCATCTGTCCGGATCGCTCTTGCGGCTCATCGAAGGCCGTCGCGCCGATGTGATGGATATGCTCAAGCGCCTGATCGGCCGCGGCCAGTTGGAACTTCTGGGCGGCGGTTTTTATGAGCCGATTCTAACGACCCTCACCGTCGCCGATCAGACCGGCCAGATCCGCCGCTTCGGCGATTATCTTCAGCGCCAGTTCGGCGTCCGGCCCGCCGGCGGCTGGCTGCCGGAGCAGGTGTGGGAGCCGCATCTGTGCAAGCCGCTGCAGGAGGCCGGCGTGAAGTTCGTGCTGATGGACGACCCGCATTTTGCGGCGGCGGGCGTGCCGGCGGATGAGGTCCACGGCCTTTTCGTGACGGAGGAATCGGGCCACCGGCTCGGCGTCTTTCCGATTGACTCCGGCCTCAAAAATCTCATTCCCGATAAATCGCCGAAAGAGACGATCAATTACCTTGAGAACCTCTCCGAAGAGCATCCCGGCACGGTCGTGGCATTCATGGGGGATGGCGCGGTCGCCGCGCGGCTCATCCCCGCGCTGGCGCGCGAAAAATTCCTGGCGCCCGTCACTCCGACTGAGTGGGCGGCCGGCCACGCGCCGCGCCGGCTCCTCTACGTGCCCAGCGCCTCCTCGGCGGAAATGTCCGAATGGATCCTCCCGCCCGGCCTGGAGGACGAATACGCCGGATTCAAATCCCAGGTTGTCCGGCACACGCGCGCGTCGGCCCAGCGGCTTTTTTTGCGCGGGGGTTTCTGGCGCGCCTTTCTGACCAAGTACGCCGAATCGAACTGGATGCAGAAACGCGTCTTCGCCGCCGCCACGAAAATGGGCCCGGTCCTCGAAAAACTTGGCGCCGACCGGGAGGCGCGCGCGATCCGGGACTTGTTGGACCGCGCCGCCTGTCACGACGCGTACTGGCACGGCGCGGGCGCGGGCCGCGGGAACGGCCCGGCGGGCGGATTCTACGCGCCGCCGATCCGCGCGGCGGTCTGGCGGAATTTGCTGGAGGCGGAAACGCGGTTTTCAAAAAAGATGGGCCTGTTTCCCGCCTGTTTCTCCGACGACATCGACTGCGACGGCGAGCCGGAATGGATGGTCTACACCGAATCCTGGGTCATTGGCTTCAAGCCGCGTCTCGGCGGCGGGATGATCGAATGGTCCTACCGGCCGGCCTTGCACAACTTTCAGAACACGGTCACGCGACGGCCCGAGCGGGACCACGCGCAACTTGAGCGGCATCCGCGCCTCGTGTACGACCGGTATCGAAAAGCGAGCGGCCTGGTGTACGCGCTGGACAGCGGCGTGCGGTTCGAGCAGTTCGCCCGGCAGGACCTGCCCGAGCAGGCGCCGGCGGTGGGAGAGACCCAGGCGAAGGCGGAAGAAAAAGCCGAGTCGTTCTCGCTGAAATTCCGCCGGGAGGCCGGTCCGTTTGTGTTTGAAAAACATGTTGTGATTTCCAAGCATGAAAGTAAACTCTCGTTGCAGGTGTCTGTCTGCGCGTCGCCGGGCTCGGCGCCTTGGCGGCTGGGGCTCGGCTTCGAACTTTTTTACGCCCGCTTGGAGGACCTGGTCGTTGAGGGGTCGCTTCTGGAAGGGTCGGCCAGGAGCCGGAGCGTGTCGGTGACGGACCGCGGCGGGGGCACAACGGTCGTGATGAAATTCGACCGGGAAGTGGAAGTGTGGCTGGCGCCGGTCTGGACGATTTCAAAATCCATGGACGGCGTCCAGGAGACCTTTCAGGGAATTTCCGTGCTTTTCCTGGGAGACGACGCCGGGGCCGGCGTGAAACAGGAGTTGACCATGAACGTGGAGGTGAAATCCATTGCCGGAACTCAGGCGTGACCCGCTGTCGCACCGGTGGGTGATCATTGCAACCGAGCGGGCGATGCGCCCGAGCGATTTCAAGGTGGAAAATCCGAAACCGGCTGCGAGCATCTGCCCGTTCTGTCCGGGAAACGAGCACCTGACGCCGCCGGAAATCACGGCGGTCCGGCCGTCCGGCTCGGCCGCCAACAAATCCGGCTGGTCGCTCCGTGTCATTCCCAACAAATTCCCGGCCCTCCGCATCGAGGGCGAGCTTGGCCGCAAGGGATACGGGATGTACGACAAGATGAACGGGATCGGCGCGCATGAGGTGATCATCGAAACGGCGGACCACAGACTCGACCTGCCGGATTATCCGCAGTCCCAGATGGAAATGGTCCTCCGGTCCTACCGGGACAGAATATCCGATTTGAAAAAGGACCCGCGGTTCAAATACATGCTCGTCTTCAAAAACAGCGGCATCCACGCCGGCGCCAGCCTCGACCATCCCCATTCCCAGCTCATCGCCGTCCCCGTTACGCCCAAACGCGTGTCGGAGGAACTCTTCTATTGCCGGGACTATTACGAATACAAGGAGCGGTGCCTCCTGTGCGACATCATCTCCCAGGAACAGCTCCTGGAAGAACGGCTGGTCGTGGCCGAGGAGAACATGATCGCGTACGTGCCGTACGCCCCGCGGTTTCCCTTCGAAGTCCACGTGTTGCCGCGCCGGCACATGCACGACTACTGCGGCGTGTCCGACCGCGAGATCGGGTCGCTGGCGTACGTATTGAAGACGGTCCTCAAGAAGATCCGGCAGGCGCTCGGCGATCCCGCGTACAATTACATCATCCACACCTCGCCTGTCACCCTGCCCCGGCCCGGCCATCCCGAGATGTGGGGCACCATCGAACTCGATTATCACTGGCACATCGAGATCATTCCGAGACTTACCCGGGTCGCGGGATTCGAGTGGGGCACCGGCTTTTACATCAACCCGGTCGCGCCGGAGAATGCCGCGAAGTTTTTGCGTGAAGAGAATGTGGATGCTTGAGGCATGAAAATCGCGTTCTTCTCCTCCGAGGTCGCGCCGTTTTCCAAAACCGGGGGGCTCGCCGATGTTTCCGGGACGCTCCCGCAGATTCTTGCGGCCGAGGGACACGAGGTGGTCGTGGTGACGCCGCTGTACGCCTGCGTCGACCGGACGCGCCACGGGCTTCGCCACACCTCCGGGCGCGGCGAAGCGCCGGGTCTGGGCGGGGCGGAGATCTGGGAAGGCACGCTGGGCGCGGGTGGGCGCAGCACGGCCCGGGTGCTGTTTCTCAGCGCCGCCGCGTTCGACCGCGCGAACCTGTACCAGGAAACGGGGCGGGATTATCCGGACAACGATGTGCGGTTTTCCTATTTTTCCCGCGCGGCGCTCCTCCTGCTGAAGCATGTGTCCTTCGCGCCGGACGTCATTCATGCGAACGACTGGCAGACGGCGCTCGTGCCCGTTTACCTGAAAACGCACTTTTTGTCGGACGAATTCTTCTCCCGGTGCGGCACGGTCCTCTCGATCCACAATCTGGCGTATCAGGGCGTGTTCGAAGCCGACCGGTGGCGTGCGCTGGGACTGCCGGACCGGCTGTTTCGAATGGAGGCGTTGGAATTTTACGGCAAGATCAATTTGCTGAAAGGCGGGCTCGTTTTTTCCGACATTCTGTCGACCGTGAGTCCGCGCTATGCGCGGGAAATCCAGACGCAATCGAACGGCGCCGGCCTCGACGGCGTGCTCCAGTCTCGTGCCGGCACGCTGGTCGGGATCCTGAACGGCATCGAGTATGCGGACTGGGACCCTTCGCGGGACGACAATCCGTTTCCGCCGTATGGACCGGAACGGATGGCGGGCAAATCGACCGCCAAAAAGATTCTGCTGGAACAGTTTGGCCTGGACAGCGGCGCCGGCGGAGGCGACCCGGCGCCGGCGTTGCTCGGAAGCGTCACGCGGCTCGACCCTCAAAAAGGCTGTGATATTCTGCTCCGGGGGCTGTTCCATATCCTGCCGAGAACCAACGCCCGGTTCGTGATGCTCGGAAGCGGCGCGCGGGACCTGGAGGCGGCGTTTGCGAACCTGGCGCGCCAGTTTCCGGGCCGGGTCGGGGTGGCGCTGAAGTTCGACCCGAAACTGGCGAAACTGGTCTATGCTGGCAGCGATCTTTTTCTGATGCCGTCGAAATACGAGCCCTGCGGCCTCGGCCAGATGATCGCCATGGCCTATGGCACCGTTCCCGTGGTCCGCCTGACGGGGGGGTTGGCGGACACCGTCCGGCCCTATGACGAAAATTCCGGGAAAGGAAACGGATTCGGATTTGAGAGTTACACGGCGGAGGCCCTGAGCCGCACCGTCCAGAGAGCGCTGCATATCTATCGGCAGAAATCTTTGTTTTCCGCATTACAACAGAACGCCTTGCGGGAGCGGTTCACGTGGGGACAGGCCGCACGGTCGTATCTCGACGTGTATTCCCGCGCGATTCGGATTCGCGCGAAAGGAGGGGAGTAAGCGATGGCTGTCAAAATGGCTGAAAAGGCCGAGCCGGTATCCCTGGTTTATGAAATCGGGGAAAGCGCCGGCAAGGTGTACCAGTATTTGTCGAAGAAGGAAGAGGGCGACACGCCCGCGCAGATCGCGAAAGCGACTGGACTTGAGTCGACCATGAGCGCCATGGCCGTGGGCTGGCTGTCCCGCGAGAACAACGTCAGCGTGGAGCGGGCCGGCAGGAAAATTCAGGTGCGGTTGATCGGCCGCTGAACGGCGGCGCACAGGTGGTGAAGGATTGAAGAAAATCTGGATCATTCTCCTCATCGTGGCGGGCGTGGCGATCGGTGTCGCATCGGTGGGGTACTTTTTTTTCTGGGAGGACCTGCGGCTCCTGTTCGGCGCGGCGCCCAGAGGCGGGGAAAAAGTCTCCGGTGGCGGGAAGGTGGACCTGGTCGCCGAATTTGTCGCGATCGAGTCCGGTTCCAAATCTCCGTCCACTCCGGCCGCGGGACCGGCCCCCTCGGCGCCGGCGGACGCGGGGCCCGAGGGGGATGGTCTGGATCTCGGCGGGGAAGGCGCGGGGGAAGAGGCGGCGGAGGAGCCAGAGGAGCCGGAGGAGAAACCAAAACCGCCCGAGCCCAAACCGGAGCCGGTCCCGACGATCGAGCGAAAACCGGCCGGGACCGCGTTGGAAAAACCGTCGCCGGCCAAGCCCAGGGTCCCGGCACCGCCCGGGTCAGCGCCCCCGGCGCCCCAAGTGCCGGCGTCTCCGACGCCGGCCTCCGCGTCCGTCGCCGTCCAGAAGAAAGCGCAGGGACTGATCCAGCGCCGCAAGTACGCCGAGGCCGAGGTGGTTCTCAAACAGTACCTGGCCGCCAACCCTCAGGACGGGGATGTCCACTTCATGATGGGATTTCTGCTCATTCAGCAAAACCGCAAGGGCCAGGCGGTCTCACATTTTCAATTCGCGTTCCAAGCCGCCCGGGATCCCCAGATCCGCCAGTTGTCGGAACAATATCTTAAAAAGTTGCGCTGATATTTTTTTTGGCCCACCTCGAACTTCGCAACCTGACAAAACGATTCAACCGTCTCACGGCGGTGGACCGGCTGAACCTCGCCGTGAATCGCGGAGAGGTGTACGCGCTGCTCGGCCCGAACGGCGCCGGCAAGACGACGACGCTGCGGATGATCGCCGGCCTCACGCCGCCGACCTCGGGGGACATCCTCGTCGACGGCAGGAACCTGCGGGACCATCCAACGGAAATCAAATCCGATTTCTTCTTCATTCCCGACCGCCCCTATCTCTACGACAAACTGACGGGCCGGGAGTATCTGGAATTTCTGATCAATATTTACGGGCGCGGGCGGATCGACGCCGTGGCCGGCCTCTTTCGGGAGTTCGAAATCGATGCCCGGCTCGATCACCTGGTCGAATCCTACTCCCACGGCATGCGCCAGAAACTCCTGCTCTCCGCGGCCTTCATGCTCGACCCCGCGATGCTGATCATCGATGAGCCGCTGGTGGGCCTCGACCCGAAAAGCATGGTGGTCCTGCGGCGGAAAATCGCCAACTTCGCGGGGGACAACCGCGTCGCCTTCATCTCAACCCATCAGCTCTCCATGGCCGAATCGGTTGCGACCCGCATCGGCATCCTCCACCACGGCCGGCTCCTCGCGGAAGGCTCCGTGCCGGAAATCCGGGACCGCGCCCGGTCCGGAACGCTGGAGGAGGCGTTTTTGAGTTTGACGGAAGAAATTTCAGACTAAAACGATCTTCGTCAGTTCCGCTGGCGCGCCGATGCGCAGCGGCGGGCCCCAGGTGCCGGCGCCGCGGCTGACATAAATCTGCGTGTGGCCGTGCCGGTGCAGGCCGCTCAGATAGGGTTGCGCCGCCATCACCAGTGCGCCGAATGGCCATATCTGCCCGCCATGGGTGTGTCCGGAAAGCTGCAAATCAATTCCCGCTTCTGCGGCGTCCCAGACCTCGCGCGGCTGATGCGCGAGAAGGATGGCCGGCGCGTCCGCCGGGCGCGCCGCGAGGGCGCGGCGCACATCCGGCGCGTTTGCCGGCGTTGTCGCAAACTGCCGCAGGCCCGCCCGGTCCGGAATACCGGCCAAGTACACGGCCGACGCCACCATGAAACCCGAATTGTTCAGGATCGTCATGCCGAGTTTCCGGATGGCCTCGAGCCACACCTGCGTGTCGACGTAATATTCGTGATTGCCTGTCACAAAGAAAACGCCGTGCGTTGCGGTGAGATTCCGAAGCGGCGCCACCGTCCGGCCGATTTCGCCGGGATTGCCGTCCACAAGATCCCCCGTCACGACGATGAGATCCGGCCGGAGGGCGTTGACGCGTTCGACCACGCGCCGGACGAAGCTTTCCGGAGTCCATGGCGCAATGTGGAGGTCGGTCAATTGCACGATCGTGAATCCCTGCGCTCCGGCCGGCAGCCGGTCGAGTTTGACGGGCACTTCCAGAAGTTCCGGGTCCTCGAAGGCGCTGTAGACGCCGTGCAGAACGCCGCCGGCGCCGATCGTGAGCGTTCCCGTTGCGAGCGTCCGCGAGAGAAACTGCCGGCGGGCCGGATCGAATACCGGCTGGCGGGTGATCCAGGATTTGATTCGAAGTCCAACCCAGATCAAGCCGCCCGTCGCTCTCAGGCAGACGAGGAAAAACAGGATTCCCATCCAGGAAATCAGCAACAAATAGGCCATCCGATTCAGCGGTTCCGGCAACAGGCGGCGCAGAAAGAAACTCATCGGGACCAGCGCCGTCAATCCCGCCAGCGCCCAGCCGAGCCGCTGAATCCATCGCGGCGGGAGACGGACATCCCGGACAAACCGCATCCAGAAATAGCCGTGCATCACGGCTGAGGCCGCCGTGAGCAGTCCCAGCCACATGACCCACAACAGCCAGGGCCGGTTCACTGCGCGCCGCCGCCGGTCACGCGCCCGGTTCCGGCGCCTGCCGGGCCTCCCGCGCGGATTCTTTTCCGAAAAGTCTCCGAAGAATCGTCACGAGATCGTCCATGTACGTGTAGAGGACCGGCACGACGTAGAGCGTGAAGGCCGTCGACGTCAGCATGCCGCAGCCGGTCGCCAGTCCCATCGGGCGGCGGACCTCGGACCCCGCGCTGTGGCTGAAAATGATCGGCAGGACGCCGAAGATCATCGCCGCGCTCGTCATCAGGATCGGCCGCAGACGTATCGGGCCGGCCGACAGCATGGCGTCCCGCGCAGACAGTCCCTCGCGTTGGCGGACGATCGCAAAATCGACGAGGAGGATCGCATTTTTCTTGGCCAGGCCCATCAGCGTGATGATGCCGATCGCGCTGAAAAGGTTCAGGGTCTGGCCGAAGATCGCCAGTCCCCCGAGTCCGCCGATCAGCGCGAGCGGGAGAGACAGCATCACCGTGAGCGGATGGACGAGACTTTCGAACTGCGCCGCCAGCAGCATGTAGGCGGTCACGAGCGCGAGGAAAAACGCAAACATGAGATTCTGTATCGAGTCCTTGAACTCGCGCGTCTGTCCGCCCAGCCGGGTGCGGAACGTCGGTGGCAGGGTTTCCTTGGCGAGCCGGTCTACGTCTTTTAACGCGTCCCCGAGGGCCTTGCCGGGCATGAGATTCGCCGTGAGCAGCACCGAACGCTCGCGGGAATAGCGGTTGACCGACGTCGGCGAAACGGTTTCGACCCGGCGGACGACGCTGGAAAGCTGAGTGAGCCGTCCGTCCGGCGCGCGGACGTACAAGCGGTCGATCGACTGCGGGTCGCTGCGGTCGAAGGCCTCCAGCCGCGGGATGATGTCGTACTGCTTGCCGCCGATCTTGAATTTCGCGACGTCGTCCTCCCCCATGAGAATCCGCAGGGTCTCGGCGACCTCGCGGACGGTCAGGCCGAGGTCGGCGATTTTTGCGCGGTCGATCTCGAGGCTGATTTCGGGCTTGTTGATCTTGAGGTCGGAATTGACGTCGATGAGACCGGGAATCTGGCGCATCTTGTCTTTCATGATCGCCTCGTATTTTTTCAATTCCTCGAAATCCTCCGCCTGGATGATGTACTGAAGCGCCGCGTCCGCGCGGCCCATCCGGACGGTCGGGATCGGGATCACGTATGTGTTGAGTCCCGTGACGCCCGACAGCTTGCGCCGGAGTTCCGCGATGACTTCGAACTGTCCCCGGGACCGTTCCTCCGTGGGACTGAGGCGGACGAAGGAGATGCCGGTGTGGGGCGTCGGCGCGCCGGCCATGGCAAGGCCGAGGGCGGCGAAGTAGGTGCTGACCTCCGGCGTCTCTCCCAGGATTTTTTCAATTTGTTTCAGGTAGGCGTCGGTGTACTCGAGCGTCGCGCCCTGCGGTCCTTCGATCTGGATCACAAAGGAACCCTTGTCCTCGGGCGGAAAGAATTCTTTTCGGAGAACCTTCGTGGCCAGGAAGAGCGATCCGGCGAGCGTGGCGGCGCCGAACATCAGCACGAGGAAGCGCGTGTTCAGGGCCCACCCGAGCGTCGTGCGATAGGCTCTTGCGACCCACGCCCAGAACCGGTCGATGGCCTTCAGCAGGAAAAATTCCGGCCGGTGGACCCGGAGGGCGCGCGAGCAGAGCATGGGCGTGAGGGTCATTGCGACGAAAAACGACACGAGGACGGCGATCGAGATCGTCATGCCGAACTCGTGGAAGAACCGGCCCATCATGCCCTGCATGAACGCGACCGGCAGGAAGACCGCGAAGATCGCGAGGGTGGCCGCGAGGGCGGCAAAGGATATCTCCGCCGCTCCGGTCCGCGCCGACTCCAGTCTCGGCCGGCCCTCCTCCATGTGGCGGTAGATGTTTTCGAGCACGACGATCGCGTCGTCGATCACGACGCCGACCGCGACCGAGAAGGCGAGAAAGGTAAAATTGTTGAGCGAGAACCCGAGAAAGTACATCGCGGTGAACGTCGCGATGATGGACGCCGGAATCGCCAGGGCCGCAATGACCGTCGACCGGACGGACAGCAGGAAAAAGAAAATGACCGCGCCGGCAAAGACGCCGCCCAGCAGGAAATCCTCCTCGACCGCCTTGATGCTCGCCTCGATGTAGCGCGACGAATCGAACGCCACGCGGAGGTTCATGCCCTCCGGCAGGCCCTGCGTGAATTCGGGCAGCGAGGCCTTGACGGCCCGCGCGACCTCCACGGTGTTGGCCTTGCTCTGCTTGAGAACGCCAAGACCGATCGACGGCTCCTGATTGAACCGCGCGAGGTTCCGGTAGGTGAGGCTGCCGGCCTCGACGCGCCCGATGTCCTTGAGCTTGACCGGCACGCCGCCGCGGACGCGGATCACCATCTCCTCCATTTCGAGCGGCGTTTTGAATTCACCCTCGGTCTTGATCACAAACTCCCGCTGGGACGACTCGATCCGGCCTGACGGAATCTCGACGTGCTCGCGCTGAAAGGCCAGGATCACGTCCTGGGCTGTCACCCCGTGCGCGGCCATCGACGCGCCGTTCAGCCACACGCGGATCGCGAGCCGGCGCGACCCGCCGAGCAGGATGCTGCCGACACCGGGGATGCGCTGGATTTTTTCCTTCATCACGTTTTCCGCGTAGGTCGAAATGTCGATCGGGTCGTGCCGGGTGGAGGTCAGGGCCAGCCACATGATGGCCTGCGCGTTCAGGTCCACCTTCGCCACCACCGGCGGGTCCAGGTCGGCGGGCAGGTTGCGCCGCGCGGCGTTGACCTTGTCGCGCACGTCGTTGGCGCAATTGTCGATGTCGCGTTCGAGCGCGAACTCGATCGTGACCTGGGCGGTTCCCTCGCCGGACACGCTCGTGAGCGTACGGATGCCCTCGATGGTGCTGACCGCCTCCTCGATCACGTCGGTGATTTCGGTCTCGACCACTTCCGGACTTGCGCCCGGAAACGACGCGGTCACGGTCACCACGGGAATCTCGACGTCGGGCACCTCGCGCACTTCCAGGCGGCCGTAGGCGATGAGGCCGAAGACGACCAGAGACAACACCATCATCGTCGCCGTCACGGGGCGGCGGACGGACAGGTCCGAGAGGAACATTACCGGCCCGCCGGTTCCTGAATGCGGACGGGGATGCCGTCGCGAATTTTCTGAATGCCCGCGACCACGACCGATTCGCCCTCGTGCAGGCCGTCGAGAATCTGGACTTTCCCCGGGCGGCGAAGCCCGAGGGTCACTTCCCGCATGCGGGCGACGCCGCCCTCGATGACGAACGCGTGGAATTTTCCGCCCTGCGGAACAATCGCCGATTCCGGCACCACGCGGGCATCTGGAAAATCTCCGACTGTGATGCGGACGTCGGCAAAGAGGCCTGGTTTGAGGCGCCGGCTTGGATTCTGGATGCGCATTTTCATCAGCACACTGCGGGTCTTCTCATCCACCGTCGGGTCGATGTAGTAGACCGTTCCGCGAAAGAGATCGTCCGGCCAGGGCGTCACGCGAAGTTCCGCCGCCTGGCCGGACCGGATCCGGCTCAGATACCGTTCCGGTACATGGAAGGCCGACTTGACCGAAGAAAGGTCCACCAGCTCGAACATGAGCGCGCCCTTGTCGACAAAATCGCCCACGGCCACGCGCCGGACCGACAGGACGCCGTCCATGGGCGCGATCAGCGTCAGGTCGTTCATCCGCGCTTGCTGAAGATTCAATTCGGCCTGCGCACGCTGAACTTCCGGATGAACATCCACCGGCGCGTCATCCCCGGCCGCGTCGCCGAGCGACGCTTGGAGCGCTTGTTCCGCAGCGTGCGCCGCCGCAAGCGCCGCCCGGGCCTGTTTGACGAGCGGGTGTCGCTCGTGCGTTTCCTCGCCGTCGACGCCCGAAAGAGACGCGTCCGCGGCGGCCACGTCTGCTTCGGCCTGTTTGACCGTCGTGATGGCGCGTTCGAGATCGTCCTGCGTTTTGAATTCCTTCTCGAACAGCGCGCGTGTCCGGTTTTCGTCCTGCCGGGCGCGTTCGAGAACGGCGCGCGCCCTCACGCGGCGCGCGAGCGTCTCGCGCACGGTCTGCCGGGCCTGATCGATCCCGGCCTGGGCCTGCAGGATCTGGGCGCGCGCCGAGGCGAGTTGTTTGCGCTGCTGCAGCACGGTCTGCCGGATTTGGAGGAGCCGCGCCGAGGCGACCTCGATATCCTGTTGCAGTTTGGCCGGGTCGAGTTCGACGAGGATGTCGCCTTTTTTCACTGTCTGACCCTCGTCGAATCCCAGCCGGACGATCCGGCCGGCGACCTCGGGTTTCACCTGCACCACTTCGCTTGCTTCGAGCGTCCCCACGGTTTCGATGGTCTCGACCATCCTTTCCGTCGCCACGGGCGCCACCTCGACGAGCGGCGGTGGCGGACCGGCCGCCGGCTTGTCGGCCGCTCCGGGGGTGGAGAGCTTGGACCCGCAGGCCGCAAGGATCGCGGCCCCGATGAGTGCGAGGAAAATGCGACCCTTATTCATTCGGCCGTTCCCAGCTCGCCGAGTGCGAGTTCGAATTTGCGGCGCGCCAGTTTCAAATCCGCGTCCGTGTCCGCCTCCTGAACCTCCGCCGCCACCAGCGCGGTGTGGGCGTCCGCCACCTCCACCGCCGTCGAGAGTCCCTCACGGAACTGCGCGATGACCCGCTCGTAATTTTCGCGCGCCGCCCCCACTCCCTTCCGGGACGCCGCACGGATTGCCCGGAGCGCGTCGATCTCCAGCATCGCCTGCCGCACTTCAAGATCGATCTCGCGCGCCATGCGCTCAAGTTCGAGCTGATGCTGTTCGACACGAATCTCCGCCTTTTCGACCTCGGCGTTTCTTCCGAATCCGTCGAAGATGTCATACTCGACTTTGGCCTGGACCTGCCAGTTGTCCTTCTCGCGAAACGAACTGACCTTCTGGGTGCGCGTGTAATTTCCGGCAAGTTTTGCGGAAGGAAAAAATCCGGCGCGGGCGGTCCGAATTCCCTCCTGAGCTTCTTTCAGCCGAAGTTCGGCGATCCGGTGTTCGGGCCGCAGGCGAATCGCACGCGCCACGTAGGGATCGGGCGTTTTGTCGTCCGGCCGCGCCTCGTCCGTTTCAGGGTCCGGCTCGTCCAGCACGGGTCCCTCCACGGGACGGCCGACGACGAAACCGAGCCGCGCGCGAAACACAGCCACGTCGTTTTCCGCCCGCACCACGTCGCGCTCCGCCGCAGTCAGCGCGACTTCCGACCGGATCACCTCCGTGCGCGTCGCCGTCCCGGCCTCCTTGCGTGCCGCCGCGAGCGCGAGCTGGTCGCGGGCCAGTTCGACGGCGCGCCGGGCAATCGTCTGCCGGTGCTGGGCGCGCAGGAGAGAAAAATACTCGACCGCGACCTCGAAGAGCCGCGCCTGCTTCACCAGCCGGACCTCCTCCTGCTGAACGGCCACCTCAACGCGGGCCGCGCGCAGCGTCGCCCATTCCTTCCCGCCGCCATAGAGCGGCTGGCTGACATCGAACCGGAAATCCGTATTGTCCTTGAACGTCACGAATCCCCCAACCCCGGCCTCGCGATTGCGGGACTGCGTGAAGGCGGCCGTAATACCCGGCAGCACGGCCGCCCGGGCCAGCCGGATGTTCTGCCGGGCCTCCGCGACCTGCGCCTCGGTGATCCGGATATCTTCATTCTTCTTGAGCGCGAGCTGAAACGCCTGCTCAAGAGACAGCGCGCCTTCCGCGCCGGCGCTGATCGAAATCAGCGCCATGAGGAAGACAACGCCCCACACGGTCCTTCGCCGGTTCACGATTTTCTCCGATTTCCCTTGAAACCCCGCAAGAACAGATTGGCGAGGAACGCGGCCTCGCGGGCAGGATGAATTTTTTCATTGGCGATCCCGATTTTCTGCCGGAGCAGCCCGAAGACCATCCCGTGAAAAACGGCCGCCTCGGGCAGACGGGACCGGCCGCCCAGAAGTTCCGCAAGGCGCAGGTTTTTGCGCCGGATCACCCCGGCCATGGCAACGCGGACCGCCGGAATGGCCAGCGTGCCTTCGCGAACAAAGAGTTTCATGAAATCGGGCCGGTCCGAAAAATATTCGAGGGTCAGGCGTGCGATGACCCGAAGCGACCCCTCCAGCCCGCCGGCCGCCGGGCGTCCCTCCGAAAGGCGGGCGTCCAATTCATCGGCCGTCCGTAGCAGAAGCGCCGTGAGGAGCCCCTCCTTATCCCGAAAATGGCGGTAGACCGTCCCCTTGCCGATCCCAGCCGCCGAACAGACATCATCGACGGTCGACCGGTAATACCCCTGTTTCGAAAACACCCGCCCTGCGGCTTCAAGTATGCCGTCGGCCGCCACCGGCCGCCTCCCACGTGCAGGTTTCATCCGCGACTCCCACTGTCCCAGACTTATTTCGGACTGACCAGTCAGTCCGAAATAACTGTACGGCATTTCACCCCTGCTGTCAATACCCGGTTTCGGCGGCGGCTCATGATCCCAGGAATAGAGACGCGTAGAAACGGGGTCGGGGAAACGGGGGTCGGAAACGGGGGTCAGACCTATGTTTATGAGTTTATTTTTCACACGATATGATGTAGGAGTGGTGCATGAGCCGTGCAGTTCGTGTGGATATTGAAGGATGCTGGTATCATGTCGTGGCAAGAGGCAACGAGCGGCGGTCGATTTTCACCTCTGATGAAGAACGGGGCTATTATCTGCGGTTGCTGGATGAAGTGACGCGATTGAGTGGGGCTTCCTTTAGCGCCTACAGTCTGGTTCCCAATCATGTTCATCTGTTGATCCATCGAGGCCGTCAAAGCCTAGCGAGGATGATGCAGAGGCTTCACGGCAATTATGCCGGCCATTTTAACCGGCGGCATCGCCGCAAGGGGCATCTGTTTGAAGGCCGTTATCACGCCTATCTGGTGACTCACGATAGATATCTTGCGGCCCTTGTCCGATACATTCATCGTAACCTGCCCGAAGCCGGTTTGGGAAAAGAGAATTGGAACAGGTTATGGTCAAGTCACCGTCTTTACATCAATCAGAATCAGAGACCGTGGACTCAGTGGCGACCGGCGCCTGGATACGGGGGTGCCCGAGGGACTCGATCCTACCGCGAGTTAATGGGTGATTCTGCAGGGAGCGCTCTACCGCCATTTGTGCCGGAACGCCCATGGGCTTATGGGACGGCTGGTTCATGGAGGAAGTACGAGCGCCGTAAAGAGGGAAGGGAAGGAAGAAAGCGCCGTGAGCTGAGGGGGGTTGAGGCACTGGAGCGTGTGATCGAGAAGGTCGCTAAGCACCGTCGTGTCTCCGTAATATCGTTGCAGTCTGACAGCAGACTGCGGGCGATCACAAAAGTCCGAAACGAGGCGATTTTGAATTGTCTGGCTGCCGGCCATGGGCCGACAGAAATCAGCCGTTACTTCCAGAGATGCCCTGCGTCCATCACAACAGTGGTTCGCCGTTACGGCGATCCGCGTAAAGAAAATAAACTTATAAACATAGGTCTGACCCCATGACCCCTAGGTCTGACCCCATGACCCCCCCATGACCCCCATGACCCCCATGAAGTGAAATATGCCATCTCAGTTGAGAAGTAAAGAATCGACACTCCGGTTTGTTGGAATGATCCTCATTCTGGTCACGGTCTTACTGTGGACGGGACAGGTCGTGATCTCTCTCACCATGCTTGATGAGCAGACAATCGAAAACCGGCTGGATGTGGCCATCGCTGTGACCCCTGTCGTCAAACAACCTTGGAAGACGGAATGGTTTATACCGGGAATCTATAAATGTGTCGGTTTCTCATTCACGCCTGAATCCGATATACCCATTCCCGCTCATCAGAAAATCACTTTCCTATCGCACAACCGGATGCGCATCAACGGAGTCATTGTCAGGCAGGACGACGGAAAACGATTCCGGGTCCAGATGGAGGGGACAGATATCTGGATAACAAGGGACAGCATTCGAACGGGGGCGGAAATCCGCCAGGAAGATATCGACAGTTTGGAGCGATCACCGCATAGTTTCGCCGGTCGGCGAATGTTGTGGTCATTCCTACTCACAGGTGTTTTCGGAATCACCGGGGTGATCATTCTATTGTATGTGGATAGAAAAGGGAGGCTTGCAGCGGCTCCTTCAAGCGAACAAGCGGAGGCGATTGCGGTTATTTCAGGCCGACGCCTGAAAATCGCACGACTTTCATTCGCGGTCACGTGGGCGCTGGCCGCAGCATTCGCAACATCCATGATAGGAACAACCATTGGACCTTGGTTTGTCCGCCGATATTTTGAACCAGCCATACACGAGGTTATTCTCGAAGATATGTATGACTGGCCCCTCATCAATATTATTCTCCTCATCCTGCCTGCCATCATCTACTCGTATTTCTACAAATTCGTCTTCAACTGTTACTCAGACAAGGATGGATGGAACAGGATGATCCGGGACCTCATGACTGATTCGCCTTACTCCAAGCCGATTATCTGCGGCGGATTTTTCGCGGGACTTGTCATGCCGACGGTTTATGCGTTGGTGAGGTATTTTGTATTTCATGGATAATGCTTCGACCCTGTCACGACGCGTTTTTTTAAAAGGCACACTGGCCGCTGCCGCGGTTGTGGGGGCTGGCTGCGCGATTGACGGAGTTTTCGGCGAACCGAACTGGATAGAATGTCCAGAGGTGCCGGTTGCTGTTCCAAGTCTTCTGAAGGCGTTTGTCGGATACCGGATATTGCATGTCACAGACATCCACATGGGCACGCCCGGGTCAGAAGACCGGCTGCATAGGCTGGTTGAAATATGCAACAGGACGGGCTGCGATCTGATCGCGTTTACCGGAGATTTCGTCTCCTTCAAGAAATCGATCGGCGGGCTCTCCGAGGCGTTGTCGCAGATCAAGCGTCCGCCCAACGGGATGGTTGCAGTGCTTGGCAATCACGATCACTGGACAGACCATAATGCCCTGCGAAAGACGCTTGAGCGTCATGGGATCGAAGATCTGACGAACCGTGGACTGCCCATTGAGCGGGCGGGCAGCGCTCTATGGATCTGCGGCACGGGCGACCTGTGGGAGGACAGGGTGGACGTTTCCACGGCCGTGAAGGATGCGCCGCCGGATATCACGCGGATTCTTTTGTCCCACAATCCGGACGTGGCTGAAACGCACGTGTTCCCGGAGCATCGGATATCGCTTCAACTTTCCGGACATACCCACGGCGGCCAGGTCAAGATTCCGTTCGGCCCGGCGCCCCTGGTCCCTTCGGCTTACGGCCAGAAATATCGTGCCGGCCTGGTCAAAGCCCCCCACACGCAGGTATTCGTGTCCAAAGGAGTCGGCGTCATCAGTCCCCCTGTGCGATTCAACTGCCGCCCGGAAGTCCCGATCCTGCGTCTCGTTTCATGTGGGATTGACCGTGGCCCCGGCGCACTGTAGGATGCAGCGTCATGGAGACAGAGACGTTTCAGGATTTTCAGGATTTTCAGAGCCTGGCCCTGCCGGAGGCCCTGAAGGAGAATGTGGCGCATCTTGGGTTTCAGGCGCCGACGCCCATCCAGGCCCAGACCATTCCCCGGATTCTGTCCGGGCGCGACCTCATCGGGCAGTCGCAGACGGGCAGCGGCAAGACGGCGGCGTACCTCGTGCCGGTGATCGCGCAGTTGAACGCCGCCCTGCCCGTGGTCCAGGCGATCGTCCTGACCCCGACCCGTGAACTGTGCGTGCAGGTCGCCGAGGTCGCGAACGACCTCGTCGCGAACACGGGCCTGCGCGTCATGGCGATCTTCGGCGGATTTTCGCTCGACATCCAGTGCGCCGCGCTCCGCCAGGGTGTGCAGCTGGTGCTGGGCACGCCGGGCCGGGTCAAGGACCTGATGATGCGCGGCCGGCTGGACCTGTCGGGCGTGCGGCATTTCATTCTGGACGAGGCCGACGAGATGCTTGACATGGGATTTTTGAACGACATCACCTACATCGCGAACCGCACGCCGAAAGTCCGGCAGAACCTGCTGTTTTCCGCCACGATGGCGCCGCCCGTCAAACAGCTCATCAACGACTACATGAATCACCCGGAGCACATCGAAATCCAGCAGGTCACGCGCACGGCCGACACGCTCTCGCACCTCTTTGTCCGGGCGCAGGGCCACGATAAGGACCGTGTGTTGCGGTCGCTGTTGTCGGAGTTCCGGCCGGACGCCGCGCTGATTTTCAGCAACAAGAAACATGCCGTGCCCCGGATCGCCCGCGCCCTCCGGGGTGGGGCGATGCCGGTCGAATATCTGCACGGGGGGCTCGAGCAGGAGGACCGGATGCGGATCATGAGACAGTTTCGGGACGGCCGGATTCAAGTGCTGGTATGTACCGACGTCGCGGCGCGCGGCCTCGACGTTCTTTCCGTGGGCCTCGTCGTCAACTACGATATCCCGCCCGACCCCGACATCTACGTCCACCGCGTGGGCCGGACGGGCCGGATCGGCGAGAAGGGCACGGCGGTGAGCCTGGTGGCCAATCACGAGATGGCCCTCCTGCACCGCATCGAGTCCCACGCGCGGATCCGGATGCAGCCCTACGCGCCGGCGGGCGAGCCGGCGAGCTCGAAATCCTCCTCAGACTCGAAGAATTCCCGCCGGAAGAGAGGGCACGACCGGCATTCCGGCCGGCGCCGGTGACAGGATCGTTTTCCGATTTCGACGATCTGCGCGTGATAGTCGTTCCACAGCGGCGCGCGCCGCGGCAGGTTTGACTCGAACCACGCGCGGATCTCGTCATAGGGTTCTGCGCCGCTTAAGAAACCGTGCCGGCTGAAAATCCGCCGCGTGTACGCGTCCACCACAAAAACGGGCTGTTCCAGCGCATAGAGTAAAATGGAGTCGGCCGTTTCCGGGCCGATCCCGTGGACGCTCAATAGCCGTTCGCGCGCAAGCGCCGTTTTCCATCGCATCATCGACGTCATTGGGTTCGACCCGATGCCATGGATGGCATCGTACCCGGAGCGGTCATGGATGGACCGCTTGACGGAGGGTGCGGGCGCGTGGTCCCGCAAAAATCGGACAAAGGCTTTCAACTTTTTCGCCTTCTGATTGAAATACCCGGACGAGCGTATCAGCCGTGCCAGCCGGCTGCACGGGATTCTCCGGAGGCCCGGGACTGAGAGGACGCCCCGGCGATGGAGTTCCATCATCGCCTTTGAGACGTTGGTCCACGCGGTATTTTGCGTGAGGATCGCTCCGACCGCAATTTCAACCCGCTGCCGTTCCGTCAGCCGTTTCCGGTCCGGATCGTACGCCGGCCGGGCTTCGGACCCGGCGCCTCGCCGGAACACCGGCCACCAGCCGCGCGGACCGTGGGCGCGTTTCATGGCGGCATAGATGCCCGTCAGGATTTTCCGCATTACCCCCATCTTATCCTCTTTGTAATTTGGATTACAGCGTGGAAGCGGGAAGTTCTGGAGCCCCGAGAATTCTCCTTGACCTTTTCGCCCGGATGATCTAGGGTCTGCGACCGCCAAGGTGCTCGGGTGGGCATGATCCGCATCTTTCTTGCGCTTACCTGATAGGGCTCCGCGGACGGGAATCGGAACATCGAAGATTCAACTAAACATGGAGATGCCATGGGCGACGGATTACACCATCCGCCGGTGGGGGTTCTTCTTGCCATCGGGCGGAAATATGCGGCGATTCTGACCACGGTCGGGATTTGTTTTCTGTTCTGCGTTTTGGCGCGGCCCGCGGCCGCCGTGGACGCGGGCGCGGTCGCCGTCCGGGTGGACGAGTTCAAGAGCGACGTGACGGTGGCGATCACCAAGGTCAACGGCCGGACCGTGGTCGAGGTCCTGAAACGCGAGATCGAGAAGGCGATGGAGGCCGACGGGGCGTTCCGGGTCGAGGCGACGGCGCAGTCTTCGCTGAACGGCACGATCCGTGAACTGACCGTCGGGGACATCCGATTAAACGACGCGGGCCAGGTCATTCAAAAACGCGTGAAAGTACGGCTGGATTTCGCCGCGCTGAACGAGGTTTCCGGCCGCGAAGCCATCCATCGAATCAACTTCACCAGAGAACTTGAATACTATACCGAACTTTATTCGCTTGATCTCGGAAAAACCGACAAGCGCATGTTCGAGGAGAAATTTCTGCCCGACCTGGCCAGGGCGATCCTGGCGGAGTTGAAGCGCGTGCGCAAGAAATTGCCGCAAGTCAAAGGCAAGACCATCACCCTGTCCAAAGACGAACAGGGCGAGCTGAACCAGATCGGCAAGGGCGCGCGGAAGCTCGTGAGCGGGACGGTGGAACTGGACAACGAGCGGATCAACATCGCCAAGGGCGACGTCACGGCGGGCGGCGCGGCGTACCGGCACACGAGCCGGATCATCCAGACGACGACGGTGAAACTCGAACCGGTGCAGTGGGACGAGTCGGAACTCAAAGGCGTGACGATCGTCAAAGACCAGCCGAACGACCTGCGGAATGTGACGATGCAGCAGGGACTGCTCGAGTACAAGATCGACGCGGACAACCAGCTCAAGGCCGGCACGGTGAGCGCGTCGCTGTCGAAGATGGCGTTCGACCAGACGGTGAAGGGCCTGACGTTCGAGCGGAAGATGAAGTTCGGCGAGTACGACCAGACGTGGATGCTGATGGGCGGGAGGGAGTTCAAGTCGAACGGGAGCGGGGATCTGCCTCGGTACAGTTACGGATCGTACTGGAAGTCATCCTTTGGCGCCGCCGGCGACGTCCAGTTCACGGTCGACTTCACGCGCGACCGCGACCCGTCGGTCGTGTCGGGCGCGCGGCAGGACTTCGACAACCGCATCTACGGCGTGAGCGGGAAATTCAAGACGCCGGTCGGCACGGAACTGGCGTACGACCTCGCTCGCTCGAAACACCGGGCGGACGACCAGCTCGACACGCAGACGCTGTACGGCAGCGTCCATGACGTGAAACTGACGCAGAAACTCAAAAATCTGACGGTGAAAGGCGAATACTTTTTCGGCGACGAGAAATTCACGACGGTGTTCGGCAGCGCGACGACGGACCGCAAAAAGGTCGGTTACGGCGCGGACCTGCCGGCGACGCTGGGGCCGGTGGAGGTCAAACTGGCGGCGGATATGTCGCGGACGACCAAGATCACCGCGAAATCGACGACGGACGTCCTCGCGCAGGGGTCGGCGAATTTCACGCTGGCGCCGTTCAAGGACATGGACAACAAATATATGAAGGACATGTCGCTGACGCACGAGCAGTCGATGCGGCATTCGTACGACGACGTGCTGGACGGGACGGCGCAGTCCAAGGACAACGACAATTACAGATTCGGGTACGGCCTGACGAACAAATTCGGCGACGCCTACACGCTGGGCCTCAAATTCGACGAGGAGCATGAGCACAACCGGCTGACGGGCGGGTTGTTTCTGACGAAGGAATACAAATGGGACAACACGATCTCGCGGACGCTGTGGGAGAAGGTCAAGGCCGACCTCAAGGCGAACTACCGCGACAAATTCGCGGGCGGGACGACCGACCGATTTCTCACCTACGGCGGGACGTTTTCGCGCGAGTGGGACACGCTCAAGGCGCAGTTCGACTATCTGCACGACGTCAAGCGCGGCACGACGAGGAGCCAGAACACGACGAAAGACCGGTTCACGCTGGATCTGTCCTACGCCAGGGATATCGGGCATTACAAAACGACGACCACGCTTCGCGGCGACTACGAGCGAAATCACTTCACGGATTTCAGCAATAAATACAACAAACTGACGACCACCGTGAACGTCAAGATCAATTTTTAGGGCGAATTCCGAGTGCTCCCCGATGCGATCTGACGCGAAAATGACGAACCCCGTGTACGGCCTGTTCGGACGCTTCGTTCCGCCCGCCGCGCTCGTGGCGGCCCTCTGCTTTTCCTTCCCCGCGTTCGCCGACCTGCCGGTGCCCGTCCGAAGCCCGAACGTCGAAGTCGGCAGTCCCAAATCGCCCCGCGCCGTCTACGCGCCCGGTGAAGTCGCCGGCATCGAGGTCAAGGTGAAAAACAAGAGCGCGATGGAAATCCAAGCCATCATCCTGCTTGACATCGTCCTTCCCGACGGCGCTACGCAGCAGCTTCGATCGGATGTTCAGGCCGTCGACGCGCGCAAATCCAAAACCGTCTCCGTCCAATACGCGATCCCGGCCGACGCGCCGAACGGAACGTATTACGCCCGCGTCTACATCCGGAATCCCTACATCCGCGAACCGTACTACGTAGACGATGCGGTGAAGGTCTTTGAGGTAAAAGGGGGCCGCGCATTGGACACGGAAGTTGAGATTGTGGAGAAGACCGTCGCGTCGGATGCCGACTGGCCCGGAGCGGCGGAGGGTTCCGGAATTCCCGTGAAGTCGATGCCGTTCGCGCCGAAGCAGAAGTCGGTGGCCTCGACCCTTACGCCGGAATTCACATGGCCCCGGCATCCGCAGGCGGTTTCTTACAAGGTCTATGTATCGAAAGTTCCCTTCTCCAGCGCCAACGTCATCATGGCCCAGGGCGTGACCGACCTCAAGTATACATTCGATCCGGAGGATGCATCGCTGCCTTTGGCCGACGGCCGGACCTATGCGTTCACGATCCTTCCGAAAAATTCGGCCGGCGCCACGATGGTCGGCGATCTCAACGGGTTCTTCAGCACATTCACCGTTCAACTGTCCGCGCCCTCGGCCGCCAAAAAGGATGCACTCGACATCAAACTCAACGACATTTCCACGACGGCCGCGTCGTCCGGAACCGAGGTTTACTGGAACAAGGAAGATGTCCCGGCCGGCACGTTGACGATTTCCGGCACGGTCCCGAACTTCACCGACGTGGGCCGGCTGCCCGAGTCGGACGAACCGTCGTACTGGCTGGCCGCGGAGGACGCCGGCAAGATCGTCGCCGAGCAGTCGTTGGCCAACGAGAAAATCCGAAAGGTGTGGATATCGACCGACAACGGCGCGAATTTCGCACTGCTCACGCTCGAAAAGGTGGATGCCTCAACCGGCGCATTCAGCCATGTCATCAAGCTTACCGCGAGCGCCGACTATTATCTCAAATTCAAAGTCGAAACGACGACGGGCCGATCCGCCGTCATCGAACCGAGCGGCGTCAAGATCATCCACTACAAGCATGCGGACCAGGCGGAAGCGCTCAAGGAACTATTGAACAATCTCAAGAACGCGCTGGTCAACAACGACCGCGCCGCGCTGATGGATATCATTCACCCGGACTGGATCAGCACCGACGCCGATTTCGTGGACAAGAGCAAATTTGAAAATACGATCCGCGAGTTGTTCACCAAGACCACGACCACCCTGATCACCTGGTCGACCGAAAATACCGACATCATCTCTCCGGGCCGCCGGGTCACGCTGACCTGCACGTGGCGGCAGAAGATGACGCATCCGACATTCAACGCGACACGCGACATCAACACGACTCTGCGGCTGGACGTGCGCAGGGAAAACGGCAAGTGGCTCATCCGCGAGGATATCGACCTCGTGATCTTCCGCGCGAATTTCGGCATGACCCTGACCGTCAATCCCCATGGATTGCTGCCTCCGGGCTATGGCACGCGATAACGAGCGGATGATTCGCCGGGCTTTCGCCGGAATCGTGGCAGCCGGCCTGCTGATTGCGCTGTCTCCGGCATTCGTCCACGCCGTGCCGAACGACACCATCGCTGACCGCGTCCTCGGCCAGCCTGGATTTGAGTCGGCAACCACCGAGACTTCCGCGACCGGCATGACCCGGCCGATCGGTATTGCCGTCGACGCCAGGGGGCGACTGTATGTGTCCGAAGAGCTCAACAACCGCATCCTCGTTTTCGACAGTCCCGCGGCCGGGGATACCACGGCGGACACCGTCCTCGGCCAGGCGAATTTCACGACCGGTGACTCGCTCATCTCGCGCACCGGCCTGTCGTTTCCCACCGGCATGGCGTTCGACTCGTTCGGGCGGCTCTATGTGTCCGAGTTCAGAAACCACCGCGTTCTCATTTACGACAGTCCGACATCGGGCGACACGACGGCCGACACGGTTCTCGGCCAGGCTAATTTTACGACGGCCATCGCCGCCACAACCCGAACCGGAATGAGCGGCCCAAGCGGCGTCGCGATTGACGCCTTTGGGCGCCTCTATGTCTCCGAGTTCACCAACAACCGCATTCTCATTTTCGACAGCCCGACATCGGGCGACACGACGGCCGACACGGTTCTGGGCCAGCCCAACTTTACGACAAGCGTTGACATCACGACCCGCGACGGCATGTCGGCCCCGGACGGAATTGCGCTGGATACATTTGGCCGGCTCTACGTCGCCGACCGGGGCAACAATCGCATTCTGATTTTCGACACACCTGCGTCAGGCGACACGACGGCCGACACGCTTCTTGGCCAGCCCAATTATATAACGGCCACCCCCACGACGACTGCGAACGGCTTGCGAGTCCCGCGCGGACTCGCGATCGACGCCGCCGGACGACTGTATGTCGCGGACAGGGACAACCATCGCGTTCTCATTTTCGATAATCCGGCGAATGACACGACCGCCGACACCGTCCTCGGCGAGCCGGACTTCCTGACTCGGGGCGCCACCACGAATTCATCCGGCATGAGCAGTCCCGCCGGCGTCGCCGTCGATACCGCGGGACGTCTCTACGTGGCCGACCGGTCGAACAGCCGCGTTCTTGTTTTCTTCGCGAATCCGCGCATTTCGCAGACGACGCGATCGAACAACCATCAGCGCGGGCAAATCTATGCGGCATTGTCCCTGCCATTCGAGTTCGCCGGGAAAGACAGCGACGGCATCGCGCTGTCGGGCCGGACGCCGGCCTACAGCGTGTCGTTCGCTCCGTCCGGCGCGAGTGGATATTCTCTTGATACGTTGGGCATCAGGTCGACATCCGCCTCGGGTACCGCGGCCGTCCGCCTGACGCTCGGCGACAAAAACGGCGTCTATCAGGTGACAGCCACGATCGACGACACGACCGCCGTGTTCACGGCATATTCGGATTCGATCAACATCTCGGCCCAAACCTGGACGATGTTCGGCCCGAACAAAAATCCGACGACCGCCACCCGCGCAGGCGTCATCGAGGACGACGGATTCGGCACGCTCGATTCAGTCTCCACGACTCTATCAAGCGGCTACGTTGTCTACTGGTCGAATCCGGCGATATCGCCCGACTCCGCGTACGGCCTCTTTGTCACGCCGGCGACCATCGACACGGGGCGGTCCTACTGGCTCTACAGCGCCGCCGCCAAAACGCTCGACGTCGACGGCACGGTGCTGACGGAAACGCTGTCCATCCGCATCTCTCCGGGCTGGAACATGGTTTCGAATCCGTTTCCGTATTTCATTGATTTCGACTCCGACATCCAGTTTCAAGTGGACGGCGGAACCAAGAAAAGCCCGCAGCTCGCGCAAACCGACAGCATCGCCGACGGCGTGATCTTCTGGTATGACAACGCCAACACGACCTTCCGCTGGGGCCCGCGCGCAAGTCCGGCGTCGTCCACCGCCGCGACCGCGTCGAGCCTTCAGCTCAAGCCTTTCACAGGCTACGAAATCTACGCGCACCAAACCTGCACGATGCACTTTTACCCTAACCCGCGGGATCCTGCCTCGTCGACGGTGTTGAATCAGACACCGGCGCCCAGATACACGGCGGAGAACCCCCTCTCCCCCGCAGGGGGAGAGGGTTGGGGTGAGGGGGTCCGGTCCGCCTTTTCCTCGTATTATTCAAGCGGCGGAACGTCGGACTGGGAAATCCAGCTCTCCGCGTCCGGCACAAACGGCTCGCAAACCGCAGGCGACATCGACAACTACGTGGGCGTTCGCGCGGCCGGTTCGCTCACCGTGCGGGACGCCCCCGCATCGCCGGGCGGCGGAATGGGTTTGAGCGTGGCGCCGTACGGACAGGCGGGAACCTACGCGCTTCATTACGCCGTGTCCCCCGCGGACGCGACGTGGGACGTGAACGTGTATTCCTCCGCCGTCGGGAACGTGACGATTTCCGCTTCGGGATTGTCGGGCTTGCCCTCGACCGTCTCATCGCTTTTGCTGCAGGACCTGACAACGGGAACCGTTACCGACATGAAAACTTCGCCTTACACCTACGCATCTTCAGCCGCCGAAACGCGCATATTCCATCTCTCGGCAACGGGCGTCCTGCCGAGTTCGTCCTCGTCCGTCAAGGCGATCTACCCTGCGGCCTGTCTCATCGCCAAAACGTTCAACGCCGCCGGATGCGCCGGCTTCGCGCATCCCTTCCGCCGCCTGCGGGATTTTCTGCTCGGATCGCCCTGCGGCCGCGCTCTCGTGGAAACCTATTACCGCATCTACTAACCGATATGGAGGAATGATGACCGTGCAACAGGGAGTTGACAACAGGACGGACACCGCCGATCGAAAAGTGAAATTGGGACGCGTCGCCTATGGCGCCGCCACCATCGCGGCTTTCGATATTCTTGCAGGCGAACCGATACTCAAAATCGAAGGCCCGGAGGTCTCGGTTCCAGACCGATACACCATCCAGATTGACGAGGATACTCATATCGTTCCGGATGAGATGGCCGGCCGATATCTCAATCACCATTGTTCGCCAAACGCACGTTTTGATTTCGACACCTGGACGCTCGTGGCGACGCGATTCATCAAACAGGGAGAGGAGATCGCATTCAACTATCTCACCACGGAATGGGACATGGCCGCCCCCTTCGACTGTTTCTGCGAATCCAGGGCATGTTTCGGCAGGATCGCCGGCTACAAGAATCTGACGGACGCGCAGAAGTCGCAGTGCGAACCGTGGTGCTCTCCGTTCCTCCGGTCGAAAATGGCCGCCGCTGTCCGGCCGTGAAAGAAACGGCCACCCTGCCGTGGTGGTGTGACCGGCGCCTGATCCCGGAGGGATCGGGGCTCGTCTTGAACGGCGCGCCCGTCGCCGATCTGGCGTCGTCGCTCGGCACGCCCCTCTATCTCTACAGCGCGTCGCGCGTGCGGGACCGGCTGGCGGGCCTTCGCGAATCGCTCGCGTCGGTCGGCCTCGACAGCCGCATATACTACGCGATGAAGGCCAATCGCCACCCGGGCCTTCTCGACCTGATCCGCGCCGAGCGTGACGTCGGCATCGACGCCTGCTCGCCCCGTGAAGTCGAAACGGCGATCGAGGCGGGATTTCGGCCCGGGGAGATTTCCCTCACGGCCTCGATGCTCAGCAACCGCGACCTCGCCGCGCTGGCGGCGAGCCGCGTCCACGTGAACCTCGATACCGTTTCCGCGATCCGGCGGTTCGGCCGCGCGGCCCCGCGCGGCGCGCGGATCGGACTACGCGTCGATCCCGGAGTCGACGCCGGATACGCCGTCGCCGCCTCCAAACTCTCTTACGGCCGGGCCAAACTGGGACTGCCGGCCGCGCGGTTGCCGGATGCTCTCGATGAGGCCGAACGGGCGGGCCTTGCGGTCGATACGCTCCACATGCATCTCGGATGGGGACTGCAGGAAAGCGACGCGGGCGCGTTCGATCAGGCGTTGGCTGTGCTGGCCGCGCAAATTCCCAAGATTCCCGATTTGCAAGTCGTCAATATTGGCGGCGGGCTCGGCGCGCGACATCGCGAGGATGATCGTCCGCTCGCGCTTGACGCGTGGGCCGCGGCCGTTCGCCGGCGCCTCGGCGGGAGCGGCCTGACACTGGCCTGCGAGCCCGGCACCCTGCTGGTCGCCGCCGCCGGCGTCCTGGTGGTTGAAGTCAACACGGTGAACGAAAAGGACGGCCGGACGTGGGTGGGCGTCGACGCGGGACACAACATCAACGTCTATCCGCTGCACTACAAGATTCCGCTCGAGGTCGTACATGTGACTCGTCCGCTCGATTCGCCCGCGCGCGTGGTGACGATCGTCGGCAATATCAACGAAGCCGGTGACGTCTTCGCCCAAGACGTGCGGCTCCCCGAAATCCGCGAGGGCGATCTGCTCGCCTTCCTGCCGGCCGGGGCCTACGGGGCGAGCATGTCGAGCGACCACTGTCTGCGCGGAAACCCGCGTGAATTTCTCATCGACAAGGAGGGCGGGTCCTGACGTCTTTGGTGAGCGGGATCCTCGGCGTCTGCCGGATCGAGCGCGAAGACGCCCCGGCGTTCGTCCGGATGGCCCTGCTGGTCCTGCCGGCGTCGGCCGTGATCGCGGCGCTCCAGGTCATCACGTATTCGCTCTTCGTGTTCCATGTCGGCATGGCGTCGATCTCCTGGCGATACATCTTCTCCGCGGTCTTTCTGTGCGTCTTCGGCGGATTCGCGATGCCGGCGCTCGCCGGCGCCGATTCGTTCAGGGGATACCGGCGAACGGTCCTCGGTTGTTCGATCTCTCTCGGAGTCTGTGCGCTGTCCATGGGCGCCCACCGGCCGATCGTCTTCTACCTGGCGTCGGCCATCGCCGCGCTGACGGAGGCGCTGAGTTATTTCGTCTTCTGGAAAATGATTTACGAGGTCTGCGAAAGTGATCGGGCGGACCGGATCTTCTCCCCGGTCGTCGGCCTTTCCGTCCTCGGCGGCGCGATCGGGTGCATCGGCACCGGGATCATCGTCGAGTCGATCGACGCGTCGCTTCTGCTGTTCGTTTCCGCAGTCTTGCTGCCGACGACGCTCCTCGCGGCCCGCGCGCTCGAGCGCGTCGCGTACGCGGGCGACCCGAAGCCGGGCGCGGCGCCCTGGAGCGAACTCAAGGAAACGGTGCGTGCTGTGCGCCATCAACCGCTGGCGCGCCTGCTCATCATCGGCATGCTCATCAGCGTCGGCATCTCGTGCCTGTCGGACTGCCTGTACAACGTCATGGTCGTCTGGAAGTTCACTCTCAACGGAGAAATTCTCGAGCAGAAGCTCGTGTCCTTCTACGCGTATTTCGACGCCATCACGGCGATCCTCACGGTCGCCGTCTACTTCTTCCTGATCGGTCCGATCATGAATCGCCTCGGCGCGGCGCGCGCCCAATTGCTTCTTCCGGGCGTTCTCTGCTCGGGGTTCAGCCTGGTCGTCGTCGCCGGAGTCCTCAAGGAAACGGCCGTGACGCTGGGCCTCACGCTCGGCATGCGCCTCGGCCAACTGCTCTGCGCCAACAGCGTCCACGCCTACGCGATCGATCCCATCGATGACGCCGCGCTGGAGAATGAGAGTTCCGCGACCAAGGACCTCCGGAACGCAACGATCCTGCAAATATCCTACTGCGTCTCCGGCGTCGCCATCCTGCTCACCGAAACCGTCCCCCTCGTGTATTTGGCCGGCCTCTCGATGGCGGCCGCCGCCGTGTACCTCGGCGTCGCGCTTCGCATGAAACGCGTCTACCTGGAGGAACAAGAGGAGGATCCCGGCGCGGGAGTGCTCTTTCCGGCGGCGCGCGCCATCGTCCTTGCGATCGCCGGCACACTCGCGGCGGCGGTCGTGGCGTATGCCGTCATGTACGCTCTTTCGTTCAGGTCGGTTGGGGTCGAGGCCGTGAAAACTGCCGCCGCTCCGGCCGGGGCGCAAACCGGCGCCGCTCCCGCGTCGGGACAGGCGGCAGTCGATGAGGGGACGCGGGTGGAGATCCGTGAACGGGAGACGGCGACGGCGGGCGCGCGCGCGGCCGCCGAGGAAGCCGGCGAGGCGCACGCGAAGGCCGAGGCGCGGGTCGACGAGGCCGCTGCGAAATTGGAAGTTCTCGTCGGCGGCATGAAAGACAATCCGCTGTTGAAATCCCTGACCCAGCACCAGAACTTTTTCGATCAGAGCCAGGGTCTGAACAAACTCCTGCGGGATCTTCGAGACGAGGCCCGGCGGACCGGCCGGCGCTTTCAGGAACTGTCCGACACCGCCGCCTATCTCGCGGACCTTGTCGAGCTGGCCCGAAACCCCGGCGGCCCCATGGCCGCGAAATATCCGCGGGAAGCTGAACTTGTGCGGGCCTCGATCGCGCGCCGAAACGCGGAACCCGCCGACGCCGGGGAGTCGGGCGCGCCGGAGATCGTCTTCCGCGTCGAACCCGGCGTGCTCGTGCTTTCGACGGAAAACAGTGCCTCGAAATCCATCTCGGGCCTGTCGGTCACCCTCGCGGGCGGGGGATTCAAGGACGGCGACGTCATTGTGATGCAGGTTGACGCGCCGGGAGAACCGTGGTCGTGGAAATTCACAGCCGGAGAGCCGTTCAACGTCTCCTCGCGCCTCAAGCGATATTCGATCGACCTGTCGGCGTCCGGCCGCGCGGAGCGATCGGGTGCCGGCATCGCGATCGCGGCCGATTGTGTCGTCACCTTTACGGACGTCGCCATGGTCGGCGAATACGCGTGGACGGGGTCGATCGCCGTTTTCCGTGACGGCCGGCGGATTGGCTCGCGTCCGTTCAAACTCGTCGTGACGCCGGGCGCGGCGGTCACAGGCCCGTGAATCGATCCCGAAAACGGATTCGTGCGAATCGGGCGCCGGCCCTGCTTTTTTTACTCCTGATCGCTTTTCCCGCCCTTGCCGCCGACATCACCGGCAGGGCGCTCGTCCCGCTGAAAGACGGCTCGCAGGCGTATGTATTCCTCCTGAACAACTACGACCGGACCCGGGACGGGGAAATTTACGTCATCGTCACCTCGGGCGGAACGCGCACCGCGTACAAGCCGCAGGAGAATATTCTCGACGCGCCCGCGCAGAAGGGGAGCTGGGGCGTCAAACTCAGGGGCGATGTCCAGATCTCGATGGTCGAGGTCGTGCTCTACGGAAACCCGCCCGCGCCGGTTTCCGCGCCCGTCCTCGCGTTGCCTCCCGCCCTTGCGGGCAAATGGACGCTCTCCGACCGTATGGCCGGCGCGCTCACGCTGAAACTCGAGGCCGAGGGCGACGCGGCGAAGGGATACACGCTGACCGGCAAGGCATCGGTCAAGGACGCGGGCGAGTTCGCCGTCACCGGCACGTGGAATCCGGCGAAGCCCAGCGCGCCCCTCATCATCGAAACCTCGAATGTTTTCAAACAACTCCTCGAAGGGCTGCTCGGCCAGTCGTACCCGGCGGACGCATTTTCGCTCGGAGAAAAAATCACCGCGATAATCAACCTCCCGACGGAATGGACCGCGCAGCTTAAGAAGGGCATCAAATCGCAGGACGACCTCAAGGCATTCTCCGCCGGACAGGTGGCGGTAGGCATCGCGGTTCCGTTCACGCTGAAAATCGACCCGACAAAACCGGCGTTCAACCTGATGGCGAGGATCAACCCGGTGGCCAAGACGGTGAGCCTGTCTCTTGGCGCGGGACAGAAATGGGATAAGCCGTTTGACTTTCTGCCTGTGTCGTTCGACCAGATCGCGCTGACAACCGATTTCAAATTCGAGAGCCTGAACGCGAAGGCGGCCGGCAACATCGAGTTCTTCGGACTGATTCCGGTGGATTTGGATATGATCACACTCAAGGGCATGAAGCCGGACTTGAAACTCACGATCAAGCCAGACGTGAACATCCTCATCGGCGCGCTGGGCAAGCTCGAAATTCCGGTTGAGCTCAAAGATATTTTCCTGCCGGTACTCAACAAGCTCGAGTTCGGGACGTTTAATCTCGGCGGCTTGGGCGACCTCGGCATCAGCGGCAAACTGCCGTCGCTGAAGATGGACTTTAAAATCAAGACGTTGCATTTCGACCGCACGTTCAATCTCGACATGCCCGAATTCAGTTTCCGGAAACCGGCCCTCTTCATCGCCGAGCTTGGCAAGATCGTCCTGCCGGAACTCAAGGCGAACTTCGACATCATCCTGGCGGATCTGGCGTTTGACGGGCTGATCGGCAAATGGACGCTGGCGGACTTGAGCATCGATGTTGGATCGATCAAGGTCACGGCCGAGGGCGACCCGATGGCGGGCTATGACCTCGCGTGCGCGATCACGGTGAAGGACGTCGGCACGATGAACGCCGTCGGCAAATGGAGCCCGGCCGCGCCGCTTGCGCCCGTCACGTTTCATGTTGACAACATCTTCAAGTCCGCGTTCGAGGGGCTACTGGGCGGCGCGTATCCGTCGGAGGCGTTTTCGCTCGACGAGAAAATCGACGTGACGGTGGGGCTCGACCCGAATTGGGTGGAACAATTGAAAAAAGGATCGAAAGGCGCGACGACCATCAAGACCGGGACCTACACCCTGGTCGCGAAGATGCCGTTCAAATTAAAACTCGACCCGATGAAGCCGATGTTCAATCTGACGGCGACGATCGACGCCGTGGCGAAGACCGTGGCCGTGGGGCTGGACGAAGGTCAGAAGTGGGATCAGCCATTCGATTTCCTGCCGGTCACGTTCGACAAGATCGACCTCACATCCGATTTTAAATTCGAGAGCCTGAACGCGAAGGCGGCCGGCAACATCGAATTTTTCGGAGCGATCCCGGCGAGTCTCGATATGATCACGCTCAAGGGCATGAAGCCGGACCTGAAACTCACGATCAAGCCCGACGTGAACATCCTCATCGGCGCGCTGGGCAAACTCGACATCCCGATTGAGCTGAAAGACATCTTTATCCCGCTTCTCGATAAATTCGAGTTTGGCGCGTTTGAGCTCGGCGGGATCGGCGACCTCGGCATCAGCGGGAAACTGCCGTCGCTCAAAATGGACTTCAAACTCAAACTCCCGAACTTCGAGCACACCTTCAAATTGGACATGCCCGAATTCAATTTCCGCAAGCCCGATCTCTTCACCGCCGAACTCGGTAAAATCGTTCTGCCCGTCCTCCAGGCGAATCTGCCCGATATCACAATGGGCCTGGCGCTCGAGCTTGCAACGGGCAAATGGCCGCTGGTGGATTTGAATATCGACCTCGTGAAACTGAAACTCGACGCGGAAGGCGATCCGACCAAGGGATTCACGCTCGACGGCGTCATCACCGTCAAGGATCTCGGCGACTTCAAAGTGAACGGCCTCTGGGGCAAGGACGATCCTTCAAAAGTCGTGTTCGACGTGGACAACGCCGCCCAGTCAGTTTTAGACGCGACGATCGGCAAGGCCGTGCCGAAGGACTGGTTCAAGATGGGCGACAAGATAACCGTGACGGCGACGCTCGACAAGGAGTGGTCGGACCAGCTCACGAAGGGCGCCAAGGCGGCGAACCCGTTTGACAAGGGAAACTTTACAGTCGATATCTCGTTCCCGCTCACGCTGAAATTCGACCCGACGAAAGATGCGTTCAAACTGACCGCGCACATCGACCCGCAGGCCAAGACGGCGACGATTGGCCTCGACGCGGGGCAGACGTGGTCGGACCCGTTCGGATATCTTCCCGTGACGTTCACCCAAATTGACATGGCGTCGGACGTGAAGTTCTCGAAGATAGCGATGACGTCGACCGCCGACATGACGTTCATCAAGCCGATCCCGCTCAAGCTCGACGCGACGATCGCAAACGGCGCGGTGACGAATTTCAAACTCATCGTGACCCCGCCCGCGGATTTTCCAAGCGCGGTCCTGAATGCCATGAAGATTCCGGGGAACCTGTCGCTGTCTCTCGACGACGTGAAGTGGGCGCTTGACGAAATTCTGAAAAATATCAAAATGGGCGAGATCACCATCTCCGCGCCCGACTTCAACGCCAAGGTCGCCGACATCGGCCTGAAATTCAGCGTCGACCTGCCGAGCTGGAAATATGATTTCGATTTCAAGGCGCCGGGAGTCAATCTGAAGAATCTCGACAAATTCTACGTCGATTTCGGCAACTATGTCGTCCCGGTTCTGGTCGCGAACTTCGACAAAATCACGGCGGGATTGATCTTCAAGGGCATCGCGGGCAAGTGGCCGCTGGGCGATGTTGACCTTGGCATCGCGTCGGCGAACCTCGAGGCCGAAGGTGACCCGACTAAGGGCTACACCCTCACGGGCAAGATCACGGTCGTGGAAGCGGGCGATTTCACCATCAACGGATTCTGGAGCCCGTCCACGCCGCTCGATCCGATCAACTTCAAAGCGGACAACCTCTTCAAGACCGCCATGGACAAGCGTCTCGACCAGCTTGTTCCGAAGGACTGGATCAAACTCGACGAGAAGATCAACATCAAAGTCGGCCTTTCGGAATCGTGGGTCAACAAATTGCAGCGCGGCGGCAGAGCGGACGCGAAGACGCCGGCGGCCGGCGGGGACAAATTTACCCTTGAGGTGTCGATGCCGCTCAAGATGATACTTGATCCGAAAAAACCGCCGTTCAATATGACTGCGTCGTACCAGCCGCTGAACGACGTCATCTCGCTCTCGCTCGACGACGGCCAGGTTTGGGAAAAGCCGCTCGATATTCTGCCCGTCAGATTCGACAAACTCGCGCTCGGGGCCGACCCGTCCCTCACCACGCTCACCGTGAACACGTCCGGCAAACTGGATTTTCTCGTGCCGTGCGACGTTGTTCTCGTGATGGAGACGAAAAAAGGCGCCGCCCCGAGTTACACGGTCAACCTGAAACCCGCGGCGGGCACGAACATCGTCAAGGCGATTCTCGACGGCAGAGTTCCGCCCGCAAGTCTCGCGCTGGTTAACGGCCTTCTGCCGAACACCGTGGTCGAGGAAATCAGCGTCGCCATGGACGCGACAAAATCAAAGCCGGATATCCGGCTGAAGTTCACGATGTCGAAGGAGTCGCTCTCCCAGACGTTCGATATTCTGGTGAAGGAAGCAGACATGAGCAATTCGGGCGACTTCTCCGCCAAGGCGGCGCCGCAAATTCTCGATCAGCTTTCCGGCGGCACAATCGGCGCGGCCACGACGGAACTGTTGGACAAACTCGGATTGAGCGGCGACTGGACGATCATCGATCTCAACATCGCGAGCCAGCTGATCCTGAAAGTGAACGTCAAGGGGTCGCCCGCGAAGGGCTACGACATCACGTCGGACATCAAACCGCTCGTCTTCGACCAGTTCAAACTGACGGGCCGATGGGACCCGGCGAAACCGGCCGACCCGGTTACGCTCACCGCGGACAAAAATGTTTTCAAACCGGTCTTCGACAAGACCATCGGCAAACAACTTCCCACAGGCTGGATGGTATTGAAGGACGAACTCTTTGTGGTCATCACGTTCCCGTCGGCCATCACGGACGCGCTCACATCCGGCGGGTCGGCCGGCGCCGGCGCGACAACCGGCGCGGACGGTATCGACATGGAAATCGGGTTCCCGATGGAACTGAAGATCGATCCGACGAAAGAAAAGAGGCTTGACATGATCGGAAGTGTTCTGCCGATGAAATCGCAGGCGCAGTTGGCTCTCGCCGCTGGACAGGTCTGGGACAAGCCGTTTGGATTCGTGCCCGCGACATTCAATACGTTTACGGCCGCGTCGGATCCGAGTTTCACGCAGATCACGATCCATGGCGAAGGCACATCGGACTTCCTCGAGGGCGAGAAAATCGACTTCAAAATCGACATCGTGTCCGTCCAGGGACAGAAACCCACACTGGAAATCAATGCGACGCCCACGCCGGGCATGGCCAAGGCGATGATGAAGAAGGCGAATATTCCGGCCTCTTTGCAGGACTGCATCGCGACGATCGAGTTGAACAAGATCGACATGTCCGCGGATTTTTCGAGTGTCATCAACGGCGTGGTTCCGTACTGCAAGCTCTCGTTCACGTTGAATCATCCGCTTGCGGGGAGGCTGAACATTGATGTCGGACTGCCGGCCGGCGATATGAAAGATCCGGCGGGATTCGCGAAGACAGTCGCGGAGAACGTGGTCAGTCAGCTTGAAAATATCGTGTCGCAGGTCGTCGGAAACGTCAGCAAAAAACTCGAGAACGCCGCGAAGGATCCCGTCGGCACCGCCAAAGATCTCGCCAACACCGCCGGCAACACAGCGCAGGACATCGCCGCGTCAACAAAGGATTTCTTCAAGGATCCGGGCCGGAACACGGTGGATCTCGCCAAAAATGCCGCGAAGATGGCCGAAGATCTCGGCAAGCAGGTCGTGTCCAATGTAACCGCCAAGCTCGAAAAAATCGCCGAAGATCCGATCGGCGCCGCCATCGAGGCCGCGCAGGCCGCTTACGACGCGGCGGTGAGCGTCGCCAACAGCATCGCGGACTTCTTTTCGGATATCGGCAGTGCGATCGTAGACTTCTTCGGCGGCGGGGACGACGGCCCCAGCGACGAGGAGATCGCCGCGCAGGAGGCGGCGGACAAAGCGAAGGCGGATGCGCAGAAAAAATTGAATGATTTGTACATAGAACAGATGAACAAGCGGATTGCGGAAATACTTCGCAACGCCGACTTCGAAAATTGCAAGAAAGCCATCGCCGCCGCGACAACCATGCAGGAGGCCGAGAAGATCGCGTACAACGACTTCCAGCCGGCCTATTCGCATCTGTTGAACTCGGACAAGACTCAATTGTACGAAGAGGTCAAGAAGAAGGCGATGTCCATCGCGCCGCCGCCATCCGAGTCGATGGCCTGGTGGCGGAACAAGATGTCCGACGCCGAAATCTGGTGGCTCGACGACGGGATCAAATTCATCGACGGCAAGGAATTTCCGAACAACACATGGTTCTCGAATGTCTCCGGCCTCTCGGCGGCGGACAAGGCCGCGCTGAAGAGCGAGATGAAAGCGAAACAGCCAGCCAAGCTTCTGAAGTGGCAGACGAAGTATATTCGCGATTATCGCGAGGGCATGGACTGGGCCTTCACGATTCAGGATGTGCTGAATCAGATTGAGTGGATCAACAATGACATCATGAACCGCCTCAACCAGGACCAGGTCGCCGATCTGAAAAAATATGCGGATGCCGCGATCGCAAGGGTCAACGCCGCATGGCTGGAAAAGTTCACGGACCAGATAAACGGCGCGAGCACTGAATATCGGCTGTATGAGGTGCAGTCCGATATGGAGATCAGCTACAACCTGACGGCGCCGCAAAAGGCGGTCTTGAAGAAAAAAATTGCCGCGCTCCTGCCCAACATCAAGACACAGGGGCCGATCAACGCGATGAGGAATATGGAGAAACGGATCGCGGAGGAAATGAATTTCGCAGTCCTCAAAGGGCTTGACGAGCGTCTGACTGCGGGCCCGTTGGAAATGCCGTTCGCCGCGAATTCCGTGGAAGACGTTATAACGCAGATTAAATTGAGCCACGATGATGCGCTTGACGCGGATTTGAGCGTATTGTCCGACGATTCAAAGGAAATCCTGGGCGGGCTGATCCGGCAACGCATATACAGTCTGCGCGGAATACACGACGCCGTGGTGAATGTGCAACTGAAGCGCATATCTAATATGATGCTTGGCTCCGAAATTGAACTCCTGAGCTACCAAATAGACGGCCGCGCCGCCCCCGATCTCTCTTATTTGGGCGATGACAACAAAAAGAAATTGCGGGATGAAATCCAAAAGCGATTTAATCAGGCGCCTATCCGTCAGAAGGCGTTTGATGAGATGTATCTGGCAATCGATAATGCGGCGACTTGGGCGGATCTTACAAAACTCCAGGACGCTCTCTCCGGAAAGAGCGTTGAGGGCTTGCCGGTTATTTTGAACCTGACCGAACTCGACATCGAGCGGCTGACCGAGAGGGTCACGGAAAAGCTGGACGTCATCAATACTGAACTGAAGAAGTTCCGCGCGGGAATCGCCGCCGCGACCACGAACGCCGATATCAAGTCATGGAAAGGAAAGATTGATGAAAACAAATCGCTGGCCGCCGACCAGAAGAAGGCGCTGAAAGACGAGGCCGACGCGAAATTCGCGGAACTAGCCGCGAAGGAATTAAAAAGCATGCAGGACGGCATCACCGCCGCGACGACAAGCGCCGATATCAGCACGTGGGAATGGTCGATCGACAACAGCGACTTGCTCACCGCCGACCAGAAAAAGACGTTGAAATCGCAGTCCAAAGCGAAGCGCATTCCGCTCCTCATCTCCTACCCTTTCGATCAGACGATGGACATCGCCAACCTCAACCGGTGGAAAGGCATGCTCAACGGCACGGCCATCGACCGGTATCCGGTCACGCTGGATTATCTGAAAGAGCCCGAGGTCACGATGATCAAGGAAAACATTCTCTCGCTGACTGCGGATCAGAAGGCCGGCTACCTGAAGACAATCGAAGAGCGCCTGGTCATCGCGAACAAGGAGCGTGAAGAATACGTGGCCGCCGCCAAGGCCAAGACCGCCAGCCTGACGAAGTACGCAGAATTGGTCGAGCACAAAGATCATATCAAAACGTCTTCGGGTCTACCGGATGACATCAAGGCGACGCTGACGGGCGAAGTGGACGTGAAAATCCAGTCGCTCTTCGGCGCGGAACTCGACGGGTATATGGCCACGTTCCGTAGCGCCCTCGTGGATGCCGACGGTATGTCCTCCGAGAAGCGCACGTTGCGGCTGAAAGCTATCGAAGACTATCTCAATGGCTATTATGCGTCTCTCACCGGGCTTCCGAACATAAAGTTCATGACCGCGGACCAGATCGCGATGATGAAGAAGGAAGTCGCGCTGGCGAAAAATCCCCCGAGCGCCACGGACCGCGCGGCCGTGGTCAAAAAATACACCGACGCCATCGCGGCGGCAAAGGATGAAGCGGCCATCAAAACCCTGAAGGCGCAGATCGAGTCGGACTCGACGCTCTTATGGTCCGACAAATATCCTCTGATCGGGTCGATCAACGCGAAAACGGTCATGAAGCTGACCATGCCGGAGAACGTCAAGGTCGGCAAGGAGATCAGGCTGAACATTTCCGGCGGCTGGGCGCCGTTTAAGTACGAACTCGAACGCAATAGGTCCGGAGCCTCCTTCGTCGGCGACGTCTACAAGACCGGATCGTTTGCGACGGCCATGAATGAAATGGGAAATATCATTGTCGTCACCGACGCGACCGGACAGACCCAGAAAGCGAATGTCCGCACCATCGCGGGCATTACCGTCAGCCCGTCGGGAAAAACCAGCGTGATGGCGGGGGGCAGTATCACGTTTACCGCTCCCGGCGGCGTCGGAACTCCCAGTTTTTCCCTGGACCCGAACAATTCGAATGGTTTCATCAATGAACAGACGGGCGTCTATACCGCGGGCACAGGAAAATCGAATGTGGAGGATGGGATCAAGGCTCGCGACTTCGACTTCAACTCCGATGTCGTCACGGTGTTTGTTTATCCCAAGCCGACGGCGCAAGTCAGCGACGATCGCGCAAAAACGTTCCGGGACCGGCTGGCCGCCGCGAATTCGGTCGAGGCCGCTGAATTGGTGAAGACGGAACTCAACGCGGATACTCTGCTGACGCAGGAGAAGAAGGCCGAGTTGATCAAGGAGGCCGATGCCCGGGCAAGTCTTCCCGATCTGAAGGAAAAGGCGCAGAAAGAGGCGCTCGCGAACTTCCCGAAAAAACTTAAGGATTGGATCGCCACGGAATCGAGCGCGGATCGCCTTGATGTGGTCGGCCGATATATTTTTAACTACATTCAGTATCCCACCCCCGCGCCGTCCGGCATGGATTGGCTGATCGACGGGCTCAAGTACTATTCGGACGCGGAATTGAGCGATTTGTCCAAGGAATGCTCTCTGCCGGGATCGATCAAGACCATCCGCGGATGGTTGGAGGATCCGATGACGTCGACAGAAACGGTACGGTGGAGAATCAAAGGATTCAATTATTCGGATGCGAAGAAGGAGAAACTCCTCCTCGAGGTCGACGCGTGGGTCGCCACGGTGGATACATCGACCAAGGCCGCGTATGACGCGAAGGCCAAGGCGGCGAAAGAGGCCGAACAAGCGGCGATGGATGCCAAGATCGCCGACGTGACCGCCAAATCGGAGATGCGCATTTCGATCACGTCCCTGTATCAGAGCATATTGTACCGGGCGCCCACGGCGATGGAATTGGCAAACAACGAAGGATATTTTGCTTCTTTCGGTCTCGCCGATATCGCCAACAGTCTATTGACGTCGGACGGATTCAAGAATCTATCCGCCGCCGAAAAAATTAAATCCCTGTACCGATTCATTCTGCGGAGAGACGCCGATGCGGACGGAACGGCGTACTACGGCGCGTCGGGCAAGTCGACCGCTGAAATCGCCAAGGCTCTGTATGAAAGCGATGAACACAAAAAACTCGCGGAGGATAAAAAGACGCTTATCAAAGATGTGCTTACAAAGTACGGAGTCAATTTGAGCGCATCTTCCGCGGCAACGACAACTGCAATGACAACCGCTACAAGTTACACCCCGTCCGCAACGAACCTTGCCAAAGGCAAATCCGCGTCCGGCAGTGCGGCCTGCGGGACGAGCGAAGGCCCTGAAAAGGCGGTCAACGGAACGTCGAGCGGCGGCAATTCCGACAAATGGTGTTCGCTCGCTGATCAAAAATATCTGGATGTCGATCTGGGCGCGTCCTATTCCATCACCGAATTTGTCGTCGCGCACGCGGGCGCGGGCAGCGAGGATGCGTCGTTCAACACGAAAGACTTCTCCTTCTCGGTCAGCGCGGACAAGACGACGTGGACGGACATTTTGACGGTGAGCGGAAACACAAGCAACGTAACGAAACACGCGGTTCAGGGCACAGGACAATATGTCCGGTTGAACATCAAGACGCCGACCCAGACAACGGACAAAGCCGCGCGAATTTATGAGTTCGAAGTCAACGGCACGATTGTCCCGGCTGTGTCCAACCTCGCCAAAGGAAAAACAGCGACCGGCAGCGCCAGTTGCGCCTCGTCCGAAGGGCCCGAAAAGGCGGTCAACGGGAGCAAATCGGATAAATGGTGTTCGAAGGCGGATCAGAAATTTCTCGAGGTCGACCTCGGCGCGCCGTACTCCATCACGGAGTTTGTCGTCGCGCACGCGGCCGAGGGCGGAGAGGGCTCGTCGTACAACACAAAAGATTTTAAAATCTCGGTCAGCGCGGACAAATCGTCTTGGACCGAGAGTGTCAACGTGAGCGGAAACACCAGCAATCTCACGAAACATGCGGTTACGAACACGACGGGCCAGTATGTTAAATTGACCATCACGACGCCGACCCAGACGGCGGACCCGGCCGCGCGCATTTACGAGTTTGAGGTGATCGGACGATGAGGCGCCGGATTCTCGTCGCGGCCGTCGCGCTTATGGTGCCGTATTCCGCGTGGGCGGGATCGCGCGCCAAAGACGCCGCAACCCCTTTCGGCGGGAACAAGAACCCCACGAAGGCGGATGTTGTGCGCGTCGTCGGCGACGCGACGCGCAAGACGGCGGCGGGGATGACGGACAAACTGGCCGGCGACTACAGCGCCTTTCTCGTGGGGGCGGCGAACGTGATGGATGACAGAAGAATCGTCAAGCCCGCCTATCGCGACGTGTTTCTCTCCACGCAAAAAGATACGGTGATCAACGCGATGCTGAATTCCTACGACACCTTCGCCGCCGCCACGCTGTCGGCGTGGATGAAAAAGGCGCCGGGACTTCGGTGGACGGTTTCCACCGCGCTCCAATCGGAACGCGACCGCCTCGTGGACTTTTTCCTTCAGGAACCCGAGTTGATCATCCGAGTTGCGCGTTCCGTCCAGTCCTCGCGCGCAAAAGCGGGACTCCATCCGGATTCAGTGCCGGACGTCATCCGAACGAAAGTGGATGAAGCCGCCGCGGCGGACACGCAGGAGAACTTCACGCGCCTGCTCTACCGCGCCGCCGCGCTCGGCGACACGGAAGTTGGGCGGGCGATCCGCGGGCGAGTCCGGAGACTTGCGACGGACCTGACGGACGGCCTGACGGCCGCCTACGTCAAATTCCGCGTGGAGTTCGACGCGACGCTGACCGAAAACAAAATCACCGACACCGCCGTGCGCGGTTCACTGTTTCGCCCGAAAAGGGCCGACGTTCTCGCCGCGCTGATGAAACAATACGACGCCTTCGCCGCCAAAACCCAATCCGCCTTCAAAGCCGCCGGCCCGGCCGTCCGGAGCGCGGTCGCGGACGAGCTTGCCGCCACGCGCGAGAAGTTCAACGCGACGTTCAAGGCCGAACAATGAAATATTCTCGAAAAGTCCCAACGGAAAAATCCATGATCATGCGCCCTGTCACCGCTGAGATCGAGCGGCGGATTTTTACGATTCGCGGGCGGAGGGTGATGCTGGACGCCGATCTGGCGAAAGTGTATGGGGTGACCACGGCCAGATTGAACGAGCAGGTGAAGCGGAATCCCGATCGATTCCCGCCGGATTTGGTGTTCCAAATCACGCGCCGGGAGTGGGCTGTTTTGATATCGCAATTTGCGACATCAAAGATCCGCGGCGGCCGCAGAAAACTTCCTTATGTGTTCACAAAAGATGGAGCGGTGATGATCGCAACTGTCCTCAAGAGTCCACGTGCAGCCATGGTCACACTGCAGGTTGTACGGGCTTTTAATCGCATGCAGGCCATTTTGGATACGCATGCGGACATCGGCATCAAGATACGAGAACTCGAAAAGACCATCAGCCGGAAGTTCCGAAAACATGAAAAGTCCATCGAGATTATTTTTGGCGCGCTGAATCAATTGATGAACCCGCCCCAAACGCCCGTCGTCGGGTTTGTCGTTGACGGGGGCGACAAAGACAATTCCTCTCTTGGACGAAGAGACCGGAGGCGAAAATCCAAATGAACAGACATAGCTGGTTGCTGGGTCGACGGGGTCATTCTGACACTTTGACACTTTCGACTGCGGTGCTCATCCTGTCGTTGATCGTGCTGACCGGCGCTCCGGCTCTGGCGGCGGATTCCGCGCGGGAGTTGCGCGACCTCGTGACCGGGACGCAAAACTCCGCGACCGCGCTTGCGGACAAGACGGCGGAGGACTTCCTCGCTTATCTCGTCCGCGTGAACGCGTCGCTGGACGAAAAGAAAATCACGAAGCCCGAACACCGCGCGGCGGTGATCGCCCCGGCGGCGAACGAGCTGGCGGACTCGATGCTCGCCGAGTTCGATGCGTTCGGCGTGAAACTGCTCGCCGGGTGGCGCAAGAAAGCTCCGCAGTTGTCTCCAATCGTATCGGAGATGCTGGACGACGAAGCGGACCGCCTGACCGAGTTTCTCCGTGCCGATCCGATGATGTTGGTCAGCCGCGCCGCGCGCACGTCGCGGTTGAGGGTTCAGGAACCGATCCGGCAGGGCATGGAATCGATGGCCGCCGCGGTGGAAGCTGCCGATTCGGGCCCGGGATTCATGCGGCGGCTTCAGCGCGCTCAGATCGTGGGCGACCGCGAAGTCGCCCGCGTGGTGCGGCGACGCGTGGGCCGGGAGGCGCAAAAGGTCGGAGACCGGATCGCGGACGCGTACCTGACATTTTTCCTCGCGTCGCAGAAATCATTGAATGAGTCGGCCATCTACGACAGCGCCGCCCGCCGGTCGATCCTCGAGCCGCAATCCAAAGCCGTGTCCGACTCGATGCTCGCCGACTTCGATGCCTTCACTGTCGCGACCAAGCAGGCCTTCGCGGGCGCCGGCGAGATCGTCCCGGTCGCCGCAACCGCCGCGCTGGACGAGGGCGAAACGCCCGACGGGAGCAACATCCGGCGTGCGCTGGACATGCAGGCGAAAAGGTGAAGACGCGATGAGGCCGGCGATCCTTCGCGCGCCTGTTTCAGCCCTTCTCCTCGCCGGCGGATTCGTCTTGTTCGGACTCGCCCGCAGCGCGGACGCGGCCATGGCCATGCCGGCGTCCGGAGGCAGGCCGGGCTTAGGCCGGGGTGCGCTGATCCTTTCCAGCCTCGCCCCGTTTGCCGAGCCGGCCGGGGACGAGGGCGCGATGTATCTCGTGAGCGCCGGTCCGATCAAGCCGGGCGTGACCCTCGGCCCGGACTCCCGGCCCATCACGCTTATGGCTGCGCAGGCCGTTGGCGTGGCCCGCGCGACGGGCAATCCCAAGGCATACACCATCCAGCCCGGCGAATTCACGTTCAATACGGAGGGCGCGATCAGCAAGGCGTTTGGGGACGCCGTCATTTCCTTCGTCGACGCCGCAGGCCAATCGTCCCTGGTCTTCGATGGGACCGAAATCGTGGCGCTTGCGATCGTTCCGGTATCGGCCGGCGCGGCGCAATATCAGGAAAAGCTGAATAACACGAAGGCGATCGCGGCGCATCCGGAGAACGACCCGGTCACCGTGACGATGACCCCCTTCGTCCAGCCCGGCGGGAATACCTTCGTGTTCTCGAACATCACCGTCACCTACGCCGGCGTGGAGTTCTTGAGAAAACACGAGTGGTCCGTGTCGCTGAGAATTTTCGGCGGCCTGAACCTGAAACTGATCGCCGAGACCCCGCCAAACTCGCTCAAATTCATCTTCCTCCCGGGAGAGCCCCAGCCGTGAAGAGGACATTCGCGTCGTTTTCTCGGAGCGATTGTAACAAAGCGGCGTCCTCTGCATTCCCCGCGGCGAATTTTTGAGGACGATTCATCCCCTCAAGAAATTGACTCCTTCGGGAACTCGACAACCTCAGCCCGGCGATGATATGTAAGGTCTTGAGCATGGAAGCGAGCCCGTAGCTCAGTCGGTAGAGCAGCGGCCTTTTAAGCCGAGTCCGTGTATCTGAATATCCAGGCAGCGCGACTATAATCCTTTGACATGCCCCTGGGAGTAGGTTACAATCTGGATATGTCAATTCCAATTTGCGAGACAAAATGGAAGTAATCAACCGATTCGTGTCAGAAGCCGGGCAGAGCTTTTTCCTGTTCGGTCCGCGGGGAACGGGGAAGTCCACATGGGTCAGGCGGCGGTTCGGCGCCGCGCTTCGAATCGACCTTCTCGCGCCGGACGTTTTCCGCGAGTACAGCGCCCGGCCGGAACGCTTAAGAGAGCTGGCCGCGGGGAACCCCCGCGCCCGGGTGATCGTCATCGACGAGGTCCAGAAAGTCCCTGATCTCTTGGGCGTTGTTCACGGGTTGATCGAGGAAAAGCGGGGCCTGCGTTTCGTGCTGACGGGATCCAGTTCCCGAAAACTGAAACGCTCCGGCGTGGATCTCATGGCCGGCCGCGCCGTCATCCGGACGATCCACCCGTTCATGGCGGCGGAACTCGACAACCGGTTTCATTTTGAAAAGGCGCTCCGGATCGGACTTCTGCCCCTGGTCTGGAACTCACCGGATCCCGCGGAGGTTTTGAAAACCTACGCCGCCCTGTACGTCCGGGAAGAGGTCCAGATGGAGGGATTGGTTCGCAACGTCGGGAATTTTTCCCGGTTCCTGGAAGCGGTCAGTTTCAGTCATGCTGCGATTCTGAATATCAGCAACCTGTCCCGGGAATGCGGGGTCGAGCGCAAGACCGTTGAGGGCTATGTATCGATCCTGGAGGATTTGCTGTTGGGATTTCGCCTGCCGGTTTTTACTAAACGCGCCCGCCGGGCGGTGAGCATGCATCCCAAATTCTTTTTGTTCGACGCCGGCGTGTTTCGGTCCTTGCGGCCCACCGGCCCTCTTGATCGGCCGGCGGAAATCGACGGCGCCGCCCTGGAGGGACTGGTGGCCCAGCATCTGCGGGCCTGGATCGATTACCGGCGCGCCCGAAATCAGCTTTTTTTCTGGCGAAGCCGCGCCGGTCTCGAGGTCGATTTCGTCGTGTATGGCCCGGACGGCTTCCTGGCGATCGAAGTTAAAAATACTAACCGGATTCGCCCGGAGGATTTGCGCGGCCTGAAGAGCTTCAAAGACGAATATCCGCAAAGCCAAGCCATCCTTTTGTATCGCGGAACAGAGCGATTGAAACAAGGCGGCGTCCTCTGCCTTCCATGCGATGAATTTTTGAGCGGGATTCACCCCCACAAAAAATTGATGACGGCGACATGAGGGCGGTCAAGGGTCAGGTCGAACTGGTCGTCCGGATGTGCCGGAAGGTCTTGGCGAAGGAAAGCGTCCACGGGCAATTGATGGAAATTTGCCGGGAAATTCGAAGACATTTCGGATTTTCGCGCGTGGTCATTTTTCTCGTCGATGAAGTCTTGCGCCAGATTCGCGGCGCGGCGGGCAGCGGTCTGCGGCTGACCTACATCCGCAGTCAGGCGTTTCCGATCGAGAACCGCGGGGGGATCGAAATCCCCAACGCGATTTCGCGGTGCGCGGCGACCGGGAGGCCGGAGACCTGCCGGCTCCGGATTGCCGACGCCGGGTATCGAAAATTTGTGCGCGGAAAATCGCCCTTGAACAGAACCTACGCGAAAGAATACGCGCTTCTGCCCCTCAAGGTTCGGGGCCGGACATTTGCGGTGATCGCGGTGTCGGTCATGGAGGGGGAAGGCACGCTCACGGACGAAACCGTCGCCACGCTTGCGTCATTCGCCGATTTCGTGTCGCTCGTGATTCTGCAGGCGAAGGAATTGCAGGAGCGGCGGCGGCTGGAGCGGGAGATCGAGTCGGTCAGCGAGCAGATCCAGCGCCGGCTGGGCCAGGATTTCCATGATGGCCTTGGCCAGGACCTCACCGGCATCCGCATGCGCGCGGAGCTGATGGAGGAGCGCCTGAACGGCGTGTCGGCCGAGGCCGCGGCCGACGCACAACGAATTGTCAAGTTGGCCAGGCAGGCCGTCGAACGCGCGAGAAAATTGTCACGGGGGTTGTATCCGGTGACGCTCGAACGGCATGGACTCCTGTCGGCGCTACAGGAGCTGGCGGACAGCGCGACGCTGATGTACGGCATTCGATGTTCGGTGTCGGCTCCGCGGAGAATCGACATTCGCAAGAGCACAACCGCCATTCAGCTTTACCGGATCGCCCAGGAATCGGTGCACAACGCCGTCAAGCATGGCCGGGCGGGCCGCGTGACCGTTGGACTGTTACGGCGGAAAGGCCGCGGCGTACTCGAGATCACAGATGACGGCACGGGCTTCGACACACACACAAAATCCACGGGCATGGGGTTGAATGTCATGCGCCACCGGGCTGAACTCATCGACGGCGAACTGCGCATCCGCGCGATGCGGCCGTCCGGCACTCGGGTGCTGTGCCGGTTCCCTCTGCCATCCAAATGAAAAAATCCCGGGTGCGACCCGAGTCTTCTTCCGTGCGGATTCTGATCGTGGACGATCATCCGGTCGTCCGCGAGGGTATCGCGGAACGCATTCGCCGGGAACAGGGCTGGTCGGTATGCGGAGAGGCCGAAGATGGCCCCGGCGCAATTGACATGGTCCGAAAACGGGCGCCGGATCTGGCCACGGTTGACCTTACGCTGAAAACCGGAGGCGGGCTCGAATTGATCAAGACGCTCAAATCCATTCGCCCCAAACTGAAAGTCGTTGTGGTGTCCATGCACGATGAGGCGCTCTATGCCGAACGCGCCATCCGCGCGGGCGCCTCGGGCTACGTGTCGAAGCAGGAGCCGATGTCGGAAATCGTGCGGGCGATTCGGACGGTTCTCGCGGGCGACATCGCCGTGAGCGAAGGGTTCGGCCGGAAAGTCCTTCAGGATTGGGCGGAATCAACGCCGAAGCGCGGATCAAAACCGGTCGAATCTTTGAGCGACCGCGAGCTGGAGATTTTGCGTCTGATCGGCGGCGGTCTCGCCACCCGGCAGATCGCGGCGGAATTGAACATCGGCGTCAAAACGGTCGAGACGTATCGCCTGCGGCTTAAGAAGAAACTGAAACTCACATCCGCCGCCGCGCTGGTCCGTTACGCCGCGCGGAACATCGAGGGATAAGCCGACCGCCGGCTTTGATTTTGGGCATTCGTTGATCAGGCGGCCTTAACGATAAACCAACGGATACCGGGCGGGGTCCCGGAGCGCGGACACTTCCAAATCGACGTCGAGTTTGGGCCAGTGGAGGTGGGTATCGTGGAGGATTCGGACTTGGGACACATCGCTGATCCTCGCGCCTTTGAACCACGGATAGTTTTTGTATGGAAGGAAATGCTCTTCGCCGGCCAGCCACAGCCAGATGCCGTGGTTGGAAACGTTGGTCACTTCAACTTTTGAAGTGTTTCCGCCACGCGTTTTTAATTTCATCTTTTCTCTCCCGGACGATTTTTCGGGCTTCGTCCACCCGCTTCTTTGACAATCCATAATTCTTCGCAAGAACAACGGACGGTTCCAACCAAAACTTTGCTTCCCCGTCGGCGCAATACACGTGAACGTGCATCCGTTTTTCTTCCAGCGAAAAAAAGAAGAACCGGTATCCCTTCCGCCTGAAAACTGTCGGACTCATTGTACATTATCGCATGGCCGTTGACGGTTGTAAATTTGTCTTGCCTGACGGCAGCGATTCCGCATATGGACGGCGGACCGCTACTGGCGTGATCGATTTTGTTCAAATTCGCATGGCCGCAGTTGTTCCTCCTTCCTCCACAACTGAAATCAACTGAAAAGGGGACAGTGAACTGGGGCTGGTTCAACTACGAAATGACGCGAATGATCGCGAAAGAAGACAGTTTACCTGTGAATCATTTCGCGTATATTCGCGCCTTTCGTAGTTGAAGGTTTCCAATCCGCCGTCTACTGCGGGATTCCATCAACCGAAAGGAAAATAATCGCCGGATCCCTGTCATGATGTATCCGGTATAATGTCCGACCCGGCATAGAAATTCGCTTTGATCCGATCCACCCAATATCGGATGCTCTTGTCAATGCGCATGGCCGCCTTCACATTCAGACGAATGAAAGCATGAAATAAATTGTACGCCACGAATAATAACAGCCAGATCACCGTCATCGCGTTCACGTCATGTTTGTAGACGTGGTCGGCGTGCCACTCGTTCACCAATTCGTTGAACCCTTCGTTCTCCACCGCCCAGCGGCGGTGTCCGCCTTTCACCGCCGCGCGACTTGGGAATTTCTCCTTCGACAACGTCATCACCCACCACCATCCGGCCGTCTTCACCTCCAACCGCCCGTCTTTCTGCCTTCGAATAGTTTGTGTCTCAACCGTCCGCACCACCCGCACCGGCCGATCCATCGCGTCCCACGACTCAAAGCCCTCCAGGTCCCAGCACCGGTAGACCTTTCCGTCTTCCTCCCACTGCTCCGGCGTCATCTTGTCCATCAGCCCCTCCGCGTCCCTCAGCACTTCCCGCCGTTCGTCCTTCAACACCGCCATCGCGTCCTTCCCATAGTCCAGACACATTTTGAAAAACGGCGCACGGGCATACAAACTGTCCGCCACCACCTTGTCGAAACTCCGGCCATAATCACGGATCACCCGCTCCAGGCACCTCACCGAGCACGCGACCTCGTCCTCGCCTCCAGCCTGCATCTCCATGTCCAACAAAATCGTCCATTCTCCGCAAACCCACATCGCCGTCACACACCGATGGTAATACTGGACCCGGTCCTCTTCCGACATGTGGATCGTCCGTTCCAGACAGTCCGGACAGCACCTGAGAAAACTGGCGCTGATCTCATGCCCGTCCACCACCACCTGCCCCCGCCCCTCTTCAAACGCTTTCCGAAACGCCTTGTTTCGTTTCATCTTCCGGATCAATTTCCGACTCACCACGCGCAAATCTTTCGTCTCCACACTCGCCGTGATCCGCCCCATCTGATCCGCTTTCGGCAATCGTCCTCCTACCCACCGTTTGGCAAACCCTCCCCATTGATGCTGCTCCAGCGCGTTGAAACTCCCCACCCTCGCCAGCAACATCACCAAGAGCCCACGCGCCACAGCCGGCGTCTGGTACTCCCCCTCGCCCTTGCGCGTGTCGCCCACCTGCCGGATCATCTCCGACAGCCCATAGACCCGATCCGCGTACTTCAATAATCTCCGAAGAATCTCCTCTATCCCTCCCGTTCTCTCAACTTCCACCACTGCACACGTGAAATCTTCTCCAAAAGATCCGTGGCCTCACGATATTCCTTGATCCACATCCGAACTCGTTTCTCCCATGCTTTGGGCACATAGACTTGCCGGCGTTTGCCGTTGTCACTTCGTTCCAGCACCAGTTGTACGTGCTTTTCACCCCTCGTGCATTTACATCCTGCCTTGCCGCATGTCCCTTCCCGCACGCACAATGTACCGCGCAGGTATTCCCTCCGGTGAACCACTTTGGCCAGCCGGGCTCTCCATTCCCGTTCGGCCGATGTCATTTGACTTCGACGCATGGGGCCCTCCTTTCTGATATGTCTGTTAACATATCAGAATTGTATCAAAAGTCAACACCTTTTTCAAATGCGAATTTGCCCGTCTATCCGATGATTTCGATTCTGTCCGCCTGGGAAGGACTTACGGCCTTACTGGCCCCTTATTTGCGGAATCGCTGGCCTGACGGATTGGGCGGGATCAACAGTTCGAGGGATAATTTTTCATAGCGGCAAGGCATGTCAGGGATTCCCTGACATCATTATCCTCCCTTCCCTGAATTGACGGCCCCACCGCCTGAAGAGACTTTCAAATAATTTAATGAAGACCGAAATCGAGCCGTATCGTATTCGTATTTTTTTTGATACAAAGATTGAACTAAGGTACGGACTTTGCACAGGAGGAGAGGCCTTCTGAATACATCTAGTGTCCATGCGCCCGCCGGCTTCCTGCGGCTCGGCGCGCTTCTCGTTTCCATTCTCTGGCTGGCGGCGCCTTTTGCCGACGCCGCCGAAATCCTCTCCGGCAAACTGTCCGACGTCCGCGGCGACGTGAGAATCCAGCGGCGCGGGTCGAACATCACGTCTCTGGCGCCCTCCGGCACACGCGTCGAGCCGGGTGACGCCGTCATCACCGGCATGGCGGGCCGCGCCAGGATCGCGATGAAACATGGCGTCCTCCACGTCGATCCGGCCAGTCGGGTTGTCCTCATGCGCGGCCTCGCCGGGCGGTCCGAGGTATTCGCCGAATTCGCGATGCCGTTCGGGTCCGTGACGGCGCATATTAATATGGAGAAGGGCAAGGAACACTGGTTCGACATCCTGACCCTCAACACGCGCGCTCGCGGCCGGGGACACAAGGAAGGGGCGCAACTCGTCGTCCATCACGAAGCCGGCGCGACGACCGTGACCGACAGCGCTTCCGGCCGGTGGGAACAACTCCCGATGATCCTGCCCAACGAGCCGCCCGCCGTTCAGGCCGTTCTCACCGATGCCGCCAACGCAACAACCTTGGTCAAAACATATCTCGACAGTGCATTGAGCGAATCGGTGCTCCGGGCCGTGGATGTCGCGGCCCAGCCGGGCGCGCCGGATCTGATGGCAGTTCAAATCGTGCCCGCGCCGGTCGTGGAACCAGCTCCTGTCGAACCGCCTCCCGCGAAACCGGCGGAAAGTCCAAAGCCTGCGCCCAAGCCTGAACCGCCCGCGGCGCCCGCACCACAGCCGCCGCCCGCGCCAGAGCCTCCACCCGCTCCTGCGCCGCCACCACCGCCTCCGCCGCAAACGCCGCCGCTCAAGTTGACGTTGACGCCGCAAGAAGGCAAAGGCGCCGTGCTTTCCAATTCCGCGACCGTAACGTCCGAGAACAAATAAGATGCGCTCGATGCTTGCCCGGAACCGCTGGTCGCGCTTCCTCATCCTGTTGCCTGTAGTCTGTTTCCTGTTGCCTTTCTTTTCGGACACCGCGCTGGCCATGCAGATTTTCGTCAAGACGCAGACCGGCAAAACCATCACGCTCGATGTCGAACCCTCGGACGCCATCGAGAACATCAAAGCGAAAATTCAGGACAAGGAAGGCATTGCGCCGGGCGAACAGAAACTGATCTTTGCGGGAAAACAACTCGAGGATGGCCGGACGCTCTCCGACTACAACATCCAAAAAGAATCGACGCTCCACTTGGTGGTGAAAAAGGCGCAAGCGCCGGCCGGGAATCTCAAGATCAGGCTGTGGGCCTACGCGGGCGCGACGGTAAGCGCCGCGACGTCCGGCGGCGTCCCGCCTTACACATACTCGATCTCAACCAATAACTCCGGCGCGGCGATCTCCTCCGACGGCCTCTACACGGCCGGGCCGACATCGGGCGTGAGCGACATCATCCGCGTCACCGACGCGGACGGGACGTACCTCGAGGGCGAGGTCGAAGTCCGGATCGTGCCCGCTCCGAAACTCACCATCGTCTCCATCACCGCCGCGCAGGAAAAATATAATCCGGGCGACAAGGTCACGGGCGAGATCATGATTAAAAACAGCGGCACGGCCGACGCCGATGCCGTCGTCGACCTCGGGGTTGCCAGTCCGAATGGAAAAGAATCGTACAAAATCGACAACCTGGCGGCCGCGGTGGAGAAGGGCGCCGAGAAGGCGGTCGCGTATTCGTTCGAACTCAAATCGGACGCGGCCGACGGACAATACAAGGCAAACGCCATCGCAAAGATCGGCTCGCAAACCGCCGCGGAGTTGGCCGACGTCCATGTGTTCATCGTCGTTCCGAAGCCCAAGCCCAAACCGCCGGTCAACACGGTTGCGCCGCAAATCAGCGGCGGCACAAAGGCCGGTGAAAAACTCACGTGCGGCACGGGCGAATGGACCGGCGATCCGACGATAGAATACAGCTACCAGTGGCAGAGGGAAGGCAAGGAGATTTCCGGCGTGTCGAGCGCCGAATATGTCATCCAGAACGTGGACCCCGGCCTCGCGCTCACCTGCGTCGTGACGGCGAAGAATGATGCCGGATCGGCATCGAAGCCCGCCCAGAATTCGATCGCTGTCGTACTTGAGCCAGTCACGATCGAACCGGCGAACGTGACTCTGGAGGCGGGAGATGCCGTAACCTTCACCGGCAAAGGCGGTCGGGCTCCGTACACGTTCGAAGCTTCTAGTAAGACTATCGATGCGTCGACAGGCAAATACACAGCACCGGCAAGCTCGACAGGCGGGTCTGCTGATATTTACGATGTGAACGTCTTCGACGACCAAAAAACCGGAGCTCGCGCCGAGGTTTATATCATTCCTCCGAAATTATCCGCTTTCATCACGACGGACAAGAAAAGTTATCTGCCGGGAGAAGAAGTCCGTGTCACAGTCACTGTCAAGAGCGCAAGTTATTGTGATTGGCAGACGTCCGTCTGGGGTATTTCTGTAAAACAGGGTGACGCGCATTCGGGATATGGAAAAGCTGATTTGAATGGGATTCTTATTGTTCCGAAGGGTGGTGAGACATCGTACAAATTTACTTTCAAAGTGAACACTAACGGCGTGAAATATGGCACGTATTCGGTTGCTGCGAATTTCAAGCCAACCGTTAAGGCAGACCATATCAAAGACGTACGTATCGCATTGAATCCAGACCCAGTCCAATTCGAAGTCATCGCGCCCCCGACACCTCCGGCCAACACCGAAGCGCCGAAAATTAGCGGCGACGGACTCGTGGATGGCGAGGCCGGGATTGACGTGAAACTTACGTGCTCGACGGGCGAGTGGACGGGCGATCCGACGATCGCGTATTCATATCAGTGGACGAGGGACGGAAAAGACATCACCGACGCGACAAACGCCGACTACACGACGACCAAGGACGACGCCGGCATGAAACTGAAATGCGTCGTGACCGCGAAAAACGATGAGGGGAAGGCGGCGAAAGAAAGTTCGAACTCCGCAACCATCGTCGTTCCGGATCTGGTGATCGACCCGACGGAGGCGACGATATCGGAGGAGCAGTCGGTGACGTTCACCGCAAGCGGCGGGTACGGCAAATATACATTCTCCATCGCGGAAAACAAATCGCGCGGAAATGGGATTAAGGTGAGGGGGGCCAACAATAAATTCATCTATACGGCAGGCGAGCTGGCCATCGACAACGTGCAGGACGTGGTGGCGGTGAAGGACGAATTGGGCAAGGAGGCCAAAGCGGTTGTCACCGTAAAGCCGGAGGAGCCGGTCAACTCGGTTGCTCCGCAAATCAGCGGCGACGGACTCGTGGACGGCGAGGCCGGGATTGATGTGAAACTTACATGCTCGACGGGAGATTGGGTGAGCGATCTGGAAATTACCTACTGGTTTCAGTGGCGTCGGGACGGCAAGCCAATCGACGGCGCGAATTCGGCCGGCTACACGACGACCCAGGACGACGCCGGCACGAAACTGAAATGCGTCGTGTCCGCGCATAACGATGCGGGGATGAACTTGAAGGAAAGTTCCAATTCGGTCACCGTCAAGGCGGCGGAGCTGACGATTTCACCGGCGCAGGAAAGCGCTACCGCGGGCGCGGTGATCACGCTTCAGGCGGCCGGCGGCGAGCCGCCCTACGAATTCAGTTTCATCGAAAACAATTCAAACGCGGAGCTGACTCGAGACGAGGAGGCCACGGATCTATCGCCGGACATCTACTACACCGCCGGCGCGCCGGAGATGGATGTGATCGATCAGGTTCAGGTCAAGGACAAGCTCGGCGCCACCGCGGTTGCGTCGCTGACCGTCACCGCTCCGCCTCCGGTGGATAATGGCGATGGACAGGGCGAGGGCGGCGGATCCAATCAAAACGATTACTATGACAACGACGGCGACGACGGCGGCGGATCCAACATCGGCGGCGGCGGGTCGAAAGGCCCCTACAAGAAGGGGGCGACGGTCAAGGCGATCAACGCCAACAATCCGAGCCAGGTTGTCACCGGCGAGATCCTCGACGACAACGGGAACTTCTTCCTCACCGTCCCGTGGTCCGGCCCGACCCTCATACGGATATCCGGCCCCTTCGTGGACGAATTCACCGGCGAAGTGAAGACGATCGACGAGCCGATCGAGGGGGTCGTGAACGCCCAGAACCACGACACGGTTAACTGTTCCATTCACATCCCCTCGACCATCGCGAGCAACATCGTGGAGGACAAAATGAAAGCCGACCCGTCCAAAAAAATCACGCCCGTGGACGTCGTCTCGGCGAACCGCAAAGTGGGCAAGATGCTCGGCCTCTCGGGCGACATCGACGTCAGCCGGATCGACATCCGGGACACCTCCATTCCGAATGCGGAAAAGCTCCTGAACTTCCAGATCTCCGTCGCCGCCAACGCGGGAGTCGAGAAGGCGATCGAGGCCGCGAAGCAGATCGCGGTAGAATTTGCGCGGAATAAACCGGCGGGCTCGTCGCGCGGCGGCGTGGTCAAGGCGGCCGAATTGAAGAAGACGCTGGAGAATATCGAGGCGGGACGAAATATCTCCGTAAAAACGGAAAGCGGCAAAACGATCAGCGTTGCTCCGGCCACCGTCATCAAGAACGTCGTCGTGCAACGCCGGCCGCCGCCCCGGCCAGTGGCCGAGCCCGCCAAAAAGCCCGGCGCGAAGGAGAGATTGAGCGACAAGATGGTTCCGCCCGGATACAAATATGAATTGATCTACAAGGACAATTCGGGTCAGCAGAAATCGCGGATATACAAAGAGGGCGAACGGCTGTTCGCCGACGACATGGCGGAATTCATCAAGATCAAAGTCCTGCGCGCCGATACGGCGCCGGCCGAGCCCGCCGATGCCCGGATCAACGAGGCCAAAAAAATTCTGGCGGGAATGGCCGACGCGTTGAACAAAAAAGATGTCAGCGGCATGACCGCCCCGGTCGCGCCTGACGCGATCGTGACGATGAATGGCAGGCGGTCCGACGGCGCGGGCCTGCGGCAACTGCTCGATGCGGCGCTTCCCCTCCTGGACAATGTCCAATGGAACCTGCAAATCCAATCGGCAGCGGTCGACCCCAAAACCGGAAACGTCCGTGTGCGGGTGACGTCGTCGTATTCGGCCGAACTCATGGAACCGGTCGGCGTGACGCGCGAGTCGCTGCCGAAACCGGAAGAGGTCAAGGCCTATCAGATGCGGCTCCTGGAATCGTTGCGGTCCACTTCCGACGAAATCTATGAATTCAAATCAACCACCGCCGGCCTGCAACTGGTCGAGATGGTCTCCGGTCTGCCCTTCAGCGCCGACCTGGCCGACAAAATCTCCAGCCTCATGGCGGCGTGGCGGGTGAAAGTCACGGTGTTCGGGCTGTTCGATCATCTGGAACAGAACAATCTCGCAAAATTCTCGGAACTCATCGCTGAAGCCTTCGTCAACAACGACGACAACAATTTCAAACACAACCGCGCCGATTTTATCGAGTCCATCAAAGCCGACCTCGACCACCTCACGGCGATTGACCACGGCGTCCGCGTCGAGGACATCCAGTTCACCGCGGACCATTCCATCGCGCGCGTCCCCGTCACGTGGGACCGCCGCGCCCGCATCGCCAACACGCGCTCGGAGTGGACGGTCAAAAATCAGAAAACGACGCTGACGCTGACAAACGGCGGTCTGTTCAGGCTCGCGCAGATCGAAGGCAAGCCCCTGTTCGGCAACTCGAGCCGCCTGACGCGAAAGACCTTGATCCGCGCGGGCGAACTCGACGGCGTGACGGTGACGAAAGCGGTCGTCATCGGCGACGGGCGGGACACCGCGGCCGCGACGAGCGCCGACGTGCCGGAAATGCCGGCGGAGAACATCTCAAGCCTCAACATAAGCACAGAGATCAGCAACGGGACCATCTCTTCCAATCCAACGGTTGATCAGACGTGGAAGGGCAACATCACGATCACCTCGAACATCACGATCCCCTCCGGGATCAAGATCACCGTCGTATCGGGCGCTGTCATCACGCTGTCCGACAACGTGACGATTACCGTCGCGGGAACATTGGAGCCGACCAGCGCGACGTTCACGTCCGGGACAACGTGCGGCCTCACGATCTCCAGCGGCGGGACCGTGACGTCGGCCGGCACAAGCTACACATGGGGCAACAACTCGACAATCACCGTCGCGTCCGGCGGGACGGCGACGTTCACCAGCGGCACGTGGTCCATGGGCACGGGCACGACCATCGCCGCCAGCGGCACGCTCTCGGCGACGAGCGCCACGTTCAAGGCGGCCTCGACAAGGTGGGGCGGGATGACGATCGCGTCCGGATCGGCCGTGACGATCACGAGTTGCACGATGAAGGAAGCCGACACGCTCATCATCACGACCGCCGCCAGCCCGACGATTTCCAGCAACACGCTCAATCCTGTCCGGTGCGCCATCCAGGTCAAATCGAGCGGGTCTCCCGTCATTACGGGGAACACCATCACGTCTCTGTCGGGGTCGTTCATTGCCGCCATGGCGCTCGATGTCGGCGTCAATTCTTCCGCCAGCATTTCTTTCAGCAACAACACCATCACGAAACTCGGGTCGGCCGTTCCCAATGTGAGTATCGATTACAACGCCAATATCCAGATTCGGTCGGGTTTCACCGGCACATTCACGTCCTCGGGCAACCGATTGACCGGCGATCACACCGGCGCGGTGTCCGGCACGGCGCTCAATACGTATGGCGTTATTCTCGCCACGGACGCCGGTTCGGCCACATTCACAAATGATGTCTTTAACGAGTTTGCGGTTGGACTCGAAAACCGCGGATCTGATAATGATTATACCGGCGCGGACCAGGGCATTTCCCTCACCTTCACGAACTGCGACTTCACGCACAACAGATTGGATGGACTAAACGGAGGGAACGCCACCGCCGACGGTACGCCGTCCATCACGCTGACCGGCTGTTTCTTCAAGGGTAACGGCGACGACCACGGAACACAGGCGGTCAACACGGGCACCACCGTGCCGGACGCCGTCAACGGCGCGGACGACACCTACATGGACGTGACGTCCGTCACAAATCCGCGGTCGAGCGCGAACAACTGACATGACAACCCTCCCCTTCCCGCCTTCCCGCCTTCCTTATAAAAAATGGGTCTTCCGGTTTTCCTGTGGGTAAAAGAGAGGCATTTTATCGGGAGACGCGCCCCCTCTCCCGAACCCTCTACCCCACATTCCCCCTT
>Ga0156236_102_pt1 | contig 110220 bp, 33 predicted proteins | sample RifCSPlowO2_12_FD_107883 | JGI IMG/M metagenome (GOLD analysis project Ga0156236, IMG submission 107883) | Candidatus Lindowbacteria bacterium RIFCSPLOWO2_12_FULL_62_27
CTCATCTCACCTTGCACCAGATGATTATGACTCACAACCTCGAAAATTCACCCACAGGAAAACCGGAAGAGGCTAAAAAATATCTCTTTTTCTTATTGCTGTTCTCTGTTTCCTGTTCCCTATTCCCTCTTCCCTCCCATGCTCTGTCGATCATGTACCCCGGCGAAGGTCTGAAGACCATCGCGTCGTCAGCGGGCGTTGAAGTGAAGAAAGTCCTCGACGCGGACAATGACGCCAGCCGCGCGGCAAAAGGCGTGGTTGAAACTCTCGACCCGAACACGTGGGCGACGCATTTCGACAATTTCGACATGGACCTCACGCTCTCGGCCTATCACAACACCATCGACGGCAACCGCGCGCGCTCGTTTCTCAAACCGGGCACGCAGACCCAGGAGCAGGCGAACATCAGCGGCAAGAAACGCTACGCGAACTTCGGCGGAGGGGACTTCGAGTTCAAATCCGCCATCCGCTCGACGGACGATCGGCAGGTCGACGCGGTGAAACGCACACGCCTGCAGGGGCTGTACGGCATGTTCAGCCGCCCCGACGACTACTCGCTCCGGCTTGGCAACGTGAGTGGCTCGTTCACATCGTACTCGCTGTCGTCGAGCGCGAATGTGGGGGCGCACCTGACGAAGGAATTGGGCGGGAAAAACATGTTCAAAGAAATGCAACTCTATTTCGGCCGGCCGACGCGTCACATCGAAGGCAGTTCGTTCACGCGGTACGTCGGAGGAATGCGCCTGTCGGACCTCAAGATGGAAGGCTGGGACGAGCTGGACAAATTCGGGCTGTCCTACGTCAAGACGAAGGACATCGTGGACAGCATCAAGGACACCAGCGCCCGCCCGGCGAACGCGGTGGAGAACCAGGTGGTGTCGGCGGACGCGAGTTTCAAGTTCACGGACGACTTCACGGTGCAGGCGGAGTTTGCGTACGCGAGGACGGACCCGAACACACAGGCAAGTTTGGCGGACATTCTGCGGGGGCACGCGTACAAGGTGAACGGGGCGTACCGGGCCAAACCTCGACTGGGACTTGACGCGACGAGCATCACGTCCTCGTTCGAGGAGGTGGACCCCGACTTCCGCTCGACAAGCGGCGGCGGCTCGCCGGACGCGCGGCGCGTGACGATGGGCTTGAACAGCGGGATGAAGCTGTACGGCAACCTGCCGGACGTGTCGATGTCGTACAGCGGTAACTCGAGCCGGAACAATCTGGAGGGCCAGCTGGCGCGCCGGACGACATCGACAGTTCACAATTTCAATTTCTCGTTCAAGCCGTTTCAAAAGAAAACGACACCCTCACCCCAACCCTCTCCCTCTAAAGAGGGAGAGGGGGCCAACGGCAGTAACCCTCTCCCCCTTGGGGGAGAGGGCAGGGTGAGGGGGACGCTTGAGCTGTGGCAGAACTTCCAGAAGAACGCAAACGTATCGACCTCGTTCGGACAAAACATATCAAAGGCCAGCGACAATTCGACCAAGAACGCGATCAACAACCAGAACTATCAGCTCTCCACGTCGGCCGGCCGGCACACGTTTTCGACGTTCTACCGCTACCAGATCACGCAGGAGAAGACAGCGGCGACGGGGGACCGGCGAAACGCGAGCAACGGATTGACGTACGGCCTCAAAGAAATCATGTGGAAGACGTTCCTCTATCCGCAAAAGCCTTTCTCGACCGACCTCACGCTGAACGCGACGCGCACGCGCGACAAATCCATCGACGTGGCCGGCCGGTCGCACCAGCGGCAGTACGGGGTGGGGACGCAGACGAAAGTGAACGAGACGGAGCGGCTGGACGTCGACTACAGCCTGGGCCTGACGGACAACTACAACGTGAACAGCGACATCCGGACGATGAACTGGAAGTGCGCGTATGTGGTTCAGAAGTTCATTCAGGAGGACGGGAGTTTCACTTTGTCCTATTCGTCCAATAAGACCGAGGAAGAGGTGACGACGCAGAACTACCGGGAGGCGGTCTGGCGCGCAGACGCGAACCTCAAATGGGGCGGCCCGGCGCCGGAAGTGGTGGCGGCGAGGGACGCGGCGGAAGGCGCGGTGAAGGCGATTCTCGCCGTCTACTCCGAGGAAGACATCCTGAAATTCATGCAGTTGGTCAGCAAGAATTTCAAAGGCGACCGCATCGTCTTCGAGAACCAGGTCCGCGCGCTGTACGACCGCGTGGACGCGATCACGTACGAAGGCGTGTGGGCCTCGACGTTTGTGCCGGGCGACAACGTCCTTGAAATCACCTTCCGCTGGCAACGCCGCTGGCGCGTCTACGCGACCGGCGCCGAGGAGACGGCCACCGGCGTCGCGCTGTTCCGGCTAGAAAAATCGGGTGACAAGTGGCTGATTCAGGAAATTCGCGAAACCAGTCCCCTGTTCTGAACAGCCGCGGCCAATACAATGGCAGATAAACCCTCCGACGGCGTAAAGCCCCCTGATCCCAAGGGAAAACCGGCCAAATCAAAATCTAAATTCGACCTGCTGGCCGACCTGGCCGACCGATCCAGCGCGGCGGAGAAATTGCTGGACGATGACCTTTCGCTGGACATGGCCGTCAACGCATCCAAGGCGGCCGGAGGACTCGACCCGACCGCTCCGCAGCCGCTGAAATCCGCCGCGAACGTCGCGGGAAGAATCAAGGCCGCCGTCCAGATCCTGAAGGACGACTTCTCCCTGAAAACGCTGGAGCAGGTCATCACGCTATTCAAGGGCTCCAACAAGACGCTCGACAAAATCTTCGACGTGCTGGGAAAGATCCTCAAAAAACTCGGAGCGATTCTGTCGGGCAAGTGGATATGGACAGCCGTGGAGACATGGCACGAGCGGGAAAAAGCGAAGTTTGCGCTCCGGCAATCCACCGCGGAGGAGGACGTTCGGCTGGAAAAGCCGCGCCTCCTGAAAATGCTCGATCGGGTGGACGACTATCGAAAGAAGCAGGCGAAGGCGGAAAAAGTTCACGGCCTGTTCAAAAAAATCTGGAACTGGATCAAGCGGCTCTGGGAGCACAGTCAGGCCGTGGCCGCCAAGACGGTCGTGGCCGTCAAATCCTCCGCAGTGGCGATGACCGTCACAGCGTCCGTAGCCACAGCCGGAGTCGTCGGAACGGTGTATGTGGCCAAGACGGCGCTGGACGCATCCTCGAAGTCTGTTGCACAGATGCCCGAACATCCAGCCCAAATCGCTTCGACGGATACCGGCAAAATCTCACCCTCTTTCCCGCCGACGGACCCGATGCCCGTTCCTTCGCAGGTGGCATCCGCTCCGGCAGCCACCGCCTCTCCATCCCCACCCGCCACCTCCGAGGCATCCCAACCGGTCGAAGAAAAATCACCCCCAGACGCCCCCGCCACCGGCACGACCCTTCAGGAAGGCGAATACACCATCGAGGATCTGGAAAAACTTGGGATCGTTGTAAACGAGAAATAGAGGGCGTAAAGCTCTTCCAAGCGGCACCCACCCACCCGGTTACGGGCGTTCCCATCCTGACAGTTGCCAGACGGCGTCAGAAGATTTAACATTGCGAGACAGGCGGAATAGAAGTAATAAATATGCCTTCGGGTACAAATCGGGTACAAATTCGAGGGTGGTTTTTGAATTCATTTGTAACGCATTGAGAATTAAGCGCGAGCCCGTAGCTCAGTCGGTAGAGCAGCGGCCTTTTAAGCCGTGTGTCGAGGGTTCGATTCCCTCCGGGCTCATACAGGGATGTATTGTCCCTGTTGCCTCAGACTCAGGATTTGCCAGGGATGGCAAATCCCCCAGCCCAAGCAACAGGGACACTCCGGCGCCTATACAGCGCCGCAGGAAAAATTTTCCCGAGGCTTGACAAAGGTTCCGGCGGATGTAGAGTGTGATCGCGTTTGTCGAGTCGGACCATTTCCCAAAAAACATCGCTTCGGGGGACAACCCAATTCCATTTATGGATGAACAGATTGAATTGACGGTCGGCCAGACGCTCCAGCTCTTTTACAAATTCGGACTCTCCGTCCTGCCCATCGTCAACGACCGGGCGGAGCTGATCGGCACGTTCGAGAAGTCGGACGCCGTGAGTTTGGGCACGTTGCGGTCCCGGCTCGAAGAGAAACTCGGCGACCACCTCGGGCGCCTCATGGTCCCGGGCGGGCCGGCGATCGAGCGGAGTTTGAAGCGGCTGCTCTTTGAGAAGGCCCGGTCGGTGCCGGTTCTGTCGAAGGATGGCCGGCTGTCCCATTACTGGCACGTGGGGCAGGAGACGATCGAGTCGGAACTTCCGATGCCCTACCGCGACCTGTTCTTTGCGCTGGTCGGGGCGCTTCAGCGGCCGGTGGCTGTGGTGTTTCAGGAACCGAGGGCGGGCGAGGTGGTCAGCGGGGCCTTTCAGAAACGCCTGGGGATTCCCCGGGACCGGGTCCGGTCCTGGCTGGATGAAATTCGATGGCAGGGCGGCAGCCAGGACGCCGGCATCGCGTTTCATCGGGACGAGCATGATCTGTCCGTCCTTCTCATCCGCTCGCCCCTGCGTCTTCGGGACCAGCATTTCGGCTGGTGGATCGAGACCCGCGAGGAATACGAGCTGGCGGCCGATTGTCTCTGCGCGGAACGCACCGCGCCCTCCGGCCGGCTCCGCGGCAAGGTGGGCGCGCAGGGTCTGCGCCGCGTGGTGCAGTTGTTTGAGCAGTACATGTTGAAGCAGGGCATGGCCCGTTCGGCCGGCGACCTCCGGCGCCTGACGGGCCTTCTGGGGGTCTCGCGGCAGAGCCTGCGCTACAAACTGAAAAAGCACCGGCTGGCTTCGAAGAAAAAATGAAAGAATTTTCTGCGCTCTTTAAAAGTTCAATCGAAGGGTCTTTCGAGGATTTCTCGGCCCAGTTTTTGCGGCATCTCAGGCTTCTCCTCGGAAACGTCACCCGTTTCGAGGAGGTGGAAGACAGGCAGCTCGAAGGGATCGCCCGCGAGCTGGCCGATCCCGAATCGATCACCGTGCTCGAACACGGCGAGGGGGGGAAGACGTCGGATCTCCTGCTCCTCCCACTGAAGCTGGGGTCCGGCCGCGTCCGGTACGTCGTGGCGGAGGGGTCGCTGCGGCACGTCAACGTGGACGAGCTGCACATGCTCAAATGGCTCTATGAAATCCGGCTCGACACCGACGCGAGGATTCAGGGGTTTCGGGCCGGCGCCGTCTATGACTGCGACCAGGGGATTCTCTCTCGCACGGCGATCCGGCAGATCTTTGAGATAGAAAAATCCCGCGCGGAGGATTTCGGGTCCGGGCTCGGATTCCTGATTCTGAGGCTCCGCCAGGACCGCTTTCAGGAGGCGCTCGAAACCGTCCGGCAGCACTCGCGCCGGACCGACTACCTCTTCAGCCTTGACGCCGCCCGCACCGGCGAAGTTCTGCTGCTCCTGGTGGAATGCTCGGCCTTCGGAAGCGAGGCGATCCTGCAGCGGCTGAAGAAACTCCTGGAATCCCGGCTTCTGTCCTCCGGATATTCGATCTATCCCCAGCAGGGCGAGACGGTCGATGAGCTGATGTCGGAGGCCGAGGGGGCGCTGGTCTGAATGGCCGAACTCAACGAACTTTTGTACCGCCTGGCGGCCGCGCCGAGGGCGCTGTCGGATCTGGAGAAGGACCTCCACCTGTTCATGTCGGAGCGGCGAATGCACGCGACGGTGCATTTGAACGTGCCGCCGGAAATTTACACGCCGGAGCCTTCGGCGTTTTTGGAAAGCGACGTTTTTCATCAGCGCGCGTTTCCGCTGGCGGCGGGCGATGTGGCGCTGGGGCAACTGAAGGTCTGGTCCTACCGGCCCCTCGAATCGACGCTGCTCGTGGAGGTCGAAACCTATGTCCATCCCTGGCTCCTTGCGTTCCGGCACCGGCTCCTGACGCTGGTGGGTCAGGGCAACCCGTTCGGCCGGCGGCAGTTCACGGCCACGGAGGTCGATTTTTACAAGCGGAGGCTCTGGTACGAGATCGAGCGCGGCAAGCGGTACAACGTGTTTCTGACCTACTTTCGGACGGCCTTGCGGACCACGCCGGGAATTCACGAGGAGCGGATCGGGGACGCGCTCCACCGGATCCTCAGGCCCTTCGAACCCTCGCTCTGCCTCCTGCCGGGCCGGGTCGATTTTCTCAAGATCGGCCAGGCCGCCGCCGCGGCGGAGCGGTTCGTGCCGGAAGTGGAGGAGGCGTTCCGGCGGATTTCATGCGAGGCGCATACGATCGACCGGTGGACGTTCCCGAAGGATTTTTTCGAATACGAGGAATGTTTGGAAAAAATACAACTCTGATACTTTGGAGAAGACAGAAGACAGAAGACAGAATACAGAAGAAAACAGAATAACAGGAGGTATACAAGCGTGGAATTATCGGAACTTCAACAGAAAACCATCAGTGAGCTGATCCAGATCGCCAAGACCGTCAAGGTCGACGGGTACAGCGGTCTTCGCAAACAGGATCTGATTGTCAAGATCCTGGAGATGGACGAGACGGTCAAGCAAAAGGACGAGGTCCGGGGCGAAGGCGTCCTGGAGGTTCTCCCGGACGGCTACGGATTTTTGCGGTCGCCCAAGTACAATTACCTGACCAGCCCCGACGACATTTATGTTTCCCCGTCGCAGATCAAGCGGTTCAGTCTCCGCAAGGGCGATACCGTGACCGGCCTGGTGCGTCCTCCGAAGGACACCGAGCGGTTTTTCGCGCTGCTGAAAGTCGAGAAGGTGAATTTCGAGAATCCCGAAAAGGCGGGCGAGCGCGCGCTGTTCGACAACCTGACGCCGTTTTATCCGACGAGGCGCCTGAACCTGGAGTTCAAAGCCGTGAATTACCTCACCCGGATCCTCAACATGTTCACGCCCGTCGGCAAGGGCCAGCGCGCCCTGATCGTCGCGCCGCCCCGTACCGGCAAGACCATCATGTTGCAGGACATCGCCAACGCGATTTCGACGAACCACAAGGAAGTCTATCTGATCGTTCTTCTGATCGACGAGCGTCCGGAGGAAGTGACCGACATGGAGCGCAACGTCAAAGGCGAGGTGATCTCGTCGACCTTCGACGAGGCCGCCAAGCGCCACACGATGGTGACCGAAATGGTCCTCGAAAAAGCCAAGCGGCTGGTCGAGATGGGCCGGGACGTCGTGATCCTCCTGGACTCGATCACGCGCCTGGCCCGCGCCTACAACCAGGTCGTCCCGAGCAGCGGCAAGGTCCTGTCGGGCGGCGTCGATTCGAACTGCCTGCAGTTTCCCAAACGATTCTTCGGCGCGGCGCGGTCGATCGAGGAGGGCGGCAGCCTCACGATCATCGGCACCGCCCTCGTCGAAACGGGCAGCCGGATGGACGACGTGATTTTCGAGGAGTTCAAAGGCACCGGCAATTCCGAAATCGTGCTTGAACGCAAACTCTCCGACCGCCGCATTTTCCCCGCCATGGACATCAAGCGCAGCGGCACCCGCAAGGAGGAGCTGCTCCTGTCGGAGGAGGAGCTCAACAAGCTGTGGATCCTCCGCAAGGTCCTTTTCGACCAGCTCGGCTCGCAGGAGTGCATGGAGCTGATTCTTGAGAAGATCAAGATGACGAAGACCAACAAGGAATTCCTGGCCTTGTTGAACAAAGGATGATCTCTCTCACCGTTCTCATCCCCGCCTACAACGAGGCGCCCGTGATCGGCGAAGTCGTGCGCGGATGCCGGGAGGCGCTGGCGGGCCAGGTGTCGGACATCGAAATTCTGGTCGTCGACGACGGCTCGACCGACGGAACCGGCGCCGCCGCCGAATCGGCGGGCGCCCGCGTCGTTGCCCAGCCGATCAACCGCGGGTATGGCCGGTCGATCCTGACCGGGATCGAGCATGCGAAGCACAACTGGATCGGCCTCATCGACGCCGACGGATCCTATCCGCCCACCGCCTTCCGCGATCTTCTGCCGTACGCCGAAAAATACGACATGGTGGTCGGCGCGCGCACGGGATCGGTCTTCTGGGGATCGGCCCTCAAATTGCCCGCGCGCATGATGTTTCATCAGCTCGCCGAATTCGTCACGGGCCAGAAAATCCCCGACCTCAATTCCGGCATGCGGCTCTTCCGCAAGGACCATGCCGCCGCCGTGGAATTGAAATTCAGCCAGGGCTTTTCGTTCACCACCACCCTCACCGTCGCCTATCTGTCCGAGCACCGGACCGTCCGGTTTGCGCCCATCCCCTATCACCGGCGAATCGGCCGGTCCAAGGTCCATTATTTCCGCGACACGCTCCGGGCCGCGCAGATCCTGATCCAGGCCGTGGCGTTTTACAATCCGCTCAAGGCGCTTTTGCCGTTTGTTCTCCTGCAGGCCGCGCCCGCGTTTCTGTTTTTCGTCATCTGGTTCATCGGCGGGTCGACGCGGGTCGCCCCCTTCGCGGCTTCGATTCTCCTCGTCGGCGCCTGCGTCACGGCCGCCCTCGCCATGGCCATCGACGTGTTTCGAACCGCCTCCCGGAAAAAGTAGGTATGTTCTGGTCGGCGCTCGGCCTGATTCTGACCGGCACGGTGTTTCTCCTGATCGAGGTGTGTCTCTATCCGGGCAAAATCATGAACGCGATCCTGGGCGTGGGGTTTCTGGGCTGGGGCATGTATTTGTTTCTGGAGCATTTCCCCCCCTGGCAAGGCCAGTTGGCGCTTCTGGCGACGCTCGTTGTGGTGTCGGTCGTCCTGATCGTGGCCCTGCGGATCAAAACGGTGTGGCAGATGTCCAAGGAAGAATCGTCGAATTAATTTGACTCCGACCGCGTTCAGTCATACCATTGGAGAATTTATGTCGAAGACTCGGGTTGGTTTTCGGTTTTTGATGGGCGTCTGTTGCCTGCTCATCCTCATGGGTCCCAAGGCGTCGGCCGAGACCGAAGAGGAGCGGCGGGAGCGGGTCGAGCGGACCGAGCAGATGAAGCGCACGGAGGAGGTCACCGGCGTCACGTCCCGCATGTGGTCCAAGATCTCCAAAAAACTCGGCTGGTATGTCGACTACGGCGGCACCGCCCGGTACACCTACACGGGCGGCGACGAGGGCGACCGCAACTACGCGTCGCCGGATTCGCAGGAGTTCTCCAAGGATTATGAACTGAACACATTCCTCAACCTGACGGACCTACGGAGGGTTTCCAAGTTCTACACGCGCCTGCGAACCACCTACACCGAACGCAAGAAAAATTCCGCGACGACCAAGGGCAACGAGTGGACCGAGCTTGAGGTCGACGCGCTGTATTACGAGCGCAAGTACGTGGGCGGTCCCACGCGAACGACCCTGACGCTGGGCCGGCAGTCTGTTTCGGTCGGCCGCGGCATCGCCTATTCGGCGACCGCCGACGGCGTCCAGACCAGCACGACGCTCGCCAAGGGCCAGATCGTGCTCTTCGCCGTGCGGGCCGACCGCTCGCCCGACGACGCCGATCCCGGCAACCTCAGTCCGCCCAGCCGCGGCCGAACGAAGCGGGACTTTTTCGGCGCAGAAATGAAATGGAACTGGGGCCAGTATCTGAATCCCTATTACTATTACGTCGAAAACAACGACCGTAGCCGCAACGAGATTGACCCGTTCAGCAGCGCGACACAGATCGACGCGAATCTCACTCATATTTATGAGCCCACCTTTTACGGCATCGGCGCCAACGGTTCGATCACGCCCCGGCTGTCCTATTTCGCCGAATTCATCCGCGTCCAGGGAACCACCACCTCCGTCGGCAACCGGGGCGACACCACGACGGTTCAGTCGCGCGCCTATGACGCCGGTCTCAAGTACCGGTACGCCTCCGTTTACCAGCCGACGTTTTCGATCGAGTGGGCCTACGGCAGCGGCGATCCGGACCGCCAGAGCACCGTCAACAGCACCCTCTACGGCAACACCGCCAACGCCGACATGGCCTTCCGGCCCTTCGGCGGTCTGGGGCTGGGATACGCCCTCGCGCCGACGCTGGCGAACATCAAGGTTCGCAAGTACAGCGCCAGTTTCATGCCCTTCACGCAGGCCCGTCTGGAGCGCCCGCGCAAAATCCGCGTGACGGTGGATTATTACAAGTACCGCAAAGATCAGGACGCGGGTCCCACGTCCGATTTTGATATTCCGTCGGACCAGTTCTCCAAGAAAGAGATTGGCCGGGAGCTGAACGCCGAACTGTCCTGGAAAATTTACACGGATTTGTCTCTGAACGTCCGCTGGGGAAAATTCGCGCCCGGCAGCGGATACGACATCTTCGCGAACGGCGTCCAGACCCGAACCCGCGCCGTGCCCGAAATCTACTGGAGGTTCCAGTGGTCGCTCGATATTTGATCCGTCTGCCGGCGTTGATGTGGGTGTTGGCATGTCTCGTGGGAACTCCGGTGGATCTTTGGGCGGAAGACACGAAACCGGCGGCGCCGGCGGCGTCCAGCAAGACCATGTTTTATCGTCTCCTGGCCCAAAAACCGGCCGCAACGGTCGAGGACGCCATTCGGGCGCTGGCGCGATACAAGGGCGGTGCCCAGGAATTGAAGCCCTTGGCGGAGGAACTGTCATTTCTTAATTCGCAAGAGATTCGTTTCCCGAAAGACATCGTGCGCCGCAAGGATATGACGCTTACCATGGGCAGCGCCGCGCACATGCTGATGAAGGCCGTGGGGATCAAAGGCAAGAGCATCATGTACCAGATGCTTCCCGATCAGCAGCGGTACGCGATGCGGGAGGCGTCCGAACAGGGCATCATCCCGCCGGCCGCGTTCGTAGGCCAGACCCTCAGCGGCAACGACCTCCTGGGAATGCTCGTCCGGGTCAACGAAATCGTCGAAGCGGAGAGGAAGGCAGCGGAAAAAAAGGATACAGAGTAAGGGATTTCATGCTTATTCCTTGGCTCGTAGCCGATTGTGACCAAGATCACAAACTTTTTCCTTGCTTTGTTCTATATACTACAATATTATATAGGCACTCGTCACCACAAACCAGAAGGGGTGTGTCCATGTCCGTTTTCAATAAGAGAATGCTCGGAATGCTCTCCATAGCGGCTCTTCTTACATCTGCCGGTCCAGGGTTTTCGGAGGAAAAGGCCAAGCCGGAAGTCAAAGCGATGGTCGGCAAGTTCTCGAAGTTGCAGGGAACGGTGGAGGTGCAGAAATTCGGAACCCAGAAATGGGTGACCGCCACCGAAGGGATGGCGATCGGCTCCGGAGACCAGGTCGCGGCCGGGATCGACGGCAAAGCCCAGATCATCTTCGCCAACAGCAAGACCGATGTGGAACCCCTCGCGCAGTTTTCCGTGGGACGGAACTTTGAGACCAAGGAAAATTATTCGACTGAAATCTTCCTGAAGGTCGGCAAGCTCGTCGCCGACGTCGACAAGAAGAGTGGAAAAACGAACAAGTTTACGGTGACGACGCCATCGTCCGTCGCGGGCATTCGCGGCACCGTGCTCGAGGCCGCCTACACGCCGGGCGTCGGCGCGGTCAATACCATCAGCGAAGGCGCCGGATATGTCATGCCGGTCCAGCCAGACAAACTCCCCCCGGCCATTCAACAGATATTGAATATTCCGCCGCCGGTGGAAGCGCGCGAAGCCGCTGCAAAAGCGGCGGAGAAGGCGGGTGCGCCGGCGGAAGTTGTGGCCCAGATCGCGGCGGGTGTGCCGCCGACGGAGGAAGCTCGCGCCGTGATGGCGCAGATTGCGGTGGCCGGCGGAGCGTCGGCGGGCGCGGCCGCGGCGATCGAGCAGGGGTTCGCGTCGTTCGCGGCCTTTGCGCCGTCGCTGACCATTCCGGAAGGCCCCGTGGCCGGCGCGGACGTCGCGCCGATTGCGGCGGGTGGTGCGCCTGAGGCTGCGCCGGCAGGCGGAGCGCCCGAGGCCGCCGCGGCGCCGGGTGGAGAGCCCGCGCCGGGCGCGGCCCCTGAACCGGGCGCGGCGCCGGGTGGAATTGAAGCGCCGGCTGCGACGGGCATGGAAGCTTTTGTGGCGCTGGGCGGCGGCGCGCCGGGCGGGGGTCCGGGCGGTCCTGCGGGGATGGAAGGGTTTGGTGGGTTTATTGGATTTACTCCTGCTGGTGGTCCGGCCGAAGGAGGAGCGCCGGGTGGAGGAGAGCCCGCGAATCCGATGCAGGCGATGGCGGATCTCTTGGCGACGGTCGGTCTGGGTGGTGATCGGCCCGGAGCGCCGGCGCCGGAAGGTCCGGGCGGTCCGGGTGGCCCCGGCCCTGTGGGCGAGCCGGGAGCGCCGGGAGGACCTGGAGGACCGGGAGAACCGGGCGCGCCGACAGGCGATCCGGGTGTAGGCGGTCCGCCGATTGGCGAGGGTGTGCCGGGCGGAGGTCCGGGCGAAGGTCCGGTGGGAGAACCACTCATCGGCGGCCCGGGCGAGCCAGTGGGAGGTCCTATTGATAATCCGTTTGGTCCGATCGGTGGCCCGGGAGAAAATCCGTTCGGTCCGGTCTTTGAACTCGGGAACGGCGACCGGGGGATATTGCCGGAAAATCGCGAACCCGGCGGCCCGGCCCCCGGACCCATCATAGAGGGTCGTGATGTCGTAGGCCCCGGAGGCGGAGGATTGCCTTTTGCGCCTGTCCCCCTCGTAGTACCTGGCGGGGATCTCAGCAAAGCGCCCGATGTGGACCCGAACCAACTGCACGGGAATCTTCCGGACCGTGATTTTGACGGTCTGCCGAACGAATGGGAGGAGGCCAACGGCCTCAATCCCGATGATCCTTCGGACAAGAATCTGGACGCCGACGGGGACGGGTATCCGAACATCGTCGAGTACGTGAGCCAGACCAATCCGCAGGACGGCGCGTCCCAGCCGACCGCCAGCAAAATTGCTGAGAGAATCGCTTCCGGCCTGGCCGGCGCGGCGGCGTTTGTGATGAATGAGCGTTTGGATCTCGACGCCAGCCTGGGGCCGAATTTCTTCGCTGCGGCCACCTATGCGCCTTCCCACGACCGCGATGGAGACGGGATTCCCAACGACCAGGAGGTACTGTATGGATTGAATCCGGACGATAGGTCCGACGCCGGACTGGATCTTGACGGAGATGGCTTTCCGAACATCGTGGAATTTCAGCTCGGGGTCGCGCCCAACAACGCCTCGGATGTTCCGGACCGCACCGAGCTGTCCTCGCTGACGGCTGCGGGTCCGCTTCCGCCGGCGATGGACTACATGATCAACAATTTTCTCAACCTCGACGCCACCTTGGGCCCCAATTTCTTCAACGTGACGTCCTACGCCCCCAGTTTCGACGTCGACGGGGACGGGATGCCCAACGACTGGGAAGTCGCCAACGGTCTCAATCCCAATTCGCGGGATGACGCCGACGACGACGGCGACGGGGACGGGTTCCCGAACATCGTCGAATATCAGGTGGGAACCAACCCCGCCAGCGGAGTATCCGTGCCCTCGGCCACCATGGTGTCAACGCTTCTGGCGGCGACGGCGCTCACCCCCACGGCGGATTACATGCTGAACGAATTCTTCAACCTGGACGCCACGCTGGGCGCCGACTTCTTTACGGTGACCAGCTACAATCCCGATTTCGACGGGGACGGAATGTACAATCAGTGGGAAATCGACAACGGTCTTGATCCTAACAACGCGACCGACGCTTCCAGCGATCTAGACGGAGATGGATACACCAATCTGGACGAGTTCCAGGGCCATTCCGATCCTGCCAACAATGCCCTTGTTCCATTTTCTGAAATTACCTTCTCGGATGACGACGGGGACGGGCTGCCCAACGAATGGGAGTTGAGCCACGGTCTGAATCCCGGCTACCCGTTTGACGCCTCGGGAGACCTCGATGGGGACGGATTCACCAACATGGACGAGTTTTTCTCCGCCTCCGACCCCCTCAGCGCCGCGTCCACGCCGGGCTCCAACCCGGACGTCGACGGGGACCTTCTCCCGAACAGTTGGGAACTGGCGTGGGGATTCAATCCCAATTCGGCCGATGGATCGCTCGACGCGGATGGGGACGGGTACACGAACCTGCAGGAATTCCAGATGGGGACCGACCCGCGCAATCCGTCGTCGAATCCAGGCGCCGGCGGCGGGACCACCGGCGCCGACGACGATTTCGACGGGATGCCGGACAATTGGGAAGTCGCCAACGGATTTAATCCCATGAGTTCTTCGGACGCTTCGGCTGACGCCGACGCCGACGGATACACGAACCTGCAGGAATTCCAGATGGGAACCGATCCAAGAAATTCCGCGTCCAATCCGGGCGGCGGGACAACCAGCTCGGACGGCGACGACGATGGCATGCCGGACAACTGGGAAATCGCCAACGGATTCAATCCGGGAAGCGCCACGGACGCCTCGTCGGACGCCGACGGCGACGGGTATTCCAACCTGATGGAGTTTCAGAACGGCACGAATCCCCGAAGCTCGACCTCGGTGCCCAGCGGCTCCAGCCCGGACGGCGACGCTGACGGCATGCCGGACAACTGGGAGGTCGCCAACGGATTCAATCCGGGAAGCGCCACGGACGCTACGGCGGACGCCGACGGCGACGGGTACTCCAATCTTTTGGAATTTCAGAACGGCACGGATCCGCGCAACACCGCATCGAATCCCGGAACCACCACCACGGTGGCGGACGCCGATCATGACGAAATGCCGGACAACTGGGAAATCGCCAACGGATTCAATCCCAACAGCGCGTTGGACGCCGCCGGCGACGCGGATGGCGACGGATACAAGAACGTGTCGGAGTTCATCGACGGCAGCAACCCGCAGAGCGCGGCTTCCAAGCCGAACCGACCGTTCCAGGATCAAGACATGGACGGAATGCCGGACGCGTGGGAACTGCGATTCGGTCTCAACCCGACGAGCAACGATGCCGCCGGCGACGCCGACGGCGACCTCTACTCCAATCTGGATGAATTCACCGGAGGCTCGAATCCGAAACAGCCCACGGGACCCGGGGCGGCGCCCAACGGCGCCGACGACGACATGGACGGGATCCCGAATTCCTGGGAAGTGGTGTTCGGCCTGAATCCGGCCAGCGCGGTTGACGCTTCCACCGACGACGACGGCGATGGTTTCACCAATCTCGAGGAGTTTCTCAAAAAGAGCGATCCCCACAACAAGTTTGTCGTGCCGCCGTACTCTCACGGCATTGTTCAGTTGCCCGGCGTCCGCGACAACACCTGGGGCGTCATGTATGACGAGCATACCGACGGCTTCCGGCGGTATTTCGCTCCTGACCGCGCGAACGTCGCCGGCAGTCCGGACTTCCAGCACCCCTCCCTGGCCCATCCGCGGGAGGGACTCGGCTACATCAACGAGGGCGGCACGGTGCCGGCCGGATATACGGGCGCCGGCTCGACCATCTCGGATGGCGACAACGACGGCCACTCGCCCCAGGCGGCGTTCATGGGAACCGCGTTTCACGATCCGGACGATGGCAACTTCGGCTCGCCGTCGCCGCAGCACCCATTTGCGCAGCCGCATGACATCGGCGCCGGCGAATACCCGTCGTCGTGGGCAAACAACCCGAACCCGTTTCATCACTAAAAAGCGGATTCGGGTCTGCCACGTCATCACCCAGCTTGAGCTGGGCGGCGCCCAGGACAACACGCTCACAACGGTTGAGCGTCTTCCGGCCGAGCATTACGAAACCCATCTCATCAGCGGACCCGGCGGCCTTCTGGACGACCGCGCGCGGCGGCTCGGCGAGCGGTACCGCGTCGCGCCCCACTTGGCGCGGCCGGTGTGCCCGTGGAGGGATGTTGCGGCGTTCCTGGAATTGAAACGGCTTTTTCGAACCGGCCGTTATGACATCGTTCACACGCACAGTTCAAAAGCCGGCGTCCTCGGTCGCCTGGCGGCGCGCGCGGCGGGTGTGCCTCTGATTTTCCATACGGCGCATGGCTGGGGATTTCATGCCGGCCAGCCCGCCCCGGTGCGAAGTCTTTTCGTCTGGTGCGAGCGCGTGTCGTCGAGGGTGACGGACAGAATCGTCGCAGTTTCCGAGGCGACTGTGAGAAACGGCCTGGCGGCGGGAGTCGGCCGGCCGGCGCAATACCGGATGATCCGGAGCGGCATCGATCCTCGGCCGTACCGGGAGGCCACGGACGTGGCGTCGATCCGGCATAAAATGGGATTCGATCCGGCGCGGCCTCTCATCACGATGGTGGCGTGCCTGAAACCTCAAAAATCCCCGCTGGATTTCATCGACCTCGCGGCGCGGGTGCGTTCGAAACTGCCGGGCGTCCAGTTCGCGCTGGCGGGCGACGGAGAATTACGCGTCCCCATCGAGGCGTCGATCGAGCGGAATCGTCTCGGCGACACGGTGCGGCTCCTGGGATGGCGGTCCGACATTCCCGATCTCATCCGCGCCTCCGACCTGACGGTCCTCACCTCGCGCTGGGAGGGCCTGCCTCGCGTTTTCCTCGAATCCCTCGCGGCCGGCGTCCCGGTAATCGCCACGCGGGTGGACGGCGGCCCCGAAGCGGTGACCGACGGCGTGAACGGTTTCCTGTTCCCGCCGGGCGACACGCCGGCCATGGCGCAGCGCGTGATCGAACTGATGGAGAACCCGGCCGGACGGTCGGCGCTCCGGGAGGGCGCGCGGTCCTCTTGGAAGGACGACTTCGACATCCGGCACATGGTCGGCCAAATCGACAGGCTCTATCAGGAGCGAGTTTCCGGCGTATTTACACGGACGTAACGAGCGTGATAAACAGACGCATCGCTTGGAGGGGTGGCCGAGTGGCCGAAGGCAATCGCCTGCTAAGCGATTGAACGCTTAATAGGTGTTCCCCGGGTTCAAATCCCGGCCCCTCCGCCAATTTAATGGAGAGGTAGCCAAGTGGACGACGGCGACGGTCTTGAAAACCGTTGGGCCCTTGCGGGTCTCGTGAGTTCGAATCTCACCCTCTCCGTCTTCCGAAAATGGAGGGATGCCCGGCGCCCGTCCGACGGCATACGGCCGCCCGCCGGCACCTCTCCATATTTACATGCGTCCTCCGGTGTCCATCCATCCCGTCCCAAGGCATGAATGCGATCTCCGTTATCTCGGTATATCTTTATCGTTTCCGCCGGGTCTTGATCGCCCACGCGCACAGGTTGCGGCACGCCCCGCATCCGCGGATCTTCCAGCAGGGGACCAGCGACCACATTTTCGCCAGCGTGCGGCGGTGAAATCCGTGCTTGCGGACCAGGTGCAAGAGACACCGGGCCTTGGTCACCTCGGCGTCGTCGTACTGCCGGAACACCGCGCCGCCCACACGACCTCATCTTCGGAGAGGGAGGGATTCGAACCCTCGACCCCACTTGCGCGGGGTACACGCTCTCCAGGCGTGCCCCTTCGTCCACTTGGGTACCTCTCCATGGTCAAATGAAGGCGCTCGTATTGCAAGTTACCACCCGGCGCTATATACTCGCAACTTTGGAGGCCTGAAAAAAACCGGGGGGTGTGCTAAGCGGGGAGGTAGCGGTTCCTTTGTCCGTTCTGCGGGCTGCCTGCAATCCGCTTCAGCAGGGCCGAACTCCTGAGCGAAGGCTTGACGGCAAAATGCAGGCGCCGACGGAAAAGCGTTGAAGTTCGGGCCCCGCGGGGCGCGCGCCGGTGAACCGGGTCAGGTCCGGAAGGAAGCAGCCCTAAGCCGATACGAGCGTTTGCGCGGGATCACCTGGATGGAGCCGGCCCGTCGGAAGGCCGGTTGGGCCGGAGGGTCGAAGCCAGGTGCACACCCCCTTTATACTTCTGAGATTTTAGATTTTGGATTTTAGATTTTGGATTTTGGATTTTGGATTTGGAGGTAGGGCTGTGTCAGAAGGGCACCGGGTGTTTTCGCTGAAATACCGGCCGATGACGTTCGAGGAGATGACGGGCCAGCCGCACGTGCGGCAGACGCTCGTGAACACGCTCTTTCGGCGGCATGTCGGCCACGGCTACATTTTCTCGGGGCCGCGGGGCGTCGGGAAAACGACGGCGGCGCGGCTGTTTGCCAAGGCGCTGAACTGCGCCGAGGGTCCGGGCCCGAAGATCTGCAACCGGTGTCCCGCCTGCGTGGAGATTTCGGGCGGAAACAGTCTGGACGTGATCGAGATGGACGGGGCGTCGAACCGGAAGATCGAGGACGTGCGCGCGCTCAGGGAGAATGTCCGGTTTGCGCCGACCAGCGGCCGCTACAAGATTTACATCATCGACGAGGTTCACATGCTGACGCAGGAGGCGTTCAACGCGCTGCTCAAGACGCTGGAGGAACCGCCGGAGCATGTCGTCTTCATTCTGGCGACGACCGATCCGCAAAAAATTCCCGAAACCATCCATTCCCGCTGCCAGGAACTCGAGTTTCACCGCCTGTCCCCGTCGGACCTCGAGGGGCTGATCCGGGCGGTGTGCCAGAAGGAGAAGATCAGCATCGACGTGGAATCCGTCGGCAAGCTGGCGGAGTGGGCGGACGGCAGCGCGCGGGACGCGCTGGTGGCGCTGGAGCAGGCGGCGGCCTATTCGGAGTCGGACGTCCGGGAGGACCAGATCGACCGGCTGTTCGGCTGGGTGGACCAAAAGACGATCGATACCGTGGTGGGCGCCGTGTGGGCGGAGGACCGGCCGAAGATGTTCGAGGTGTCGCGCCGGATCGAGGACGAAGGCAGGGACATGACGCACTTTCTGGTGCAGCTGGCCAAGCGCCTCAAGCAGATGTGGCTGGCGGAGGCGGACAGAACAGCGCCGGCGGCGCCGGGGGCGCCGGCATTCGACCCTGACTCGCTTTTGCGGATGATCTCATCCTTGCTCGAATCGGAGCGCAATCTGCGCTCGACCCGGCAGCCCGGGCTGTTTCTTGCCATCCAGCTGATAGATTTGATCGAACTCAAGCGCCAGATGCCGGTGAGCGAGGTGGTTCGGCGCGTGGAGCAACTCGAAAGCCGCCTGCGGTCGGCGCCGGCTGCAGGGGGCGGAGGCGTCGCCGCTGACGATTCCTCGCCGGCGGCGCCGCCCAACCCCGGGGTGAATGTGAATCAACTCTGGTCGAAGTTGGTGGAGGCGTTGAGCAGCTCGCAGGCGTCGCTGGCCTCCCATTTGAAGGAAGGCCGGCCGGTGGAGTGTTCGGCCGCCAAGAAAACATTGACGGCCGTCTACGGCCGTCAGCGATCGATCCAGCAAAAACAGATATCGGCCGACAAGAACGCCGCGCTCATCGACGCGGCGCTGTCCCGCCTCATGGGATCGGCCGGCTGGCATCTCGATGCGCGGATCGAGACGTCGGGCGACGCGCCGGGCGCCGCAGGCCGGGGCGTCAAGGATATTCCATCGCGAGTCCGCGCGGGTGCGGAGCTGCTCGAGAGCCGGGGCGTGGCGCGGCGTGAGTAAGAAGAAAGCGCCGTACGCGCGGCTGTCGGGTCTGGCGAAGGAGATATTGGATGCGTATGCCGAGATCGAGGGCGCGACGCCCTCGACGGTGGCGGGAGAAATCCGGAACAACAGCGTCCTGATCAGCTATTTCGCGATCCGGCGCGGCGACCGCGAGAAGATTCTGGGCGCGGACCACGTGCGGGGGCTGCTCAAGTCCAACGAGCCTCTGCAGCGCGCCGCCGCGGCCGCCGCCGCAAATGAAGTGTTGGGCCCGAAGGCGACCGAGCTGTTGACGCCGCTGCTTCGGGATGCCCACCCGGTGGTGGTCGAATCGGTTCTGGACACGCTGGCGTCCGGCGTGACGCGCACGGAAACCGGCAAGGCCCTGGTCGAAGCGCTGCCGAAGATGACCGTGTCGAACCGTCACAAGGCGATGACCCTATTGGGCAGGCTGAAATACCGCGCGGCGGTGGGCGTTCTGGAGGAGGCGTTCCGTCGCCGGGACGGCGTTGATTCCCCGGTTGCCTGTCGCGCCCTGGCCGCGATCCAGGGCCGGTCCTTTACGGACGGCATCACCGAATTTCTGTATCCGGACAATCCGATCGAACTGCATACGGCGATCCTGGAGTGCATGGCGGACAATCCGGCGCCGGTCTATTACGCGAAGGCCACCCAGCTTTTGAAGGCGCTGCGGAACAAGGCCGCCGTGGCGGAAGTGGTCCGGCGAATTGCGCTCTGGTCGAACCAGGGCGTGGACCTTGCGATCACGCTGCTCGGAAACGCCGACATCGCCCTTGCGGATGCGGCGCAGGCAGGCTTGGTGCGCCATCTGCGCGCCACGGGCACGCTCCCGGCCGGATTTCTGCAGCGCCTGTCGAAGTCGCTGACGGACCGGGACGGCGCGCGTCCGGCGGCTGCGCCGCATGTGGCTCTCCCGCCGCCGATCGAGTCGCTGGAATCGAGGCTGTCGGAAACATTGTTGTCGCGTCCGGACGCGGATTTCCAGCAACTGTTCCTGATGGCGCTGAACGCCGAGAAACGGTTTCTGGCGCCGAAGCTGGTCCAACTGGCGGTGTCGCGGTGGGGCGAGGCCTTTTCGAAAGTGGTCGATCAGGCGCTGCAGCTTTCGAAGGAGGACGCCGTCCAGGTCCGCGCGCGGCTTCAGCAGCGTCTCGCGGCGCAGATGGAGCAGGAGAGCGCGGCGATGACGGTGGCGCGGATGATCGAGAGCGTCGGCGCCGCGGACCTCAAGGCGCCGGTGAAGGAGATCGCGCGCCATCTGGACACGCCGAGCCTTCCGGTGCAGATGGCCGTGATGGAGGCGCTGATGGTGATCGGCGGCGCGGCGGAGGCGGCGGAGATCGAGAAGAGGATCGGCGGCGCGCACTGGATGCTGAAACGAAAAATTGCGTCGGCCCTGTCGCATCTCTGCGCGGAGAACCCGCCGGCCGGCCTGTTCAAGCTGTGCGAGGATCCGGAACCGCTCGTCCGGATTTCCTCCGTGCGGTCTTTGGAGGGGATCCGGCACGAGAAGGCGTACAACATCCTGCTGAAATCTCTCAATGACCCCGACGAGCGCGTGCGGTCGGCGGCCTGTGCGGGCCTTCGGGGATTTCCGGATCGCAAGGAGGTCGTGGACCGGCTGAGGGACATGCTGGAGGACAAGGACGCGCGGGTGAGGGCGAACACGATCGAAAGCATGGATGCGGTCCTGGGCCGCGATCCGGACGAGCTGCGGTTCCGGATCAAACCGTATTTGAGCGACCCCAACGCCCGCGTGGTGATCAACACCGCCAAGGCCTTGTTCTCGGGCGATCCCGATCTCGCGTACCCGGTGCTGGAGTCGTACCTGCGCGCGCCGGATCCGAATCTACGCGCGGGCGCGATGTGGGCCCTGGGCCAGCTGTCGCGTCCGGACGCGTATCTTTGCCTGCATTTTCATTCCCTGCGGGAGAAGGATCCCTATGTTCTGAGTTTTGCGGGCCGGGCCGCTGCGCGCATGGAAGGCCGGCCATTTTATAAAGATGCTTATTACGTGCTGCAGAGCACTCGTACAGGAGGTACGGCATGAAACCGACATTCAGGCCACACGTTTTGAAGCGAAAGCGCAAGCACGGGTTCAGAAGGCGCATGAAGACGCCCGGCGGCCGGAACGTTCTGCGCCGCCGGCGGGCCAGAGGCCGCAAGCGGCTGTCTGCGTGAGCCGTGTGGCGCGGTTGCCGGCCGGCGCGTTCGACCGGGTCTACAAGAAGGGCCGGCGGGTTTCGCATTCGTCATTGGTGTTTCTGGTATCAGACCCGGAGGCGCCGGAGGCGCTGATCCGGCTCGGGGTGGTGGTGGGCCGCCGTGTGGCGCGTGACGCCGTGCCGAGGAACCGATTGAAGCGGATTCTTCGCGAGTCATTCCGTCATCTGGCCGGCGCGCATATTCCCGGGCCGGCGGACTGCATCCTGCTGGCGCGTGGGTCGGCCACGTCGTTGAAAACGCGCGCCGCCGCGGACGCCGTGTTGCGCCGGCTCTTGTCGAAACTCTGATCATGGCCGCACGCGTTCTTTTGCTGCTGATCCGAATCTACGCCGTCGCGTTTCGTCCCCTGACGGCGATGTGGGGCGGTTGCCGGTTTTATCCAACATGTTCGGACTACGCGTCGGAAACGATTCGCCGGCGCGGCGCGGTCCGGGGTCTTGGGTCGGCGCTCTGGCGGCTTTTGCGTTGTCATCCGCTGTCGCGCGGGGGGGTGGACCTTCCATGAACTCGGAGGACCGGCGGCTTCTTCTGGCGTTCGTTCTGTCGCTGATTGTTTTTGCGTCATATCAAATGTTTCTGGCGTACAAGTATCCGCCGCCGAAGCAGGTTTCCGGGCCTGGCAAAGCCGGTGAAGACACAGTCGCTCCGACTGCGAGTTTGAAGCCGATTGAACTTGCATCACCGCAGCCGATCCCCATTTCGCCTGTCGACACAAGCCTTGCGGAAGAGACGACCGTTCTCAGCGGGAATGGGATTGAATTGACCGCCACCAACCTCGGTGCGGGTCTGCGGCAAATCCGCCTGCCGGGGATCGCGAGGCTGCCGCACCGGGACACGCGGGACGTGATTTTGGTGGACGAAACGTGGCGGGCGCCCTGCGTTGGGCTGCGCCTGCCTGGCACAGAAATCCAAAGATACAGGAAGGACGGCGGTACGGAGCGGCAGGTCCGCTATGTGTACGAAGCCGTTTCCCCGCAGGGGTCGCCGCTGTACCGCGTCGAGCGCACGATAGAACTCAGCGGCCGGCCCTACGAGGCGCGGCTGGAGACGCGGCTTCGGAATCTGACCGCCGCGCCGGTCGAATTCGGCATCGATTCCTCCCATGCGCTGGGACTCCTGCTGGCGCCGCTGCCGCGCAAATCCTTCCGGACGGATCTCGACATCCATGAGCTGTTCTTGAAACTCGGCAAGGACATCGAGCACTGGCAGGAGCAGTCGCCTGGTTTTTTTGACCGGCTCTTCGGCCGGGCCAGCCCGTCAGCGGAGCGGCGGTCGGAGGTCCTCGACGGCGTGCTGCGCTGGATCTGCGTCGGCGACCGCTATTTCACGGTGTCCTTGATCCCCGACAGCGCGCTCACGCGCGCGATGCTGTCCATGGACGGCCCGACGCTGACCGCGGAGGCGCAGTACGGTGTCCTGACGGCGCCGCCGGGCGGAACGCTGACGCTGCGGGAGACGCTGTATGCGGGGCCAAAGAATCCGGAGTATCTGACGCAGTACGGAGAAGATCTTCTGGACATCATGAAATTCGGCTGGTTCGACTGGCTGGGATTCTGGATGCTGCGGCTCATGAACCTGTTCCACAAGGCGATTCCCAACTACGGCGTGTCGATCCTTCTCCTCACGTGCATCGTCCGGGTGGTGCTGTATCCGCTGACGTACAAATCGTATGCATCGATGGCGAAGCTCAAGGAACTGACGCCGAAGATGAAGGTGATTCAGGACAAGTACAAGGACAACAAGGAGAAGTTGAACAAGGAGCTGATGCGGCTGTACAAGGACAACAAGGTGAACCCGGCCGGCGGGTGCCTGCCGATTCTGCTTCAGATTCCCGTGTTTATCGCCTTCTACAACATGCTGCAGTACGCCATCGAACTTCGCGGCGCCTCCTTTTTATGGGTCCTGGACCTTTCGGAGCGGGACCCCTACTACATTCTGCCGGTCCTGATGGGCGCGTCGATGCTGATCCAGCAGAAACTCACGCCGTCGCCGGACCCGAACCAGGCGAAGATCGGCATGATGATGACGGTCATCTTTACGTTTCTCTTTCTCACCTTCCCGGCGGGCCTCAACCTCTACTGGTTCGTCTCAACGGTGCTGGGCATCTGGCAGCAGAAGATCATCGAGCGGAAACTGAAGCCTGTTTCGGCGGCCGCGCCCGCGCAGCCCGCAAAATCCGCCTGATTCGCAGGGGATCGCGGAGGAGGGCCGTGCCGATGAGGACGGCGTCGGCGATCCCGCGCAGCGGGACGAGGTCCGAGGGCCGGCTGTAGCCGCTTTCGGCGATGGCCACGCAGGTACGCGGGACGAGCGGCAGGAGGTTGAGGGCGACGGCGAGGTCGGTTTTGAGGGTGGAGAGGTTTCTGTTGTTGACGCCGATGATCCGCGCGCCCGCCGCCAGCGCCGTTTCCAATTCCTGTTCGTCGTGGACCTCCACGAGGGCCGCCAGTTTGAGCCATGTGGCGAGCCGGAGGAGCCGGCGGAGTTGCGCGGGACGGAGCGCGCGGACGATGAGGAGGACGGCGGAAGCGCCGAATGCCCTCGCTTCGTAGATCTGGTATTCATCGACGATAAAATCCTTTCGAAGGACGGGGAGCGGCACAACGCGCGCGACGTTTTGGAGGTCCCGCACGGACCCGGCGAAATGGTCCTGCTCGGTGAGGACCGAAAGCGCGGCCGCGCCGGCCCGGTGGTAGGTGCGTGCCATGGCGACCGGATCGAGGCCGCGGGCAAGATTGGGCGAGCTGGGGGACGAGCGTTTAATTTCAGCGATGATCGAGAGCCGTGTTTTACCGCGAACCGCGCGGGCAAAATCGGAGGGGCGGATTGCGGCGGCCCACCGAGTTATGAGCCTGAGGGGGAATTTAGTTTTTCGTTCCTGAAGTCTCTTTCGAACGGATGCAAGGATGCGGGTCAGGACGTCCTCAGGCATGGCTTTTCAGCCGTCCGGCCGTCTCAATTATTTTTTCAAGATGCTTCGCGGCCTGACCGGAGGCGAGGTGTGACAGCGCCGCCGTGGCGCCTTCGGCCACCGTCGAGACTCGGCCAACCACCAGGAGCGCCGCGGCCGCATTGACGGCGACAGCCGTCTGATCGGATTCGGCGCCTTTGCCGGACAGGACTGCGCTCGCGCGCGCCACAGCCTCGCGGACATCCGACACCTTCAAGCGGTCGGGCGCGACCGGCGGGACGCCGAAGTTGTGCGGCTCGTACTGCACTTCCGTAATGTCGCCTTCCTGAAAGAAACAGGCGGCGCGGGTTTTCCCGCAGGGCGAAATCTCGTCGAGGGCCGGCTCGCCATGGACGACCATGGCCGATTTCAATCCCAGCCCTTTCAGAACTTCCGCGAAGGGCCGGACGCGTTCCGGCGCCGGCACGCCGACGATCTGATGGTGGACGCGGGCCGGGTTGGCGAGCGGCCCGAGGAAATTGAACACAGTGCGGACCTGCAGGGCCTTGCGGACCGGCGCGATCGATTTCATGGCCGGATGGTAGAGCGGCGCAAAGAGAAAGGCGAATTGCGTCTCCCTGAAGAGTTGGGCGGACGCATCGGGGGAGAGGTCGAGCGGCAGTCCGAGTCCTTCGAGAACGTCGGCGCTTCCGCAGGACGAGGACACGGACCGGTTTCCATGTTTGACGATGGGCACGTTCATGGATGAGAGGAGGATCGCCGAGATCGTGCTGAGATTGAGGCTGCGCGATCCGTCTCCGCCGGTGCCGCAGGTGTCGAGGGCCTGGCGCATGTCCTCGGGCAGCGCGACCGCGTGCGCGCGCATCTCGCGCGCGAGTCCGAGGATTTCGGTGACGGTTTCGCCTCTGACGCGGAGCGCCGCCAGCACCGCGGCCTTCATTTCCGGCGGCGCGTCGCCGGTCAGTCCCTCAAAGAGCGGCGCGGTTTCCCCGGGGTCAAGGGACTTGCCCTGCAGCAATTTCTCGAGGAGCGCCTTGAATCCTAGATCTTGTTTTTCCATATTTTTACGAGGTCCTTGAGGCTGATCGAGAGATATTTTTTCTGCCGCTTGTAATAGATGGCCTGTTCGAATCGGGAGAGGTTTCCCAGAAGATCCCGGGCTTCGACGCGGACCCACCAGATGCGGGACCGGCCGCGCGGGGGCGCGGTGGTTTCGGTGCGGCCTTCGAGCCGGAGTTTGGACACGCGATGGAGGGGAATCTCGACGCGTTCGCCGGCATCGCTTTCAAAGATGGCGAGTGCCGGCAGGTCGAGTCCGATGCCGAGATCGACGACGTCGGCCAGCACGTAGAACCGTTCGGCCGGGCCGCGTGTTTCAAGGCCGACGTTCAGGATTTTCGGCCCCTCGACGTCCTGTTGGACCAAAAGAGTTCCGAAGGGCTGATCATCGAGAAAAAACTCGAAGGTCCGCGCCGTTGCCGGCGGCACGGCGATCCGCGTGTCGCCGGGCGGCAGGCGCCTGCCATCCAGCCGTACCTCGGCGCGGGATGAAGCATTCCGGAAGGGCAGAATGTCGGTGCGGACAAAGAGCCGGCGCTCGATTTGTTCCGGCGGCGCCTCCAGCCACCAGGCGAAATGGTCGGGATCGGACAGGAGCGCCATCGCGCTCGCCCCAGGTCGAATATCGGCAATGACGAGCCCGTAGGGGAGATCGGGGGCGATTACAAACGAGCCGCTGTCATCGGAGACCGTCCGGACGTGATGCCATACCACTTCAGCGCGCGGGATCGGGGGGCTGAACTGGCCACGGATGCGGCCCGTCTGTATCCAGTCCGCGGCCCGCACCTCGGGCGGGCCGGAGAGGACTGTTGTCCGGAAGACCGGTCCGGGCGGTCCGGCCAGTCCGGCGCGATTGACGGAGGAGACTCGCAAGAATTTTGTCCCGTCGGACAAGTCCGTGATCACGACAGGCTCATCCGGCCGAACAATAAAATTTTCCGCCGCCTGCCAGAAAGTTTCGTGATCCGAGACTTCGACCCGGATGGCGCCGGCGGAAATCCGCTCGTCCATGCGGACCGCCGTCAGCGTCAGGGGCGGTTCGACGACCTCGTCCGGCGGGCGGATGACCGGCGGCGGAATGAGGCGCGCGCGCGAGATTTCGCCGGAGGAAGAAACGCGGAGGCCGTCCTGGGCCGCAAGAGTGAAGGTTTTGTCATCGGCCGAGACGACCGCGCGGCCTTCAAAAACGCGGATCGTCGATTCGAGATCGGGCGCGTGCAGAAAAGTGGCCGTTCCTTGCACGACAACGGATGCCCTGCCCAACTCGACCGTGATGGCCGAATCGGCCCGGACCTCGAGATGGCCGCCCCGGAGCGCGCAGTGGTCTGCCGGCGCATGGCCGAGCTCCAAGTCCGCGCCGTTGGCATCCGCGGATTCCAGGATGAGCGTTGCGGTCCCCCACGCGAATTGAATTCCTCCCGCGCGCGGAATCGAAACGGCCCGCGCGCCCGTCCATCCGCCGGTGTGGGGCGTCCGAAGCACGCCGTCTGCGCCTTTGATGAGAACCTCGCCGGTCGATTCGACGGTGGCGATCGCGATGGCCGGGCCGGTCAGCGGGAGGAGGCCGGCGAGGAGCGCGCGAAAGAGGCCTAGCACAGCTTGAGGAAATTCCGCACGATGTCGAGGCCGACGTGGGTCTCGATCGATTCAGGGTGAAACTGCACGCCGAACGTCCTGTGTTTGGACACTTCCAGAGCCATCACATATTTCCCATCGGCGGTTTTGGCCGTGACCGTGAGCGGCGGCGCCACGGTCTTGTGGGTCACGACGAGCGAATGGTATCGGGTGGCCTGAAAGCGGCGGGGCAGGCCGGAGAAGAGCCGGGATGGACGGAGGACGCGGATGACGGATGTTTTTCCATGGACGATGTCCCCGGCGCGGACGACCCGGGCGCCGAAGGCGATGCCGAGGGCCTGATGGCCGAGGCAAACGCCCAGGATCGGGATGCGGCCGGAATACGCCCGAATGAGCGGCACGCAGATTCCCGCGGTTTCGGGCCGGCCGGGTCCGGGGGAAAGGATGATTCCGTGCGGCCGGAGCCGGCCGACGTCCTCGACCGTCAACTCGTCGTTCCGAGCGACGCGGACATCCTTTCGGAACGTGCCGACATACTGGACGAGGTTGTAGACGAAGGAGTCGTAATTGTCGATGACCAGTATCATTTTGACGCGGCCATCTGTTTGGCGAGGTGGACGGCGCGGAGGAGGGCGCGGGCCTTGTTCTGGGTTTCCATGAACTCGCGTTTGGAGATGGAGTCGTGGACGATGCCCGCGCCGGCCTGGACATAGGCGACGTTGTTTTGCGCGAGGATGGTCCGGATCGTGATGCAGAGGTCCATGTGGCCGCCCGCGCCGAAGTACCCGACGGCGCCGGCGTAGGGTCCGCGCCGGGTGGGTTCGAGTTCATCGATGATTTCCATGGCCCGGATTTTGGGCGCCCCGGTCACGGTGCCGGCGGGAAAAGCGGCGGCGAATACGTCGAAGGCGTCCTTGCCGGGCCGCAGGATTCCCTCGACCTGGCTGACGAGGTGCATGACGGCGGAGTATCGTTCGATGGTGAAAGCCTCCGTGGTCTGAACAGACCCGAACTGCGCGACGGCGCCGACATCGTTTCGGCCGAGGTCGACGAGCATGAGGTGTTCGGCGCGTTCTTTGGGATCGGCGCGGAGTTCCCGTTCGAGGTCGCGGTCCTCGGCGTCGGTCCGGCCCCGCCGCCGGGTCCCCGCGATCGGCCGGAGATACACCTTGCCGGATTTGAGCTGTACGAGTATTTCGGGCGACGAACCGACGAGCGAGAAATCGGGGTATTTCAAATAGAACATGTACGGAGAGGGATTCAGGGCCCGGAGCGCGCGGTAGAGCCAGAAGGGGTCGCTGCGGAACTCCGTCTGAAACCGCTGGGACAGCACCACCTGAAAAATATCGCCGGCCCGAATATAGGATTGCGCCTTGCGCACCATCCGGTCGAACCGTCGCCGGGACATGTTGGATGAAACTCCTCCATTCCGGCCGGCGTCTTCGGCTGTCTCGAACAGTTCAAAGCCTGTGCGAGTCTTGCGGATTTTTCGAATCAGCGCGTCCGCATAGGCCTTGGCGGCCGCCTCCCGGCCGCGGCGGTGGTGAATGAAGAGGCTGATGCGCTGGAGCAGGTGATCAAACGCGACGAGGGCCCGCGGCAGGACGAGCATGGTGTCGGGGATGTCGAGCCCGCACGGCGGCGCGTCGGGCAGGCGCTCGAGGAGCCGGACGATGTCGTATCCGATGTATCCGACGAGCCCGCTGGAGAGCGGATAGTCGGGGTCGGCGGTGACGTTCTGGAAGGTCTGTCTGAAAAATTCGCGGAGGGTTTCCAGCCCCCTGTGATCGAGGCTTTCAAATACGGCCCGGTCCCGGGTCGGATCGAGGACGCTGACGCGATTTGCGTCGATCCGGACAACGCGTTCGGGATCGAGCCCGACAAAGGAATACCGCCCGACCCGTTCGCCCCCCACGACGCTTTCGAGGAGAAACGAATACGGCCGGTTGGCGAGATGCTTGTAAAACAGCACCGGCGTCACGGCGTCCACTCTGATATCCCGGCGATAGACCTGGTACATAGCGGGAACTATATCAAAAATCGGGGAGGCTGAAAACAGAGAACCGCCGGAACCCCCTCACCCTGGCCCTCTCCCCACAAGGGGGAGAGGGGAGGGTAGGGTAGGGATTAAAAGCGGAACAGCTGCAGGACGTTTTGCGAGACCAGGTTGGCCTGTGCGAGCATGGCGGTGGAGGCTTGGAGGAGAATCTGCTCCCTCGTGAAGTTGACGATTTCTGCGGCGACGTCGGCGTCGCGGATGGAGCTTTCCGTCGCCAGGTGCGCGTTGGCCTCGATGTCGACCATGTTCTTGGCCGTCTCAAGCCTGCGTTCGACCCCGCCGACCCGCGCGCGCCGGGAGAGAAGCCGGCTGATGGAACTGTTCAGCAGGAGGACCGCGTTGGAGGCTTTGAGCTGGGAGGTGATATCAAGTCCGTTCACGCCCAGTGATTTGGCCGAGGTGGTCGAAAGAAAGGTGCTCAACTTCGCGCCGCTGTAGGCGCCGACATGAAACACCAAACTTCCCACAAAGGACCCGCCGCCGATGAGCGCGCCGGTGGGGCCGATGGAGGAGAATGCGCCGTTGAGGAGCTTGATTCCGTTGAACCTCACGGCCGTCGCCAACCGGTCGATTTCTGTGATGAGGGTGTTGATTTCGGTCTGGTTCTTCTGGCGGTCGCTGGTGGACAGCGCGCCGTTGGTTGATTCGATCGCCAGGTCGCGGATGTCCTGGAGAATGCCGACGGATTCTGTCATTCCGTCGAAGGCTGTCTGGATGAAATTGGTGGCCAGGGTGATGTTCTGAGATGCCTGCTGCAGCGCCCGGACCTGCGTGCGGAACTTGTCAGCCAGCGCGAGTCCGGACGGATCGTCGGACGCGCGGTTGATGCGGTATCCCGAAGCGAGCCGTTCGAGGGCCCGGGTCAGGAGCTGATTGTGGATTCCGATGTAACGCTGGACGGAAAAAGCGCCCAGATTGGTGAGTGTCGCCATGGTCAGGTTCCTCCCTCCGTGGAATAAAATCCCTCTCCTTCCGGAGAGGGCCGGCGTTTCAAATCATAGATGTCTTGTGGCGTTGATCCCCGAACTTACTTGCTGATAACCCGATCCTGCTGGGGCGGACGGCTGGCGGCAGACGCCTCGCATCTTTCCGGGTGCGGCATATATTGCAAACAATTCCTAATCATCTTATCGGCGTGTTTGGGTGAAACTTTAGGGGAAAATCAAAAGAAATTGAAAATCTTACCGGAAGCTGGCCGTGGCCAGGGGGAGATGGGTCGAACCTGAGGGGGACAGGAGGCTTTCGTAGAGGCCGACGCTGGAGAAGCGGGCCGCGAGGGGGTCAAAGGCCGGCAGTAGGTCCGGCGGCGGCGCGGGGCCGCGCCGGACTCGACTGATGGTCAGGTGGGGGTGATAGGGGCGTGGTTCCGGAGGAATGCCGTGGCCGGCGAGCCAGCGTTCAAGGCATTGAAAGAGGGCCAGAAAGGGGTCGGGCGGGGTGACTTGGAGAAACAGAACGCGGGGATTCTTGAGATTCGGAAATGCGCCCAGAGGGCCGATTTGCGCGGCGATCCCAGGCAAGGATTGGACGGCCGATTCCCATCCTTGAAGTTTGAGGAGTCCGTCCGCCGAAGTTTCCCCGAGGAACCTGAGCGTGATGTGAAGGAGACCGGGGTTCACCCACGAGACTTTTCCGCCTCTGAACACCGGGCGAATGATCCCGAGATACTCCGCGACCTTTGCCCGACTCTCCGGGTCGAGCGGGAGTCCGAAGAAAAGTCTTTTACTCAGGGTTGCAGCATGACGCTGAGATCAACGTCGAGGTCCCCCTGCTTGGAGATGAGGCGGTCGAAATTCTTTTTAGGGACGGCGCTGTCTTTCCGTCCTTGGGTCACGGCGATCTGGGTGGCTTTGAAATAGAAACGCAGCGCCTGGTCACGGTTGCCGAGCAGCTCATAGATGACCCCGCGGTTGTTTTGGATGGCGGTGGCCCGGCTGCCCTTGGACTGCATATTCAGGAGGATGGTCTCCGCGAGTTCCATTTGTTTGAGGTGGATGAGGCACGCGGAGACGCGAAAGAGGAAGGGATCGGTTGGCGCGATGTTGGCGAGGAGCGGCTTCCAGGCCTCGAGCGCCTCCCGGTGCCGCCGCAGCCTGAAATAGGCCTCGCCGAGGGTGCGGAAGAAATCCTTGTCCTCGAACTTGAGGGTCCGCGCCTGCTCGAGATACTTGAGTCCGGCCTCATACTCGCCATAGGTGTGGACGAAGATTTTCCCCATGAGGACGTAGAGGGGCGCATACTTGGGATTAATGACGCGAATGCGCTGAAGTTCCTCGATGGCGGTGCGGATGTTTCCGAGTTCATAGTTGGAGACCGCGCGCAGATGGTACATGTCGAGGGTGGGGCTGGGGGCCTCTTTCAGTGTCCGTGTGATCTGCTCGCCGGCGAGGTAATACTTTCCGAGTCCGATCTGGCTTTTGGCAAGGAAGTACCCGGCTTCCCACAGGGTGGGATCCTTTTCGAAAGCCTGTTTGAGGTATCCTTCGGCGGCGGAGAATTTCTCGTCCGAATAGTAGATCTTGCCGAGGTCGAGCAATTTCTGCGCCTCCGGAATATCCTTTTTGACCTCGGTCAGTTGATGCTGGAGGGTGAGGGCCTGGCTGTAGTTTTTGAGATCGATGTAGATGTCGCGCGACAGCTCGAGGGCCGGCACGTAGTTGCGGTCGCGCGCGAGGACGTCCGCGATGCGGCGCTGAGCCTTGGGGATGTCCTGTTTCTTGTAGTAGGCGGTGGCGAGGAGGGTGAGGGCCTCGAGGTTGTCGGGGTCGATGACGAGCGTATTTTTGGCGTTGTTTTCCGCCTCATCGATGCGCCCCTGGAGGATGTAAATGCGCGCGATCCGGTTGAGGGCATGGACGTAGACAGGCGCGATCTCGAAGGCCTTACGGGCGAAGCCGAGGCTATGGGGGATATCTTTGTTCTCGAGCGCGATGTCGGACAATTTCATGAATTTTTCCTTCGTCATTCCGAACGTTTCGGACTTGAGGAGGTGTTGATCGGCGTCGGCGTAGCGTTTTTCCTTCACGGCGGAGACCAGGAGGTGGTAGTAGTAGGCGCGAAGGGACGGCTGGATGAGGTAGGTGAAGAAGAGGAAAGAAAGGAGCGCGGCCGCGGCGATGCCGAGGGAGGTTTTGGCGTAAAACCTCTTGCGCTTTTCCGACAACTTTTCCGGCTCGACCACCACGACTTCCTCGACCCCCGGTTTGGCCGGCGCCTGGTAGAGGGTGGTGATATCGGCCGGCGCGACGGCGATGGGCTCGCCCGGCACGGGCGCGACTTGGGTTTCGGGTTCCTCCCAGGCCTCCTCGATTTCGTCGAAGGTGGCGGCGGTGACGGGTTCGGCGGGCGCAGCGAGGGCGGATGCGAGGGCGGTTTCCATGTCCTCCATCTCCATCTTTTCCTCGGCGAGTTTGGCCTCCTCCTCGGCCTTGGCGGCCTCGACGTGTTCGGTGAGGGAAGCGGAGGAGAGAAGCTGTTCGAGGTCGGCGGCCATTTCATCGACCTGGGACATTTTTTCCCCGACGGCGTCGCGGGAGGATGCCGAGGGCGCGGCGGACTTCTTTTCCTTTTCCTCCTCCTCGGCCTTCTTGGGCGCGGGCTCAGAAAGCCCGGCCATCAGGTCTTCAAGCGCTTTTTCGTATGCGTCCTTTTCCGCCATCCGGTTCTTCTCCTGCGATGATGGTATACCTCTACGTTACTTATCGGCCAGATACATCCTATAGTACAGGCGGGCGGGAGTCAAAAATCAGAGATACAGGAGGCGGTGGCAGATGTCGCAGCGGGAGAGGGATAGGCGTTTTTTCATGTTGATGACGATCTGGTGCGAGACCGGCGAATTGCAGGCCGAGCAGTAATAGGTGTTGTCTTCGGCGGAGAGCCTGGAGAGGATGCGGCCTTCCGGCAGGGCCGCGCGGAGTTTCTTGTATTCTCTGAGGGCGTCCTCCGGCAGCGCCTGGAGGCGCGTCTGGGAGTCAACGTTCGCGGCTTGGGACTGGTCCTGGAGGGCCTTTTCGGTGGCGGCGAGGGCGTCGAGTTCCAGTCGGATCTCCTTTTTTTTCAATTCGGCGGCCTGTTTGTCGCGTTTGACGAGATTTTTAAGTTCGGAGATCTCGTCCATGAGGAGGAGGATTTTCTCCTCGAGTTTGCCGCGCTCGGCGTTGGCGAGTTCGATTTCCTCCTTGAGGGCGTCGTATTCCTTCTGTGTTTTGACGCTGTTGAGCTTGACCTTTTTGTCGGCCTCCTGGGTCTGGGAGGTTTTGCAGTCGAGTTCGAGGGTGGAGATGGATTTTTCCTTGACAGAGATCGACTGTTCCTTCTCGGACAGGGATCGGTCCAATCGCGCAAGTTCGGCATTGAGCCGCTCGCGCCGCGCGGGTATTTCCTTCAGGCGCTCGTCGATCTCCCTGCGTTTCTGATCCAGTTCCTCAATGGCAAGGAGAAGCGAGAGGTCCGGCAAAGTCTGAGGTTTCGTAGTCATATGCGTTTTTTTTCAAACAGCCTCTATATGAAGTACGGGCCACCCTCCCTGGGCCCGGCAGGCCTCGAACCTGCGACCGGGGCATTATGAGTGCCCTGCTCTGACCGACTGAGCTACGGGCCCTATAACTGAACAGTTTGCCTTTCCGGGGCGAAAAACACAATGAGGATTTTCACTAACCTGTATACCGGGGAGTTCAGACGATATGGAAACCGCCTGAAATCAGGTAAGGTATCCTGCATGGAGAAGGCGACAGGCGGGACGGCGATGCGAAATTTGCGATTCAAGCAGATCAGATATGACCTCAAGAAAAAGATAGCGGTGGTTCTGGGCGGGATGGTGCTGGTCAGCACCGCCCTTCTGCTTATTTTTTCTTTTTTCTGGAGCCATTACCAGGAGAAGCTGTTTATCCGGAAAAGCGTCCTGGCATCCGTGTCCGGCGTCCGCGCGTTCATGGCCAGACAGAACAACTGGAAATCCGTGACCAACCTGCGGGAACTGAGGCTCATCCTGAAATCCGTCATCGACTCGAATCCCTACATCTACCAGGTCATCGTCTATGACGATGCCGGCGGCGTGGCCACCTACATGTCAAAGACCGAATCAGAAGAAACGGCGCCGTCCGACGCGCCGCGCGCGGAGCTCGACCGGCAAAACAGGGACCGGGGATATGCCTTCGTGACCGTCCGAGCCTACAAGCGCCGATCCCTGCTGGGGTACGTAAAGGCCGAGCTGAAGCCGGAGCGGATGGATCTGGAGACGACCGTGCTGCCGAGCGTGCTGGTGATCGTGGTCATGCTGATTCTGTGTCTGTCCCTGACCTATTACTGGGCAGCGCGGATCTCGAGGCCGCTCAGGGAAGTAATCCAGGTTGCCGACGAAGTCGCCGAGGGAAAGTCGTTTCGCGAAGTGAAGGCTTCGGGTTCGGACGAAGCCGGTGTGATTGCCGGGCTGTTCAACGACATCAACCGGAGGCTCCAGCATCGCATCGACGATCTGGAAAAATTGAACCGGCTGGCCATCGACATCAACTCGGAGCTTGACCGAGTCCTGCTGCACAACATCATCGTCACGAAATTCGCGGAAGCCACCGGCGCGCGCAAAGTGGCCCTGCTGCTCTGCGGCGCCGATCAGAAATCGCCGAGCGTCGCCGCCGGCATCAACCTGATCAATCCGAAGGTTTCCCTGGACATGGACGGCGGTCTGGCGGCAAAGGCGATTTCGACCCGGGGCCATGTCCAGACCGGCGACATCAGCGGGCATCCGGAACATGCGCTGTTCTACGAAGACAAGGCGCACATTCCGTCCAACGCCTGGTATCTGGTCCTTCCCCTGACCGCGCAGGGGAAGATTCTCGGGGTGGTGATTGTCGGGGAGCCGGAGCACGCGACCGACCACGGCTATGACCGCGAAACCGTGTACTTGTACCAGACGTTCGCGACGGCCGCCGGCAGCGCGCTCGAAAACGCGCGGCTGTATGAACTCGCCATCACCGACGAGCTGACCCGCGTCTACATCCGGCGGTTCTTCAATCAGCGCCTGACGGACGAGATCGATGCGTCCACGAAGAACCGGACGCCTCTGTCCCTCCTGATGCTCGACATAGATCATTTCAAAAAAGTGAACGATACCTACGGCCACCAGGTGGGTGATGTTGTTCTCGTAGCGCTGGCCCGCATCCTGACCCAGACCGTCCGATCGATCGACGTCCGGGAAGCCGAGCGGCGCCGGGACATTGTCGCCAGGCTGGGCGGCGAGGAATTTTCGATCATCCTGCCGGGCACTTCCCTGTCCGCCGCCGCGGCCGTCGGCGAGAGAATCCGCGCCGCGGTCGAAACCTATCAGGACCTCAAATTCGAGGACGGCGGCGTTCTCACCTTCACCGTCAGCATCGGCGTCGCCGAATGGCCGGCCGGGCAGTCAGGCGAGGATCTGATCCGCGCCTCCGACGAAGCGCTGTATGAAGCGAAGCGCGCCGGCCGAAACCGCGTCGTCGCCTCCAAGCTTCAGGAGGCGGGGTAGACCAGGCCAAGGGATTTTCACTTGTTGCGGATGAGGGAATTCTGGAGGCGCTGGATTTCGTCACGGAGTTCGATTCCTTCCCGGGTCGGTTCGACGCGGTCGGCGGTGATGTGGTAGAGGGCGAAGACGCTTTCGCCATAGACGTTTTCTCCGACCCGGATGCGTCCGGAGACTTCCAGGGGCATGTCCTTGGCGAGTTTTGTGCCGCGACCGTCCGGGAAGGTGACGAAGATCATTTCGTTCATTTTCGGCATGATGCCGAAGCAACAGGCCTGCTGATTGGGGAGCAGGATGAAGGATCGGACCGTTCCTTCGGAGAAATCGATGGGCATCATGTAGCCGACCAGGGAGACCTTCTCCCCGTCGAGCGCCCGAACGGGCGCGGGGATCAGTTTTTTCTGCCTCAGGCGGGCGATGGCCGTTTCGGGGTCGGTGAAGATGTCCTCGTTGGAGATATCGTAGGTGAAGCCGGAGATATGGCTGAAGGCCAGTTTCCATCCGTCGCCGGCCTTGGCCAGCGTGTCGATGAGGCTGGTGTCGCGGCGCGGCGTCTGCTGAGAAATCTTTGGGTGCGTGTCAGCGGCAGACGGCGGCTTCTGCGCTGCCGTTGCGGGTCCGGGCGCCGCGAGGAAGCACGCTGCGACGAAAGCCGCTGTTGCCCGCATCATGAAACCGGGGCGAGATGGGCTGCCACGTCGGTGGCGTAGGCTTTAATGGCCGGGACGATGCCGACGGCGCCGCCGAGCGCGACCGCGCCGATGGGACCGAGGATGAGGGCGGGGTGGAAGTAGAGCGCGTCGAGGACGACGCCGGTTTGGGCACGAATGACCGCGGCTGCGCCGGCCAGGAGCGCGCCGTAGACGAGGAAGCTTGCGGCGGCGCCCAGGGCGGTGATGGCGGCGGATTCGATGACGACGGCGGAGAAGACCGTTCGGCGCCGCGCGCCGAGGGCGCGGAGGATCGCGAAGTCCCGGCGGCGTTCCTGGATGGTGTTGTAGACGCCGGCGAACACGGTGGCGCCGGCGACTCCCACGATGAGCCATGCGACCATCTGAAGGATGCGGTACATCCAGCCCATTTTATCAAAGAGTTCCGCCATGACCAGCCCGATGGGCCAGGCAAGGGTGGCGACACGACCCTGCCGGTTGATGGACTGATCGAGCATGAAGCCGGCTTGGGGGTTGCGGAGTTTGAGCATGACGGCGCTGACTTCCTTGTGCTCAGCCGGAATTTCCTCCCCGGGTCGGGGCTGGTAGGTTTCACCGGTTCCGCGGAGGACATGTCCGGTCATATGAAACACACCATCGATGGGAATCCAGATGACGCGATCGGATGGGGAATGGGACGTTTGAAGGACGCCGGCGACGACAAATTCGTCGGCGTGGCGCATGTTCTCGTCGAAGTTGACGCCATGAAAGGGGCTGAAGACCGATCCGACGCGGAGTCCGGTTTTTTCGGCGACGACCTGTCCGATGACCGCCTCGTTTTTCGCCGGGTCAAAGGCCCGGCCGCCCGGCGCGAACTGGAATTGTGAAAAGAGGTCGCCGATGGTTCCGACGATTCGAAAGCCCATGAAGTTGTCGCCGACCGCATACGGGATCGCCAGGCGCACCCGGGGGTCCCGGCGGATGGACTCGTAGAGGGACCAAGGGATGTTGCCGGGGGAGGTTTCGAGATGGAAGACGGTGTTGAGGACAAGCTGGATCTGGCTGCCGCGAGCGCCGAGGACGGCGTCGAATCCGACGGGTCCGCCGGTGAATGCGCGATAGGTCTGAGCGTTGATGCTGAAGACGGCCATGAGGAGGCCGACGGCCAGCGCAACGGATGCGGCGGTGACGAGGGTCGACACGGCGTGCTGCCGGAGGCTTCGCCGGACGATGAGCGTAATTGCGCGGAGCGTGGCCCCCGTCATCATGCTGATTTGGCCGAATCCATCGCGCGGTTCATGGCGGCGAGCGAAACGACCGACTCGAACCCGGCCAGAATTTCGCGATCGTGCGTGACGAGCAGGAGCGCCGCCCCGGTTTCCGCGCATACTTCCCGGATCAGCGCCAGCGCCTCCCGCGCGTTGGCCGGGTCGAGATGGCCGGTCGGCTCGTCCGCCAGGACGAGGCTGGGTTGGTTGGCGAGCGCGCGCGCGATCGCGACGCGCTGCTGCTGCCCGCTGGACAACTGCCGCGGCCGGTCGTTCAAGCGATCGCGGAGTCCGACGCGATCGAGGAGCGCCCGGGCGCGAGGCGGGTCCATGCCGCGTCCGAAGGCCATGGCGAGGAGAACGTTTTCGATGGCCGAGAATCCCTGGAGGAGGTTGAAGGTCTGGTGGATGTATCCAATGGATCGCCCCCGGCATTTGTCCCGGCCCGCCTCCGACAGCTTTGCCATGTCCCGCCCGCCCACCAGGATTTGTCCGGCGTCGGCCGCGAGAATGCCGGAGATCAGGTTCAAGAGCGTCGTTTTGCCAAGCCCGCTTTCTCCCATGACGGCCGTCTGGGCGCCGGCGGGGAGATTGAATCTCTGGATGTCGATGACCGGGCGCAGGCAAGCGTCCGGCGACAAAAAGCTTTTCTTTAGTTCAAGTAATTCAAGAATGTCCATGCGAGTCGGCCGGCTGGCCGCGGTAGCGGAGGACGCGGGCGGGGTTGCCGACGACGATGGCGTTGGGTTCGACGTCCTTGATGACAACCGACCCCGAGCCGATCACGGCCCCCCGGCCGACGCGGACGCCCTTGCCGATAAAGACGTTGGACCCGATGAACACGTCGTCCTCGATGATGACTTCCTTGCCGACGCGGCCCTGCGTGAGGATGGGAATGCCGGGGTCATCGAAGACGTGGTCGTCGGACATGATGGTGGTTCGGTGACCCATGAGGACGAAATTGCCGATGCGGATGCGGCCGTAGGCGTTGAAGTGGCAATACTCGTTGATCCAGCAATTTTTGCCGATGGCGAGCCGCCATGGGTAGTAGACGGTGAGGCCGTCGCGGAGCCAGGAGAATTTCACGTCGGCGCCAAACAGCCAGAGGACCGCGAGCCGCAAGAAATCACCGACGGGCGACGGCAGGAATTTGACGATGCCGAACAGGTTGTGAAAGAGACCCTGTCGAATGAAGGCCGAAACGGGCACCGTTGAAAAGAGCGTGCTGTCGCGATCTGCGTCTTTGGAGATCACGACAGAGATAAAAGCATAAAATCACGCAAAGCGCCAGAAGATGAGCGTCCCCAGGGCGCGGAGTCCGTCCCAGGCGGTGATTTTTTTACCCTCGGCGCGCGATCTCGGCGTGTAGCGGATCGGGACCTCGAGGATGGGAACGCGGCGCCGGAGGAGTTTGGCGGTGATTTCGGGTTCGATGTTGAATCGATCCGAGCGCAGGTCGAGGTCCAACAGGATCGCGCGTTTCATCATCTTGCAGCCGGTTTCCATGTCGGAGATGCGGCGGCCGTAGAGGAGAAAGACGACGGCGTTGAGGAAGAGGTTGCCCCAGTAATACAGGACGGAATATCGCGGGTTGTCCGTGAGGTTCCGGCTGCCGAAGACGACTCCGGCCCGCCCCTGGCGGATCGGTTCCATGAGCGCGGGCAGGTCGGCCGGATCGTATTCGAGGTCAGCGTCCTGGATGACGACGACGTCTCCGGTGGCGGCGCCGAGCGCGGTGCGGACGGCGGCGGCTTTGCCGAGGTTGCGGTCGTGGCGGAAGATTCGGATGTCGAACCGCGGCGCGAGGCCGTGGGTTTCCGCGTTCTGAAGGATGCTGAAGCTGTCGTCGGATGACGCGTCGTCGACGAAGATCAGCTGCACCTCCGTGTCCGGCATGGTGAGGCGGTCCAGCCGGCGCAGAAGTTCCGGGAGGAGGCGGGATTCGTTGAAGACGGGGATGAGGATGGAGAGGCGGATCATTCTTCGAGGGATTCCTGGAGCGCAGTGGTGTGGGTCCAGCGGGTATTGTCCAAGCGGCAGATGCGGAGGCGGCCGTCGATGGAGGCGGCGAGCGGGTCGGGGATGCCGGCCTGTTCGAGGTCCGCGAAGATTGGTTTGAGTTTTTCCGGCGAGATCGCGCCGGCCAGAAACACGTGGTCCGGGTGGAGGCCATCGGGTATTTTGAGTGTTTCGCCGGCCACCGGTTTGGCGGCAAGCCACGTTTGTGTTTTCGCCCGGGTCTTTTTGAACTGTATTTTGTCGGGCTTTCCGAATTCGGAATAGACCACACGGAGTCCCTGGCCTGTCCATACGAACCCGCCGTCCGGCGGGACGTGGAGTCCATCGACGGGCGTTTTCTGATCGACGAGTTTGAATTCATTTTTCAGAATCTCTGTCGCCTGCGGTTGAGCCTCGATGTTATCTATCCGCGTCACTCCCGCTCTCAGCCATTCCTGGACCATCGGTTTCAGCGCCGAGCCCGTCTCACCGGGTGGCAGGTCCACCCGGGCAAAGAGTATCCGGTTGCCCTTTCTCAGGTCGACGTACGGCACGCGGTCGCCGCCCATTTCGATGCAGAACGGCGCGACGCTGTTTCGGGCGAGCGGGAAGAGGGCCAGGCAGAGGAGGAAGCCGGCGCTGCCGATGGCCCAGTTTCGGGGCGTGCCGGGGATGAGGAACAGGAAAAAGGTCCAGGACGCCAGAAACGGAATCAAAAACCAGAGCGGCAGATGGCCGAAATTCGATGAGATGGACAGAAGTTCCGGCAGGTCGCCGAGGAAGTAGAGAGTCGCCTCGAGGCAGACATCGCCGGCCGAGAAGACCCAGCCGGCCAGGGCGGGCGAGACCCCCGCGAGCGCGGCGCCGACGGCTGCGAGGCCGATCAGGAGGGTGAAGAGGGGCAGGAAGACGAGGTTGGACAGCACGGAGAGGAGGGACCACCTGAAAAAGAGGTGCGCGGTGAGCGGCGCGGTGAAGACCTGGATCATGAGAAGGGGCAGTACGGTTTTTGTCCATGCGGGCGCTTCGACGAACTGATTGCGAGTTCTGTCGAAGAGGGGTCTCAGCGCGATTGCGCTGAGCGAGATGCCGAGGATGGCGAGGTAGGAGAGCTGGAATCCCAGGTGCCCGAGGTGTTCGGGAAAGGCGATGAATTCGATCACAAAGGATGCGGCGGTGATGTGAAGGAGCCGGACGGGCCGGTTGAGGAGTGTGGCGAGGAGCGTGAGGGTCGTGGCGATCGCCGCGCGAACGACGGAGGGCTGGAGGCCGACGATCACGCAGAATCCGACGACCGCCGCGCAGGTGAGGGCCGCCGCGGCGGTGCGATCCAGAAGGGGCGCGAGGAGGAAAAAGAGCACGGCCGCGAGGAGCGTGGTGTGCATGCCCGACACCGCGATGATGTGCGTGAGCCCGTGATCCTGAAGGATGCGGAGCGTTCGCGGATCGAGGTCCGAGCGTTTGCCGAAGAGTTCAGCGCGAGCGAATGCCAGGAATGCGGGCGGCGGCCGGGCCTCGATGAGTGCCCGGTCGATCCGGTCGCGAACGGCCAGACACACCCGGCGGATTTGCTCGATGGGTCCGGGCGCCACGACCGGCCCAACCAGGGGTTCCCAGTGAGCGGGCACGAGCCGGCGGCCGTGCGCGACGCCATCGACGAGGATGGTCTGTCCGAGGGCCGGCGCCGATTCGAGGTTGCGCAGGGATAGGATCATGTGCAATCCCGTGTGGGGCGGCCGGGCCAGCTCGACCGACGCATGGCGTTCGAGATAGGGATCGGACAGAACGCGCACGGCGAGGCCGTCCACCGGCCCATAGAGCTGCGCGAACCGGCGCTCCTCCAACTCCAGGGACTGCCGGGTGAGCCACAGGCCGAGGATCGCGGCGGCCATGAGGATGAACAACCACGCGGCGTGTTGGAACAATTTTTGAACATGCGCGCCGACCGCCAGCACGGCAAAGACGGCGAACAGAACAGCGACGGAATCGCCGGGAACATGGAGAAAGAATCCGAGCGATCCGCCGATCAGGAGGGCGACGGCGAGTTTGGGGAGAAAGGCTTTTGACATATCAATCGACCGTGATCAGGGCTTCGAGCCACTTGTAGGTTTTCCGGCCGACGCCCCGGACGCGCATGAGGTCCTCTTTTTTTCGAAACGGGCCGCGCGTGTCCCGGTCGGCGACGATTCGGCGCGCAGTTTCCGGGCCGATGCGCGGGAGGGTTTGAAGGGCTTCAGCGGATGCGCGATTGATGTTGATTTTCGGGGGTCCCGCCTCCCCGGCGAGCGCCCCGCCCGGCGCGGCCGTGGACCGGATGCGGACGCGCTGGAGCGCGTCGTCGGACAGGGCGACGCGCCCGGCGACCATGCGGAGGTTGGCGGGCACATGGACTTCGTCGCCGTCCTGGAGCGCGCGCGTGTAATCGGCATGATCGATGTAGGCGTTGGGTCTGGGCCGGACGATTTCAAAGAGACCCTTGAGGCGTGTTCCCTCGATCAATTTGATCGGGCCGGCGCGTTCGACCTCGCCCGTCACGATCACGGCGATGGTGCGAATGTTCCCGGCGGACTCCGGGCCGGCGGACCGGGGCTGCCGTTGTTCCTGCGCCGTCGTGTAGACAGCGGGCAGGGCGGGCGGATGTGCGCGCAGGACCGCGAGGGCGGCGCCGGCCATGAGGATGGCCATCGACGCCTTGGAGAGATGCGACTGGCGGTGCCGGGGGTTCTTGCTCAGAGAAAGAATACTTTGTAGGCGAGTTCAGTACCGATGCTGTAAATTTCTTCCGGAGATTTCTCGACGGTGGTCTGGCGGGTTTTCCCCGTTTTGGTGTCGAAGACGTATGTATCGATGCGGAGCCGGCCGTCGGGGAGATCGGAGAAGAACCCGAAGATGACCTTGTTGGCGCCGAGGATTTTGGCCCACTGGCCGCCGGAATTGGTGGTGACCTGCTGGTTGCCTATTTTCTGCGCGACCTCCACGCGGTCGATCATGTCCCATCGCTGCAAGAGTTCGTTGTAGACCATGTCGGCGATCCCGAGTTCGAGCCACGCAAAATCGCTTCGGCCGGTGAGGTTGACGAAGTTGGCGACGGCGACGCGGCTGGAGGTGGGGACGTCGGATATCGACAGTTTCTGTTCATACGACATCGCCTCCATATCGGTGGGCGCCGCCGCGGACGGGGAAAAAAACTGGGAGTACGCCGGCGCTGTGGACTTGGGGCCGCCGAGTTCGAAGGCGAGGGACGCGAAGCTGGTGTTGCCGCCGCCGTCGGGTTCGTGGCGGAGCGCGTAGTCGAATTTGAGGGGCCCGAACCGGAGCCCGGCGCCGGTGGAGAAGGTGAGGGTCGACGCGGAGAAATCGCGTTTGATTCCGCTGCGGAGCGCGAGCCCGTAGAGGGTGGGCGCGCGGCGCGTCTGGAGATACTTGAAATACCGGTCGCGCGGCGAAGTCCCCGTGGCGCCCTCGTCGAGCCGGTAGGATTTCCAGACCCACATTTCGCCGCCCAGGATGCCGTGCTGGAGCGATTCCTCATCGTCGCCGGCGACATCGACCAGGAGGCGTCCCTTGTCGGAGAATTCGTACTGGAGACCGAGCCTGTAAATGAGGAGGAGGTCTTCGGTGAGGCCGGTTTTCCAGTCGACGTTTCCCGTGATGTTTTTGAGGGACAGGCCGATCGCGAGTTTCTGGGTGAGGCGGAACAGCGCGCCGACATCGACGCCGTAGCCGGACCCCTGGCCGCCGCCCGCCGTCAGGTTCGAGGTGATGTCATAGTATTTGAGGTTGGCGCCGAGGTAGAAGTTCCGGATCAGGAAGGACCGGGCCACGCTGTAGACCATGGTGGTTTCCTTGTATTCGAGCCGTCCGAGTTCCGCGAAGAGTCCGGCGGAGGAGAAATCGAAGGATATCTGATTGGTCGCGTAGGACAGCCCGTGGACGGTTTTGCCCCACGGCACCACAAATCCGAGGTTGGTCTGGGTGATGTAGTCGAGGCCGTAGAGGTCCGTATAGAGGGAGGTGAACTGAAACCGGTCGACCGCGCCGATGCCGGCGGGGTTCCAGAAGATGGATGCGATGTCGCCGTAGGCGGCGCCGTAGGCTTCGCCCATGCTCTGGGGGGTGACGGAGAAATACTCGTCGTATCCGCCGAGGGCGTGGGCGGGGCCGGGGAGAATACAGAAGACAGAATACAGAAGACAGAAGAGAAACAGGCATCGTTGGTAATTCATGCGCAGGAATATTGTGTACGGGATAAACAGTGAAGTCAAGGCGGCCGGAGCGTGGTTCATTTTACTACAGCAATCGGCACGATCTGGACCTTGCCGTTGATTTCGAGGCGCATGAGGTAGACGCCGTTTTTGACGACCGTGCCGTCGTCCTTGCGGCCGGTCCAGGTGAGCGCGTCGCCCTGCTGCTGGATGTTGGCCATGGTCTGTCCGCCGACGCCGAAGACGCGGAGTTTGGCGTCCGCGACGCCGGGCGGGACCTTGAATTGAACCGCATCGTCCGCGCAGTGGATGGGGTTGAAGGTCGGCTCGTTGCCGGCGTCCGGGCAGGTGAGCCGGACGGTGGCACCCTCCTTTTCGACGGTGAGGACGTTGGAATACTGCGTGAAGTTGCCTTTGGCGTCGACGGCGATGACGACGAAGGTGTCGCGGTTGGTGGCCGGTTCGAGGGGTATGCGCGAGAAGATGGCGACCTCGCCGGACACGGGGACCGACGTGAAGACCTTCCCGTTCCGGAGAATCTGCGCGCTGACGATGGCGAGGTCGCCTCCGGTCGTGGCCCGGGCGGTGATATCGATGAACGGCGAGAGCGTCTTGAATGCGCCGAGGTTGGGATCGGGGCTGACGATGGTGATGGTGGCGTTGTTCTGGAGGTCGACCTTGAAGGTGCGTGTATTGAGGCTGCTGGGCAGTTCGATGTTGTTCGAATCGTCCCTGGCGATCGCGATGACCTTGACGGTGACCTCGCCGGCGGGCACGCCGAGCGTGACGGAGGTTCGCCACGAGTATTTGTCGGTGAAGTCGGACGTGCCGGGTTTGATGGTGACGATGTTGGAGAACCCGCCGTTGATCTGGAGCGGTATATCGAGTCCGAGGTCGGCGCGGAAGAAGCTGAGGGACACGGACGCCACCGAATCGGACCTGGGATTGCCGATGTCGAAGGACGACCCCGCGATCGTCACGCTGTCGAACTTGCCGAACACGGTCCCCTGGAGCGGCTGCTGGATGGCGGTGATGGGCGGGGACAGGTCGAGAATGAGCGCCGGCGCGGTGACGTTGACCTTGACGGAGGCCTGGGCGGACTTGTTGGAGAACGGATCGAACGCGAAGACGGTGATGGTGTAGTTGACGCTGGGCGCGACGGTTTCGCCCTTGTCATTGAACATGTTCCAGGTCATCTGATTGGTCTGCGCGGGCTGCGTGAGCGGCGGAATGGGCGTGAGGAGCCGGACGACGGTGTCGAAGGGATCGGTGACCTTGACGGTGACCTGCGCGTTTTTGGAGAGGACATAGGAGATGGTGGCCATCCCGAGGGAGGGGCTGCCGAGGATGATGGTTTCGGGGTTGACCCGGAGATTGGCGATGGTCAGCTCGGACTTGTCGACCGTGATCGATGAGAAATACTCGGCGAGGTTACCGGCGTTGTCGATGACGCGGATCCGGCCCTTGTAGACGCCGTCGGTGGTCCCGGGCGACGGCTGCCAAGTGACGGAGTAGTTGCCGTCGCCTTTAAAGGGCGGCGTGATGCCGAGCGTGGTGACGGCGTTCCCGGCCGCGTCCTCGACGGTAAAAGAGGCGTTCCCGACCTTGGTGAGGAGCTGGAACGTATTTTTGGCGGCGACATCATCGCGTTCGTCGGTGACGCGGAATACGGCGTCCTTGACGGACTTGAAGGGCAGCCCGACGGTGAAGACGGTGCCGCCGAGGGTGCCCTTGGGGATGGTGATGGCGTTGGAGTTGATGCCGTTGCCGAATTCATCGAATCCGGTGATGGTGACGGTAATGGCGTTGGCGACGACCTCCACCGGAACGATGATGAGGTCCGTCGGTCCCGTGAAGGCGAAGGGCCCCTGCCCGCTGACGAATCCCTGGCCGATAAAGACGTTTCCGCCGGAGGACCACTCGTAGAAGATCGTCCCCACATTCTGGGCCGCGCCCAGGTTGGAGGCCTTGAACGAGATGTTGGTCCGGTCGTTCAGCCCGATCGGGTTGATGGGATTGGGGATGACCGTGACGTTGGAGATGACGGGCGGCGTGAGGTCGATGCGGAAAGAGACATTCTGCGCGATGGCGTGGTTTCCGCCGCTGTCGACGGCGGTGATGACGAACGTGTAATCGCCTTCGGGGAAATTTTTTCCATAGAACGTAAACGAGTTCTGCCCGACGAGGTACTGGCGGGAATCGGTGTTGTCCGGCCCGTTGGTATTCGGCCCGAGCGGCGTCGTGTCAACGCCCAGGGGAATCGTCAGGAGCGACAGGTCCTTGGCCTTGATGGTGAAGAAGCATGTGGCGACCTCGTTGAGCGTGAAGGTGACCGTCGCCTGATCGGCGATGCCGTCATTGTTGGGGCTGAAGGGATTGGGCGTGATGCGGACGTTGGAAATCTGCGGCGGGATCATGTCCGCTTCGCCCGGATTATAAGTGACCGTGACCGTGTCGGACGGAATCCCCACAAATCCAAAGCGGTCGAGCGGTTCGGAGACGAACGTATACACGCCGGGCGTGTCCAGCGTGAAGAGCCTGCTCCAGGCCTTGGCGCCGGACGCCTCGTAGAAGGCGAACTGCGCGCCGGCGTCTGGGCCCTTGACGCCGACGCGGATGCGGACGATGTCATTGGGGGACGCGTCGGTGTCGGCGGCGACGCCGTTGATGAGGATCTGCGCGGCGTTGACCTGGGTACCGGTGGCCGGCGTGTTGATCCTGGAGCTGAGGGTGCTGCGGACGAATTTCTGCTTCTGCAGAGGCGCGATGAGGGTGGTGTCGATGGTGAGGACGTTGTTGACCGAGTCAAAAATCTTGATCCTGACCGTAATGGGCAAAGACTCGGCGGCGGCGTAGTGGAAGGCCCAGTAGTAGGTGTCGTTGGCGGTATTATCGGCGACATCCTCGTCGACGAGCGGGAAGATGAGCGTGCCGACCTTCGTCGCGACCACCTTGCTCGATCCGGGGAACCGGACCTCGTTGGCGCCGTTGTAGACGTAGGGATTGGTGTCGGCGACGTGCGCGAGCATGACCTTGTCGGCGCCGAGGGTGTATCTCCACGCGTAGAGGCCATCGGGGTCGTCGACCCAGAAATCTCCGGCGACGCCGCCGAAGGCGCCCGGATAGTCATCGTTGATGTGATAGGAATCGGCGGCCTCCTCGTCCAGGAGCCCGTCGCGGTCGTTGTCGACGCCGTCCCCGGCCACCATGGCGGGCATGTCTGACATCCCGTCGGCCGCGATGCTGACGCGGACGGCCGTGACGCGCGTGCGGCGGGTGACGTTGCCGTTGGGGATGGTGGCGTCGGCGACGCCGTGGATGCGGAGGCCGAAGGTGTCCTGCGTGATCTGGACGGTGGATGAGGGCTTGCTGGAGTCGATGGTGAAGACGACCGTATCGTAGGCGGTGTTGCCCATCCCGTCGGTGGCGCGCACGACGAAGGTCCAGACGCCGTCGGCGAGGTTGAGGGTCGAGAGCGCGAAGGAGAACATGGCCGCGCCGGTATCGGGCGAAGCGAAGAGCTGGAAGGATCCGGCGTCGGGCGCGACGGCATTGCCGGCCTTGACGGCGTACTCGAGTTTGGCGATGCGCCCGTTGTCGGACGTGACGCCGCGGATGATGGTGAGCGGGATGCTGGTGTCGGCGGTGACGGTCGAGTAGAGGCCGGCGAACTGCGTAACGGCGTTTTGTTGTGTCACAAGATTTTTGACCCCCGTGATGGACCCGCCGGTGTTGGCGGTGGCGAGGAGGAGGTTGGGGTTCTTGACGGATCCGGAGAGGTCGATGGCGTCGACGACGATATTGGACAGCTTGGCTTCGGAGGTGGCCTGCGGCATCGCCTCGGGCTTTTCGTCTTCGGCGCGTCCCAGCGACAGGAGGAGGATGCGCCGGTTGGTGGCGGTGGCGTTGGTCCGGATGAGGGACACGGCGTTGTTGATGGCCGATGGCAGGAAGGACTGAACGCCGGTGATGGTGACATTGTCGTTGATGGACCGCTTGAGCAGGTCCTTGTCGGCCGTGAACGTCTGGAGGACCTTGATCTGGGTCGGGTCGCTGAAGGACACGATGGCCGCCCGGACCTTGGCGGGCATGCCGTCGATGATGCCATTGGCCACGACCTTGGCGGCCTGCAGGAGCGAGATCGTGTCGGAGGACAGGATGCCGAAGACGTTGGACATTCCCGTGGTCGCGTCAAAGACGATCACGACGTCGAGCGGGTTCGTCACGATGGCTTCGGGGAAGATGATATTGGAGAGCAGCGCGCCGTCGCCGGGGAAGGTGATGTCGACGGCGGGCGGCGTGAAGTCGCTGACGCTGGTGATGCGGGCGGACGCGGCCGACAGGCGCGCGCCGAGCGTCTGGGTGGCGTCCTCGAAGATGATGTCGTTGGGTTCCAGCCTGACCACGAACGCGTCGTCCCGGCCGATGGTGGAAGAGGTGCGGATGAGGACGAAGAAGTCGTTCCCGGCGAGCGGCCCGAGGTCGGTGTCGGGAATGGCCGAGTCGGCGGCGCCGGCGGCCCGAACCTGGAGGGTGGTGCGGTAAGCGCCGCCGAATCCGGTCCAGGTGATCGGCGCGGTGACGGGCAGGATGCTGTCGGCCGCGTCGTAGAGGCCGGTTTCGGCGCCGTTGTCCACAGCGATCGCGATGCCGGACTCGGCGTGGAGATCGGACGGCGAAAACCCGCCGAGGTCGTCAATCCGCACCGTGACCTGTTTGAGGTAGGGACCTGTCGTGTCGTCCCGGACGTTCAGGCCGAAGACCGAGACGTACCCGGATGCGCTCGGGACGGCGGTGTCGGACGGAATGACCGACGCCAGTTTCGCCGAGATTTCGAACAGGACCGTGTCCGTATAGACGGCGGCCTGCGGGAAGACGCCGTTATTGAGCACGATGCCTCCGGCCGGAATGTAGGCGCGGAAGGACTCCTTGTATTTTGCCGACGCGCTGGTGCGAATAGCGACGAAGAAGTCGGCGCCGGCGTCGCTGATGGTCGTGCCGGTCGGCAGAAGGGCCGGGTTGTTAAGCGAGATGGTGAAGGTTTCAGCCTTGTCCCAGGTCGGCAGTCCGCCGAGGTCGAGGCGCTGATCGAATGGATCGAGCTGTCCCTGGATGAGGCCGTTGTCCTGATAGATCGAGATGCCGCTCGCGTTCGTGTTCGAGAGCGCCGCCAAGTCCATGCTGTCGAATCCGCCGCTCTTGTCGAAGGCCACCTTCACGGACTGGAGCCGGCCGCCGCCCGAGGGATCGGAGATGTCGAGCCCGAAGAGCGCGAGGGAATCGGAAGGCACGGGGACGCTGCCGGAGAGCATGGGCGTCGGGACGACGCTGATGCGCGGTTTGACGGTGACGGTCACGGCCGTGTCCGTGACGTTGCCGGCCGCGTCCTTGATCCGGAGATTTACGGTGAGGACGGACTTGCCCGATGTGTTCAGGTAATAGGCCCAGCGCGCGTGGCTGTCTGGCAGAGACCCCCGGGCGATGTCCTCGTCGACCAGAGGATAGAGGACGGCGCCGGTCGGCGTCTGAACGCCCCGGGTGCGGCCCTCGTTCAACACCATGTTTCTGCCTGTGTACTTGACGAACGGCACGCTTTCCGCGACGTCCATCAGGAAAATCTCGTCGATGCCCGGCTCGAAAATCCCAGCAAGGCCGATCGGGTCGTCCGCCCAGAAGTCGCCGGCGGCGGCGGGCCCGAAGACGTTGAGCCAGTCGTCGTTCATATTGGGCGAATCGGGCGCCTCGTCGTCCATGATGCCGTCGCTGTCGTTGTCCTTGCCGTCTCCGGACATGATGGTTTTCTGGAATGTGACGCCGCCGTCGAGGCTGACCTCGACGGACGAAACGCCGGAGACGATGCCGCGCGGCGAGGAGGTCGCGTCGGCGAGTCCGGCGAGCCGCAGGGATCCGCTGTCGTCGTTGACCTGCAGGGTGGTGGTGGGCTTGGTGGAGTCGAGGGTGAAGAGGACGGTATCGGTGGATTCGTTGTTTTTCTCATCGCCCGCCGTGATTGCAAAGACGTAATCGCCGTCGGCAAGCCCGAAGGACGAAACGGGGATCGCGAAATTGGCGGTGGGACCCAGGTTGATGGGCAGGGAGAAGGGTCCGAAGTAATTCGCCGGGTTGGCCTTTTCGGCGTACCGGTACTGGATGCGGTTGACGGCGACGTTGTCCGAGGCCGACCCTTCGATCTTGGCGGTTCTCGACACCTCGGTGACCACGGTCGATGAAATTCTCTCCGCGATCGCGGCCAAAGCGTCCGGCAGGTTCAGCACGGTTTTCGTCTGGGAGGTGGTGATGGATCCGAGCAGACCGAAACTCGTGGTGGTGGTCACGGTCTTGCTCACGTACAGGTCAAAGGCCGACCCGCCGGTGGCGTTGGCCAGCGGCAGCAGTTCCTTCTCATTGTCCGGCGTGAGATCCAGTTTCAGGCTGAGTTCGCTGATGACGAAGACCGACACACCGGCGTTGGCGATGGTGTCGGCCACGTCAGTGATTTTCAATTTGCTGAGGCCGTCGCCGTCCGACACGTCGTGGGTGGAGGCGTCGGTAACGAGCACGAAGAACCTGCGGCTGCCGGACTGGAAGGGCAGCCCGAGGGCGGCGGCGAGGGCCTCGAGGGCGGATTCGGCGGGAATGACGCCGTCCGGCGTGGCCTTGGGATCGCTCTTGGCCGTCAGGGTCAGGACGTTGTTCTGGAACCGTGAGAGGTTGGAAGTGATCCCGAAATTGACGAGCGACGGCGAGTCGACCTTCTCGTCCTTGAACGTGATCAGTCCCAGATTGACGGACAGGCCGCTGTTGATGAGCGTCTGATAGAAGGCGGCGACGCTGTCGCGGAAGAGGTCGATGTGCGCCTGCATGCCGGTGGTGATGTCGAACACGAACACGACGTCCGCGATGGCCGCCGCGGCCGCCGTCAGGTTGTTCGTCATGATGGTCTTGGCGGTCGGGAACGTGACGGAGATCGCGGGCGGCAAAAGATCGACGGCCTTGGAGGCGACGATGGTTTTGCTCACGGCCGATTTCTGGCTGGCGCCGGAATCGAAGTGGACCGCGCCCGCGTCCAGGGCGACCTTGAACTGGTCGCCGATGCTGAGGCTGTTGGAGGTGCGGACGACCACGAAGAAATCAGCGCCGGCGTAGGTGTCGTCGTCGTCGTGCGGCAGGGCGCGTCCGGCGGCGGGCAGGACGAGTTTGTATTCGTAGTTGCCGCTGGCGTTGATCTTGACGTTGGTCACGCTGGAGGCCAGAGAGACGAGGAGACTGTCTTTGGTCCGGTCGAAGACGCCCGTGTCGGTCCCGGCGGCGGTGCTGGTGCTGTCGAGCCAGAGTTCAACGGCGTAGAGGTCCTGGATGGAGAAGTTGGCGACGGGGATGAGGGTGACGATGATGGAATCGAGCCGCAGCCCTTTGCCGAGGTCGCTGATGTTGAGGCCGAAGATCGCGCGCGTATCGTCGAGGGTCATTGAGTCGCCGGCGACCGTAGTGTCGATGATCGCGAGTTTGGGCAGGATGCGGATGCCCTTGAGCGCGTCGGTGGTGTCGGCTGCGGTGGCGGGCCCGTCGCTGAACTGGACGCCATTGGCCGGGATATTGAGGGTGAATGAATCGCCGGGCGTGGTGTTCGGGGAGGTGCGGATGACGACGAAGAAGTCGGCGCCGGCGTCGATGCCGGTATCGGACGACGGGACAGCTTGGGGCGTCGAGAGTGCGACCGTGATGGCGTGTCGGCCCTGCGTGGGCGTGTTGGGCATCCAAGCCGGCGCGCCGCCGACCGTCATGAGCTGGTCGAGCGCGTCGAGGGACCCGTCGACGACGCCGTTGTCCTTGTAGATGGACACGCCGTTTTTGATGAGGACCGGCTGGAGGATCGAGTTCATGTTGGTGTCGGCCTCGATCGTGATCGCCTGGAATGTCTTGCTGGACGTGCCGATCATATTGAGCGCCCAGAGCGCGATGCCGGGGCTGGAATCGTCGATGCTGGCCGGCGAGAGGTCCGATATCTGGAGTTCGACGGAGAACGCGAACGCGTAGGTGAGCGTGGCGGTGTTTCCGGCGTTGTCCTTGAGGGCGACGGTCAGCGTGTAGGTATCGTTTTCGGAGATCTGGTCGATCGGGTCGGCCGCGAGATCAATATAGAAGGTATCGGCCGCGCCGAAGTTGTGGACGCTGCCGTTGGCTTTGACGACGCCGGCAGAGTTCTTGAGGGTGACGGTGCTGAGGACGGTGTCGCCTCCGCTGGCGACCACGCGATTGGCGTCGACCAGGAAATAGGAATCGGTGACCTGGACCACCACGCGGTCGATCGATTTGCCGTAGGGCGTGGTCGAGATCTCGCCGTCGACGCCGCCGCTCCGTATCTTGACGGACGCGACGCGCGGCGCGGTGTCGTCGAAGAGGATGGCCGTCCGGGTGTCCTCCGACTTGTTGCCGCTCAGGTCCTCGAGGTGGAACCACAGGGCCGCGCGGGCGTTCCGGCCGCCGGCCGCGAACGTGAGGGTCTGGCTGCCGCCGGTGATGGCCTGTCCGGGTGGGCTGAGCCGCTGATCCGCCGCGTCTCCATATATCCCGTTGTTGTTCATGTCCATCACGACATCGACCCAGGACACGCCCGGGTTGGTGTTGATGCCGGCGAGGGAGTCGGCGGTGTTGACGGTGAAGGTCAGGGCGCGGGTCGTGCTGCCGGAATCGGGGCTGGCGCTATTGACGAAGGGTCCTTTCGAGTCATACCGGAACTTGCGCGTGTAGGTGGCCTCGTTGCCGTTCTGATCGACGGCGATGAGATTGAAGACGTAATCCCCGTTCTCGGCGTCCGTATCCACCGGGCTCGCGAACCGGAGGGTGAAAGAGTCGGCGCTGGAGTAACGCGTGACGCCGACGTCGGACGCGAGCGTGGAATTCTGGACGCTGGACCGGTCGCGGCTGTTGTTGGCGTCGACCTTGCCGTTGTACGGCGGCGTCGTCCCGAAAATGAAGGTGGAGGGCGACGTGTCGGTGAGAAACGTCGTGACGGACGTGACGGTGGTCCCGGTGGCGGACAGGGGCCCGAAGACCTTGATCTCGGAGGCGGTGGCCCACGTGATCGCGGGGTCGCCGTTGAGGAAGACCGTCTGCGGTTGCGGCGGCGTCACGTCATAGACGAAGGTCCACGAATCGACGCGGGTATTGCCTGCGCTGTCCGTGAGGGTGACGCGCCCGATGTACTGTCCGTCCTGGGACCCGATACTGGAGAGCGGCGTGAGGAGCGTGAATGTGATATTGCTGCCGCTGACGATTTTGGCGTTGAGGAGGCTGCGCTGAACGTCATTGGTATCGATCGCGTTCATGGTATCTCCAACGTCGTAGAAGAGTTCGAGTTTGGTGGCCTGCATATTGGCGCCGAAATCGTCCTGGAGGGCAAGCGAGATGGTGGTGACCTGCGTAGTGATCTTGGCGTTGCGTCCGGGCGTGGGATCGACGAGGGTGGGCGCTGTGCCATCGAAGAGGAACTGGCGCGAGTCGGACGGAGTTTCGACGTTGCCGGCGTTGTCGGTCGAGAAAACCTGGACCGTATAGATTCCTGAACTGGTGACGACCTGCGTTCTGTCCAGGATATATTTGAAGTTCGACAGGCTGCCGGTAATATTCTGTAGTGTGGAACCCGCGAAGGGCGCACTGCTGCCGCTGGGCCGCGTAATGCGGATGGTGTTGGCCGCAACCGATCCGCCGCCGTATTCGGTGACCGTCCCGCTGACGGCGATGTCCGTATCGCTGAAAATCTTCATACTGACGCCATTGAGGATGATGGAATTCTGAGCGGGCACCGCGGCCTCGTTCTGAAACGCGACGTTGTCGATTTTGGTCTGCGGCGGCGTGAAATCCGTGAAAATATAGAGGAACTGGTCATTGGGTTTGAAGTCAATGGAAACGGTCGAGTCACCGGCGACAATCATGATGGTATCAATCTGGCTGAACTTGCTTGAAGTGATCTTGCGGCCCAGGAAGCCTGAGTCGGTGACCGTGAGTGTTTCCTGAGTCGTGCCGCCCAAAATCGAGATCTGGACCGTCCCGCTCAAGTTGTTGCTTGCGATGACATAGAGTTCGGTCGCCCGCGGGAGGGTCTTGGGCAGCGTGGTGGAAACCGAATCGGTCTGTGCGATCAAATTGGCGCCGTTGAACTTGAATGTGGCCGAATCGGGCGCGCTGCGGTTGCCGGCGGTGTCCTCGGCGATGCAGAAGACCTCGTTGGTGCCGGACACGGTGATGGCGATACTGCCGGAATAGGCGCCGATGGAGGTGGCCGAAAATCCCGTCGTGGCCTGTGACCCCGCCACCACCGGAAACACGAGGCCGCTGGCCTCGCCAAACCCGGAAATGGAGTGTGCCGTTTGGATGGACGCGATGTCGGGCTCGGTGATGGAGGGCGCATCCGGTCCCTTGTTGTCGACGAGGACCTGCCCGGCCGCCGTCTTGATCTCCTTGGTGAGTTCGTCGACCGCCGTGATCTTCCAGTAATACGTCTGCTCGGCGTTGACCGTCAGGACTGACCCCGTGTCGCTGGTGCCGTTCCAAGAGAAGAACTTGGCAGCCGGGAAGACCGCCAGGGCGGTCGGCGCTGGGCGGTAGACAGGGATGGAGTCGGTCTGTTTGGCGAAGACCTCAAAGATCACGGTGGCGGTATTGGCCGCGCCGTCGACCTTGTAGGTGATGAAGGCTTGGTCGTTGCGCCCGTCCTGCCGCTGCGGGGAGATGGTCGGGAAGGACACGGAGACGCCGGTCATGGAGAAGGGCGTGTTGTCGATGATGACCTCGCCGGCGACCTCGCGGGCCAGGCCGTTGTTGTCGACGGCCGTGATGACGTACCGGTAGGCGCCGTCGGACTGGTTCGATCCGTCCCACGCGATGATGGCGTTGGATGTGTCGCCGGTGAAGGGCCCGAAGGTCTTGACGGTGGCGCCCGTGTTCTTGGACACCATGTCGACCCGGACTTTGTCGGCCCCGGCGGTCTTGAAGCTGAAGACCGTCACGTCGTCGTCGCCGGGCGTGGTGCCGGGGCTGAACGGGCTGGGCAGGGCGCTGGCGATGAGCGTGATGGCCGGCGGCGTCACGTCCTTGACGGCGGTCGCGCGGCCGGTCGACTGGTTCTTGGACCGGTCGGTCACGCGGATTTCGAAGGTATAGGTTCCTTCGATGACGATGTTGCCGTTCTTGTCGAGTCCGTTCCAGTGGATGAGGTTCTGGCCGGCGGTCTGCGCGATGCCGGTGTCATGGGGTTCGGTGTCGAGGAGGTTGCCGGCGGCGTCGAGGATGATGAGCAGGGCGGTGTCGACGTTTTCCGAGAGGACGTAGCGGACGTCAAGCCCGTCGTTTCCGAAGGGCGCCGGCGCCGCGATGATATCGCTGATGACCGGCGCGACGACGTCAGCGACGGCGGTGTCGAAATTGAATGAGACCGAGTCAGTGGTGGGGCCGGTGTTGCCGGCGTTGTCGACCGCGTAGGCGTCGATTTTCCAGAGGCCGGGCACGAACCGCGAGTCGCTGAAATTGAGCGTGTAGCTCCAGCTTGACGTCCCGGCCGCCAGGGAATCGTTGACCTTGGAGTAGACCGCGCCGTAGGGCGAGGTCGGCGCGAAGACGCGGACGAAGACGCGACCGACGGCGCTGGTGGTGTCGGCCGCGACGCCGGTGACGGCGATGGGGCTGGCGTTGAACTGCGCGTTGTTGACCGGGTTGACGATGATGGCCGACGGATTGTCGCGGTCGTAGACGAAGGTGACCGTGTCGTACAGGAAATTGCCGGCGCGGTCGACGGCCTGGATGATGAGGGTGTAGGTATCGACCTCGGCGGCGTTGTCGATGACGGTGGCGCCGGTGAGTTTCACGCCGATCGTGTCGGTGCGCGTATCGAAGAGGATGGTGCCGAGACTCTGGCCGGCCGAATTGCGCAGGATCACGAACGTCGATTCGACGGCGTTGGCCGAAAAGCCCGTGACGCCGGACGTATCGCCGTTGGGGCTGGTTGTGGTGTCGTCGAGGTCGACGCCGACGAAGACGATGCTGTCGCCGAAGACTTCCTTGCCGAAGAACGTGTCCTCATACTGGGTCGCGGCGATCCCGTGGGAGATCAAGTAATTTTTTACCGCCGGTTTCTTCGTGTCGTACAGGACGATCGCGGTGTCCTCGCGGAAATTTCCGGCGTTGTCGTACACGGTGGCGACGAGGGCGTAGTATCCGTCCTGCGTGCCGTCGGTCTTGCGGTTCAGGCCGAAGGTGCTGGTCGTGGGGTTGAGGTTGAACTGCGCGCCGATGTCGCCGGCGTCGATCCCGTCGCCCTCGTCGTCCCAATACCACCGGAAGGTGGGCAGGAGGGCGCCGGCGGTGGGAATCTGCGCGGGCGTATCGGACAGCTCGACGGTGACGGCTGCGAGGGAATTGACGAACTTGCCGGTGTCCGGCGTAATCTTGATGTTGGGCGCCGAATCGTCAAAGACGAACCGGCGGTCGATGGTGGTGTCGTTGCCGTTCTTGTCGCGGGCGAAAATCAGCAGTTCATAAAGGCCGGGCGGCGGGGTCGAATCGGCGGGAACGATGTAGAAGGAATCGCTGATCTTGGTGACCGTGAAATTGAGGGACTTGCCGGTCGTGAGGTTCGTGAGGCTGAGGACGGTCGTATTGGTGGTATCGACGCCGCCGACATATCCGCTGGGGCTCGTGTCGGCGAGGAAGACGGTGATGGTTTCGACGGAGGTATTGAACGCGACGGACGCGTCGAGGGTCTTGGCCGGATCGTTGTTCCGGAACGTCTGCAGGGCGTAGGGGTCGGTCGTGTCGAGAATGAATATCCGCGTGTCGGACAATGTGTTCCGGGCCTTGTCGCGCACGTCGATCTGGATGAGGTACGTGTCATCTTTCGAGCCGTTGGCCGGCAGGGAGATCACGGGCGTGAAGATGAGGTCGGTTGAATCGGAGGTGACCGTGCCGCCGACCACGAGGTCGTTGTTGTCGATGATCGCGTCGCGGTCGAGGTCCTCAAAGAGCTGAATCCGCGCGCCGCCCTGGACTTCGGTGAAGAGCGAGAAATCGACGCCGGAGAGGGAGTCGACCGGCCGGATTTTGATCTGCGACAGGCTCGACTTGCTCGCGAAGGTCGAGGGATCGACGACGCCGAGATTGGATTTCGCCACCATGCTGGGCGATGTCGTCGAGAGCGAGGGTTTGGACTGGTCGAAGATGACGACGAGGTCGTCGTCGTTGCCGAACGTGCCGGAGGCTTCGACGTTGCCGGCGTTGTCGACCGCGAGTCCCTGGATGCGGAAGGACCCCTCGCCGCCGTTGACGAAGGTGGAGATGGGGATGTTTCGGACGCCCCACGTGTCCTGGCCGTCGCTCAGGGGATTGCGGGCGGTGTCGGTCGTGATCGTGACCGAGGTCCACGTGCTGTCGGGCCGGAGGATCCGCCACTGGACCTGCTTGAGGTCGGACTTGCCGCCGACCTGCGGCACGCGGCCGAAGATGTCGATGGCGACGTCGGTGGCGTTGAAGGGACTGCTGTTGCCGCCGGTGGTTTTGGCCGTCGTGACGTCGGCGTCGGGCGCGACGGTGTCGACGCGGAAGAAGACGATCTGGTCGTTGGACCGCAGGTCCGCCTTGACCGGCGCGTCGCTGTCGCGGGTGGCCGCGACGATGACGCTGTCGAATGTCTTGAAGACCTGCGCGCCCGTCACGATCTGGCCGCTCTTGGTGCCGGTGTCGATCGTGAGGGTGTCGACGAGGAGCGCGCCGTTGGCGTCGCGTCCGAAGACGACCACGAGGGTGGCCGTGTCGACGTCGTCGAAGACGACGAGCACGGCCTGGCTCACGCGCGGGAGGGTCTTGACGTTGGAGTCGATCGAAACGAACCCGGCGGTGCCGTATCCGCCGACATTGACGAGGCTGAACCCGCCCTTGCCGGACACCAGGCTCTTGTTGCCGACCGTGTCGGTGGAGGTGGCGGTAAAGGTGTTGTTGCCCTGCGGCACGAGTACGCCGGCGATGGAGTATTCGCCGGTCGCGGCGTTGGCCGTGGCGGTTCCGACGGAGGAATCGACGCCGTTCAGGAGGACGTGGATGATCCCGCCGGGCGCGGTGAATCCGGAGACGGTGACGGTGAGCGTGGAGAGGGCGTTATTGTCGGTGTTGACGATCTGCGGCGCGTCGGGCCGCAGGTTGTCGACGTTGAACTGGCCGTCGCCGGTGCGGATTTCCTTTGTTTTCTCGTCGACGGCCGTCAATTTCCAGAAGTATGGATTCTCGGCGTCCTGCGACACAAATGACCCGGAGGCCTTGCCGTCCCAACTGAAGAATTTGGTAGACGGAAAGACCGTAAGGGTGACGGCGTCGGCCACGATGGGCGAGGTGTCGGTCCGTTTGGCGAAGACCTCAAAGCGGACGGTTGCCGTTTCGTCCGCGCCATCGATCTTGTAGGACACGATCGCGTTGTCCTTGAGGCCGTCCTGGTTCTGCGGGGAGAAGGTCGCGTTGGAGACGCTGAGGTCCGACAGCGTGAAGGGCGTATTGTCGATGCGGAGTTCCCCGACGACGCGGGCCGTGAGGCCGTGCCCGTCGATGGCGGTGATGATGTACTGATAGGTCCCGTCGGCCTGGAAGACGCCGGATGAGTTTTTGCCGTCCCACACGATCTTGCCGGCGGTTGTGTCGCCGGTGACCGGACCGAAGGTCCGTACGGTGAGTCCGGTGGTCTTGGAGATGATGTCGACGCGGGAACTCTGGGCCAGGAGCGTCGAGTAGACGAACTCGGTCTGGTCCTGCTCGCCGGGCGTGGAGTTGGGCGAGAAGGGCGTGGGCGTGGCGGACTGGGCGAGTGTGACCTGCGGCGGCGTCACGTCCTTGATGCCGGTGGCCTTGCCGGTGGTCACATTGTTGGACAGGTCGTACACGCGGAGCGTGAAGAGGTAGGTGTCCTCGATGACGATGCTGCCGTTTTTATCGAGTCCATTCCAGTGGATGAGGTTCTGTCCGGCCGTCTGGTTGACGAGGATCGTGTCCTCGCGGATGAAGGCGAAGGCGGAATTGGTCACGGTCAGGACGGCGGTCTCGACCGATTCGGACAACACATATTTCAGATCCGCGCCCGCGTCTCCGAACGGCGTCGGCTCGACCACGATGTCGGAGACGGTCGGGCCGACCACGTCGGTCAGGCGGGGGTCATAGACCACGTAGAGGGTGTCGGACATGCTTCCGGTGTTGCCCGCGTTGTCGACCGCGTAGGCCTCGATGTTCCACACGCCGATGGTGTCGCTGAGCGCTTTGAAGTCGACGGTGCCGAGCCATGAGGCGGCGCCGATGGCGAGGGAGTCGGCGCCGTTGGCGTTGGTGGTGACGTTGACGTGCGCCGCCGTCGCGATCCCGCCGGTGTCGCGCGGGGCGAAGACGCGGAAGTAGACGCGCGCGACCGTTCCGGTCGTGTCGGTGGAACTGCCGCTAATGGCGATGGGTCCGGCGCGGAACTGGGTATTGGTGATGGGGCTGATGATGCGTGTGTAGGGTGTGTCGACGTCGAAGACGAAGGACAAGGTGTCCTCGGCGCGGTTGCCGGCGGCGTCGATGGCGACGTAGTGGAGGTCGTAGTCGCCGACCTCCGCGAGCCCGTCGATGACGCTGCCGCCGGTGAGGACGCGGGCCATGGTGTCGACGCCGGTGTCGGCGACGAAGGTCCCGAGCTTGACGCCGGCCTTGCGGAAGATCAGCTCGACGAAGGTCGAGTCGGTGGTCTGCGTGCCGTAGCCGACGATGTCGGCGGCCCGGTTATAGTTTTTGACCGCAGCGGCGGAGGCGGTGTCGACGAGGTTGACGCCGACCATCACGATACTGTCGTTGAATCCGGCGCCGGACGTGAACGAATCATAGACACTCGCGGACTTGCCGTGCGTGATGATGAACGCCTCGACCGTGGGCTTGACGGTGTCGTACCGGACGATCCGGGTGTCCTCGCGGAAGTTTCCGGCCTTGTCGAAGGCGCCGACGACGATGGCGTAGTCGCCGTCCTGGGACCCGTCGGCGAGCCGGCCGAAGTTGACGGTGCTGCTGTCGGCGTTGAGGGTGGCGGACGAGAGCACTTCGGCGGCGGTGAAGACGCCGTCGCCGTCGGCGTCGTAGTACCACCGGATCCGCGGCTCCTGGCCGGAAGCGGTCGACACGCCGGACACGGCGTCGGCGAGGACCACATTGACGGCCGAGAGGGAACTCACGCGCGCGCCGGTGTCGGGCGTGACTTTGATCGAGACCGAATCCTGATCGAACAGGAAATTGCGTCGGATGTCGACCAGGTTGCCGTTCTTGTCGCGCGCGCGGACGCTGATGAAATAGGCGCCGGAGGCGGGCGTCGAATCGACGAGTTCGACGAACAACTGCGAGCCGGCCCGAACGGTCGTTCGAGTCGCGATGGCCTGGTTGGTGGAGAGATTGAAGAACCCGCTGAAGTCGCTGTTGACCGTGTCGATCCCGCCCACGTATCCGCTGGCGCTCGTGTCGGCCAGCTCCACGCTGATCGTGTCGAGGAACGTCGAGATCACGGCGCTTTCGGCGATCACCTTTGCAGTTGCGGGCGGCTCGCTGCCGGGCGTGTCGCCGAGGTGCCACGCGACGGCGAAGGGCTTGGTGGAATCGAGGATGAAGCGGACCGTGTCGGCCAGTATGTTTTGCGCGTTGTCGCGGCTGTAGATCGGCACGAGGTACGTGTCGTCCCGCGTCCCGTCGCCGGGCAGGGGCAGGAAGAAGGTGAGGGTGACGGTGGAGTCGGCGTTGGCGACGGAGGGCGTGCCGCCGATCTGGATATCGCCGCCGTCAATGTTCCCGTTGCCGTTTTTGTCCTCCCATACCTGGATGGTGGTGATCCCGCCTGTCGTGGTGGTGAGCCGGGCGTCCATGCCGGACCCGCCGTCGGCCGGCTTGATCGAAACCGCCGCGAGGCCGGTGTCCTGGAGCGCGTTGTGGACCGGGCTGGATGAGCCGATGGTCGGCGGGGTCTGGTCGTAGATGAACTCGAGATCGTCCTGGTTTCCGCCGTCGTTGGCGACCTCCTGGTTGCCGGTGGCGTCGACGCCGACGGCCTGCACGCGGTATTTGCCCTCGCCGCCGCTGGTGAGGACGGTGGCGGCGAAGGTGGCGACGAAGGTGTCGTATCCGAGGCTGCCGTAATTGACGGTGATGGAATCGGCCTCGGTGAGCGCGGTCCAGGTGTTGGTGGGATTGCGGACGCGGATCTTGACCTTGGCGGCCTCCTTGGTCGGCGTGATCCGGCCGAGGACGCGGACGTTGCCGGCCGTCAGATTGATCGGCGCCTGCTGGCCGCTCGTCGCCTCGTAGACGGTCCGCACGTCAGCGTTCGGCGAGACGCTGTCGACCTTGAAGAAGACGATCTGGTCCTCGGCCCGCAGCTCCACGCTGTTGGCCGGGGTGCTGTCGGTCTGCCTGGCCACGGCGATGGTGTCGAAGCGGGTGAAGAGTTTGGACCCGGTGGCGATGGACCCGCTGGAGGCGTTGGTGTCGATGGTGAGGGTGTCGTAGTCGACCGCTCCGTTGACCAGCCCGCCGATGACGACGCGGAAGGAGGTGTCGATCGTGTTGGTATGGCGGAGGATGATGAGCGCCTTGGACGCGCGGGGCAAGCCCGTTTCGCCGCCGAGCGCCGTTATCGCCAGGCCGGTTTCGCTGACGCCGACGAGAGACACGCCGGAGAGGCCGGTCAGTTTGCTGATGTTGCCGACGGAATCGGCGGCCTGGGCGTAGACGATGTTGTTGCCTTCGCTGAGGGCGACGGTGGTGAAGGTGAAGAGCCCGGTGACGTCGTCGGCCTTGGCGGTGGTCGTGAGGAGCGTGCCGTTGACGTTGAGCTGGATGGTGTTTGAGACTTCGGCGACGCCGGTGACGGTCGAGACGAGCGCGGTCTTGAGCGCGGTATCGTCGGCGGTCGTCATCTTGGGCGCCGGCGGCCGGGTCTGGTCCACGGTGACTCTGGCGTCGGCCGTGACGACATCATTGAGGAGCGGGTCCATCGCCGAGAGTCTGATCTTGTAGGTCCCGTCGGACACCACAGTGTCGCCGTCGCGGGTTCCGGACCAGGTGAAGGAGTAGGTGCCGGTCGCGCTGGGCTTGTTGATCTGCGTGTCCTGCCGGATGGTGCGGACGGTGCTGTCGGTCGAATCGAGGACCTGGAGGGTGAGGAGGGCGTCCTTGGTGATCTCGAAGGAGATGATGGTTTCGTCCCTGTTGAAATCGCCGTTGGGGCTGATCTGTGCGTTGGTGAGCGCGAAGTTTTTGATCTGGAGCGTGGCGCTCTGGGCTTTGAGTTCGCCGGTCTTCAGAGAGAGGTTCCCGGACAGGTCCTGCACGGTGACTTTGACGTCGTAAATCCCGTCCGGGATGCCGCTCGGGCCGGCGGTTGAGATGTAATTGCCGGTGCCGTTGAAGACGGGCTGGAACGAGAGGTCGGACTGTTTGGCCCCGTCCTTCTTGAACAATTCCACCCGCATGTTGCCACCGGGCCGTGTGCGGAGTTCGAAATCGGTGTTGATCACCCGTCCGCTGGCGCTGAGCCGGAGGACGCCGGTGACGCCGGTGATGGTGGCGAATTCGGTATTGACGTCCGCCACCGTATTGACCTGACTGCCCTCTTTGATCGTGACGACCTCGGACTGGATCGTCTGGCCTTTGGCATTTGTCCCGAGGACCTGGAGATCAACGCTGGCGTTGATCAGTTGCGTGGTCACGACGATCTGGAGTTTGGTCGGCGTGGTCGGGTTGACGGGTCCGGCGGTGGGCGTGAGGGCAAACCCGGACGACACGCCGTCGTAGAAGACATTGAAGCGTTCGAGGAGTTCCGCGGATTCGACATTCGACACGCTGATGCTGATGGTGGCGACGTCGTTCAGGTTGTCGCCGTTGGGCGAGAAGGGGCTGGGCGCGATTCCTGTGATGTTGACGATCGGCAGGAGGGTGTCGAGCCGGACCTGGCCGAGTTTCTGGGTGGCGACGTTTGCGGCGGCGTCTCGCACCGAACACCAGACGTCGTAGGTATTGTCGGCGACGCCGCCGCCCCACGAGAATTTGGCCTGCCCGCCGGTGCGGAACTGGTTGAGGACGACCGTATCGATGGCGTTTTTATCATCGAGGGACCCTGCGGCGGTGATCACGACCGTGCAGAAGGCGTCCTCGGAGAGCGTGAAGATGAAGTCGACCGTATCGTTGACGCCGTCGCCGTTGGGCGAGAAGGGGCTGGGCGCGACGGAGACGTTCGAGATGTTGGGCGCGAGCACATCGGCCGCCGCGGTGTCGTATTTGACGAAAGTGCTGTCTGTCGGGTCCTCGGCATTGTTGCCGGCGTCGATCCCCTTGGACACGATGAGAACCGTGGTGACGGACTGGACGCTGAATTTGTTCCACTGGATGAAGTAGGTCCAGTTGGTGGTCCCGACGGCGGTGTCGTAGACGAAGGTGTCGCCGTAGGGCGCGGTGGTGTCGAATCCGACGAGGACGGTCTTGACCGACGAGGTGGTGTCGAAGGCCGATCCGGAGATGGTGACGTCGGTGTTGAAGATCTTGTTGTTGGGCGGATAGGCCATCGTGGTGACGGGTCCGCGCTTGTCGAAATTGAACCGCCGTTCCGTCGTCGAGATCAGGCCGGTCAGGTCGCGCGCCGTGACCACGATCCGGTAGTTGCCCTCCTCGGTCACCGCGTCCAGGCTGTCGGACAGCGTCAGTTTCATGACGCTGTCGCCGATGGTCGTCCGCGCGCCGTCGATCTTGGACGTGCCCTTGTACAGTTCGAGCGTGCTGATGGAGAGGTTGACGCCGGAACTGTCGCGGACGACGACGCCAAGGGTGACGATGCTGTCGGTGAAGGACTCGTTGTCGTCGATCGTGTCGCCCTGGTCGGCGCGGAACCAGAGGGCGACCCGGGGTTTAAGCGTGTCGAGGAAGAAGGTCCGCGTGTCGTAGGCGACGTTGCCGGCCTTGTCGGTGGCCGTGACCACAAACCGGTAGGACCGGTCGTAGGCCCCGGTCGTGTCGAACGCGGCGGCCAGGGTGAAGGTCAGTGTATTGGTGGCGGCGTCGAAGCTGGATGATCCGCCGATGTTGGTGCCGGCGGAATCCGTGAGCAGGACGGAACTCAGGGTTCCGTCGACCCCCGCGACCTTGTCCGTGCCGAGGGACAGGGCGTCGTCGCCGAGTGTGACGGTGATCTTTGTGAGCGCGCCCGTGAAGGTGTCCTTACCGGCCGGCACCGACGTCAGGATCTGGGGCTGGGTGCGGTCGTAAATGATCATCGTGCCGGTCTTCTTCGTGAGGTCCTCCAGGTTGCCCGCGGTGTCCTGGGCCTGGCTCTTGATGGTGTACGCGCCGTCGCCGCCGTCCGAGAAGACGGATGCGCTGACGTTGAAGAAGAAGGTGTCCGGATCGAGCGAGGCGTCGATGTGTCCCTGGCCGCTCGTGAGGACACTCTTCTTCTGGATGAGCCCGTTGGGCAGGGTGACCTCGACGAAGACGTCTTTGGCGTCGCTGCCGAAGACGCGGCCGTCGACGCGGATGACCGTCGTGTCAAACGGCGTAAGCCCCCCCGCCGGGTCCTTGATCGAGTCGATGACCGAAATCGGCGAGATGCTGTCCAGCACGACCTCGGCGACTTCCTTGTCCGCGTACACGTCGACGGCGATGGAACTGTCGCCGGCGAAGACCTGGAGGGTGTCGATCACGTCGAAGAGCTGGCCGGTCACAGGCTGATAGAGCCGCGCGATTTCCGCGCCCTGGATGAGCGTAATCGTGTCCGACACCGCCGTCCCGCTGCTCTTGCCGCGCACGACCAGCGTGGTGGTCGTGTCGATGCTGCTGCGCGTGATGATCACGAACTTGGACGGCCGCGGCGAGGTGTCGGGGAACGCGGGCGTAACGGTGGCGGCGGTTTCGGTCGTGAAGGTCACGCGTGCGCCGGTGGTGCGGCTGATGTTTCCGCCGGCGTCTTTGGCGGACACGGTGATGAGGTTCGGGCCCTCGTTCAGGGTGAGTTTGTGCGTGTACCGGCTGGTGGCCGGGTCGACGACCACCGACACTTTTTCCGCGACGGCGTTATTGGAAACCGTCACGGTGAGGCCCGGCTCGCCCTGTCCCGAAATTTCCTGCTGCGAGACATTGACCACAATGTCGCCGTTGTCGACGGTGGGCCGGGTTGGGGCGGTCAGATCGATGGTGATCCGGACGCTGGCCCTTGCCGATTCACCCGTCTTGGGATCGAACGCCGTGACCACGGCCTCGTAAGGGCCGTCGACCTGCACGACACCGGAATCGTTCTTGCCGTCCCACACCGCCGTCTGGCCGCCCTTGAGAAGCGCCTTGGCCGAATGGATCACGCGGACGGGTGTTGTGTCGGAGAGGTCCTTGTAGACTTTGACCGAAACATCCGCGTTGTCCGACAGCTCATAGGTCATGACGCTCTCATCCGTGACGAAGTCGAGGTTCGGCGAAATGACGTCGGGCACGGCTTTGACGTTCTTGATCGACAGCGGCGTATTGTCCACGCGAACGCTGCCGGTATGAAGCGCTTGATTGCCGGAAACGTCCGCGACCCGGATGGTGAAGGTCCAGTCGCCGTCCGGTGAAACGACGGCGCCGACCTTGGGCGGCTGGAAGGACCCGAAATTGCCGCCGTACGTTCCCGGGCCGATGAATACCGGCGACATGTCCGGAAGAACGGTGACGGTGCCGTCGGGCGACCGCATTTCGATGTTGGCCGATCCGGTGGCGGTGGTGATCATGAGGGACCCGCCGGTCCCCGCGTCGATTCCGTCGACCTGCACGTTGAGGACCTCAAAAAATTCGGCGTTGATCAGCTTGCTGGCGCCGATGGGGTCATCTTCAGGCAAGCGGACCGAGGAGGTGACGATATTTCCGACGGCGTCGCGGCCGATCACGATGACATCCACCGTCGTGGTGGTCTTGGAGGTTTTGACGACCCGCAATTTGGACGGTTTTCCGAGCGATTCCCGCGGATGCACCGGCCCGAAATCGAATTTGTTGAATCCCACCACCCCGATCACCACCACGTCGCCGAAGATGCTGGAACTGGCTGATCCGTTGAACCGGGTACGGTCGCTGACGATGCTGGACGTGTACGTCAGCGCGGCCACCTGGAAGGCCTGTTCAACGCCGGACACGTCGAAATTGATGGTGGTGATGTCATTGACGTTGTCGTTGTTGGGCGAGAACGGGGACACGCCGAGAATGACGTTGAATATTTTCGGCACCGTCACGTCCAATCGTATCGACCCGAACGCCTCACCCGCATTTCCTTTCGCGTCGAAGGCGCGGATGTTGAACACGTAATTGCCCTCCGGCAGAATCGTTCCGGTGTCGTTTTTGCCGTCCCACGTAATGTTGTTGACGCCGGCCGTCAGATTCTTGAAAAGGAGGGTGTCGCCGACCCGCGAAACCGTCGTGTCGTCCGGCCCGAAGAAGGTGATGAGGATGGTGTCGCAGATTTCGGAGAGGCCGAAGGTGATGCCGGCGACGTCGTTCTGGCCATCGTTATTGGGCGAGAACGGGTTGGGCGTAACCGAGACGTTGAAGACATTGGGCCCGACGATGTCGGTCGCGTCGGTGTCGTAAAAGAGGATGATGCTGTCGCCGATGATGGTGTTGCCGGAAGCGTCGATCCCCTGGATTTCGACGATGATGAACGTGTCGGGACTGCCGGCCGGGAGGAGGTCGGTCGGGTTCAATCCGAATGTCCAGGAGATCGTGCCGCCGGTGAGCGCGAAGGCGGTCGCGTCCGTATCGTTGAATTGTCTGAGTCGTCCTTCGACCCGGCGGATGAAGCCGGCGTCGGACGCGGAGCCGGTGATCACCGCCGGCCCGTTGATGACCGCGCCATCGGCGACCGGATACAGAATCGTGATCTTCGGGGGCGTGCGGTCATACTGGAATGTCCGGAAATACGTCTGCGCGTCCTGGCCGGCCTTGTCGTAAGCGATGACCTTGACGCGGTATTCGCCTTCATCCGTGCTCTCATCCAGGGCGTTGGTCGGGAAGAATGTGTAGGTGTCGCCCGAAATCACCTGTGTGCCGCTCACGACGGTATAGGTGGGGGTCGACAATCCCGCGATGCGTTTCTCGAGATTGATCTGGCTGCGCGCCGGATCCACGCCCGCGAAACTGTCGGCCAGGACCACGGACACGGAAATGACGGTGGTGCCTGTGGACGCGCCGGTGGCCGTGATGGTTTCAGAGGGAATCCCGTTCAGATAGAAGAGTGTGGCCAGGGGCGGCGCGGCGTCGTGGAAGAAGGAGAAGGTGTCGAAGGCGATGTTGCCGGACTTGTCCTGAACGCTCGCCGATATCATGTAGGTGCCGTCGGCGGTGCCGTCGAGCGGCAGCGGTGTCGAAAAATCGAAAGAGAGGATAAAGACGGAGGTGTCGGTCTTGGAGGTGCGCATCTTGTACGTGCCGGTCTTGTTCACGGTGGCCGGCGACACAACGATTTTGACGCTCGATGCCGCCTCGTCCACGCTCGAGGCTATTTCCCGCGTGTGGACTTGGATGGTGGCCAGGCCGGCGATTCCGGCGATGCCGGTTTCGTCATGGCCGTCCACAAGGGCGCCCGAGAAGGGCGACCGGGAGGTGATGAGCGGCGGCGTGATGTCGTACATGAAGGACTTGGCGTTGGCCAACTGGGGTTCCTCGAAGAGCCCGTTGATGTTTCTCGCCCGCGACCGCACCGTGTAGGGGCCTTCGCCGCCGAGGTCCAGATGGAATTTGGACAGCGTGAACACCCAGGTATCGGGATCGGGCACGGTGGAGAGGGTGTCGACCCTGACCCAGCCGGTGACGGCGCCGTTGGGATAGGTGATCTGGATTTCGACACTGGCAAGGTTGGCGCCGGAGGATGCGCCGCGCACCGTCAGGGGTCCCGTGTTGTAGAAGAGATCGGCGTCGGTCCCAAATACGACGTCGTCCACCCGGGTGGTGGGCGGGGCCTCCGGCGCGACGATGCGGGCCTCGACCACGGCTTCCGCGGCCGCGACGTTGGCGGCGGCGTCCGACGCCGTGATCACGATCTTGTACTCGCCGTCGGCAATCGCCGCCAGTTCCACCGACGAGCCAATCACCTTGCCCGATCCGAACTGCACGACGTATTCGCTGTCCACGGTGAACTCCAGGTACTTGCCGCCCTTGCCGCCGAACGCCGGGTCGTCCACCACCCGGGTCAGGTCCGAATCGATGAGATGCAGGTTCGTCGAGACGGTCACGTTGACGCCCGACATGGTCTGGGCCTCGATGGTGCCCTGTTTCACGCCGCTTGTCCGGAACCGCACAAACACGTGGTCCAGAATGCCGTCGTTGTCGGGTGAAAACGGCGTCGGCCCCACCGACAGGATGGTGATCACCGGCGGCGTAATGTCCTTGCGGGCCGCCGTCATGGCCACGCTCTGGTTCCGGCCCGCATCGATCGCCGTCAGCTCAAACCGGTAGTCGCCCTCGGGCACGAACAGTCCCTGATAGTCCCGGCCGTCCCACGAGAGGGCATTTTGGCCGGCGGGCTGGGCCACGCCGCCGGACGATGGAACGGTGTCGACAAACGCGCCGGCGCCGGTCTTGATCAGGATGACGGCCGTGTCGATGTTTTCCGTAAAGATGTAGCTGAACGTCACGCCGGAATCCTTGAAGGGACTGGGGTTGGCCACAAAACTCGATATGAGGGGCGGTGTGATGTCGGTCAGGCGCGTGTCGTAGCGGATCGTGAGGGTATCGGACAGCGGGCCGGTATTGCCGGCGACGTCGACCGCGTAGGCCTGGATCTTCCAGTAGCCGAGGGTATCCCCGAAGAGATTGAAGTGGAGGGTGGCGATCCAGGGCGCGACGGCGGCGGCCAGGGTGTCGATCCCGTCCGCGAGGGCCGTGGAGTCGTCCGACCTCGGCGCGAAGACGCGCACGTAGACTTTCGATACGGCCGAGTTCGTGTCGGAGGCCGTGCCGCTGACCGCGATGGGTCCTGTGTTGAACGCGGCATTTTGCGCGGGCGACAAAATGATCGCCGACGGCAGATCCCGGTCGAACACGAAGGTGGCGGTGTCGGCGGTGAAGTTCCCGGCGGCGTCGATGGCCGTGACGGCGAGGGTGTACAGTCCGGCCTCGGCGGCGGCGTCCAGGGCCGACGCAATCGTCAGCCGGCGGGCCATCGTGTCGGGGCCGGTGTCAAACTCGAACGATCCGATCTGCTGGTTGAGGGCGTTGTAGAGGTAAACCCGGGTCGTGTCGTTGTATCCGGCCACGTCCGAAACCTTGCCGTTGGGGCTGGAGGTGGTGTCCAGGAGGTCGACGCCGACCACGATCACGCTGTCGTTGAAGGCCGTGCCGCTTTTGGCCGTGAAGGTTTCCATGACGCTGACGGACACGCCATGGACAGCGAAGAAGTTCTGGATCGATGGCTTGACCGTATCGTACCGGATGATCCGCGTGTCCGTGACGCCCGCGACGTTGCCGCCCTTGTCGTAGACGACCATGTAAATCGCGTAGTCGCCGTCCTGGATCCCGTTGGTCGCCCGAACCAGATTCACCCCTCGGGTGTCGGTCACGCCCGGCAGGCCACTCGAAGCGAGGGTGACGATGTTGACCTGCTCGCCGAACACGCCGTCGCCGTTTTCGTCCCAGATCCACCTTAGCTCCGGCGCCGTGTCCGTCCCCGTCACCGTATCGCCGAACGTCACGACCAGGTTGTCCAGCCGGTTGGTCCGGGCGCCCGACTCGAGGCTGATCGAATAGAAGGGCGGCTCGCCGTCGTATTTGAATGTCCGCTTCGACGCGCTCTGATTGCCGGCCATGTCGAACGCATTGACCTGGACTTCCAGAATTCCGTTGGCCGGCGTCGAATCGGACAGCCAGAAGATCAGGAGCGAGTCGCCGGCGCGGCTCACGACCCCCGGGACGTTCTGGTTCGCCGTCAGGTTCCAGACGTTGATGCCGCTGGCGGCCAGACTGAGTCCGCCATTGAATTTGAAGCCCATGTCGGTGGCGGTCTGACTCGAAGAATCTGTGAGATGCACGGCGATCGAATCGATGGAATCCTTGCCGCCGAAGATCCGGCCCTCCGCCATCGTCTCCCCGCCGCCCCGGTTGTTCAAATAGAAGATGCTCCCCAGGACCGTTGGCCCCACGCTGTCGAGGACAAAGGAATCGGACAGGGTCGAGGTATTGCCGACGTTGTCCACCGCCGTCACATAAATGCCATAGACGCCGTCTTTTTTACCGTCGGGCGCCACGTCGAAAATGAGGTCCAACGTCAGTTCGTTCACATTGTTTTGGCTCTTCGTCACCACCGCGTCCGCTCCCACCGGCTCCACCAGCCGGGCGCCGCCGAGGGTCGAGTTCAGATTCAAGCCCGCCATGCCGACGTCCGAGAGCTTCACCCGGACGAGGCCAATACCCGTCTTGACGGTCGTGTCAAGACTCGTAAGGACCTTGGCGACCCCCGCCGAGTCGACCACGGTGATGGCGGCCGACGTGTCAAACGCCGGGCCGAGCCGGTCGACCACAAAGGTCGCCGCCACCGAAGTGTCCTGATTGCCGACGTTGTCGACCGCGACGGCCGTGACGGTGTAGAGGCCGTCGCCGCCGGCCAGGAGGGTCGAGTTGGGGACCCGGACAATCCACGTGTCTGAGGCCGTGCTCGAGGTGGTGTCGATCGACCTGCCCGGGAAATCCGGCGTTTTGACGAGCTGGGCGGATCCGTCCGGCAGACGCACGGTGACGTCCACCCGTGTGAGCATCCCGTTGAGGCCGGCCGGCGTGCTCCGGCCGATCACCAGGACCGCCTCCGTCGGATCGATGGCGCTCTTGCCGTCCAGCGGACTGACCTGACTGCTGAACTCCTCGCGGATGGTGGTGATCGAGGGTTTCGGCGCGGTGATGTCGCGGGTGAAGATCACGATCTGGTCGTCGGCCCTAATTTCGATGGTGTTCGGCGGATTGGAGTCGGCGGAAGCTCCCGACACGGCGATGGTGTCGAACCGGATGAAGGACTGGCTGCCTTTGAACATCTGGCCGGCCACGGCGCCGGAGTCGATCTGGATGGTGTCGTAAATGACCGCGCCCAGCGTGTTGGCGCCGCCAATCACCACCGTCGTCGCGCGAGTGTCGACGTCCACCCGCAGAATAATGGCGGCCGGGCTGGGCCTCGGCAAGGCGGTTTCTCCCCCGATGGACACCCCGGCCGGACCCACGCCGACCAGCGTCACGCTGGCCTGGCCGGACAGGCGGCTCACGTTGGATACGGAATCAATGGCTTCGGTGTAAATGAGGTTGCGACCCTCCACGATCGGCACGTTTGCGAACGTGAAGAGGCCGGTCAAAGGCGCGGCGGTCTGGGGCGTGCCCGTCCCCGCGCCGTTCACCACCAGCCGCACCGCCGCCTCCGGCTCCGCCACGCCGGTGACGGTGACGGCGGAGGCGGTGACGAACGCGTCCGGCGAGGCGATCTGCGGCGGCGCCGGACGCGTAAGGTCCAATTTGACCGTGCCGCTCACGCTGACGCCGTCTCCCGTCAGGGGATCGACCGCGATGATCTTGAAGGCGTACGTCTTGTCCGGCATCGTGTCCCCGGCGGTCCGCAGGCCGTCCCAGGACTCGACGTAGGTCCCGGCGGGCCGCGGCTCGCTGTCGGACACGACCACGCGGACCACCGAATCGGCGTCCAGAATCTGGACCGCCACTCTGGCCCGGTCGTTCGTGGTGAACTGGAAAAAGACCTTGTCCTGCACAAAATCGCCGTTCGGGCTGAACGTCGGATTGATCACCTGCAGGCCGGTCACGGCCAGCGACACGCTCTTGGCGGTCACCTGCCCTGTTTTGATCTCGATGTTCCCGCTTCGGTCCGTCGCCGTGATTTTGTAGGTGTAACTGTTGTCCGGTATTTTCACGGCCGCGCCGTTTTCGATGAGGAAGTTCACATCGTAGCTGCCGTCGCCGACGAAATTCGAAGTGAGTTTGAGGGCCCGGAAGACCGTGCCGTCCGGATTGAGTATGAGGGCGGATGCGTTGCCGCTGAAGAAGATGAGGCTGAAGGCGGCGCCATCGTCCTCGTTTTGGGCGCCGTCGATGAGGACCCCGTTGATGCTGTCGAAGAAATCAGGGTCGCCGTTCAGGTCCTTGAAACTGGCAATCCCGGTTTTGATGCCGAGTGAATTGGAAGTCTTGGCGGTCACGCCATACGAGCCGCTCACCCGCATCGTCACGGTCTTCGAAAAATTGCCCACCACGGCCACATGAACCCCGGAGGGAAACGTGATGGGCCCCGACGTGAAGGTGGCGAAAGGCGGGTTGCCGGACGGCACGGACAGTTTGAGCGCGCCGATCGTGCCGGACGGTCCGCTGCCGGCGATGGAGAAGCGGACCTGGCTGAAATCGTTCACGCCGTCGAGGTCCGGCGAGAACGGATTGGGCGCCACCGACAGGACGTCGATGGTCGGTTTCACTGCGTCCCGGATGACCTTCCCAACCCGCTCGACCACGACGTTCCCGGAATCGTCCCGGGCGGTGATCCAGATCTCGTAGGTGGCGTCCAGCAGATTCCCGCCGGCCCAGAAGACCCGGTTGATGCCGGTCTGGACGGCGACGTTCGGGGGCGCGAGGGTGTCGACGGCGGCGGCGGGTCCGGCGGAATTTTCGGGCGTGATGAAGAAGGTGCAGTTGGCGTTTTCGGAAATCACGAACGTGACCTGCGTCGAATCGTTTTTCCCGTCGCCGTTCGGCGTGAAGGGGTTGGGCGAAATGACGACGTTGGAGATGTCGGGCGGCGTGACGTCGGCCTGGGCCGGTTTGTAGTAGACGGTCAGGGTGTCCGACTCGACTTCGACGTTCCCCGCCTTGTCCCGGCCTCTCGTCACCAGCCGGACCGGCGAATCCGGACCGACCGACAGGGTGGAGAGGTTGAGGAAATAGGCCCATTCGAAAGCGCTGGGGGTGAGGAGCGCCGGCGTTCCGGTGTCGTACCGGACGCCCGTCCCGGTGTCGACGCCGATGTGGACCGAATCGATGCCGCTGAAGGCTTCCGAGTAAGTTCCCGCGATGGAGACGTTGGTGTTGAAGATTTTGCCGGTGATTTCGGGGAACTTGATTTTCGTCACCGGACCGACGCGGTCAAACGTGAAGTTGCGGACAAAGGTCCCGGCATTGCCGGCGTTGTCCCTCCTCGTGATCAAGAGTTGATAGAACCCCTCCTCCTCGACGGTGTCCAGGGCGTTGGAAAGCCGGAGGATGAGGCTGTCGCCGGAAACGGTCTGCGTGCCGAACACGGACACGCCGTTCTTGAAGAGGTTGACGCTGGAAGCCGCGACGTTCACGCCGTTGAAACTGTCCGTGATCTGCACCACAAAGCTGTCGACGTTGAGGCTCACCGGCTCGTTTTCCGTGATGTCGTCCGTTGCGCCGTTCCGCAGAATCGCCACGACGGCCGGGGGCGTCACGTCATAGAAAAATACCAGGGTGTCCTCCAGAATGTTTCCGGCCTGATCGACCGTCCGGACGGCAAACCGGTAGAGGCCGTCGGCCGCCCCGGTCGCGACCAGCGGGCTGGCGAGGGTGAACGTGAGCGTGTTTTTGGGGGGATCAAACGTGGTGGCGCCGCCGATGAGCGCGCCGGCCGAATCGTACAGCCGAATGGAGCTGGCGGCGCTGTCGACTCCGGCCACGTCGCCGGCGCTGAGGCCGACCACGGTGTCGGTGATGACCACCGTGATGTTGCTGAGCTGCGAAATGTGCGTGTCGTTGCGGACCGGCACGGACGACAGGATGGACGGCGCGGACTGGTCGTAAATGAGGCTCAGATCGTCGGCCGACGTGGCGTCCGGTTCCGCCTCCAGGTTCCCCGCGCCGTCGATCGCCCGGGCCTGCAGGAAGTATCCGCCGTCGCCGGCGGCGGTGAAGATCGACGCCGGGATGCTCGCGCCCCAGGTGTCAAACCCCGCCGTGGTCGTCATCGTGTCCGTCGCGTTTATCCAGCCGGTGAAGGTGCCGTTGGGCTGGCGCACCCGCACCTGCACGTTCACCATCTTCGGTCCGAAACTCCGGCCGGTCACCCGCACGGGGCCTTCGTTGATCGGCGTCGTTTTCTGGCTCGCATTGAATTCCTTCGCCACCTGGACGTCCGCGGCCGGCGGCGTCGAGTCAAGGGTGAAGAGAACGATTTGGTCCTCCGCCCGCACGTCCACGCTGGTCGGGGGATTGGAGTCGCCGGCGCCCGAAACCGCCAGCGTGTCGAACCTCGAAAATCGCTTCGTTCCCGTGAGGACTTCGCCCGTCACGGCGTTGGAGTCGATGAGAATCGTGTCATACACGACGTCGCCCGTGTCGGACAGCCCGCCCACCACGACCAGGCACGCCCGCGTGTCCATGTCCACATTCAAAACGATCGCCGCCTTCGCCGCCCTCGGCAGATTCGTGTCACCCGTCAGCGTGATCCCCGACGGCCCCACGCCCTTCAGCGACTTGCCCGTCTGACCGGAAAGAACGCTCCGGTTGAACACGGTATCGGTCGCCTGGGTATAGAGGACGTTCTTGCCTTCGGTCAATAAAACATTCGAAAATGTAAAGGCGCCGGTGACGGCGTCCGCAAAGAGCGGCGATCCCTGGACCGATCCGTTCACAAACAGGATGACACTCGCGCTGGGTTCCGCTTCCCCCAGGACGCTGACCAGACTGGTCCTGACAATCTGGTCCGGAGACGCGATGACCGGCGCCGCGGGCCGGTTCAGGTCGATCGTGACCTTGCCGGTGTGGCTGACGCCGTCCCCGGTGATGGCGTCGAGGGCCATGATCCTGAACGCGTAAGTCTTGTCGGCAAAGGTGTCGCCGGCGGCGCGGATGCCGTCCCAGGACTCGACATACGTTCCCGCCAGACGCGGGCTGACACTGTCGGACACCACGACATCCACCACCGAGTCGTTGTCCAGAATTTCGATCGTGACGAAGGCCCGGTCGTTGATGGTGAATTTGAAAAAGGATTTGTCCTGCAGAAAATCGTTGTTGGGGCTGAAAACCGAATTGGTCACCTGCACGTTCGTGATCGTCACGGCCTTGCTCTTCGCCGTCACAATCCCTGTCTTGATGTCGACGTTCCCGCTCTGGTCCACGGCCACGAGCTTGTACGTGTAGTTGTCGTCCGGTACAACGTCCACCGTGACTGCCGCCACGGGGTCGACCAGTCCATTGGTGAAAGATGCGTCGTAGGTGCCGTCCCCGGAGAACGTCTGGCCGAGGGGCAGGCGGTTGAACAGCGGTGTCCCGTCGGACTTGAGGATCGACATGGAAACGTTGCCGCTGTAATAAACAAGTTTGGCCTGGGCGCCGATCTCTACAGTCCCGAAGCCGGAGAAATCGACGCCGTCGACGGAGTCAAAGAAGTCGGGGTCTCCGTTCAAGTCGGTGAAAAAGAACGTGCCTACGGCGGCGGCCGGGATGATGACCAATCTGGAGGTTTTGGTCGTATTGCCCAATCTCCCGGTAAGTCGAATATCCGAGCGGTTGGTTATATCCAAAGGCGTTGTGACAACGAGGGCGACATGAACATTTCTGGGCATCGGGATGGGTGAGCGAGTAAAGGATACGCTAAAGTTTGACGTGAGAGCGACATCCCCGACCTCGCCGGTCCCGCCGCTGCCGGCGACGGTGAATCGAATGACCGAAACGTCATTGATCCCGTCCTCGTTCGGAGAAAACGGGTTCGGCGCCACGGAAAGGATGGTGACCGTGGGTTTGATCGAATCACGGATGACCGAAGCCAGCCGCTCCACCACCACGTTGCCGGAGGCGTCCCGCGCGGTGATCCAGAAGTCGTAGGCGCCGTCGATCACGTTGCCGCCGTTCCAGTAGAACCGGTTCTGGCCGGTTTGCACGGCCACGTTGATCCCGATCGTATCCACGGCCGCCGCCGGCCCGGCGGCGCCAAACGGCGTCATGACGATGGTGCAGACGGCATTTTCGGAAATCACGAACATCAGTTGCGCCGAGTCATTGTTGCCGTCGCCGTTCGGCGAAAAGGGGTTCGGAGAGATTTCGACATTGGAGATGTCCGGCGGCGCCGCGTCGGCCTGCGCCGGCTTGTAGTAAACGGTGATCGTGTCCGATTCGATTTCGATGTTCCCCGACTTGTCGCGCCCCCGCGTGACCAGCCGGACCGGGCTGTCCGGCCCCACCGACAGGGTCGACAGTTTCAGCGCGTAGGACCACTCGCTGGAGGCCAACGTCAGGGTCGCCGGGGTGGCGGTGTCGTACCGCACGCCGGCGCCGGTGTCGACGCCGATCTCGATCGTGTCGATGCCCGCGAAGGTTTCGGTGTAGGTGCCGGAGATCGCGACGTTGGTATTGAAATTTTTGCCGCTGATTTCCGGATACGTGAACCGGGTGACCGGGGCCGTGAGGTCGAATCGGAAGGTGCGCGTAAACACGCCGGCATTACCTTTTTTATCCCGGCGCGATATCTGCAGTTGATACGTCCCCTCTTCGGAAACGGTGTCCAGGCGGTTGCCCAGAATCAGTATGAGGCTGTCCCCGGCTGTGGCTTGCGACGTCTGCAGGATGGTCAGTCCCTTGAGGAGCGACAGGGTCGATACGCCGATGTCCACGCCGGAGAAACTGTCGGCCAGTGGAACGACGACGCTGTCGACGTTCAACCCCACGGGCCGGTTTTCAAAGATTTCGTCGGAATCGCCGTTCCTCAAAACCTTCAGCACCGCCGGCGGCGTCACATCCAATATGATCGTCTGCGTGTCTTCGCTCATCCGATTGCCCGCCTTGTCGCCCGCGCGCGTGTAGATTTTGTAGAGGCCGTCGAACCCGCCCGAGATCGACAGGGGGGTGGCGAGGTTCAGGGTGAATGTGACATTGCTGTCGTTGGTGAGGGAGCCGGGGACATAGAATCCGGCCGGATCGATCAGCCGGACGGTGACGCTGTCGACGCTCAGGCCGGCGCCCACTTCGGTGAAGGTCACTTTGACGATCGACACGGATTCGGTCACGTTCGTGTCCGAGGGCGTGATGATCTTGGACCCCAACTGCACCGTGGCGATGGACGGCGCGTCGGAATCGAAGACGAAGGCCCGGTTCTCCTGCCGCAGGTTGCCGGCGCCGTCGTAGGCGGAGACGAGGATCTCGTATCGGCCTGACACCGGCGTCGAGTCGGAGAGCCAGAAGACGAGGAGGGAGTCGCCGGCAAGGCTCTGGACGCCGGCCACGCCCTCGCCGGTTGTGGTGTTTCTGATTTTGAGGGTGGTGGCCGCCTGGTTGATGACGCCGCGGTAGTTGAATCCCAGATCGCCGGAGATGATGCTGGACGAGTCGATGAGCTGAACCGCGATCGAATCGATGTACCCGCTCGAGCCGATGATCCGGCCTTCCGCCATCGAATCCCCGCCGCCCCGGTTGTTCAGCCAGAACGCGCTGTTCAGCACCCTCGGGCCGATGCCGTCGACGATGAAGGAATCGCTCAGGGCGGACGTGTTGCCGGCGTTGTCCGCCGCCGCGACGTAGATGCCGTAGATGCCGTCCATCCGGCCGGAGCTGTCAATGTCCGTGGTCAGGCCGAGTTTGAGGGTGATCTGCTGGTTCCGCGTGGACTGCGTCGTCAGGTTGTTGGTCTTCGTGATGACAATGTCCACGCCCTTCGGATCTACGAACCTCGCGCCGGTGGTGGTCACCGGCGCGTCGATGCCGGCCACGTCCGTCGCCGACAGGCCCGCCGGCACGGGGTCTTCGACAATCACCTGGATCGTGGAATCGATGCCCTGGGTAATGGTCGAGTCGCTGTTGGTCAATGTCTTGTTGCTGAGTTTTTTGTAGACGATGGTGATTCCGCTCGTTAAAGTGACGGGATCGGAAAACAACCTGGGTTGCGTCACATCGTAAATGAATTGGGCCGTCTGCTTGCCCAAGGGTTGCGCGTTGCCGATGTTGTCCACGGCCGAAACGTCCACGGTGAATATCCCTTCGCCGCCGCCGGTGACCACGTTGTTCGGGATTCGCACCTGCCAGGTGTCAAACGTTCCGCCCGTGACGTTGGTATCGATGTAGCCGCCGGCGTCCAGGGTGCTGAGTTTCGTCTTCACAAGGTTGGGAGACGTCACCGACACGTCCACCCTCGCCAGGCCGCCGCCCGTTCCCACCGGCGCGCTGCGGCCCAGCACCAGGATGTTCTCGTTGGCGGTGAAAGAACTCTTGGCGTCCAGTGGGCTTGCCTTTTTCGACAGCTCCTCCTGAATGGCCGTCACGCTCGCCACCGGCGCCACCGTGAAGATCCGGTAGAACACGTACTGGTCCTCCGCGCGGATTTCCAGGCTCGCCAGGTTCGCGTCGCTGTCGCCCGGCGCGCCGGTCGCAACGGCGATGGTGTCGAACCTTGAAAAGTCGACGGCGCCCGTCACCCGCTGGCCTACGGTGGCGCCCGTGTCGATGGTGAGCGTGTCTTCCAGCCCTCCGCCCCGGATCACCACACGCGTCTGCGTGTCGATTACATCGCCACGCACGATGACCACCGCCTTGCTCACCCTCGGCAACACCGTGTCCCCGCCCGACTCCGGACCGATCGCCACCCCCGCCGGGCCCACCCCTTTCAGCGTCACCTGCAGGCCGCTCCGCGCGCTCTTGTTTCCGACGGTGTCCGACGCCGTCGCGTAGACGATATGGGACCCGTCCCCGAGCGTGAGCGTCGTGCTCCACAGGCCCGTCACCGAGTCGGCCTGTATGCTGCCGACGTCGGCGCCGTTCGCATTCAGCGTCACCAGCGCGCCGGGTTCGGCGGCGCCGCTGACCAGCTGGCCGGCGCTGCGGGCCGTCAGATTGTCGGCCGCGAAAATCTGCGGCGGCAGCGGGCGGCTGTTGTCGATCAGGACGTCGCCGCCGGCGGTCAGCACCTGGCCGTTCGTGCCGTCCACGGCCGTGATCTTCCAGAAATAGGTCCGGGTCGCGCTCGGACTCAGGATCGCGCCGGCGTCGTTCTTGCCGCGAAATGTAAACGTCCGGACGGCGGGGAACACGAATAAGGTCACGCTGTCCGTATAGACGGGGACCGTGTCCGACGCGCCCGCGAACACCTGAAATCGGATCGACGCCGAATCTTTCACACCGCCGACGGCGTAACTGATCGATGCGAAATCGTTGACACCGTCGGCGTTTTCCGGACTGAGCTTCGTCGGGGTGATGGTGACGCCCGTCAGCGCAAACGGCGTGTTGTCGATCTCGACCTCGCTCGATACTTCCGCCGTCAGACCGTTTCCATCGACCGCCGTCACCAGCACCCGGTACAGTCCGTCCGGCTGGCCGCTGCCGTCCCATACCACCCGCGTGTCCGTCCCGTCGCCGGTCGCCGTGAAGATCGGCTTGCCGGTCACCAGCACGCCGGTCGCCTTGGAATAAATGTCCACCCGGCTGAACACCGCGCCTGTCGTGGTGTACCGGATCGCCGTCACGTCGTCTTCGCCGGACGTCACGGCCGGACTGAATGGATTGGGGATCGGCGACTGCGTGAGCGTCACCACGGGCGGCACGACGTCCTTTACGCCCTTCACCGTCACCGCCGCGCGGTTCCCGCCCTTGTCCGTCACTCGAATCTCAAACGAGTACGTGTCGTCCGGCACCGGATTTTCGCTCACATCTTTTCCGTCCCACACGATCGCGTTCTGCCCCGCGACCTGCGCCGCGCCTCCCGTCGGCGCCGTGTCGATGAACGCCCCGTTGCTCCCCTGGATCACTACCAGGGCGGTATCCACGGACTCGCCTAACACATATTTGATCGTGGCGCCGTTGGCGCCAAATACCCCCGGATCGACCGTCGCGTCGCTGATCTGCGGTGGCGTCACGTCCACAATTCCCGTGTCGTACCGGATCACCAGCGTGTCGCTGGTCGGGCTGGTGTTGCCCGCCGCGTCCACCGCGTAGGCCACGATCCGCCAGTCGCCCAGCGTGTCGCCGAGCCGTGTGAAATTGATCGTCCCCAGCCACGACGCCGTGCCCGACGCCGCGCTGTCCATCCGCGCGACCGTTTCCGACGCGCCGAAATCCGCGCCCGGCAGATACACGCGGACGAACACTTTCGCGACGATCCCGGTCGTGTCGGTCGCCACGCCCGTGACGGCGATCGGGCCCGCGTTGAACTGCGCGTTTTGCGCCGGCGTTGTGATCCGCGCCTGCGGGTTGTCCTTGTCGAACACGAAGGTTGTGGTTTCGGCCATGAAGTTTCCGGCGCGGTCAATCGCCTGGACGGCGAGGGTGTAGACGCCGCTCTGGGATGTGAGGCTGAGGGCGGAGGCGCCGTCGAGGGCGCGGCCGAGGGTGTCGGGGCCGTCGTTGTAGACGAAGGCGCCGATGGACGCGCCGGTCGGATTGATGAGCCGGACCGTGGTCGTTTCGCCGTAGGCCGTGAGGTCCGCCGTGTCGCCGGCCGGTCCGGTGTTGGTGTCGTTGAGGTCGACGCCGACGAACGTCACGCTGTCGCCGAATGCGGCGCCGGCGGTGAGCGTGTCCTCCACCGCGGCGGCGCTCACGCCGTGCGTGATCAGATACCGGGCGACCTTCGGTTTGACCGTGTCGTACACGACGATCCGAGTGTCTTCGGTGACGTTGCCGGCTTTGTCGACGGCCCGGACGACCACGGCGTAGAGTCCGTCCTCGGCGCCGTCGGTCCGGCGGCCGAGGTTGAACGGCGTGGTATCCGCGGGGAGATGGATGGTGAAGACCAACTCGGCCGGCTCAAATTGCCGATTGGCGTTTCTGTCCAGGAAGACGCGAAGGGTCGAGGGGTTCGACAGGGCCGTCGAAATGCCCGCGCCGGCGTCCGTCAGGGACACCGCGATGGAATCGAGGCTGTTCACAAACGCGCCGGAATCAAGGGACCGGTCGATAAAGACCGCCGCGCCGGTCGTGTCGAGCGCCGGGCGTTTCTGCAGAACGGCCGCGACGACCGGCGCGACGTAGTCGCTGACGCTGGTGATCCTGGCCGACGCGTATCCGCGGGTGACCGGAATGTCGGTGTTTCCGGTGTCGGCGAAGACCAGGCCGTCGGACGCGATCCGGACGCGGAACGCGTCCCCCGAACCGATGGTGGCCGAAGTCTGCAGGACGAGGAAGAAGTCCGACCCGGCGAAATCGTTGGCGTCCGTGTCGGGCACGCTCGTGTCGCCGTAGACCGACAGCGTCAGAGTCGCGCGGTATGTATTGCCAAATCCGTCCCAGGCGAGGGGCGAGGCGTCGGGGAGGATGGCGTCGGAGGAGTCGAAGGCGCCGGTGACGAGGCCGTTGTCCCGGGCGATCGCGAGGCCCGAATCGGCGTGGAGATCGGCCGGCGTGAATCCGCCGAGGTCGTCGATGGTGACGGTCAGTTTTTTGAGGAACGGCCCGGATGTGCCGTCGCGGGTGTTGAGTCCGAAGACGGGGAAGAATCCGGAGGAGTTCAATATCTGCGTGTCGCCGCCGAGCATGTCCGCGACCGTCACCGGCATCTGCACGGAGATCGTGTCGGTCCGGACCTCGTAGGCCGGCAGGGTCTGGGCGTTGTTGAAGACGAGGCCGCCGGCCGGAATCCGAAGCCGGGCGCGGTCACGGAAGGCGGCGGTGGCAGAGGTTTTCAGGGCGATGTAAAAATCCGGCCCGAGATTGCTGAGCGTGTTGGCGGCCGGAACGGTTTCGGACACCGACAGGTACAGCGTCGCCGTTTCGGCGGCCGTCCAGGCCGGGACGCCCGCCAGATGGATCCGCCGGTCGAGCGCGTCAAACACTCCCTCGATCGGGCCGTCGTCCCGGTAGAACTGCAGGCCCCCCGTCGTGTCGTTGGCGAGGGCGGCGAGGTCGGTGGAGTCGAACCCGCCGAGATTGTCGAAGGCGATCTGCACCGCCGTCAGGCGTCCGCCGCTGGTGGGGTCGGTGATGTCGAGCGCGAAGACGGCGACGGTGTCGGACGGCGCGGGGACCTGGGCGGGCGTGAGGTTGGAGATGCTGACGGCGATCCGGGGTGAGACCTGGATGAGGAACGTTGTTTCGTGAATGTTCGTGGCCTCGTCCACCACGCGGAGCTTGATCGTCAACGCCGAAACCTGGGCGGTGGGATCCACGTAGAAGGTCCACTGCGCCTGGGTTTCGCCAAGCGTCCCGCGCGCCATGTCCTCGTCGATGAGCGGGAAGAGCTCGGCGCCGATCGGCGTCTGGATGCCGGAGGTCTTGCCCTCCGACAGGACCTGATTGGACCCCGTGTACTTGACAAACGGCACGCTGTCGGTCACGGACATGAGGAACACCTCGTCGATCCCGCGTTCATAGACGCCGGCCTTGCCGCCCGGATCGTCCGCCCAGAAATCGCCCCGGGATCCGGCCTGGGCGAAGAACGAGCCCCAGTCGTCGTTCGCGTTCGTGGAATCGGGAGACTCCTCATCCCGCAGGCCGTCGCTGTCGTTGTCCGCGCCGTCGCCCGAAAGGACCGCCTTGGAGTAATTCAGCCCGCCGTCCATGCTGACGAGGACGGACTGGATGGAGGACAGAAGGCCGCGCGGGGACGCCGTGGCGTCGGCCAGACCGGTGATCCGGATCGACCCGCTGTCGTCATACACGGTGACGGTGGTCTTCGGCCGCGTGGAATCGAGCGTGAAGATGGCCGTCCGGGTCTCCTCGTTGCCGTTCCCGTCGACCGCGACCACTTCGAACGTGTAATCTCCGTCCGGCAGGCCGAGGGACGACACTTGGATCTTGAAGTTGACCGAGTCGGACGGAACGAGCGGGGACACGGCGTAGGAACCGGAGAAGGCGCCGGTTCCCTCCTTGTACCGGTAGCGGATGTTCGTCACGGTCGACACGTCGGTCGAAATGCCCTCGATCCGGGCCAGCCGGTTTTCGTTGCCGATGAGCGAGATGATGGTCGCGGCTACAGAGTTGAGCAGGGGCGCGAAACTTGATGCGGTCGTGTCGAGCTCCATGATCTGGCCGCCGGTGTTGAACGCGAGCGGGAACAGCTCGGACTGGCCGGCGAGTCCGGCGGTATCGGTGACGAGGAACAGGGTGACGCCGGCGCGGACCAGGCTGTCGGACACGGTCTGGATCCGGACCTTGCCCGTGGGCTCGTGCCCGAAATTCTTCGACTCGGCGTCCGTGATCAGCACAAAGAACCGCTTGGCGCCCGGTGTCGCCAGGTTCAGCGCCTCCAGCGTTCCCTCCAGGGACGATTCCGGCAGGTCGCCGCCGCCGCTGGCGGTGAGCTGGGAGACGTTGTTTCGGAATGTGTTGATGTCGGCGGTGATCCCGTAATTCACGACGGCCGGATTGTCCACGTCGACATCCTTGAAGGTCACCAAGCCGAGGTTGAGGGGGATGCCGGCGTTGAGGATCTGGGTGGCGAAGGAGGTCACGTTGTTTTTGACGCCGGTGATGGCGAATCCCATGCTGCCCGTGATGTCGACCACGAACACGACCTCGGCCGTCGGCGAGATCGCGGCGGCGTCGGCGTTGTTCGTGAGCTCGATGTTGACCTTCGGGAAATTGATCGTCATCGCGGGCTTCGTGAAATCGCTGACGCTGGTGATCCTCGCCGTCGCAAAGCCCCGCGTCACCGGCGCGTCCGTGTTGATCGTGTCGCCGAAGACCAGATCGTCCGAAATCATCCGGACGCGGAACGCGTCGCCGGCGCCGAAGGTGGCGGACGTGCGCATGAGGATGAAGAAGTCGCTGCCCGCAAGGTCATTGCCGTCCGAGTCCGGCACCGATGAATCCGTCGCCGCCGAGAGCGTCAGGGTTGCGCGGTAGGTGGCGCCGAACCCGTCCCACACGAGGGGCGTGGCGTGCGACAGGATCGCGTCGCCGGTGTCGAACACGCCCGTGTCGAAGCCGTTGTCCCGCGCGATCGAAAAGCCGCTGTCGGCGTGGAGGTCGGAGGGCGTGAATCCTCCGAGGTCCTCCACGGTCAGCGTCACCTTCTTCAGGAACGGCCCCGGCGTGCCGTCTTTCGCGTTCAGGCCGAACACCGGAAGGTAGCCGGACGACTCGCGGATGCGGGTGTCGGCCTCGATCAGGCGCGTCACCCCCACCGGCATCTGCACGACGATCGTGTCGGTCCGGACGTCCGCGGCGGGCGAGATTTGCGCGTTGTTGAAGGCGATGCCGCCCCGCGGGATCCGGAACCGCGCGCGGTCGCGGAAGGCGGCGGAAGAGGAAGTTTTGATGACGACGAAGAAGTCCGGGCCCGCGTCGTTGCCCGTGTTGTTGATCGGCACCGATTCGGAGGTCGAGAGAACCAGTCCCACGGTTTCGTTTCCGCTCCATGCCGGAACGCCGCCCAGGGTAAGCCGCTGGTCGAGCGGGTCCAGCGAGCCCGAAACGATGCCGTTGTCCGCGTAGAGCTGGACGCCGCCGGTCGTGTCGTTCGCGAGCGCGGCAAGATCGGTCGAATCAAACCCGCCCAGGTTGTCGAACGCGACCTGCACCGACACCAGCCGGCCGCCGGCGGTCGGGTCGGAGATGTCAAGCCCGAAGACGGCGATGGTGTCGGACGGCGCCGGGACCTGGGCCGGCGCGACATTCGTGACGGCGACGGATATCTGGGGAGATATCTGGATCGTGACGCTGGTCTCCAGGACATTGCCGGCCTCGTCATGAACGCGCAATTTCACGTTCAGGGTCGGCTGGCCGGGCGGCGGAAGATAGAAGGTCCACCGCGCGAGCGTGTCGGTCAGCGCGCCCGTTCCCACGTCCTCGTCGATCAGCGGGAACAGCTCTGAACCGATCGTTGTCTGAACGCCGGCGGTTTTTCCCTGATAGAGGACCATGTTGGCGGCCGTGTATTTCACAAAGGGGACGCTGTCCGTCACCGACATCAGGAACACCTCGTCCACGCCGGGCTCGAACACGCCCGGCCGGCCGGCCGGATCGTCCGCCCAGAAGTCCCCGCGGGCGTCGGCCTGCGGAAAGACGGTCGACCAGTCCTCGTTCTGGTTGGTCGAGTCGGGCGACTCTTCGTCCACGACCCCGTCGCTGTCGTTGTCGATCCCGTCTCCTGAAGTGACCGCCGAACCGTACGTCTTGCCGTCATCGACGCTCACCGCGACGCGCGTGATGCGGGTCCGCCGGCCGCGCGGGGACGCGGTGGCGTTGGCGAGGCCGGACAGCCGGATGGACCCGCTGTCGTCGTAGACGCGCAGGTCGGTCGAGGGTTTCGTGGAATCGAGCGTGAAGGTCACAGAGCGGGTGTCCTCGTTGTCGCTCTCGTCCGCGGCCGTGACCTCGAAGGTGTACCGGCCATCGGGCAGGCCGAATCCGGAGACTTGGATTTCAAACAGGGACGCGATGTTGGGCGTGATCGGCTGCGTGAACGGCCCGGTATATCCGCCGGCGGCGTCCTCCTTGTAGCGGTACCGGACGGTCTTGATCCGGTGGTTGTCGACGGCGTTGCCCTTGATGATGGCCAGCGTGCTGGTGGTGGTGGTTTCCGTGACGGTGGTGCTGACGACCTGGATCTTGGTGGCGAACTGGCTGAAGACCTGGTTCAGGGTGGCCGAATTGGCGGCCGACACGAATGTCCCGCCGGTCTTGCTGGCCACCTGCTGCATGATATTGGCGAGGCTCTGGCTGTTCGCAACGGCGCTGCCGAACGCGATGGCGTCGACCACGATGCCCGCGGCGGCGGCGGTATCGGCGGCTATCGGGACCGCGGCCGGATCGTTGGGTTCGCCGTCGGTCAGCAGGATGATCCGCTTGTTGTTCGCGGTGGATTTCGTCACGAGTTCCTTGACGGCGAATTCGATGGCCTCCGCGGTTCCAGTGCCGCCACTGGCTTGGAGAGCGGAGATGACGGTCGTGAGTTTTGTTTTGTCGCCCGTGAGGTCCTGTTCGAGTTTCGGGGTGGATTCAAAGCTCACCACCGAAATCTGGATGCCGGACCCGATCTGATTGATGAAATTGATCGCGGTCTGCTTGGCCACTTCCATCCGGCTCATCGTGTCGGGCGAATCGATGGACCCCATGCTGCCGGACACGTCGATCAGCAGGACGACGTCCACCGACGTGGTGGTGGTGACGGTGGAGGCGACCTGGACGTCGGTGAAGGGCACGTTGGTGAGGAGCGCGCCGTCGGCCGGGTACACCAGCGACACCGTCGGTTTCATCTTGTCAGCCGTGGGCGCCGCCTTGACCGGCTTTGTGGTGACGGTCCTCTGGCTCGCGCCGGAATCGAATTTCGCGCCGCCCGCGAGAATTTTTACCTGGAACTGGTCGCCCACCGAGAAATTCTCGGCGGTGCGGACGACGATGTAGAAGTCGGACGTATCGTGTGTGCCGGTATCGAACGGCGGAAGCGCGCTGTCGGGCACGTCGATCGTGAACAGGTAATTGCCGGCCGAGTCCTGCTGGATAGCGGTTGGCGTGGAGGCGACGGAGACGAGCCGGTGGTCGGTCGAGGCGCTGAACGCGCCGGTGTCGGTCGCGCCCGAATCGATCCAGAGGTCGATCGCGAGCAGGTCCTGGAGCGTGAATCCCAGGCCGGGCGTCACGGCCACCACGATCGTGTCCAGCCGGAGTCCCCGGCCGGAATCGCCCACGTCGATCCCGATCACGGCGCGCGTGTCCTGCGACAACATCGAGTCCGTGGACGTCGTCAGATCGATCAGATTCAGGCGCGGCAGGACCCGGATGACGCCGCTGGTGTCCGCAAGGCCCGAAACCCCGTCGTTGAACTGGATGCCGCCCGGCGGTATGCCGATCACAAACGTGTCGCCCGGCCGGGCCCACGGGGCGGTCTTGACGACCACGAAGAAGTCATTCCCCGCGTCCGCGCCGCTGTCCGAGAGCGGGACCGATTGTGGCTCGCTCAAAGCCAGTGTCAACCGGAAGCCCGGCCCGCTGTCCCAGACCGGCGCGCCGCCCGGCGCAAGGCGCGCGTCAAACGTGTCGAAGACGCCGTCCTGCGATCCATTGTCCCTGTAGATGGCCACCCCGTTGTTTCCGCCGCCCACCGGCAGGAGGATGTTGTCGAGGTCGGTGTCGGCCTGCAGGGTGACGGCCTGAAGTGTCTTGGCGGCGGATCCCATGACATTGATGCCGAAGAGGACGACATGGTCGCTTGCGACGTCGATCGCGTTGGGCGCCAGGTTCGCGATGACGGCTTCGGACGTGAACGTGAAGACGAACGTGGCGGTGTCGGCGTTGCCGGCCTTGTCCTGAATGAAGATGGTCAGAACATAGGTGTCGTTTTCCGTCACGTCGTCCAGAATGTTCCCACCCGTCAGCGTCAAGAGGAGGCTGTCGGCGCCGGCGAAGTTGGCCGTGCCGGTCGTCGAGCCGAGCAGGGCGCCGGTGGACCCGCGCGTCAGGGTCAGCCGGGCGGTTGGCGTGTCGACGCCCGAGAACGCGACCACGGTCGGGCTCGAATCGGACACCGCCACCCAGATACGATCGACCGCGCGGGTCACGACGTTGTCCGCCGCCGTCAGCGCCTTCGCCACGCCGCCGGTCCGGACGTTGAACGACGCGGATCGGGCGGCGGTATTGTCCAGCAGAATCCTCGTGCGCGTGTCCTCCGCGATGTTGCCGGTATTGTCCTCCATGTGGAACACGATCGCATGGTAGGCGTTGGCGGCGGCCGCGAAGGTCAGGGTGTCAACGGCGGCGGTCAGATTGACCGATTGAAGAACGTCCGGGCCGTCTCCATATATATTATTGCCGTTCAGATCGCTGATCAGGCTCGCCCGCGTCGCGCCCCCGACCAGCTTGACGCCCGCCGGCTGGTCCGAGATCGCGTAGGCGAACACGGTCGTGCGCGTCATGGCGCCCGAATCCGGCGCGAGGCTCGTGAGGACCGGCCCGGCGGTGTCGCTGATGATCTTCGAGGACACCACGCCGCGCGTCACCGGGACGTCCGTGTTGGTCGTGTCGCCGAAGACCAGATAGTCGGGCAGAATCCGCACGCGGAAGGATTCGCCCAGACCCATGCTCGCGGACGCGCGGATGAGGACGAAGAAATCGTTGCCCGCGAAGTCGCCGCCGTCCGTGTCCGGCACGCTTGTGTCTCCGGCCGACGAGAGCGTCAGGGTCGTGCGGTAGATGTTGCCGAAGCCGTCCCAAATGAGGGGCGACACGTCGGCCAGGATCGAATCGGCGGAATCGTAGACGCCCGTGTCGCTGCCGTTGTCCCGCGCGATCACGAGGCCCGAATCGGGATCGAGGTCGGACGGCGTGAATCCTCCGAGGTCCTCCACCTCGATCGTGACCTTCTTCAGGAACGGACCCGGCACGCTGTCCCGGACGTTGAGTCCGATGACGGCCGTGTAGGCGGCCGTGTTCAGTATCTTCGGGTCCGTCGTCAGAAGGTTCGCCGCCACCACCGGCATCTGCACTGTGATCGTGTCGGTCCGCACGTCGGCGGAAGGCACGGTCTGCGCGTTGTTGAAGACGATGCCGCCCTTCGGAATCCGGACCCGCATGCGGTCCCGGAACGTTGCCGTGGCCGAGGTGCGGATGACGACGTAGAGGTCGGGCCCGATCTCGGAGCCGGTGTTCGCGACCGGGATGGTTTCGGACACCGACAGATATAGCGTGACCGTTTCGGCCGCGCTCCAGACCGGCGCGCCCGACAGCGGGATCCGCTGGTCCTTGCCGTCGAATACGCCCGAGAGCATCCCGTCGTCGCGGTAAAGCTGGATGCCGCTCGAGCTGTCGTTGGTCGTTGCGGCCAGATCGCTCGAATCGAATCCGTTCAGATTGTCCAACGCCACCTGCACCGCCGTCAGCCGGCCGCCGGCCGTCGGGTCCCACAGGTCGAGCCCGAAAACCGCGATCGTATCGGACGGCGCCGGCACGCCGGCCGGGGCCAGGTTCGAGACGCTCACGGTCAGGCGCGGAGAGATCGCGATGGTGAATACCGTGTCGTGTGCGTTGCCCGCCTCATCGATCACGCGGAGTTTGACGGCGAGAGACGTGACGTTCGATCCGGGATTGACGTAGTAAATCCACCGGGCCTGCGAGTCAGTGAGACCCGCCTTGCCCATGTCTTCGTCGATCAGCGGGAAGAGCTCGGCTCCCACCGGCGTCTGAACGCCCGCAGTCTTGCCCTGCGACACGACCTGATTGGCGCCGGTGTACCGCACGGCCGGCAGGCTGTCCGACGGGATCATGAGGAAGACTTCATCGACGCCGGGCTCGAACACGCCCGCCTTGCCGGCCGGATCATCCGCCCAGAAATCTCCGCGGGCGGAGGCCTGCGGGAAGACGGCCGACCAGTCGTCGTTCTGGTTGACCGAGTCCTGATATTCCTCGTCGACCACGCCGTCCTTGTCGTTGTCGACGCCGTCGCCGGACAGACTGGCCGTGTCGAAGGTCGACCCGCCGTCCAGGCTGATCTCGACTTTCCGCACCTTGCTCACGCGCCCGCGCGGCGACATCGTGGCGTCGGCGAGGCCGGACAGCCGGATGGATCCGCTGTCGTCGTAGGTGGTGGACGACGTGGTGGGCCGGGTGGAGTCGAGGGTGAAGACGATTGTTTTTGTGTCCTCGTTGCCGCGCTCATCGGCCGCGATGACTTCAAATGTGTACTGGCCGTCGGCGAGGGTGAATCCGGACACCTGGATGTTGTAGTTGATGTTGGCCGCGGGCGTGATCGGCAGGGTGAACGGCCCGGAATAACCGCCGGCGGCGTCCTCCTTGTACCGGTACCGGATCGACGTGATCTTGAAGTTGTCCGTCACGGTGCCGCGGACGGCCGCAAGCGTGCTGGTGTCGATGAGGACGCTGGCGAGTTTCTGGGCGAACTGGGTGAAGTAGGCGTTGAGTTCGTTCAGATCGTTGGCCCGGGTCATGATGCCGCCAGTCTTGGCGGCCATGTCCTGCATGAGGATGAGGTCGGTGCCCACCAGGGACGGATTGAAAATCACCGGGTCGACCACCACGAAGGACTGGACCGCCGTGTCGGTCGCCGCCTGCACCACCGTGTCCGCCTCGGTCGGCCTGCCGTCCGTCACCATCATGATCCGCTTGTTCGTCGACGCGAGGTTCGCGTTGACGTACTGGACGGCGAAACTGATGGCGGTGCCGGTCGCGGTCTGGCCGCCGGTGGTCACGAAGCCTGATATTTTGTTCTTGAGCGCGGTCTTGTCCGTCGTGAACGTCTGCTCGATCCGCGTCAGCTCCGGCGTGCTGAAGGACGCGATGGCGATGCGGATGTTGGGATCGACCTGGTCGATGAACGACAGCAGCGCTGTCCGAGCGTCCGACAACCGCGTGGTGCCGGAGCCGGTCGATGCGTCCATGCTGAGGGACAGATCGAGCAGAACGACGAGGTCCATGCTGCTGACGGGATTAAAGATGAACGGATTGTTGGACAAAAGCGCGTTCGCGGACGGATAGACGATCGTCACGGCCGGCGCCTGGTTGTCGGCGGTCGGCGCTGCGGTTACGGTCTTCGTGATCATCCCGCGGCGGCTCGGCCCCGAATCGAAGATTGCGCCGTGCGGCGCCACGCGCACCTGGAAGACGTCGCCGTTCGTGAGCGAGGCCGACGTGCGGACGATGACGTAGAAGTCGGAGGTGTCGTAGGCGCCCGTGTCAAAGGCCGGCAACGGGGTGTCGGGCAGATCAAGGGTGAAGACGTACTGGCCGCCCGAATCGAGTTTGGCGTTGGTCGCGTTGGACGCGACCGAGACGATCATGCTGTCGGTGAACCGGTTGAACGTGCCGGCGTCGGTGGAGCCGGAGTCAATCCAGATTTCAACCGCGATCAGGTCCTGCAGGGAGAAATTGGTAATCGGGACGATGCTGACCGCGATCGTGTCCAGCCGCAGGCCCCGGCCGGTGTCGCCGACGTCGATCCCGATCACGGCTTTCGTGTCCTCGGCCGTCACGGAATCGTTCGCGACGGTGAGGTCGATCAGGTTCAGGCGCGGTAGAATCCGGATGACCGGCGACGTGTCCGAAATCGACGAGAGGCCGTCGCTGAATTGAATGCCGCTCGCCGGGATGATCACCACAAACGTGTCGCCCGGCCGCGCGTTCGTCGAGGTCCGGATGACCACGTAAAAGTCGCTGCCCGACGCCGAGCCGCTGTCCGACGCCGGGATGGCCTGCGGCGCGGTCAGGGCCAGCGTGATTCTGAATCCGCCCAGCCCGCTGTCCCACACCGGCGCGCCGCCCACCGGCAGGAGCGCGTCGGTGGTGTCGAAGACGCCGTCGATCGTTCCGTTATCGGCGTAGATCGCCACGCCGCCTGATCCGGCCGGCATCAGGATGTTGTCGAGGTCGGTGTCGGCCTGGAGCGTGACCGCCTGGAAGGTCTTGCTGGCGACGCCGGCCATGTTGAGTCCGAAGAGCGCGACCTTGTCGCTGCCGACGTCGATCGAGACTGGCGCGAGGTTGGTGACGTTGACTTCGGCAGTGAAGGTGAAGACGAAGGTGATCGTATCCGCGTTGCCGGCCTTGTCCTGCTTGAAGACCGTCAGGAAGTAGGTGTCGCTTTCGTCGATGGCGTCGATGATGTTGGCGCCGGCCAGCGGGATGGCGATGCTGTCGGCGCCGGCGGTGTTCGCGGCGCCGATGACGGTCGAAAGGACGCTGCCGTTGCCCCGCGTGAGCGTCACACGGGACACGCCGGTGTCGACGCCCGAAAACGCCAGGACGTTGGGGTTCGAATCCGACAGCACGACCCAGATGAGGTCAATCGCCTGCGATACGATGCTGTCCGAGGCCGAGATGACCTTCGGCGCGCCGCCCGCGCGGACGTTGAACGACGTGGCGCGCGCGACGGTGTCGTCGAACAGAATCCGGGTGCGGGTGTCCTCGGTGACGTTCCCGGCGCTGTCCTCCATATGGAAGACGAGGGCCTGCCGGGCGTTGGTGACGTTGATGAAGGTCAGGGTGTCGGCGGCGGCCGTCAGGTTGAGGGTCTGCGCGACATCCACGCCGTCGTTGTAGACGTCGTTGTTGTTCATGTCGGTGATCAACCGCGCCCGGCTCGTCGCGCCGCTCAGTTTCAGGCCCGCCGGAAAGTCCGTGATCGAATACGTAAATACGGTGGTCCGCGTCGTCCCGCCGGTGTCGGGCGACAGCGCCGACAGGACCGGGCCGGCGTTGTCATAGGAGAATTTGCGGGCGAGCTGGAAGATGTTGCCGTTGTTGTCCCGCGCCACGGCCGAGGCCTGGTAGATGCCCGGCGGGGGCGTGCTGTCGGTGAGCCAGAAGTAGGCGCGGTTGCCCTTCTTGAATTTCGTGCCGGTGATCGTCGCGCCCGTGGTGGTGTTGATGAGCGTGAGGATGTCGCTCGTGGCGGTGTCGATCCCGGCGGTGTAGCCGCTGAGAGACGTGTCGACGAACTCGACGCTGAGGGTGTCGAGTTCGGTCGAGAAGGCCTCGTTCTCCTCGATCGTGTCGTTGATCGTCCCGCTCAGGCTGTCGCCCCGGTACCAGTTCCAAGCCGAGGGGAAGGTCATGTCGACGATGAAGAGGCGGGTGTCGTTCAGGATGTTCAGCGCGTGGTCCCGCGTGCGGAATTCGATCAGGTAGGTATCGTCGTGCAGGCCGGTCTTGGACAGGGCCAAAAAGAAGGTCAGGGTGATCTTGGAATCCGACGTTGCGACCGACAGCGTCCCGCCGATTTCGACGTCGACCGAATCGATGATGTTGTTGCTGTTCTCGTCGCGCCAGACCTTGGCGTAGGAGACCCCGCCCTGTGTCGTCAGCCGGCCGTCGATCTTCGTCAGGTTGTCCGACGCCGTCACTTCGACCTTCGTCAGGCCGTTTTGCGTGTCGTTGACGACGGTCGTCGCCGGCGCCAGCGCCGAGATGCTCGGCTTCGTCTGGTCAAACACAAACGTCTTGTCGTCCGGGTCCGTGCCGGTCGTGGCGTTGGCCTCGAAGTTCCCCGCTGCGTCGACGGCCTGCGCCTGCACTTTGTACGTGCCCTCGCCGCCGGCGGTCAGGGTCGCGGACGGAATGACGGCCGAATACGTGTCATAGCCGAGGCTCTGCCAGTTGGAGACGGTGTCGGCCGACTCGATGTAGGAGCCGAAGGTGCCATCGGGATTCTGGACCCGGATCCGCGCGCGCCGCATCTCGCCCGAGGGCGTGGACCGGCCGAAGACAATGAGGGGGCCGGCGTTGAAGGGACTGGTCTGCGAGCCGCCCTGGACGATGATGGTCTGAACGTCGGCGTCCGGCGAGAGGGTGTCGATGCGGAAGAAGGTGAATTGATCTTCGGCCCGGACCTCGACTGAGGTCAGGTTGACGTCGCTGTCGGCCGTGTCCGCGGTCACGACGCCCATGACCGAGACTGTGTCGATCCGCGTGAAGAGTTTGGTGAGATCGCCGGTTACCGCCTGGCCGACCTCCGTGCCGGTGTCAAGCGTGATCGTGTCCTCGAGGCCCCCGCCGCGGACCACCACGCGCGTCTGCGTGTCGATCTTGTCGCCCCGCACGATCACCACGATCGGGCTGGCCCGCGGCAGAATCGAATCGCCGCTCACCGCAACGCCCGTGTCGCCCACGCCCTTGAGATTGACGCTCCCGCCGCTCGAGATGCTCTGGTTGCCGTCCGTGTCGGTGGCGCGGGCGAAGACGACGTTGAATCCCTGGCTGAGCGGGATGGTGGTCGTGAACGCGCCGGACACGGACGCGGTGACGCTCACTGCGAAAATGTCGTTCACCGAGATGTCCACCACCGCGCCCGGATCGGCCTGGCCGGTCACGATCGAACTCGTCGCGGACAGCGACAGGTTATCGGCCGTCAGAATCTTGGGCGCGGCCGGACGCTTGTTGTTGATGACGACTTCGCCGCCGGCCGTGAGAACCTCGCTGGTCGTGCCCTCCAGCGCGGTGATCTTCCAGAAATAGGTCTTGATGGCGGCCTGCGACAGATACACGCCGGCGTTGTCCTTGCCGAAAAACACGAAGGATTTGCCCGCCGGATAGACGTTCAGGGTGTGGCTGTCGGTGAAGACGGGGGCGGTGTCGTTGGCGTTGGCGAAGATCTGGAAGGTGACGGTCGACGTATTTTCGGCGCCGTCCACTTTGTAGCCGATCGACGCAAAGTCATTTTTCCCGTCGGCCAGAATCGGCGAGATGCTGGTCGGGGTGAGGGCGACGTTGGTCAGCGAGAACGGCGTGTTGTCGATCCGGACCTCCGCGCTGGCCTCGGCGGTGAGGCCGTGCCCGTCCGCGGTCTTGACGACGACCCGGTACAGGCCGTCGGAGAGCTTCGTGCCCTTGTTGCCGTCCCACGTGACGAGGGCGTCCGTCACGTCGCCGGTCACCTGGTTCAGGGTCTTGACGAGCGCGCCGGTGGCTTTCGAGTAAATCTCAACCCGGCTGGTCGCGGCGCCGATCGTCGAGTACCGGATGGTCGTTGCGTCCTTGTCGCCCGGCGTGACTTCGGGGCTGAAGGGGCTGGGCAGCGGAGACTGCGTGATGGTGACGACCGGCGGCACCTGGTCCTTCACGCCGGTCACCGTCACGTTGGTCTTGTTGCCGCTCTTGTCCGTCACCCGGATCTCGAAGGTGTAGGTGTCGTCCAGCACCAGATTGCCGTTGATATCTTTTCCGTCCCACACGATCACGTTCTGGCCCGCGCTCTGGGACACGCCGGCCGCGGTCGGCGCCGTGTCGATGAAGGTTCCGTCGCTGGCCTTGATCACCACGAGGGCGGTGTCGACGGTTTCGTTCAATACATATTTGACGGCCGCGCCGTTTCCACCGAACACCGCCGGGTCGACCACCGCGTCCGAAATCACGGGTGCCGTCACGTCCGCGATCCCCGTGTCGTACCGGATCACCAGCGTGTCGCTGGTGGGGCCGGTGTTGCCCGCCGCGTCCACGGCGTAGGCCACGATCCGCCAGTCGCCCAGCGTGTCGCCGAGCTGCGCGAAGTTGATCGTCCCCAGCCACGATGACGCGCCCGACGCCTGGCTGTCCATCCGCGCGACCGTTTCCGACGCGCCGAAGTCCGCGCCCGGCAGATAGACGCGCACGAACACTTTCGCGACGCTTCCGGTCGTGTCGGTCGCCACGCCCGTGACGGCGATGGGGCCGACGTTGAACTGTGCGTTCTGCGCCGGCGTCACGATCCGCGCCTGCGGCAGGTCCTTGTCGAAGATGAAGGTCGCGGTTTCGGACATGAAGTTGCCCGCGGCGTCGATGGCCGTCACCACGATCGTGCAGACGCCCGCCTCGACCGCGAGGTCCAGGATGTTGCCGCCGACGAGCTGCCGGCCCATCGTGTCGGTCGCGGATTCGAAAACGAACGAGCCGACTTTCTGGTTGGCCGCGTTGTAGAAGGTCACGGTCGTGGTGTCGTTGTAGCCGGTCACGTCCGTCGTGTCGCCGTTCGTGCTCGGGGCGGTGTCATCGAGGTCGACGCCGGCGAAAATTACGCTGTCGTTGTAGGCCCGCGTCGCCACGAAAACCTCCTGAATCCCCGATCCGGTCGCGGTCACGGGAATGGTCTCCGTGACGCTCACGCCGGATCCGTGGACGATCACAAAATTCTGCCGCGTGGGTTTGACGGTGTCGTACCGGATGATTCGCGTGTCTTCCTGGACGTTGCCCGCGCGGTCGACCACGCGGACCCACAGGGCGTAGTCGCCGTCCTGCGTGCCGTTGGTCTGCCGGCCCAAGCTAAGCGTGCTGACGTCGATGGCGCCGGGGGTGCCGCTCGCGTTGAGGTTGAGGGCGGTGACCGCCTCGCTGAACGTCGCGTCGCCGTTTTCGTCCCAGATCCACCGCAGTTGCGGCGGGGTGTCGGCGCTGACGCCGGTCACGGTGTCGCCGACGCGGATCACGATGTTGTCCAGCTTGGGCGTCTTGGCGCCGGTGTCGGGCGAAATCGAGAAGAACGGCAGTTGCGCGTCGTACCTGAAGGTCCGCTTCTCGCTCTTCTGGTTGCCCGCGCGGTCGAAGGCCGTGATCTGGACCTCCAGCTCGCCGCTGACCGGCGTTGAGTCGGTCAGCCAGAAAATCGCCATCGAATCGCCGGCCGTGCTCACAACGCCCGCCACACTCTGGCCCGTGGTCTTGTTCGTGGCGCTGATCGAACTGCCGGCGAGGTTGATCCCTCCGTTGAATTTGAAGCCGATGTCCGTCGCGACCTGGCTGGAGGAGTCGGTGAGCAGGATGACGATCGAGTCGATGACCTGCGTCGCGCCGAAGATCTGGCCCTCCGCGATGGTCGCGCCGCTGCCGCGCTCGTTCACATAAAAATTGCTCCCGATTACGGCCGGACCCACGCTGTCGACCACGAAGGAGTCGGTCAGGGTTGCGGTGTTGCCCGCGTTGTCCGACACCACGACGTACACGCCGTAGACGCCGTCCTTGCGGCCGTCCGGCGCGATGTCGAAGACGAGGTCCATCGTGACCTGATCGCCGGGCACCGGGCCGTTGTGACTCAGGACAATTCCGACGCCGGCGCCGGACGGGTCGACCAGCCGGCCGGTGCCGGTGGTGGTGTTGATGTCAACGCCGGAATTTTTCTGGCCGGTCACGGGCGCGGCCGGGTCGGTGAACTTCAGGCGGACCTTGCCGACGGACGTGCGGACGGTCGTATCGAAACTCGTGAGGGTCTTCGAGCCGGCCGCCGTGTCGTCCACGATGAGGAATCCGGCGCTGATGAAGGCCGGCGCGGTCTGGTCCAGCGTGAACTCGAACGCGGCCGAGGTGTCCTGGTTGCCCGCCTCGTCGACGGCGACCGCTTCGACCTTGTAATCGCCGTCGCCGCCGGCCAGCAGGTTCGCGTTTGGCAGGCGCGCCACCCACGTGTCAAACGCGCCGCCCGACACGGCCGTGTCGGGGTTGTTGAGGCCCGCAAAGTCCGTCGTGCTGACTCTGACGGTTGTCTTGTTCGGCAGCGTTACCACAACGTCGACGCGCTTGAGGCCGCCGGTCTTGCCGGCCGGGGTGCTTCGGCCCAGAATCAGGATGTCTTCCGACGGGTCCTGGATGCTCTTGCCGTTGAAGGGACCGACCTGCCCGCTGGCCTCCTCTCTGGCCTGCGTGACGCTCGGCAGGGGTGCGACATTGTCGAGCCGTAAAAAGACGAATTGATCTTCCGCGCGCACTTCGAGTGAAAGGCCCGTCGCGTCGCTGTCGCCGGATTTGACGCCGATGGTGTCGAGCCGGCTGAAATTTATGTTGCCGGTCACGGCTTGGCCGATGAGCGTGCCTGTGTCGATCACAATCGTGTCCTGCAGCGACCCGCCGCCGACGACGACCACCGTGCGCGTGTCGACGTTCGAGCCTCGCACGATCAGGACCGCCTTGCCTGCGCGCGGCAGAACCGTGTCGCCGCCCGACTCCACCCCGATCACGACGCCGCCTGACGTGTCCGCGCCGGCCATGCTGACCTGCTTGCCGCTTCGCACGCTCTTGTTGCCGACCGCGTCGGTCGCGGTGGCGTAGAGGGCGTTGTCGCCCTGCGCGATCGTGACGGTCGCGCTCCACGCGCCGGTGGTGGCGTTGGCGGTGGCTGTCGTGACGTCGGAGCCGTTCAGGTTCACGGTCACCAGCGCCCCCGCCTCCGCCACGCCGCTGACCGTCTGGCCCGTGAGGGCGGTGGCGAGGTTGTCGGGCGTGAATATCTGCGGGGCGTCCGGCCGGGCGTTGTCGATGGAGACGTTGCCGCTGGCGGTCAGGATCTGGCCGTTGGAATTGTCGATCGCGGTGACTTTCCAGTAATAGGTCTTCGTGGCGCTCGGACTCAGGATGACGCCGGCGTCGGTCTTGCCGCGGAAAATGAACGACTTGGCCGCCGGGTAAACGTTGACGGTCACGCTGTCGTTAAAGACCGCGACGGTGTCGCCGGGATTGGCGAATACCTGGAAGAGCGCCGACGCGCTGTCCTTGGCGCCGTCCATCTTGAAGCTGATCGTGGTGAAATCGTTGACTGCGTCGCCGTTCTCGGGGCTGATGGTCGCCGGGCTCATGGCGACGTTCGTCAGGCTGAAGGGCGTGTTGTCGATCTCGACCTCGGTCGAGACTTCCGACGTGAGGCCATGCCCGTCCACCGCCGTGACCACGATCCGGTACTGGCCGTCCGGTTGAGGCGAAGCCGCGCCGCCGCCGTCGAGGGTGACCAGCGCGTTCGTCACGTCGCCGGTCGGCGCCGCGTACGACGTGAACGTGACCTTCGCGCCCGTGACTTTCGAATAAACGTCCACACGGCTCGTGACGGCGCCTATCGTGCTGTACCGGATCGTCGTCACGTCGTCCTCTCCCGGCGTTGCGGCGGGACTGAACGGGTTCGGGATCGCGCTCTGCGTCAGAGTCACCACCGGCGCCACCTGGTCCTTGATGCCGGCCACCGACACGCTCGCCTTGTTGCCGCTCTTGTCCGTGACGCGGATTTCAAACGTGTAGGTGTCGTCCAGCACGAGATTGTCGTTGATATCTTTTCCGTCCCACACGATCGCGTTCTGCCCGGCGCCCTGGGAGAGGCCGACGGTCGGGACCGAATCGATGAACGTCCCGTCGCTGGCCTTGATCACCACAAAGGCCGAATCGACGGACTCGTTCAATACGTATTTGATCGTCGCGCCGCCCGCGCCGAACACGGCCGGGTCGACCACGGCGTCGCCGATCTGCGGCGCCGTGACGTCCGTGATGCCGGTGTCGTACCGGATCGTCAGCGTGTCGCTGAGCGCGCCCGTGTTGCCGGCGGCGTCGACGGCGTAGGCCACGATCTTCCAGTCGCCCAGCGTGTCGCCGAGGAGCGTGAAATTCACGGTGCCGAGCCAGGAGGCGGCGCCCGAAGCCTGGCTGTCCTGTTTCAGCTTCGTGATCTGGCCGAAGTCGGTGTCCGGAACGTACACGCGCACGAACACCTTCGAGACGCTGCCGACCGTGTCGGTTGCGGATCCGGTGACCGAGATCGGGCCGGCGTTGAACTGCGAGTTCTGCGCCGGCGTCGTGATCCGCGCCTGCGGGTTGTCCTTGTCGAACACGAAGGTTGCGGTTTCGGCCATGAAGTTTCCGGCGACGTCGACGGCGGTCACGACGATCGTGCAGATTCCGGCCTCGGCCGCCGCGTCCAGGATGTTGCCGCCGGACAGCAGCCTTCCCATCGAGTCGGCGGCGGCGTTGAAGTCGAACGTGCCCACTTTCTGGTTTGACGCGTTGTAGAAGGTCACCGTGGTCGTCTCGTTGTAGGCCGTGACGTCCGTCACCCGGCCGCTCTGGCTCGGCGTTGTGTCGACGAGGTCGACGCCCGCCAGCACCACGCTGTCGCCGTAGGCTCGCGTCGCCACAAAGACCTGCTGGGCGCCGGACCCGGACGCGGTCACGGGGATCGTCTCGAAAATCGTCGCGGACAGGCCGTGGGCCAGAATGAAATCGACCCGCGTCGGCTTGACGGTGTCATAGCGGATGATTCGCGTGTCTTCGAGAATATTGCCCACGCGGTCGACCACCCGCACCCACAGGGCGTAGTCGCCGTCCTGGGTGCCGTCGGTGAGCCGGCCGAGCGAGAGGGTGCTGACATCGATGGCGCCCGGGGTGCCGCTCGCGTTGAGGTTGAGGGCGGTGGCGGCTTCGGTGAAGGCGCTGTCGCCGTTTTCGTCCCAGATCCACCGAAGCTGCGGCACGGTGTCGCCGCTCACGCCGGTCACGGTGTCGCCCACGCGAACCACGATGTTGTCCAGCCGGTTCACCTTGGCGGCGGTGTCGGGGAAGATGGAGAAGAACGGCAGCTCCGCGTCGTATTTGAACGTCCGCTTTTCGCTCCGCTGGTTGCCCGCCTGGTCGAAGGCCGTCACGAGGACCTCGAGGTCGCCGCTGACCGGGGTCGAGTCGGTCAGCCAGAAGACCACGAGGGAGTCCCCGGCCGTGCTGATGACCCCGCCGATGCTCTGGCCGGTCGTCTTGTTCGTGACGCTGATGGAACTGCCGGCGAGGTTGATCCCGCCGTTGAATTTGAAGCCGAGGTCCGTCGCGACCTGGCTCGAGGAATCGGTGAGCTGGACGACGATCGAGTCGATCTGCTGGCTCGCGCCGACGATCTGGCCCTCCACGACGGTCGGGCCGCCGCCCCGGTTGTTCAGATAGAAATTACTGCCGATGATGCTCGGACCCACGCTGTCGATCACAAAGGAGTCGGTCAGCGTGGCCGTGTTGCCCGCGTTGTCGGCCACCACGATGTAGACGCCGTAGACGCCGTCCTTCTTGCCGTCCCCGGCCACGTCGAAGACCAGGTCCAGCGTGACGGCGTCGCCCGGGGTCGGGGCGTTGTTGCTCCGCACGATCCCGACGTTCGCGCCCACCGGATCGACCAGCCGGGCGCCGCTGGTGGTCGTGTTGATGTCGACCCCCGCGTTGTTCTGGCCTGCCACGGGCGCGGCCGGGTCCGTGAACGTCACCTTCACGCGGTCGACGCTCGTCCGGACGGTCGTATCGAAACTCGTCAGGGTCTTGGAGGCCGTGCCCGTGTCGAACACCACGATCTTGCTCGTGCTCGCAAACGCCGGCGCCGTCTGGTCCAGCGTGAACGTGAAGGACGCCGAGGTGTCGCGGTTGCCGGCGTCGTCGATCGCGACCGCCGCCACGACATAGTTGCCGTCCCCGCCGGCCACCAGGGTCGAGTTGGCGATGCGGGCAATCCACGTGTCGAAGGAACCGCCCGCGTTCGTGTCCGGGTTGTTGATCCCGCCGAAGTCCGCCGACTTGACGGTCACCGTCGAGTTGTTCGGCAGCGTCACGAGAAGCTCCACGCGGTTCAGGCCGCCGGTCGCGCCCGCCGGGGTGCTCCGGCCCGAAATCAAAATGTCCTCGGTCGCGTCCTGCGTGCTCTTGCCGTTGAAGGGACTGACCTGCCCGCTCGCCTCCTCCTTCGCGGTCGTGACGCTCGGTTTCGGCGCGACGTTGTCGAGCCGGTAAAAGACGAATTGATCTTCGGCGCGCACTTCGAGTTGGAGCGTGTTGGCGTCGCTGTCGCCCGGCGCGACGCCGATCGTGTCCAGCCGCGTGAAGTCCACAGCGCCGGTCACGCGCCGGCCGATGGTCGTGCCCGTGTCGATGACGATCGTGTCCTCAAGGCCCCCGCCGCGAACGATGACCGTCGTCCGCGTGTCCACGTTCGAGCCTCGCACGATCAGCACGACCTTGCTCGGACGCGGCAGCGCCGTGTCGCCGCCCGCTTCCGTGCCGATCGTCACGCCGGTGGTGTCCACGCCTTTCAGGCTGACCTGCTTGCCGCTCCGGACGCTCGTGTTGCCGACGGTGTCGGCGGCCGTCGCGTAGAGGACGTTGTCGCCCTGCGAGATCGTCACGGTCGCGCTCCAGGCGCCGGTCGTGGTGTTCGCGGTGACGGTGCCGACGTCCGCGCCGTTCAGGTTGACGGTCACCAGCGACCCGGCCTCGGCCTGGCCGCTCACGGTCTGCGCCGAGGCGGACACGGCGAGGTTGTCCGGCGAGAAAATCTGCGGCGGGTCCGGCCGCTGGTTGTCGATGTTGATGTTGCCGGCGGCGGTCAGGACCTGTCCGTTGCCGCCGTCGATGGCGGTGATCTTCCAGTAATATGTTTTCGTCGTCCTCGGACTGAGAATCCCGCCGGTGTCGATCTTGCCGCGGAAAATGAACGTCTTGACGGCCGGGAACACGTTGATGGTCAGGCTGTCGTTGAAAACCGCGGTCGTGTCGGTGGGGTTCGCGAACACCTGGAACCGCACGGTCGCGCTGTCCTTCGCGCCGTCCGCGGTGAACCGGACGGTCGTGAAGTCGTTCTGGGCGTCGGCGTTTTCGGGGCTGATGGTCGTCGGGCTGATCGATACGCCGGTCAGCGAGAATGGCGTCACGTCGATCTCCACCTCGCTCGCCACCTGCGCCGCCAGGCCGTGCCCGTCCACCGCCGTTACGACGATGCGGTACAGGCCGTCCGGCGGCGTCGTCGCGCCGGTTCCGGTCCATGTGACGAGCGAGTCCGTGACGTCACCCGACACGCTGAACACGGTGGCCGCAAGCGCGCCGGTCGTCTTCGCGTAGACCTCCACCCGGCTCGTCACCGCGCCCACCGTCGTGTACCGGAGGGTTGTGACGTCGTCCTGGCCGGGCGTGACGCCGGGGCTGAACGGATTGGGAATGGGCGACTGCGTCAGCGTCACGACCGCCGGCACCACGTCCTTCACGCCCTGCACCGTCACGCTCGTCTTGTTGCCGCTCTTGTCGGTCACGCGGATTTCAAAGGAATACGTGTCGTCCAGCACGAGATTGCCATCCACGTCTTTTCCGTCCCACACGATCGCGTTCTGGCCCGCGCCCTGCGCCACGCCGTTGGTGGGCGCCGTGTCAATAAACGTGCCGTCGCTGGACTTGATCACCACGAGCGCGGTGTCGACGGCTTCGTTCAATACATATTTAATGGCGGCGCCGGCCGCGCCGAACACGCCCGGATCGACGGCGGCGTCGCTGATGATCGGCGCCGTCACGTCCGTGATGCCGGTGTCGTAGCGGATCGTGAGCGTATCGCTCAAAGCGCCCGTGTTGCCGGCCGCATCCACTGCATACGCGACGATCTTCCAGTCGCCCAGCGTGTCGCCGAGGAGCGAGAAATTGACGGTACCGAGCCATGAGGCGGCGCCGGACACCTGGCTGTCCTGTTTCAGCTTCGTGATCTGGCCGAAATCGGTGTCCGGAACGTAGACGCGCATGAAGACCTTGGCGACGGTGCCGGTCGTGTCGGTGGCGACGCCGCTGATGGCCGTGGGGCTGACGTTGAACTGCGTGTTCTGGGGCGGCGCCACGATCCGCGCGATCGGCAGGTCCTTATCGAAGACGAAGGTCGCGGTTTCGGCCATGAAATTTCCCGCGGCATCGACGGCCGTGACGACGATCGTGCAAATGCCGATCTCGCTCGCCGCGTCCAGAATCGTCCCGCCCGTCAGGTACCGGCCCATCGTGTCGGGAATCGCCTGCGACACGAAGGCGCCGACCTTCTGGTTGGCGGAGTTGTAGAAGGTCACGGTCGTGGTGTCGCCGTAGCCGGTGACGTCGGTCGTGTCGCCGTTCGGGCTCGGCGCCGAGTCGACAAGGTCGACGCCGGCGAAGATCACGCTGTCGTTGTAGGCGCGGGTCGCGACGTAAATCGTCTGGCCCAAGGCGTCGGTCGTCGCCGTGACCGGGACCGTCTCGGTCACGGTCGCGCTGGCGCCGTGGACGATCAGAAAGTCCTCCCGGCGCGGCTTGACGGTGTCGTACCGCACAATCTTCGTGTCCTCCGTCACGTTGCCGGCCCGGTCGGTCACGCGGACCCACAGGGCGTAGTCTCCGTCCTGGGCGCCGGTGACCGCGCGGCCCAGGCTGAGGTTGCTCGTGTCGATCTGGCCGGCGGCGCCGCTCGTGTTCAGAATGAGGGTGGTGACGGCCTCGTCGAAGGTCCCGTCTCCGTTTTCGTCATAGATCCATATCAATTGCGGCGACGTGTCGGGACTGACGCCCGAAACGGTGTCGCCGATGCGCACGACGAGGTTGTCCAGGCGGTTCACATTTTTTCCGGTGTCGGGCGAGATCGTGAAGAACGGCGCCTGCGCGTCGTACTTGAAGGTCCGCTTTTCGCTCCGCTGGTTGCCGACCTGGTCGAAGGCGGTGACGTTGATTTCAAGCTCGCCGCTCACGGGCGTTGAATCGGTGAGCTGGAAGATCAGGAGGGAATCGCCGGCCGTGCTGCTCGTGCCGCCGATGCTCTGGCCGGTCGTTTTGTTCGTCACGCTGATCGAACTGCCGCTGAGGTTCACGCCGCCGTTGAATCCGAAGCCGAGGTCGCCGGCCACTGAACTTGACGAGTCCGTGATCTGGAGGGCGATGGTTTCGATGGTTGAATTTGCGCCGAAGATCTGGCCCTCGTCGATCACCGAACCGCCGCCGCGGTTGTTCACGTAGAAGGCGCTTCCCACGATCCGCGGACCCACGCTGTCGATCAGGAAAGAGTCGGTCACGGCGGCGGTGTTGCCCGCGTTGTCCGCCACGATCACGTACACGCCGTAGACGCCGTCTTTGCGGCCGTCGCCGCTCACGTCGAAGATCAGGTCCATCGCGACTTCGTCGCCCGGCGTCGGGCCGTTGTTGCTCCGCACGACGCCGACGTTCGCGCCGCGCGGGTCCACCAGCCGGCCGCCGCTGGTGGTGGTGTTGATGTCGATGCCCGCGTTCTTCTGGCCTGCCGTGGGCGCCGCGGCGTCCGCCAGTTTCACCCGCACCTTGCCGACGCCCGACCGGACGGTCGTGTCAAACGGCGTCAGCGTCTTGGAGGTCGTGCCGCTGTCCGGATCGACCGTGATGGCCCCGGTCGCGGCGAGGCCCGGCGCGGTCTGGTCCAGCGTAAAGGTGGAGGCCGTCGAGGAATCCTGGTTGCCGGCATTGTCGATCGCCACCGCGACGATCTGATAGTCGCCGTCGCCGCCGGCCAGCAGGGTCGAGTTCGGAATCCGGACCACCCACGTGTCGAAGGAGGCGCCCGCACCCGTGTCCGGATTGTTCAGGCCGGGGAAATCCACCGACTTGATCGTCGACGTCGCCTTGTTTGGCAGCGTCACCACCAGTTCCACCCGGCTCAGGCCGCCCGTCGTCCCCGCCGGAGTGCTGCGGCCGAGTACCAGCACGTCCTCGGTCGCGTCCAGCGTGCTCTTCGCGTTGAAGGGGCTCACCTGGCCCGACAGCTCCTCCCGCACGGCGGTGATGGTCGGTTTCGGCGCGACGTTGTCAAGCCGGAAAAATACGAATTGATCCTCGGCGCGGACTTCCAACTCAAGTCCGGCCGCGTCGCTGTCGCCCGATTTCAGGCCGATCGTGTCCAGCCGGCTGAACTCCACGCTGCCGGTGACCGCACGGCCGATGGGCGTGCCCGTGTCGATCGTGATCGTGTCCTCAAGTCCGCCGCCGCGCACAATTACCACCGTGCGCGTATCGACGTTCGAGCCCCGCACGATCAGGACGGCCTTGCTCGACCGCGGAAGTATCGTGTCGCCGCCGGCGGCCACCGCGATCGCCACGCCGGCCGTGTCGGCGCCTTTCACGCCGACCTGCCCGCCGCTTCGCACGCTCTTGTTGCCGACGGCGTCCGTCGCCGTGGCGTAGACGATGTTGTCGCCCTGCACGATGCCCACGGTCGCGCTCCAGGCGCCGGTCGTCGCGTTCGACGTGATGGTCGCCACGTCCGAGCCGTTCACGTTGAGCGTTACGAGCGCGCCGGCCTCGGCCGAACCGCTGATGGTCTGGCCGGTGGCGGACGTCGCGAGGTTGTCGGGCGTGAAAATCTGCGGGGGATCGGGGCGCTCGTTGTCGAGGTTGACGTTGCCGCTGGCGGTCAGAATCTGGCCATTGCCGCCGTCGATCGCCGTGACTTTCCAGTAGTATGTTTTGGTCGCGTTCGGGCTCAAGATGCCGCCGGTGTCGATCTTGCCCCGGAAGATGAACGATTTCGACGCCGGAAAGACGTTGACGGTCACGCTGTCATTGAAGACCGCGGTCGTGTCGGTCGGGTTCGCAAAGACTTGGAATCGTATCGTCGCGCTGTCCTTCGCGCCGTCCGACGTGAACCGGATGGTCGCGAAATCGTCCTGGGCGTCGCCGTTTTCGGGGCTGATGGTCGCCGGCGTGATCGATACGCCCGTCAACGAGAACGGCGTGATGTCGATCTCCACTTCGCTCGAGGCTTCCGACGTCAGGCCGTGGCCGTCCACGGCGGTCACGACGATCCGGTAGAGACCGTCCGGCGGGGTCGGCGCGCCGGAACCGGTCCACGTCACCACCGAGTCGGTCACGTCGCCCGCCACGTTGACCAGCGTCGCGATCAGCGCGCCCGTCGTCTTTGCGTAGACCTCCACCCGGCTGCTCACGGCGCTCACGGTCGTGTAGCGGAGGGTCGTCACGTCGTCCTGGCCCGGGGTGGCGGGCGAGGGACTGAACGGATTCGGAATGGGCGATTGCGTCAGCGTCACCACCGGCGGCACCACGTCCTTGACGCCCTTCACGGTCACGCTGGTCTTGTTGCCGCTCCGGTCGGTCACCCGGATCTCGAACGAGTAGGTGTCGTCCAGCACCAGATTGCCGTTCACATCTTTTCCGTCCCACACGATCACGTTCTGGCCCGCGCCCTGCGTTACGCCGTTGGTGGGCGCCGTGTCGATGAACGCGCCGTCGCTGGCCTTGACCACCACGAGGGCGGTGTCGACGGTTTCGTTCAATACATATTTAATGGCGGCGCCGCTTGCGCCGAACACGCCGGGATCGACCACGGCGTCGCTGATCTGCGGCGCCGTCACGTCGGTGATGCCGGTGTCGTACCGGATCGTCAGCGTGTCGCTGAGCGCGCCGGTGTTGCCGGCGGCGTCGATGGCGTACGCGACGATCTTCCAGTCGCCCAGCGTGTCGCCGAGGAGCGTGAAATTGACGGTGCCGAGCCAGGAGGCCGCGCCGGAGGCCTGGCTGTCCTGCTTCAGTTTCGTGATCTGGCCGAAGTCGGTGTCCGGAACGTAGACCCGCACGAAGACTTTGGCCACGCTCCCGGTCGTGTCGCTCGCGATGCCGGTGACGGCGATGGGACCGATGTTGAACTGCGTGTTCTCGGCCGGCGTCACGATCCGGGCCTGCGGCAGGTCCTTGTCGAACACAAACGTCGCGGTTTCGCTCATGTAGTTGCCCGCGGCGTCGGCCGCCGTCACCACGATCGTGCAGACGCCGACCTCCGACGCAAGGTCGAGGATGTTGCCGCCGCTCAGTTGCCGGCCCATCGTGTCGGCGCCGGCCTCAAAGACGAATGAGCCGACTTTCTGGTTGGCCGCGTTGTAGAAGGTGAGGGTCGTGGTGTCGTTGTAACCGGCGACGTCCGTGACCCGGCCGTTCGGGCTGGCTGCGGTATCGACGAGATCGATGCCGGCGAACACCACGCTGTCATTGTAAGCCCGCGTCGCCACGTGGACGGTCTGGAGGCCGGAACCGGTCTTCGCCACCGGGATCGTTTCGGTCACGCTCGCGCTCGCGCCGTGTACCAGCACGAAATCCTGCAGGGTGGGTTTCACCGTGTCATAGCGGAGAATCCGCGTGTCCTCGAGGATGTTGCCGGCCCGGTCGGTCACTCGCACCCACAGGGCGTAATCGCCGTCCTGCGTGCCGCCGGTCGCGCGGCCCAAGCTGAGCGAGCTCACGTCGATCTGTGCGGCGACGCCGCTCGCGTTGAGGGACAGGGTCGTCGCCGGCTCGGTGAAGGCGCTGTCGCCGTTTTCGTCCCAGATCCATTTCAGTTCCGGCGGCGTGTCGGAGCTGACACCCGTGACCGTGTCGCCCACCCGGACCGTAATGCTGTCCAGGCGGTTCATCTTCGCGCCGGTATCCGGGGAGATCGTGAAGAACGGCAGTTGCGCGTCATATTTGAACGTCCGCTTCTCCGTGCGCTGGTTCCCCGACTGGTCAAAAGCCGTCACCTGCACCTCGAGGTCGCCGCTGACCGGTGTCGAGTCCGTCAGCCAGAAAATCACCAGCGAGTCGCCGGCGGTGCTTACCACGCCCGACACGCTCTGGCCCGTGGTCCTGTTCGTCGCGCTGATGGAACTGCCGGCGAGGTTGACCCCGCCGTTGAATTTGAAGCCGAGGTCGGTCGTGACCTGGCTCGATGAGTCGGTGAGCTGGATGACGATCGAATCGATGACTTGTGTCGCGCCGAAGATCTGGCCCTCCGAGAGGGTCGAGCCGCTGCCGCGCTCGTTCAGATAAAAATTGCTCCCGACCACGGCCGGGCCCACGCTGTCGATCACGAAGGAGTCCCGCAGGGTCGCCGTGTTGCCGGCGTTGTCCGACACCACGATCTGCACGCCGTAGACGCCGTCCTTCTTGCCGTCGCCCGCCACGTCGAACACGAGGTCCAGCGCGACCTGGTCCCCCGGCGTCGGGCCGTTGTTGCTTCGCACGACGCCGACGTTCGCGCCGGCCGGATCGATCAGGCGAGCGCCGCTCGTGGTCGTGTTGATGTCGAGGCCCGCGTTGCTGTGGCCGGCGACGGGCGCGGCCGGGTCCGTGAACGTCACGCTCACCTTGCCGACCGCCGTCCGAACGGTCGTGTCGAAACTGGTGAGGCTCTTGAAACCGCTGCTGGTGTCGTGAACGATGATGAAGCCGGTCGTCGCGAACACCGGCGCGGTCTGGTCCAGCGTGAAGGTCGAGGCGGTCGAGGAGTCCTGGTTGCCGGCGTTGTCGATCGACACCGCCACCACCTGGTAATCGCCGTCGCCGCCGGTCACCAGCGTGGTATTTGCGATGCGGACGATCCACGTGTCGAACGCGCCGCCCGAGACGTTCGTGTCCGGATTGTTGACGCCCGGAAAGTCGGTGGACTTCACGGTCACCGTCGTCTTGTTCGGCAGCGTCACCACCACGTCGACCCGGTTGAGACCGCCGGTCTTGCCCGCCGGGAAACTCCGGCCGGTGACGAGGATGTCCTCGGTCGCATCCTGCGTGCTCTTGCCGTTGAAGGGACTCACCTGGCCCGACAGCTCCTCCCGGATCGCCGTGACGCTCGGTTTCGGTGCGACGTTGTCCAGCCGGAAAAAGACGAATTGATCCTCCGCGCGCACCTCGAGCTCCAACCCGGTCGCGTCGCTGTCCCCCGATTTCACGCCGATCGTGTCCAGACGGCTGAACTCCACGCTGCCGGTCACCGACTGGCCGATCAGCGTGCCGGTGTCGATCACGATCGTGTCCTCCAGCGCGCCGCCCCGCACGATCACCGTCGTACGCGTGTCTACGTTCGAACCGCGCACGATCAGCACGACTTTCGAAACCCGCGGCAGGATCGTGTCGCCGCCGGCCTCCGTGCCGATCGCTACGCCGGTGTCGACGCCGGCCATGCTCACCTTCCGGCCGCTCCGCACGCTCTTGTTGCCCACGGTGTCGGTCACGGTCCCGTACACGATGTTGTCGCCCTGCGCGACGGTCAGGGTCGTGCTCCACGAGCCGGTTACGGCGTTGGCGCTGACGGTCGTCACGTCCGAGCCGTTCAGGTTGACGGTCACCTGAGCGCCCGGCTCCGCCAGGCCGCTCACCGTATGGGAGGTGAGGGCGGTGGCGAGGTTGTCCGGGGTGAAAATCTGCGCGGCCGCCGGCCGCTGGTTGTCGATGTCGACGTTGCCGCTCGCGGTCAGGATCTGGCCGTTCGAGCCGTCGATCGCGGTGACCTTCCAGTAATATGTCTTCGTCGCGTTCGGGCTTAGAATCCCGCCGGTGTCGGACTTGCCCCGGAATATGAACGTCCGGATGGCCGGGAAGACGTTGACGGTCACGCTGTCGTTGTAGACCGCCGTCGTGTCGGTCGGGTTCGCAAAGACCTGGAACCGCACCGTCGCGCTGTCCTTCGCGCCGCCCACCGTGAATCCGATCGACGCGAAATCGTTCACGGCATCGCCGTTCTCCGGGCTGATCGCCGTCGGGCTGATCGAAACGCCGGTCAGGCTGAACGGCGTAACGTCAATCTCTACTTCGCTCGAAACTTCCGCCGAAAGCCCATGCCCGTCCACCGCCGTCACCACGATACGGTACAGGCCGTCTGGCGGCGTCGGCGCACCGCTGCCGGTCCACGTGACGAGCGAGTCGGTCACGTCGCCCGTCACGGTGACCAGCGTCGCGATCAGCGCGCCCGTCGTCTTTGCGTAGACCTCCACCCGGCTGCTCACGGCGCTTACCGTCGTGTATCGAATCGTCGTCACGTCGTCCTGGCCCGGCGTGGCGGGCGAGGGACTGAACGGATTCGGGATCGGCGACTGCGTCAGCGTCAGCACCGGCGGAAGAACGTCCTTGATGCCTTTCACCGTCACGCTGGTCTTGTTGCCGCTCCGGTCGGTCACGCGGATCTCGAATGAATAGGTGTCGTCCAGCACGAGATTGCCGTTCACATCTTTTCCGTCCCACACGATCGCGTTCTGGCCCGCGCCCTGCGTAACGCCGTTGGTGGGCGCCGTGTCGATGAACGTCCCGTCACTGGACTTGATCACCACGAGCGCGGTGTCGACGGTTTCGTTCAATACATATTTGATGGCGGCGCCGGCCGCGCCGAACACGCCGGGATCCACCACGGCGTCGCTGATCTGCGGCGCCGTCACGTCCGTGATGCCGGTGTCGTACCGGATCGTCAGCGTGTCGCTGAGCGCGCCGGTGTTGCCGGCGGCGTCCACGGCGTAGGCGACGATCTTCCAATCGCCCAACGTGTCGCCGAGGAGCGAGAAATTGACGGTGCCGAGCCAGGAGGCGGCGCCCGAGGCCTGGCTGTCCTGTTTCAACGTCGTGATCTGGCCGAAATCGGTGTCGGGAACGTATACGCGCGTGAACACCTTCGCGACGCTGCCCGTCGTGTCGCTCGCCGATCCGGTGACCGCGATGGGGCCCACATTGAACTGCGCGCCCGACAGCGGCGACAGGATCTTCACCTGCGGCAGGTCCACGTCAAACACGAATTCGACCGTGTCCTCCAACACGTTGCCGGCGCGGTCCACC
>Ga0156236_111_pt1 | contig 83090 bp, 68 predicted proteins | sample RifCSPlowO2_12_FD_107883 | JGI IMG/M metagenome (GOLD analysis project Ga0156236, IMG submission 107883) | Candidatus Lindowbacteria bacterium RIFCSPLOWO2_12_FULL_62_27
AACTTTTCCGATGCCGTTGGCAGTCTCATCTCACCTTGCACCAGATGATTATGACTCACAACCTCGAAAATTCACCCACAGGAAAACCGGAAGAGGCAAACATTCAAACGGGTTCGACTCTCCAAGCACAAACGCTTTCGGATTGCCTCTCTGCCCGTCTTTTTGCCCAAGGTTGGCTGGGTACGTCTCTTTGTTTCCAAAACACCGGAGGCGGCTATCGTTTTTACATCTCCAACAATCTGCTCATGACCGAGGAGGAAATGGTCCGGCTCTACTCCCAGCGCTTCTGGATCGAAACCTTCCATCAGGAAATCAAACAGCATCTCGGATTCCGCGAGGTCTTTATGCGATCTTGGATCGGCGTCCAAACACACTGGACGCTCGTCGCGATCGCGTACAATCTCATCGGCGTCGGATGTCGTCATTCCTCTGGAAGTTTTCGTCAGAAGATTTTCTCCTTTCGAGAGTCGATCATCCCCCGGGCGCTCTTCATTCTGTCCAAAAAATCGCTCGCGCGGCGGTGAAATGTGCCAAAGTCGAGTCAAGTAATAGACAATGCTGGACAATTTGGCGATTCCGTTCTGAAGGGTGTTTTACCGAATCAAAAAGCCAGCGAGAACAGTGTTGGTGGAAAAACATTAGGCCCTGCTGTTCCTCCCACTGAACAAGTGGTTATATGCGACACGTTCATCCTCGACCTGATCGGCCAAGTGCGCGAAGCAGTCGCGGCGGGCTGGATCAAGCGCGACCTGCGGAAAGACCGTGACGACGATGACGACCACGGCCAGCGGAAGGGCGACGACAAGGGCAAGAAGAAAGGCCACGAGAAGGACGACGACGAAGGCGACGACAACGGGGTCGATGACGACCTGTCCGACGCGGACAAGCAGTTGCCCGGCGTTGCGAAGGCGCTCATCAAGAAATTGACGAAGGCGCGCCGGGAGTGCCTGCGCGGTCGGTTTGGCGATGCGCGGGAGATGCTGCGGGCGCTTCTCAAGCAGGTGAACGCGCAGCGGGGCAAACACCTGACAGACGAGGCGTATTATCTGATCCGGTTCAACGCGGAGTTTCTGCTCGAGAAAATCTAGTCCTTCTTGTTTGGGCGCCAATCATCGCCCTTAAGTAACCGCTTTTTTTTTGGTCCCATCTTTGTTAGTCTTTTCCGGAAGAGGGGAACAAAAGGAGAGCCGTCTTCATGCCCATATCGTCAGCCCAACGGGAGCGACTGTCGATGGGCGTCAGCATATTCGAGGGGCTGGCGCCGTACGAGATTGACATCATCGCCGAGGCGCTGTATCCGCGCAGTCTCAAGGCCGGCGCCGAAATCATCCGCGAGGGATCCTTCAGCGAATGCATGTTCATTATTCTGAGCGGCAAAGTCCGTGTGGAGAAGGACATCAACCGGACGCCGCGGCCGGTGTGGTATCTGAACGCCGGCGACTGTTTCGGCGAGATGTCGCTGTTCGACCGGCTGCCGCGGTCGGCCTCGGTGTATGCGGACACGGACGTCGATATCCTTCTGATGTACCGGGTCGAGATGGAGGAGATGTTTGAGAGGCATCCGCACATCGCCTACCGGGTCATGATTCAGTTGTTCCGGACCGTGAGCATCCGTATGCGCCAGGTGTTGGCGCAGCTCGGGCCGCCGACGCCCCAAGCGCCGGCGCCGGCCCCGGCCGCGTCGGCGAAGTCGTAGGCGGACTCACTCCGATGCCCATGGATCCCGTACATGCGTATCTGATCGAGAAGGGCATCCTCAAGAAAGCCGACTACGAGCGCGCCGCCGAAGCGGTGGAGCGCGGCGACGCCGAGATCAGCGAGTTGAACGGATACCTGATCAACAAGGAACTCCTCCGCATGGAGGACCTGCTGGCGGCGATGGCCGCCGTGATGAAACTGCGGCGGGTCGAAATCCGTCCCGGGAGCCTCGATCCGGCCCTCAAGACCATTTTTCCGATCAAACTTCTCACCAAACTCAACGTCGTCCCGGTCCTGCAGGACGGCCCTCGGCTGGACGTCGCGATCAGCGATCCGATGCAGCTCATGGCGATCGACGATCTGCGCCTCTCGACCGACCTCGAGGTCCAGGCGGTGCTGGCCAAGCCCGAGGAGATCGAAGCCGCGCTCATCGAGTTCGGCGCGGACGTCGGCGCGGTGCGGCGGGCGCTGGCGGAACTGCAGGGCATCAGCGTGGGGGAGGGCGAGGACGATCCGCAGGCGGCGGAACGTCTGGCGAACGAAGCGCCGGTGGTGAAACTGGTGAACGGCATCCTCGAGCAGGCGGTGGAATCGCGGTCGAGCGACATTCACATCGAGCCGGAGGAGGACGCGCTGAACGTGAAATTCCGGATCGACGGCGTTCTCCAGATCGCGCACCAGCTGGACAAAAATCTGCGGTCGCTCGTTTCGTCCCGCCTCAAAATCATGGCCGGACTCGACATCGCCGAAAAGCGCCTTCCGCAGGACGGGCACATCCGGCAGAAACTCGGCAACCGCATCATCGATTTCCGCATCTCGACGTTGCCGGTCGTCGGCGGCGAGAGCGTCGTGCTCCGCGTCCTCGACCGGCGGTCCGGCGAGGTCCCGCTGGAGAAACTGGGACTTTTGCCCGAGATGAAATCTCAATTCGATCGCGTGCTGGGCGCGCCCAACGGCATTGTTCTCGTGACGGGTCCCACGGGCAGCGGCAAGACCACGACGCTGTACGCGGCGCTTCGGCGGCTGGCCGACGGGACGATGAAAATCCTGACGATCGAGGACCCGGTGGAGTTTCCGCTGAAGGGCGTCGCGCAGATGGAGGTCAAGCACAAGATCGGTCTCGATTTCGCCTCCGGCCTCCGCGCCGCTCTGCGGCAGGACCCGGACATCATTCTGGTCGGCGAGATCCGGGACAAGGAGACAGCGGAGGTCGCGATCCAGGCGTCCCTGACCGGACATCTCGTGCTGGCGACGCTCCACACGAACGACGCGCCCAGCGCGGTCACGCGGCTGCTCGACATGGGCGTCGAGCCGTTTCTGGTTTCGGCGTCCCTCACGGCGGTCCTGGCACAGCGGCTGGTCCGCCGCGTGTGCGCGTCCTGCGGCGAGCGCGCCACGCCGCCCGAGCATCTGCTGAAATCGTTCGGCATCGAATCGCCGAATGGCGCGACGTACATGAAAGGCCGGGGCTGCCGGGAGTGCGGCCAGACCGGGTATCGGGGAAGGGTCGGGATATATGAACTTCTGGTTCTGACGGACGACCTGCGTCCGATGATCCTTCAGCGCGCCGATTACCGGAGGATCGGCGCGGTGGCGCGGCGGTCCGGATACCGGTATCTGCGGGATGATGGCGTGGAAAAATCCAAACTCGGCTGGACGACGCTGGACGAAATCGTCCAGATGGCGGGCGAGTAAATGGCGCGGGAGGACCTCACGCTTGGTGTGGCCGTCGGCGAAGAGCAGGTGCATGGCGTGTGGATGGAGGGCGCGACGAAGGTCCGGTCGGAGGCCGTGCCGCTGGGGTTCCGGTCATTTGCCGACGCGCTGAAGGAACTGGTCGGCAAATCGCCTCGGGCGCCCGACTGCTTGGTTCTGGCGGTGCCGTTTCAACGGCTGCTCATGCGGAGCATCGAGATTCCGCCGGCGCCGGATTTGCCGCTGGGCCCGTTTGCCGAGCAGTTTGCGGCGACGGAGCTGCCGTATCCGATCGAGGAGGCCATCGTGGATTATTCGGTGGCGCAGACGCCCGGCGGCCGGCAGCTCATGCTCGTGGCGGGCCAGAAAAAGGATTTTGAGCCGTACCGGACGGCGCTGGAAACCATCGAGGTCCCGAAACGCGTATCGATTCCGCTGACGCTGGCCTGTTTCAAGGCGGCGGACCTGCCGAAAGACGCTCCAAACGCGCTGTTCGTTTATTTCTGGCGTTCGAATCTCGAAATCCTGTGGTATTTTCACGGTCAGCCGAGATACTTGAGACTGGTTCCGATGCCGCTGGCGCGCGTGGTGGCCGGCGTGACGTCGCGGGACCCGGATTTTGTGGCGGCGCTGGCGGCGGAGCTTCGCGTTTCCGGAGAATTCATCCGCAAGCAGACCGGATCGGATTTGCGGCAGGTCTCGGCCACGGTGGTGAGCGTCGATCGGCGGTTCGACGACCTGCCGACGCTGATTCAGCCCGATCTGCCCTTCCCGATCCGCTGCCGGCTTCTTGAGGGGCCGGAGGGACTCATGCTGGCATCGGGCGCGTGCAGGGCCGTCCGCGCGGGCGACTGGGATTTGAATTTATTTGAACCGAAGAAATACAAGTCGGCCGAATCGGCGGCGCCGGCGGCGCGCGGCCGGGAGTGGATGGTCGTGTCGCTGGCGGCGATTCTCATCCTGCTGGTGCTGGCGACGGTCAAGACGCTGGTGGCGTACACGTGGGTCAAGAACGCGGAGGCGGAATCGCAGGCGATGTCGTCGGGCGGCGCGAACTCCGGAACGGTAGACGCACCCGCAGGCGCGGCCACGCAGCTCGCGGCGTTTTTGTCCGGCCCGGACGCGGTCGACGTCCTGGACCGGCTTGCCCGGGCTTTGCCGGAAGGCACGCAGATTCAGGACCTGACGATCGACGACGCGCAAGTTTCCATCCGGGGTCTCGCGGTGCGGTCGATGTCCGTCTATGAGGGTCTTTCCGAGGGCGGCTTTCGCGATATCCGTTTTCTTCAGGATGTCGTTCGCGCCGAGGGGTCGGACTTGGAGCAGTTCGGGCTGGCGGCGCGGCATCCTTTTGCGGCGGATGCCGAGTGAGGCCGCGATGTTCCTGAAACGGCGCGTGAAGGGATTGGCGGGACCGGCGGCGGCGCCGCCGGCCCACGCGGCCGGCACAGCCGGCGCGTCGAAGGACCGATTGCGGATCATGCTTTTGGCGGGCGTCGGGGTCTTGTGCCTCGCCTATTGGATCCGTGTACGGCCAATGCAGGTCGAGACGGAAGAAATATTGACTTCGATCGAGTCGGGCGCGGCTGATACCGGCGAACCCGACGTGGATTTTCCGGCGGCGGCCTATGTCGAATCTCCGGAGAAGGCGCTTGCGATGTTTTATGCGGACGTGGAAGCGCACGTAAAATCGGCCGGGATGTCACTCGAAAGCCGGCAGGTCCGGGTCGAGCCGGACGATCGATACCCGGCGACGCCGATCATTTTTGAAGGGCGCGCCAAAGGCCGATGGCAGGCCGTGACGCGGTTTGCGGGCCTTGTGAGGTCCGCCACGCCGCGGATCCGTCTGACGAGGCTGACGCTGAACCGCGGTTCGGACGGGCGGGACGTCGAGATATTCTTCGAAGCGCGCGCGCTGGCGATGCCCCGCGCCGGCGGTGAGGCGTGATGAAATTCGGCGCGGGATGGGAGCGGACGGTCCCCGGCGGCGTGGGGTTGGCGGTGCTTGCGGTATTCGGCTGGTCGGCGATCCGGGAACTGTCGGACCTTTCCGCGCGCATCTCCGGCGCCGGCGCGGTCGAAACGGAAAGGCCGCGGGCTGCCCGTCCGGCGGAATTTCTTGCCGACGAGATCGACACGCTGACGCTGAAGTGGTTCGGCGGGTCGGCGGTCAGGCCGGCGGACATCGTGCTGGCGCCGGTGGGCCGAAGAAGGATTCCAGTTCCGGAGCCGCCTCCGGAGGAGATGGCGGTTGTGGCCGAACCGATCGCGGAGACTGTGGCGGAGGTTGCAGCGCCCGAGGAGCCGGTGGAGCCGGCCGCGCTGTTTCCGGCCATGAAGTTGTCCGGGATATTCATCGGAGGCGCCGTGCAGTCGATCGTGGCGGAATTCGAGGGAACGAAGCGGACGTTGGCGCTCGGCCAGGACATTCAGGGCTGGCGGTTGATTGACCTCCAGCGTTCCGCCGCCGTGTTCGAGTCGCCCGGCGGCCAGGTCGAAACCGTGCGGCTCTTCGCGAGCGCGCGATGAAAATGTCGTTGCGGGCCGTCGTCGCGTGCGCCGCGTGGTTGGCCCTGTGGCTTTGGCCATGCGGCGTTACGGCCGAGGTGATCGAGGGCGATGCGGTGCTGGACCAGGCGCGTCTCTTGATCGACGCGGGCCAGCCCGAATCGGCGCGGGAGATTTTGTCATCGTACATTTCAAGCGGGGGCGTTCAAAAGGATCACGCCGAGTATCTGGCGGCACTGACCTCTTTTGCGGACACCGACCCGGAGGTCCCGCGGCGGGCGGTCGAGACGTTCCGGAAAAAGTTTCCGAATTCAAAATACGCGCCGATGGCCATGTACCGCCTCGGCCAGTTTTACCGCGTGACGCTCCGGGACCCGGACCGTGCGATTCAGGTCTACTCGCAGTTCATTCAGCAATTTCCCAAGGAGACGCTGGCGCGCGACGCGCACCTGTGGCTGTCCTCGGCCCTCATCGACGGCGGGCAGTACGACCGCGCAGTTTCGACGATCCATCAGGCGCTGTCGATTTATGAATATTCGCCTCAGGACAGAAACGTCCTCGAGGGGTTGCTCGATTTTGCGAAGCAGAGCACGCAGAGGACCGTTTCGAGCGCCGCCGGCGGCGTGACAGTCGACGTCCGGCCCTCCGTCGCGACCGCGCCGGCAGGCGCCGCGCCAGTCGAACCGGTCGAGGCGCCGGAACGCGTGCCCGCTCGCGATGTGCGCCCGGACCGGACCGCGCCTTCAGCGCCTACTGCGGACCGGCGCGCGGCGGCGGACAGGCTGGAATCGGAAACAGAGCCGGGCGTGCTGATGAATTATCGCGACGCCGACATTGATGATGTGTTGAATTCGCTCGCGGAGGAGCTGGGACTGACCTTCATCAAGGACGAGGAGGTTCAGGGCAAGATCACCGTCATCAACCCGCGCAAACTCACTTCGACCGAGGCCATGCACTTGTTCGAGTCCATTCTGGAACTCAAGGGGTACGCGATGGTCCGGTCGGGGTCCGTTTACAAGATTTTGCCGGCGCAGAAAAGCCACACGCGCGGCCTCGATGTGTATCCCTCGGAAACGCCGCCGCCGCGCGAGGACCGGCCGGTCACCAAGATCATCCGCCTGAACCAGGCGCTGGCGCAGGATGTCGTCCAAACGCTTCAGCCCCTCCTCGGCGACGCCGGGACCCTGCAGGCCGACCTTGCCAAAAATTCCATCATCCTCACCGGCATGGGCTCGAACGTGTTTCGGCTCGAGTCGGTGGCCCGGTCGATCGACGGGGCCGGCGCGTCGGACCAGCACGAGGCGGTGGCGCTGAAATTTCTGTCGGCCGCCGAGGCGCTGCCTCTGGTGCAGAGGCTTCTGGCGACCACGCAGCCGGAAAATCTTGGATCGCTGAAACTCGTTGCCGGCCCGACGCCCGTCTATCTGTTCGCGGTCGGCCCGATGGAGATGATTTTCAAAGTCCGCGACATCGTGAAATTGATCGATGTGCCCGGCTACAAGGAGGAGTCGCTGAAAGTATACGCGCTCAAGCAGGCCAACGCGGAGAAACTCGCGGGATTTCTGGAGACGCTCCTCGCCAAGGGCCTCGCCGGGACGACGCCCGAGGGCGCGCCGAGCCGGCCGGGCGTGGTGAGCGCGGACCGGATGACCAACAGCATCGTGGTCCTGGGCTCGCGCGCGTTTCACGACATCATCGGCCCGCTCATCGACCGGCTGGACTACGAGGGCTTCGCGGCGTTCCGGGTCCAGGTCATTCCGCTGAAACATGCGGGCGCGGCGGACTTGGCGCAGAAATTTGAAAACATTGTCGCGCGCGGAATGGGCCCGCGGGGCGAAGCCTACAGCAACCAGATTCTGATCCAGGCCGACGCGCGGCTGAACGCGCTCCTGATCGCGTCGACGTCGCAGTCTCTGTTGAAAACGCTCGGCAGTCTCGCTTCGGCGCTGGACCGGCCGGCCGAGGAGGGCGGGCCGCGGACGATGGTCTATTATCTGGAAAACGGCGACGCCACCAAGCTCGTGACGGTCCTGAGCGACATTTTCTCCCGAACCGAGGGGCAGACGGTGCAGCCCGCGAAAATCGTGGCGGACCAGGGGACGAATTCGCTGGTCATCGTCGCCATGCGCGAGAATTACGAAGCGGTCATGGAAACGATCATGAAACTCGACATCGCGCCCTACCAGGTCCTCGTCGAAGCGATCATCCTCGAGGTCACGCTGGATGAGAGCACCGATTTCGGCGTCGACTGGACCTGGAAAAAATCCAACTTCGACGTCAATCTGCGCGACGCGTCACCGACGACCGGGCTCAAACAGGCGGTCCTCAAGGACCGCAAGACGCTCGACGGCCTCATCTACGCGCTTGTGTCCAAGGCCAACACGCGCGTCCTGGCGACGCCGCGCATTTTCGCCGCCAACAACCAGGAGGCCTCCATCCTCATCGGCGACGAGGTCCCCGTCAAAACCGGAACGACGACCACCACCACCGGCGTCACGCAGAACACATTCGAGTACAAGGATGTCGGCATCAAGCTCACCGTCAAGCCCCTCATCAACCGCAAGCGCCAGACGGCGATGACCGTCACGCAGGAGATCAAGTCGATCCGCGGCACCACCGTCAGCGGCGTCAGCTCGGAAAATCCGGTCTTTCAGTCGCGCCAGACCAAGACCAACGTCATGCTGGAGGACGGCCAGACCGCCGTCATCAGCGGGCTGATTCGGACCGAACGCACCAAACAGCGGAGCAAGGTCCCGCTCCTGGGTGATCTGCCGCTGGTCGGCGCCGCTTTCCGCAGCACCTCGGAGGACGACGTGCGGACCGAACTCATGGTCTTCATCACGCCGACGGTGATCGTCTCCCAGAAGGAAATGAAAGCGGCGGTCAAGGCGCAGAAGAAGGGCGGCGAGGACGCCGGCTTCGGCCCCGCCGACCTCACCCCGGACACGCCGCGCACGAAGTTTCTGCAGGATTTTATTTTGAAGTAACCCCGGCGGGTAATCTTTCAAGGAGGGGATCCCCCCTCTCCCGCCATTGGCGGGAGAGGGTCGGGGTGAGGGTGGCCCAGATGCTGTTGTCCTCTCACCTCTTAACCTTCGTAATACAAGGACACAAACACGCGGCCGGGAGCCGAATCCAGGAACCGATCCCGGATCGTTCGACAGGCGGCCGCCCACCGGGCCATCTGGGATTGCAATATCCTCGTGATCAGACACGCCGCCGGATAGTTGATGGCCGCGTCGTCGCCGCCTGAACTGCCGGAACTGCTCCCGTCCGAAATTTCAAACCCACCGGGATCCACCACGACGCCGTTGGCAACACCGTCGAGGTCGCCGGTGCCGCCGTCGGTGAGGGTCAGGAACACCTCGCTGTCGCCGTCGTGGCTGGTCAGGCTGGAGGTCATGTCGAGCCAGCCGTTGGCGGCGTCGAAGATGAAATACTTGGCCGTGACCGGCACGCTCTCCGGCATGTCGAGCGAGATCGTGATCGTGCCGCCGATCGCCACGCCTTCGCATGTGAACGCGATGAGGCCGAATTTGAAATTCGTCGAAGGCTTCTCGGCCCGGCCGGTGTCGGACACCTCGTCCTCGAACTTCACCCCACCCAGCGTCGTGAACTTTTCGTCGCCGCCATTTTTGAGTTTGAACCCGATGGGTCGCGTGTCGCGCGCGAAGGGATTCGTGTCGAGCCTCTTGGCCGCTGTTGGCGTGATCGCCAGCGTCTCCGTCGCCGTCGTGAAACTCCGGGTCGTCATCCACGCCGACCACCCGCCGCGCGCATCGCAGAACCGCGCGCGCCAGTAATGCTTTTGCGCGCCCCGGAGTAGCCCGCGCGGGAATTTGAACCGCAGCCCCGCCATCTCCGCCGGGATCACGACGTTCACGCGCATGTGCATGTTGTCGAAGATCGACGTGGAGTCCGCCGCCTGCCAGTGCGTGCATTTGTGGGTGTCGCCGTCGGCGTCCGAGTAGCCGGTGATCGTGATCTCACCGCTTGGCGCGAAACCCACCGCCGCATCTGCGGGGGATGAAGGACTTGGCGCGGACGGACTCGTATTGAGAGACGACACCGCCGTGACGGGTTCGCCGGCGACGGGAAGGCCCGCAAAGTTGAACGACGCGCCGCTGCTTGCCGTCGCCGTGATATCCGAGGCCGACGCCACCAACGCGACAAAGGTCTGTCCGGCCGTCGCCGTGCCGGCGAAACTGTACGTCACGACAAGATACATCGGCTTGTCCTTCGTGAGCGACACCGAAAGCCCGCTGAAGGTCACGCTCCCATTGTCCGCCGTGACCGTTCCACTGCTCCCAAGTTGCGTGTCACCGGTTCCGTTGCCGTCCCCGTCCTGCCAGAGCTTCACGCCGGACGCGGAGAGCGCCGTCACGTCGTTTCCTGAACCCCCGGCGGTAACCTTGATGGACGACAACGTCCCGTTGCTTTTCGGCCCAATCACGATCTGGATCACCGGCAAGTCGGAGACCGCGCCGAAAACCGATTGCGGCGGCGGATTCGACGCGCCACGCCGGATAAAGGCGAACGCGGCGTTGCCGGTGTCCGTCGTCAGTATCGAATCCGAGAACCAGGATTCATTCACAATCGGCCACGTGTCGAAGGACGTGAGGCGATAGTAATAATTGTTCCCGGCGGTCACGCTCGTGTCCGTCCACGTCGTGACCGTTGGTCCGACCTGCGCAACCCTCCCCGCCGCCCAGTCGGTCGTGTCCGTGCGGTTCACGATTCGATAAATTCGTATGCCGCCGAATCCGGTCAGGACGGTGTTTTCTTCGTCCGCGGCGGGGTTCGTCCAAGAGAGCACGGGTTGGCCACTCGTGTTTTTGGTGATTGAAATATTCTGTGGGGCTTTCGGTGCGACTGTGTCCGCTCCCGGTGTGGTATCGACCAAGCCGAGGCGAAATGGTTTGAATGTGATTTTTTTCGTTGCCGACGTATCGGCGATCATCTTATCAATTCGTTGCTCGTCGGTTGTCCCCCACCAATTGCGACTAAAATCAAACGGTTTACCTGTGTTGATGAAGACGCCTGAATCAGGCCAATACAACGAAGTTCGGATATTGTTTTTTTGAAAGGTGTCCATGGACGCGCTACCCCATATAAACGAGGGTAAACCTTGGGCCAATGTGAATTGGTACGCTGTGTTTGAGTCCATATCGTTTTGATAGAAAAAGCTGTTGTTCGCATTTCCGATAGCAAATGCATCGCCGGGTACTGCTGTCGCTCCCAACCCTCCCCCCGTCCCAGTCTCAAGGCCGGGCCACCGCGTCGCCCTTATAAGATTATGGGCAATTATATTACTGTCACTGCCTCTTCCGATGTTGTAAACGCTGCTTGCGCCCACACAAATACCCGCTCCAAAATTTGACACAATAAAATTCTGCAAAATTTTGTTGTCGGAACTTCCGGCGAGCCTGATACCACAGTTTTCATTGTATCGGGCCGTATTGCCACTGACAACATTGCCCGTGCAACCCTCCAGTGCGATTCCATTATCCGCATAGTACTCCACAGTGTTGTTGGATATCAAATTATTGGAGGCCCCGGCGGCGGTGAGCACTATTCCAGAAAACGAGCTGCCCATTCCCTTTCCGGTCATCGTATTGTTGGTGATAGTATTCCACGAACTGTAAATAAGGATCGTCGATCCAGTGCAGACATTGTTGCTGATGAGATTGGAAGTCGACACCCCAGAAACCTCGATGCCTCCTTTGAATATGCTATCCGACGTGATGGTCGATTGCGTCACATTCCGAAAGTCAATCAGCCCCTCAAGCAGACCAATGTTTTTTATCAATAGACCCGTTTGGGAATCGGCGTATATTCCGGTCCCTGTTCCAGGGGGATCGATGACTGTCGTGGCAGAATCTTTACCTACGAGAGCGACATTGTCCGTATCGATTGCGACGGTTTCCGCATATAGACCAGCATCGACAAAAACAGTGTCCCCAGATTTCACAGTGGCCATTGCCTTTGCGATCGTCCTAAAAGGTGCGCTTGCGACACCGGCACTGCCGTCGTTGCCGACGGCGGTCGTGTAAGCGTCGCCTGCGGTTGAAGTGTCGTTGACGTACCAATTTGCGGCGTAGATTGCCTGACAAAGAAACAAGTGTGACACGAAACCCCAAACCAGCCTACGGGTGACCATGTTTTCTGAAAAAGTCTCTCTGGTGTTCGTAATTCCTCGAATCCCGCGCGATGGCGGTGTATCGATCGAATTCGGCCTTGGTTATCCGATTGAGCGTTGGACGATAAACTCGAACAAGTCGTCCCGGTGGGATTCGAATCACACTCCCGTTAGGCGGTCGGATTATCCATTTCATTCGTAACAACCTGCCGAAATCACCACCTGGCGTGGTCCCCAAAAGCGGATTCCAGTCGGTGTCTGTGTAACGGTAATACGACTCCCTTACCAGCCCAACGGCGCCGATTCGCCGGGCAAGAAGATAGGCGATGACGCCGTCGCCTTTCCTAATTTGTCTTGCGCAATTTTCGAAGGCTTTCCAAGCTTTGGGATGATTGACCTTATAATGCGACTTCGGCGGAAATCCACCAGCACAAACCAATTTCCTTCTACAAATATCCCAGAGATCATTCCATTCAGGCCTACGAATTGCAGGAATCTCGAATAGCCAGTGATTCACGCTCCACCTCCCGACAAAAAAGGGCAGGACGCCCAGAAACTTCGTCCTCGCCGGGAAGACTCAGACGGGTTTCCATTTCGGACGCCCCGCCCACGTGAGTAGGCAGAGCCGTCCCGTCTGAGTAACCTCGATATCCAATCGCTTCCCGGCGAGTTTAGGCGCGGCCGAAGCCGCAACGTGTATATTTTCACAAATCCCCGGCCGAAACACAAGGCGAAACGGGATCGAGAAACCGGATTCCGGCCGCGGCTTGCCGGATTGATGTTGTTGCGATACAATCAGACTGTGAATTTCCGGAATGTTGAGCGCCTCGTCGATCGGGAAAAAGATAGAGTTTGTACATGGCGATGAAACGGGTGTACATTGAGACGACGGTCGTGAGTTACCTCACGGCAAACCCGGCTCGGGATGTAATCGTCGCCGGGCATCAGGAGGCAACCCGTGAGCTTTGGCCGCGCCTTGCCGCCGGATACGAGGGCTACGTTTCCGCGCTTGTTTACCAGGAGGCGGGGAAGGGGGATCCGGAAAAGGCCGGATTGCGTGTTGAGGCCATCAGGTCATTCCGCATGCTGGACATTGATGCGGAGTGCCGGACACTCGCCGAAAAGATCATTGCCGGTAAGGGCATACCGGGAGAGTATCCGGAAGACGCGCTTCACATCGCCGTCGCGGCCGTCAACGGGATGGATGTCGTCATCACATGGAACTTTGCGCACTTAAACAATCCGTTGACCCGCATGGTGGTCAGGCGGATTGTCGAGAGCGCGGGATATGGGTGTCCGGAGCTGTGCTCACCGGAAGAACTGCTGGAGGCGGACAAATGAAAGATCCCATAGTGGAAGAGGTGCGAAAACACCGAATGGAACACACCCAAAAATTTTCGGGCGATCTTGCGGCCATATGCGCCGACCTGCGCTCTATTCAATCGGCATCGGGATTTCAGGTCGTCCGTCTCTCCCCGAGGAAAGCCGAGCCGGTTTTCACAGCAGAAAAAAAAGAAACCGCCTGATTTCAAAAAAAGGGCCGGTTCGAATTTAAGGTGAGGCGTGCGAACGGGCAGCGCGGTTTGCGGAAGGAAAAACGATTTTTTTAAGTTGAGGCGGGCGAAGGGATTGACTGCGATTTTTTGTCTGTTTATTTCGGAAGACGGCAACAGCCGCGGCCATCGGATTTCACAAATCCCCGGCCGAAAGACAAGGCGAATCGGGATCGTAAATCCACATTTGACAATACACCAAAACTGATGTATATTTCCCCTGTGTACGCGGTCATTTACTACAGCACGGAACGCGGAGACCGGCCGGTCCTTGAGTTCCTGGACAACCTGGACAAAAAGTCCCGCGCGAAGGTCATGGCCCATATCGACCTGTTGGCTCAATACGGTCCCGATCTGAAACGGCCATACGCGGATCATGTCCGGAGGAAGATTCGGGAACTCCGGGTTCAGATGGGTTCAAAAAAATACCGGATTTTGCATTTCTTCTTTTTTGAAGGGCGAATCGTATTGCTCCATTCTCTGCTCAAGACAACGCCGAAGCTGAAGGAAAGCGATATCGCCTTGGCGGAAAGCCGGATGGCTGACTGGATCGCCAGACATCCGAGAGGAGGTTGAATTGCGATGAGAAAACCGAAGATCAGAACATTTCAGGAACATCTCAAAAAGGAATTGAAAGATCCCGAATTCCGGAAACATTTTGAGGAAGAGCGCCGGGCGCTGGCGCTTGCCATGAAAATCGTCAAACTCCGGCAAAGACGAGGATTGACCCAGAAAGATTTGGCAAGGGCGATGCGAACGAGCCAGCAGGCGGTTTCCAGGATCGAAAGCGGGGAATACGAAGGCTTTACTTTAAAAACGCTTGAAAAGATTGCCGAAGCAACCGGCTCACGTCTGAAGATCGACCTTTTGCCGGCGTAACACAAATCCCCGGCCGAAACACAAGGCGACACGGGATCGTGACAGGACTTGGAGACAAAGGGACAAGGAGACGAGGAGACTTGGGGAGGATGTCCGACGGCGCCGACCAACTCGCATCCGACCGCCGGCAGTTGCTGCCAAAGCTTGCTTCGCTCCGTTTTGTGCGGTAGCTTGTGGACATGAACATTCAAATTGATGAGGATACGGCTGGAAGTCTGAACCTGACCGAAGACCAACTGCGATTTGAGTTGGCGGTGGGGCTCTTCGTCGACAACAAGTTGAGCCTGGGCCGGGCCGCGCGCGTAGCCGGAATGGACAGCATCCAGTTTCAACGGGAGTTGGCCGCCCGGCGCATCCCATTGCATTACGGGGTCGAGGAATTCCGCCAGGATTTGAGGACCATTGAGAGTCTGTCTGCCCATTGATCGTCGTTAGCGACACGTCACCCTTAACCAATCTGCTCTCCATCGGCGCGGAGTCAAGAGATGTGGGCCGTCAAGAGATGTGGGCCGCTCTTGACTTTTTGACTTTTTGCCACAAAGTCAAAAAGTCAAGAGCGGCACCGGGCCCGGGCCCGAGATAGACCACGGCCGGCGTAGGTCGGAGTTTCAAAATCCCCGGCCGAAACACAAGGCGGATCGGGATCGGGAAACCGGATTCCGGACGATGTTCAGTGAAAACGCGCTTGCCAAATTCAGCGGAGGCGGGGATAATGGACCCATGAAGAACACACTGCAGGATTTAACGTCGTTGTCTGTTGCAGAGCGGATTCAACTCGTCGCCGATCTCTGGGACAGCATCGCCAGAACGCCCGCGAAGGTGCCGGTTCCGATGTGGCAGAAAAAGGAATTGGACAGGCGGAAGGCCCGATTCCTCAAGAATCCCGGCTCGGGAATGACATGGGAGCAATTCAAACGGTCCGTCAACGGCCGTAAATGATTCATGATCTGATTCTGTTGCCCGAAGCCTGTCAGGATATTCTCGACGCCGCAACGTGGTACGAGGGACAATCCGACGGACTGGGCACGGAATTCTTTCGTTGCATAGATGCCTGCGTCAATCTGATTCGCCGGCAACCGTTGATCTACGGGATTCTTCACCGAAATTTTCGACGAGCGCTTGTCCGACGTTTTCCCTATGCTGTTTTCTTCGAAGTCGACCGCAACGCGGTCGTCATCTATTCCGTATTCCATTGTGCGCGGAATCCATCCGCATGGCGGAATAGAATCCAATAAACGACCGGCGGCCTCCGCTCGCCTCTCCGAGATAAAATAGATCGAAACCCGAACCCGCGCCTGGCGCTCCTGCGGGCGGATCGAGATACTTGCCTCGGTGGGTGAGTTGTAGTCCCGGTCAGCCGGGCCGTCCGGCCCGGAGAAGCACTGCGCCGAACAGGACGACCGTAACGGCGACGCAGAGGTACGGCAGGACCCATCCGAACCGGTGATAGATCGTCCGGTCCGAAAAGAAAAAAAAGGGGGCCGCTCAAAAAGGGGCCGCTCTTGACTTTTTGACTTTTTGCCGCAAAGTCAAAAAGTCAAGAGCGGCACCGGGCCGCGGCACCGGGCCGCGCATGCGGACGAAGAGGCGCGCGAAGACGGGCTGACACGCGAGGAAGTTTACGATTCGGTTATTCGCGGTGAAATCATAGAGGACTATGCGGACGACGAGCCTCATCCAAGCTGTTTGATCTATGGCACGATCAAGGGGAAGCCGGTTCACAGCGTTTGGTCATACAACGCGAAAAATAAATCCACCGTGCTGGTCACCGTTTATCGGCCTGACCCCAAACAGTGGATCAACTGGAAGGAAAGGAGAAAAGCGAAATGAAACTTTTGGACAAGTGTCCGGTTTGCTCCGGCGAGATCGTAGAAAAAGGAGTTCGAAAACTTTTGGAGGGCGGCAGCAACCACACGGCAATCATGAAAGTCGCGGCCGAGGTCTGCCTGCACTGCGGCGAACGATTCTATTCCGATGCGACCGTCAAACGATTTGAAGAAATCCGGGCCAAACTGGAGCGGCAAGAAACGGCGGGTCTTCAAAAAGTAGGACTGACCTTTCAGGTGGTTTGATTCGCCCTGATCCTCTGTAAGATATAAGCTGCGGGACCCTGTGTCATTGTTCTACTTTGCTACTTTCGCCTGCCGTGAAACATTGTCACTGCGAATCATGAAACCGAATCCCGAACCCGCCGCCGGTCGCGGAGGCCGCCGGAACGGGGTGCGGCGGACGTTTTGCGGACGTTCCCGAATGGTGACCGAATTGCAACGCTTGAAATACTTTCGCCTATGCGGTAAGAATTACACATGAACGTGCGCATCGAAGGTGTTGAGATGGACCAATTAAATCTGAGCGAGTCCCAGCGTAGAGCGGTTTGAACTTGAAGATCGCAGAAATAATCTGGAAGGAGAAATTTGTCGAGAAACTGGAGGTTCTGCACCCTGTTTCGACGGACGAGGTCGAAGAGATCATTTGCGGAACGGAGAAATTCTTTCGGATGAAAAGGGGCAAGGTCAAAGGCGAGGATGTATATCGGGCCGGAGGGCAAACGGAGGACGGTCGGTTCCTGACGGTATTCTTCATTTACAAGAAACGACGGAACGCCGCGTTGCCGATCAGCGCGCGGGAAATGGACGACAAAGAAAGGAGACGATACAAACGTGAATAAAGTCAAAAAGCTTCCGGACGAGTTCGGCGGTGACGAGGCGGCAGGGAAGTTCTGGGACACTCACTCATCCGCCGATTACGAGGATGAAATGACGGAAGTCGAGATGGAAGTCGACATCCGCAGGCGGACGTTTCTTGTCCCGGTCTCGGATCGGATATATCGGATAGCCAAAAAGCGGGCCGCGGCCAAACGGTGTTCCGTTCAAGCGATTATCAATACTCTCCTGCGCCGGGATCTGGTTCAAGCAAGGTAACCTTTCGCCTCTCCGAGATAAAATACTGCGCCGAACAGGGCGACCGTAACGGCGACGCAGAGGTACGGCAGGACCCACCCGAACCGGTGATAGATCGTCCGGTCCTTGCGGGCGGCAATCGTTGCGGTCAGGACGCCCTCCTTATTCAGCGCCAGAGACGCCACACGCCGCCCGGCCGGATCGATCGCTTCCGACGGCCCTGATGAGGACGCGCGGACGATCCAGCGGCGCGATTCGACCGCGCGGAACGACAGGAGCGCCGCGTGCTGCAGGCGTTCGACGTTTCCCCATTCCGCCGGATCGTAGGACGGAACGAGGAAAAATTCGGCGCCGAGACCGGTCAGGCGTCGGGACAGGTCGGTGAAGTTTTCGTCGAAACATATCTGAACGCCCGCGACCCCGTGCGTCGTCGGAAACACTTCGCGGGCCGGCCGGCGCGCGAATCCTCCTCCGAAAAATGTTTTCTCCATCAGCGGCACGAGATGAACTTTGGTGTGCCGTCCGAGATATTTTCCTTCCGGGTCGAAGACGAGCGCGCAATCTTCGGGGTTCTGCCGCGCCATCGGCGAGGACCCCACGATCGCGCCGGCGATCAGATGCGTATTCCAGCGGCGGGCGAGTCCGGCGAGGGGGTCCAGCGCGGCTGTGTCCAGCGCCGGAATGGACATGGCGCCTTCCGGCCAGATCAGAAAGTCGCGCCGTTCGGCTGCGGCTTGCTCGGAGAGTTGGTATAGCCGGCCGGACGCGTAGTCCTCGTGTTGGACCGCCGCCACGCGGATGTCGCCGGGTGCGACCTCGGGCGTCAGCGTCCGGCCGCCCGCGTAGAGGGCGATGGCCATGATCAGCGCGGCCAGACCTGCCGCCCAGGACCCGCCAAGCGCGGCCGCGAGCAGGCCGTTGACAAGGACCACGATGAAACTCAGCCCGTACACTCCGATGATGCTTGCCCACTGGAGCACGGCCGGCGTGGAGTGAAAGGCCGACCCGGGCGTGAGCCACGTGAATTCGAACCACCAGAGTTCCGACCGGAAAAACTCGAGCCCGACCCAGACCGCCGCGGCAGCCACCGCGCGCGGGAGACGCGGCCACGACGCTGTCGAGAAATACCAGAGCGCGAACAGCGCGGGCCACAGCGCCAGAAGGACCCACAGGGACACCGCCGCGGGGCCGAACAATCGCGTGAGCCAGAAAAGGCTCAACACGCAGAGGACGAGTCCCGCCGTCAGGCCCAAATAAAACGCCGTGCGCGCGGAGCCCGCGCGCTGAGCTGCCCACAGGAGGGGCAGGAGCGCAATCCAGATGAGAATAGATATGGATCGCGGTGGGAGCGCCAGATGAAGGAGAACCCCTGTACAGACTGCGGCCGCGAATCCTGTCAACGCCGACATCTGAGAGGAGCGAATCATGGGCGCGGGGAATGGTCAACGAAGCGAATCCGGCGGATGCTGATTGCGAGTTTTCTTGATATGGTAGCCGCCCATGTGCGGGATAGCAGGATTTTTTGATTCCGCCCGGCGGGTGAGCCGGCCGGATGAGACGTTGCTTCGGATGACCCAGACGCTCAAGCGTCGGGGGCCGAACGATATGGGGGTGCTTCACAGCGGGCCGTGGCATCTGGGGCACCGGCGGCTGTCGATCCTGGATTTGTCGGCCGCCGGGCGGCAGCCGATGGTGAGCGACGACGGGAAGCTTGCGGTGGTGTTCAACGGAGAGATTTACAATTTCCAGGAACTGCGGCAGTGGCTCGAAAGCCGCGGGTACCGGTTCCGGACGCGCACCGACACCGAAGTGCTTCTCCATATATATAAGGAGGAGGGCGAGGCGGCGCTGGCGAGGCTCAACGGGATGTTCGGGTTTGCGCTGCTGGACCTGGAACGGCAGCGGTTGCTCCTGGCCCGCGACCGCGCCGGCAAGAAGCCCCTGTATTATACGGTCCAGAACGGTGTCTTCGCGTTCGCCTCCGAACTCAAGGCGCTGACGGCGATGGCTGAATTGGATCGGACGGTCGATCCAGAAAGCGTGCGGCTGTTTTTCGGTTTGGACTACATTCCGTCGCCGAAAACCATCTACCGGGAATTCAGGAAACTGCGGTCGGGGCACTATCTGATCTTCGACGGTCGAACTGTGACCGAAGAGCCGTACTGGCGCCTGCGGTACGTCCCCAAGGCCAAGGGCCACCCGCGAGAAATGGCCGTGGAGATGGCCGACCGGATCCGCTCGGCGGTCAAGGCGAGGCTGGTGGCCGACGTGCCTGTGGGGGTGCTGCTCTCGGGCGGGATCGACTCGTCGTGCGTCGCGTATTTTGCGCAGGAACACGCCACACAGCGCGTTCGGACATTCTCGATCCACTTCGACGATCCGTCCTACGACGAATCGGGATACGCGCGTCTCGTGGCGGAGCGGTTGGGAACCGAGCATACGGAATTTTCTTTCACGGCCAGGGACGCACTCGACCGCATGGAAACAGTCTTCGCCTATCTCGACGAGCCCTTCGCCGATCCTTCCATTCTTCCGACGGCGCTTTTGTGCGAGAACACCGTCAAGCACGTCACCGTCGCGCTGGGCGGCGACGGCGGCGACGAATTGTTTTACGGCTATCCAACGTATCAGGCCGAGGCGGCGGCGAGGGCGCTGGCGCCCGTGCGGTGGGCCGCGCCGGCGTTTCATTATCTGGCACGGCGTCTGCCGGCCTCCGACCGATACATGAGCTGGCCGTTCAAGCTCGAACGATTCTGCCGGGGTCTTGCGGCCGATCCGGTACGCCGCCATTTTCTGTGGCGCGGTCCATGCGCTCCGGAAACGCTCGACCGCCTGATGGGTCGGCCGGCGGCGAACGACCTGTACGGGCCGCTGGCGCGCGAGGTCGGAGAGAACCAACCGTACGACAGCGCGTTCGAGCCGGTGCTTTACAACGATTTCCGTTTTTATCTGCAGGATGGCGTGCTCGTGAAGGTGGACCGCGCGAGCATGATGCACTCGCTGGAGGTGCGTGCGCCGCTTCTGGACCAGCGCGTGATCGAATATGCGGCGAGCCTGCCGCGGGAGTTGAACTTTCGCGGATTCAAGACGAAATCTTTTTTCAAGGACATCCTTCGGGGCAAGTTGCCGGACGAGGTGATCGACCGGCCGAAGCAGGGGTTTGCGGTGCCGGTTTCGGGGTGGCTGAAGAAGGACCTGAGGGACCTGTTTCTGGATCTTTGGACGGGCCCGGCCGCCGCCGAGGCATGGATCCATCCGAAGGTTGCGACAGAATTATTCGAAGAGCACGCCTCAGGCCGGCGCGATCGCCGCAAGGAACTGTGGGCGCTCCTGTCCTATCAGATGTGGCGCCGGTCGGCCGGATGAAAAAAACGATCGCGCTGATCGCGCTTTTTGCCGCGCTCTGCCTGGCGCTCTGGGGCCTGAGTGACTCCGCCGTGCGCGCGGGCAGGGACCTGTTGCCCGAGTCGTGGACGGCGGGCGGTCCGGGCGAAAAAACGGTGTCTCTGAATCTGTACGGCGTCGACCGGTTTCTTCGTCAGAGTCTGTTCGGTCCGGTTTCGCGGCGGTGGATGTTTCTCGGTCTGGCCGCCTTTTTTGCCGTGACCGGCCTCGTCGCGATCCGTGCGCTCACGGGAGAATCGCGGCTGGAGACGGAGCCGCGGTGGCGCTGGGCGGATCTCTTCTGGGTATTCGGGGCCGTGATGGTCTTCTGGGAATGCGGCGCGGGCCCGGCGGAGGACTCGACCGGCCGGCTGTTTCTGAAGGATGCCGCCATCGGCGTGTGGATATGCGCGCTGGCGGCCGCGCGGGGCATTGGCGCGCGCGCCATGGGTCTGTCGGCGCGCGATCTTATGTCCGCCGTCGCGCGTGGCGTCGCCGCGTCCCTCCTGCTGATCCCGACGCTTGCATTTCTGTCCCTGATCGCGCTTGCGTCGGCGGGTCCCCCCGGCGTCGTTTCCGATGTCCGCCTGCCGGTGCCGTCCAGCGTGGCGGCGGCGTGGCTGGCAGCTTTGGTCCTGCCATTTTTTGAAGAGATGTTGTTCCGCGGCTTTTTATACCGGCACCTCCGCGCCCGTTGGCCGGAGGTCCTTGCGAACGTCGGAACGTCGCTGATCTTCGCGGCGATTCACGGCGTGGCCGGATCCGTGGGTCTCGCGCGGTTCGTCGGCAGCCTTCTCATGTGCCGGCTCTATGAGCACAGCGGGTCGCTCTGGTCTCCCCTGGCCGCGCATGCCACCTTCAACGCGATCCTCCTCGTCGGCCCCAAGCTTCTGTAGGCCGGCGACCTCAGGCGCGGCCGAGCGCGTAGAAAATGAGTTTGATGGATTCCTTGAAGACCTGCTGATATGCGTCGGAAGATTCGTTATCGCGCCGCAGGAGGTCGTCGAACGTGGAGGACGCGATGTACAGGACGCGCTGTTCGGCTGCGGCGTTGGTGCGCGCCATGGAGAGCCGGATCCGCCGCAGGTGATATCCGTCCGAAACCGCGAGCGCCGTGGCCGCCGGCCGCGCCGCCAGAAAATCTGAAAACAACCGCGCGTCCTGCCACGTGCTGCGGGACTGGCCCAGAAACACAACCTGGGTTTCGCTCACGCCGTGCGACCGCAACAGCTTCAGCACGAGCGAGCCTTCCGTCAGGTCCTCACCGGCGATGTCCCGCATCTCCCGCCGCCACCGAGGCGGCTCGGTGACCGTCAGCACCAGCGTGTCGCCGAGGCGCCGATCCATCAGGCCGACGGCGAAGGGCAGCCGATAGAAGAGGCTGCCGGAGGGCACGAGCAGGTAATCGACGCGGCGGGGTTCCTGGGAAACGTCGAGAAACGAAAAGATCGTCCGGCTGACCGCCTTCGGCATCACGAGGGGCGTCACGAGGATGGCGGTCCAGACAAGGCACGCGGCCAGAAAGCCGTACACGAAACCCTTCCTCATGCCGGCCGGTCCTCCGCCGGCGTTCCGTAACCGTATTTTTCCATCTTCTTGTACAGGGTGGTGCGATTGATCCCGAGGACGCCGGACGCGCGGCTGATGTTCCATTTTTCCGCGTTCAGCACGCTCAGGATGTGGCGCTTTTCCACCTCATCCAGCGACAGGCTCGACTCGTATCCGGCCGCCATCGCCGGCCGGGGCGCCGGCCGCTGGAGGGGCGCGGGCAGGTGCAACAGTCCGATCTCGCCGGCGTGCTGGGAGAGCGCGATGGCGTATTTGAGCGCGTTTTCGAGTTCGCGAATGTTGCCCGGCCAGTCGTACTCGAGACAGCGCTGGAGCGCCTCGTCGGAAAACGGTTTCTGCGAAACGTTCAATTCCTTGAACGCCTTCTGCGCCAGGTGCGAGATCAAGAGGGGGATGTCCTCAGGGCGCTCCCGGAGCGGCGGCATGCGAAGGGGGACGACGCTGAGCCGGAAGAAGAGGTCTTCCCGGAATTTTCCCTCCTTGACCATCAGCGCGAGGTCGACGTTGGTCGCGGCGATGACGCGGACATCCACCCGCGTTTCCTTGTCGTCGCCGAGCCGGCTGAAAGTGCGCTCCTGCAGGAAGCGGAGCAGTTTGGCCTGGAGGGTCGGGTCCATGTTTCCGATCTCGTCCAGAAAGACCGTGCCGCGGTCGGCGCTTTCAAAGCGGCCCTTGTGGCTCCGGACCGCGCCCGTGAACGCGCCGCGCTCGAAGCCGAACAGCTCGCTCTCCAGGAGCGTGCCCGGGATGCTGCCGCAGTCGACCACGACGAAGGGATTGTCGCGGCGGCCCGACCGGAAGTGGACGGCGCGCGCCACGAGTTCCTTGCCGGTGCCGCTTTCGCCGGTGATGAGGACCGTGACGTCGGTCGAGGCGACTTCCTGGATGATATGGAAGATTTTCTGCATGACCGCCGTCTTGCCGACGAGATGTTCGAAGCTGTATTTTTCCGCGAGTTCCTCCCGGAGCCGCCGGTTGGCCGACCGGAGTTCCTTACGTTCAAGGGCCTTGGCCACGACAAGTTCGACGGCCTCCGGGCCGCCGGGGATGGGTTTGGTCAGGTAATCGAACGCGCCGTCCTTCATCGCCTCGAGGGCCGATTCAACAGTCGCGAAGGCCGTGAGGAGGATGACTTCGGTTTCGTGGCTGCGGCGTTTGACTTCGCGCACAAGCTCGTTGCCGTTGAGGCCTGGCATCCGGATGTCTGAAATCACCACATCGATCTCGCGCTCGGACAAAATCGACAACGCCGCCGCCGCGTCCGGCGCCTGGTAGACGAGGTGGGACGCGCGCTCCAACGCTTTGGCGACCGAATCCCGCATGGACCGGTCGTCGTCGACCACGAGGATGACGGGTCTCATCGTTTGGACCTCATGCCGGCGGGCGTTTCGGTTTCGGCCTCCACGGCGCGCGGCAGATAGACGCGGAAGGTACTGCCCTTTTTCCACTCGCTCTCAAACGTGATCTCTCCGCCGTGGACCTTCACGATTTTCCTGGAAATGGCGAGCCCCAGTCCCGTGCCCTTTTCGCGGGTGGTATAGAAATCCTCGAAGACCCGGCCCTTCTGTTCCTCGGTCATGCCGACGCCCGTGTCGGTAATCTCGGTCACCACCCACGGCCGGTGTTCTTCGGTCGCTGATTCCTTGTACAGGCCCCGGACCGTCAGGGTCCCGCCCGTTTCCTGCATCGACTGCGCGCCGTTCAGGAGCAGATTGAGGAACACCTGGCGGAGCTGGTCGAAGTTTCCGGTGACGACGAGGTCGCGCGGCATGACGCACTTGAATTTCACGCCGATGCGCTGGATTTCGGGTTTCACAAAGTCGCCCGCCGCCTCCAGCACGTCGGCCATCACGATCCGGTCGTTCATCTCGCCGCGCGCGACCCGGGCGTATCCGAGGAGGTTGCCGACGATCGTGTCGAGCGTTTTGATGCCGTCGAGAATTTTCCCGATGATCTCGATGGCGTCCCCGTTGGACGGGGGCGCCGCCTGAAGGTCGCGCTGAAGGATCCGGGCGTACATGTCGAGCCCGCCGAGCGGATTTTTGATTTCGTGCGTGAGACTCGCGGCCATCTCGCCGAGGGCGGCCAGGGTTTCCGACAAACGCAGTTTTTCCTCCAGTTCCCGCTCGCGTCCGAGCGCCTCGCTGACCTTCAGGCCCAGCGTTTTCGACAGCGCTTTCTCGCGGTTCAGCAGCCGGACGCGCTGAAGAACCACCGAGACCTGATCGAGGTACGTTCCAAGAAGTCTCATCTCCTCGGGCTCGATCCGCTGGCGCCGGCGGGCGTGCCGGACGCGGTCGATATACAGCGCGCCGGCGGTCTTGCCCTCCTGCCGCAGCGGGATCAGCGCAAACCGTTCGGGGCGCATCGCCTGGTCGCCGGCCAGCAAAAGTTCGCGGTCAAAGGCCGCCTCCCCCACGTTGTCGAAGACTTTCGGCAGGCCGGCCTCCACGGCCTGCGGGATGGGCGAGTCGCGCTTGAGGTCGATCACGGACGCGGCGACCTCCTCCATGGGAAATCCAACACAGGACCGGAGCCCCAGCCGGCCCGGCGGGAGTGCGTCGTCCGTCAGGAAAATCGCGGCGCGGTCGAATTCGAAAACTTCGAGAATGCTGCTCATCGCGCGTTTCAGCAGCGCCTCCTCTGTCTCCTCCTCCTGGACTTCCCGCGTGATCCGGTAGACCTCCTCCAACCAGCGCCGCATCCGCGCGTTGCGCTCCACAAAATACTCGATCAGCGTGAACGCGACGTAGTGGATCAGAACGACCAGCAGGGCGTAGCCGGAGACCTGCCCCAGGTTTTCCTTGAGAAACCACTCGAACGACAGATAGGGCGAGATGAACCAGCCCCAGATGACGACGAGGACGGTCAGCGCGAGCGTGCTGACCCATTTGATGATGGGAAGCGCGGCCTGGAGCCTCGAGGTCATGCGGAGGTCAGGCGGTCGAGGCCGCCCATGTATCCACGCAGCGCGTCCGGCACCATCACCGATCCGTCGGCCTGCTGGAAGTTCTCGAGAATCGCGACCAGCGTCCGGCCGACCGCGAGGCCCGATCCGTTCAGCGTGTGCACCAGCGCCGGCGAGCCGCCTTTCGGGCGGTACCGGATCATGGCGCGACGCGCCTGAAAGTCGGTGAAGGTCGAGCAGGACGAAATTTCGCGGTAGGCGTTCTGCCCGGGCAGCCACACTTCGAGATCGTATGTTTTGGCGGAAGCAAATCCGGTGTCGCCGCTCGACAGCACCACCACGCGGTAATGAAGGCCCAGCCGCCGCAGCACCTCCTCGGCGTCGGCCCGAAGGCCCTCCAGTTCCGCCTCGCTCTCCTCCGGCCGGCAGAACTTGACGAGTTCCACCTTGTCGAATTGATGCTGCCGGATCATTCCGCGCGTGTCCTTGCCCGCGGCGCCGGCCTCGGCGCGGAAGCAGGGCGTGTAGGCCGCGTAGCGGATCGGCAGGGCCTCCTCGGAAAGAATCTCGCCGGCGTGGAGATTGGTCACCGGCACCTCGGCGGTCGGCGCGAGCCAAAGGTCGACGTCTTCGCATTTGAAGAGATCGGCGCGGAATTTGGGCAACTGGCCCGTGCCGGTGAGAGACGCGGCGTTGATCAGAAACGGCGGCCACACTTCCGTGTAGCCCCGGCCGGCGTGCAGGTCCATCATGAACGATATCAGCGCACGCTCCATCCGGGCGCCGGCGCCGAGGAGCGCCGTGAACCGCGACCGCGCGATTTTTGCCGCGCGCTCGAAATCGAGAATCCCCAGCCGCTCGCCGATGTCCCAGTGCGGTTTGGGCGGAAACGCGAACGCCGGTTTTTCCCCCCACGTCGCAACGACCGGGTTGTCGTCCCCGGTCGCGCCGTCGGGAACATCGGGCAGGAGAACATTGGGATACAGGAGTGCTTCGGATTCGAATTCGGCGTCCGCCTTGCGCTGTTCCTCCTCCAGCGCGCCGATCTGCGCCGAAAGGTCCCGAAGCTCGGCGCGGAGGGTATCGGTGTTGACCTTCATCCGCATCGCGCGCGCGAGTTCCTCGGACCGCCGTTTCTGGTGGCTGCGCAGGTCGTCCCCGCGCTTCTGGAGGTCGCGCCGCGTCTCGTCCTTGCAGATGAGCGCCTGGACGTCCATGTCCATGCGCCGCCGCCGGAGGCTGTCGCGCACCGCGTCGGGGTTTTTCCTCAACAGTTTCGGATCGATCATCGCCGCGTCCAAATAACCATCTGGCCGGTGAAGGTTCAACGGGCTTTGAATCTTTGAAGTCCTGGGATAGAATCGCCGTCCTGTGAATCCAAAATATCTCAAGATGATCCGGGGGATGAAGAAGGGGCGGAAGCGCGAGTGGGCCGTGTACATTTTGCGGTGCGGGGATGGGTCGCTGTACACGGGGATCGCCAAGGACGTGGCGGCGCGGGTCGAGCGGCACCGGCGGGGCAAAGGCGCCGCGTACACGCGAACGCACCTCCCCGTCAGGCTTGTCTATCAGGAACCCCGTCGCACCCGTTCCTCGGCGCTCATCCGGGAGGCGCAGATCAAGCGAATGTCGCGTTCGTCCAAGAAAAAAATGATATGCGGCAGATATGCCGGGATTGACAAAATCCAAAATTGACCGATGATCGACTCCATGGACGGAAGCCCGCCGAACGACATGGACGCCCAGACGCTGGTCGCGCTTCGCGCGCTCGGCCGGCAGTATCCGACGATCGACGCCGCGACGGCCGAAATCGCGGGCCTTCGGGCGCGGCTGACCCTGCCCAAAGGCGCCGTTCACGTCATCAGCGACATCCACGGGGAATACAGGAAACTCGTCCACGTGATCAACAACGCCTCCGGGAGTCTCCGGCCGCTCGTCGACGAGGTTTTTGGCGACCGGTTGAGCGCCGAGGACAAACTGGAACTGCTCAGCCTCATTTATTATCCGCGCGAAACCTTCGCGCATCTTTTGGCGCGTCTTTCGGACGAGCCGTCGCGCCGCGCGTTTGTGCGCCGCGCGCTCGAGAGGGCCTTTGAACTGATGAGGGTCCTGGTGCGGCGCTACAGTCTTGGCGCCGCGGAATCCATTTTTCCGGAAACGTACCGGCCGCTGTTTCGGGAACTGCTGTTTGAGACGTATCTGGGCCGGAGCGAGGAGTATCTCAACACGATGATCGACCCGTTTGTCGAAGACGGCCGGGACGCGGAGCTTCTCCGGCAGGTGGCCCACGCGATCCGGGGAATGCAGATTTCAGAGCTGGTCGTCGCGGGGGATCTGGGCGACCGCGGACCCCGGATCGACCGGGTGATCGATTTTCTGATGCATCAGCCGAACGTGCGCATCACGTGGGGCAACCACGACGCGTCCTGGATGGGTGCGTGTCTCGGCCACGAGGCCTGCATCGCCACGGTCCTGCGCATTTCGCTGCGATACCGGCGGCTGTCGCAGCTTGAGGAAGGGTACGGCATCCCGGTCGCGCCGCTCGAAAAACTGGCGCGGACCGTCTACGGCGACGACCCGGCGGCGTGTTTCGAATGCAAAGGCGAGGGACTGCGGGAGGCGCTGCTCATGGCGCGCATGCAAAAGGCGATCGCGATCATCCAGTTCAAACTGGAGGGGCAGGCAGTTCGGCGGAATCCGGAATTTGAACTCGACCACCGAAACCTCCTGCACCGGATGGATCCTGGCGCGGGGACCGTGACCGTAGACGGGAAATCCCATCCGTTGCGCGACCGGAACTTCCCGACGATCGACGGCGCGGATCCATACCGGCTGACGTCCGGGGAGGAAGCGTGCATTGGGCGGATGCGCCAGTCGTTCTTGCAAAGCCCCGTGCTCTGGCGGCATATGCAGTACGTGGCGCGGCGCGGCGCCATGCACGTGATCCGCGACGGCCACGTCATATTTCATGGCTGCGTTCCGGTGGACGACACCGGCCGCTTTCTGTCGATGCGCGTGGCCGGCCGGGAGACATCCGGGCGCGCGCTGTTTGACGGCTTGGGCCGCGCGGTTCACCGCGCGTTCCGCGAGAAGTCCCCCCGCGATCTCGACCTTCTGTGGTATCTCTGGGCCGGCCCGCGCTCGCCGGTCTTCGGCAAGGACCGGATGGCGACGTTTGAAGGGTATTTCATCGAGGACAAGGCGACGCACAAGGAAATCAAGAACCCGTATTTCAAACTGATTCACGACCGCGCCTTTTGCCGCCGGGTCCTCGAGGAATTCGGCGTCGATCCCGACCGCGGGCTTCTCGTCAACGGCCATGTGCCCGTGAAGGTCGAGAGGGGCGAGTCGCCGATCAAGGACAGCGGCTGCGCCATCACGATCGACGGCGCGTTTTCCGAGGCCTACGGCGACAAAGGCTACACGCTGGTGCTGGAGGCAGGCCGCACGTATCTCGCGACCCACCATCATTTCGAATCCGTCGAGGAGGCGATCACACAGGGCGCCGACATCATTCCCACCGTGCAGGACGTCCGCGTCCACGCGAGCCCGCGAACGGTCGCGGACACCGAAACCGGCGACGAGATCCGCCGGGAGATCGCCGCGCTCGAGCGCCTGATCCGCGCGTACCGGGAGAACGCGATTCTGGAAAATTCCTATTAAGGATGTATCGGGGCGAACGCTTTAGCGGCATCAGCCACCTGGTGGGTGCGGTTCTGGCCCTGGCCGGCGTGGTGGTATTGATTGTGATGGCGGCTCGACAGGGCGATGTCTGGAAAATCGTCAGCTTCAGCGTCTATGGCGCCTGCCTTTTCTTCCTGTATCTTGTGTCGACGCTCTACCACAGCCTGCGAGGCAAGGCCAAGATATTTTTCCGCGCCATGGACCATTCCGCCATTTATCTTTTGATTGCCGGCAGTTATACGCCGTTCACCCTCGTCACCCTTCGCGGAACGTGGGGCTGGTCGCTGTTTGGCGTGATTTGGGGTCTGGCCACGGCCGGCATCGTACTGGATGCCGTGCTGCCGAAGAGGGAACCCCGGATCTGGCCGGTGGTGATTTATGTCATGATGGGATGGCTCATCGTGATTGCCTTGAAACCGCTCTTGCAGGCGCTCCCGCCGGCCGGATTTGGTTGGCTTCTCGCGGGCGGCCTATTCTATACGGTGGGGGTAATTTTTTTCGCTCTGGACGAAAAAATGCGCCATGCGCACGGCGTGTGGCATCTTTTCGTTCTGGCAGGCAGCGCCAGTCACTATTTTGCCATCCTGTTTTATGTGGGATGAGGGTTTACGATCCCTGCCCGGAGTGCTACACATACACGTGATGAAACAGGCGGTTTTTGCGCGGGGGCTTCCGCACGGCGGGAAGCTGGCGAAGAATTTCGTGTCCGACGAGAAGCGCCGGAAGGCGCTCCAACAGAAGGCCGGCTGGATGCCGGCCCTGACGGTGCCGGACAGGATTGTTTCAGACATCGAGATGCTGGCGTCCGGCGCGCTGTCTCCCCTGGCGGGATTCATGGGCAAGAAGCAGCTCCTTTCGGTGCTCAAGACGATGCACCTGCCGGATGGCCTTCCGTGGACGATCCCGATTGTTCTTCCCGTGGACGGCCCGACGGCCGATTCCTTCAAGACGGGCCGGCCGGTTGCGCTTAAAAGCGAAAACGGCAGGATCCTCGCTGTCCTCGATGTGGAGGAAAAATATCCCTACGACAAGGACACGTATGCCGAATCCGTCTACCGGACGAAATCGGCGGAACATCCGGCGGTCCAGATCCTGATGGAGCAGGGCGAGATCTTTTTGGGCGGCCGTGTCCGCGTGATCGACCGATATCCCTACGGAAACTTCGAGGCCTACCGGCTGGACCCGGAGGAGACGCGCCGGCGTTTTTTGGAGCGCGGATGGAAACGGATCGTCGGGTTTCAGACGCGCAACCCGGTCCACCGCGCGCACGAATTCATCCAGAAATGTGCGATGGAGATCGTCGACGGCCTGCTCCTTCATCCGCTCGTGGGCGAGACCAAGTCCGACGACATTCCGGCCGATGTGCGGATGAGATGCTATGTGGCCCTCCTGGAGAATTATTATCCAAAAGACCGCGTCCTGCTCAGCGTCAATCCGGCGGCGATGCGGTACGCGGGCCCGCGGGAGGCGATCTTTCACGCCATCGTCCGGAAAAATTTCGGCTGCACGCACTTCATCGTCGGCCGGGACCATGCCGGGGTCGGCAATTTCTACGGGCCCTTCGACGCGCACGCCATCTTTGACGAGTTTGACCCGCAAAGGCTCGGCATCACGCCGCTGTTTTTCGACAACAGTTTCTACTGCCGGACCTGCGGCAACATGGCGACGCCGAAAACATGCCCCCATCCGCCCGAATCCCGCGTGACCCTTTCCGGCACGCAGGTGCGGCAGATGCTGGCCGCCGGCCAGATCCCGCCTGTCGAGTTCACGCGTCCCGAAGTCGCCCGCGTCCTGATTGAAGCCTCCCGCGGGAAGTAGCAGAATGGACATCATCTGGCTGAAAGAAATGTCGTGCCCCGTCTGCAGTGGGAAGTTCATGTCCGAAAACATCCGGCAGAACAAGCTGGCGCAGATTCAGGTGGACGAGGATTTCCACACGCACTTTGATCCCCTGAGCCCCCTCTATTACGCCGTGGTCGTCTGCCCCGACTGCTGCTACGCGGAGCGGCGGCAGAATTTCGAGGAGGTCAAAGGCAAGACGCTGATCGCGGTCAAGGGCGGGATCGGCGCGCTTAAGCAGCTCAGCGCCGGATTCAACTTCCGGCTCATCCGCACCTTTGAGCTGGCCCTCAAAAGTTTTGAGCTGGGCGCGCTCACGGTCCAGTTCAAGGGCGAGACATCGGACGTCATCGGCGGCATGTACCTGCGCGCCGCATGGCTTTGCCGGGAGGCCGCGGACGACAAGCTTGAGCAGGTGTACCTGCGAAAGGCGCTGGAGTTTTACGAGAAGGCCTACATGAACGAAGCGACGGAATTCGGCCAGCTCGGCACGTGCGGGTTTCAGTACATGCTCGGCGAAATTTACCGGCGGCTGGGCAACGACGAAAAGGCGATGGAGCTGTACATGCGCGCCGTGGCGAACAAGGAGATCCGGCAGAAGCCCCAGGTCGAGCGGCTCGCACGCGAGCAACTGTCGGCGCTCAAGGAAAAATTAAAAACGCCGTGACGCGCCCGCTCCGGCTTTTCCTGTGCCTGCTGACTCTCTGCCTGGCCGGATGCACGACCGGTGTGATCCGCGGGACCGTGGTGGACGCGTGGGGCCGGCCGGTCGAAAACGCGAACATCCAGACGCTCCCGCCGACCCATTCGATCCTCACCACCAAAGACGGCTTCGTGTTCCGCGACGTCGAGGACGGCGAGTATTCCCTGATCGTGTCGAAGGAAGGCTACCGGACCGGCTCGGCGAGGGTGGAAGTCCGCGGAAAAAAAATCACATACGCCAACATCATCCTTCAGAAAGTCGACTAGCCGGCATGCCGGCCGCCCTGTTCTGGGTTTGCGTCACGATCCTCGGCTGGGGACTCGGGGGCGGCGCGGACGCCGCTGCGGCGGCCGACCGCACGATCGCGGCGCGGCTGGGCGAGCCCGTGGAGATTCCGATGCCGCCGTCCGACGCGCTCGCCGAGTGGATCATCCAAGACATGACCGCGGCCATCGTGGAACACGTGGCGGTGCGGCGCCTGCCGGCGGAGACCGTTTTTCTGTTCCGGCCGACGGCTGTGGGAACGACGCTGATCCGGTTTGCGAAAAAAGCCGTGGGGTCGGCCGGGCCGATGGCGTTGACGGACCGGCAGGAGGTGGAGGTCATCGTGACGGCGGGCCAATCCAAATCGGCGAAACTGGCCGGGCCCAGGACCATTCCGGCGCTGAAGAAACCGGCGGGCGAAAAGGCCGACGCGGCCCGCGCACCGTCCGCCACAGCGGCGCCGGTACCCGCCAACTACTCCGGCGACCCGCTGATCCTCGACATGCTCGAGGGTCAGCTCGGCTTTCCGGCGGAAAATCCACCGCCCTATGTCCCGACCGAAACGGAGCTTGCACTGATGGAGAAGTATCCGCTCCCCTTTTCGTATTACTATGTGATTCCGAAAGGCTCGTATCTTCTCAATCCGTCCCACCAGTTGCCGCTGCCCGACACACCGCCGGCGGTGGACACCCCGCAGTATCCGGCCTACCATCACGCGCTGGCGCTGGCGCGGCGCGGACTCCTGAAACAGGCGTCGGACGCGCTGGAGGAATTGATCAAGGAGCAGAGGGGGAAGCCGGAAAAGAATGCGGCCGTGGAGGCGTTCTACCAGTTCGTCAACGCGCACATCAAACTGGCGAACAAGGAATATGGCGATGCGGCCAAGAAGTTCAAAACGCTCTACGCCGACCGCGACTACGGCCCGGCTTCGCGATTCTACGCGGCGCTCGCGACCGAATGGTCCGGCGACACGCTGGGCGCAATTTCCGGATACCAGGGAGCGCTTTCGAGGTATCCAAAAAGTTTTTTTGCGCCCGAAGCCGCGTGGCGGATCGCGCGGATATTTCTAAACGCCCGGGCCTTCGACCGGGCCAGGCTCGAGTATGAGGAGTTCATCCAGAAAAACGCGCGCACGCCGTTCATCGACGACGCGATCATGGACCTCGCCTACATCCACGACCAGATTTACGCCTACCAGGATTTCGAGCTGGCGATCAAACTCTACGACACCCTGGCCACGCAGTACGCCGAAAGCCTCTTCGCGGACACCGCGCAGGCGCGGAAGAAGTTTATTTTGGAAAATTATTACTGAGCTGCGGAACCCCCCGGACAGAATCAGCTTTCGATATCTATTTCGTACTTCACTTTCACTTTCTGCCGCTGGTCTTTCAGCCATTGGTTCAATGTCTGTTCGCTGAGGAGGCGCAGGTAGGTGTTGCGGATGATGGCGGCGTCGGTGTCGGTCGGGGCGGGATCTCCGATGGGCCGGCGCTCGTGGACTTTCACGATGTGCCATCCAAACACGCTGCGCACGAGTTCCGGCGCGACCGTCCCGGCCGGCGTTTCGAACGCGGCCTTGCTGATCGCACGGTCGATGGCGGCGCCCTGGGTGACTTCGCCGATGAGGTGTTCGCGCTCGTAATTGGACGGAAACACGAGCCTGGGAATCCAGCCCACTCGGCCGCCCGACCTGGCCGAGATCGCCTGGGAATGGACGGACGCCAGGACCGCGAACTGGTCGGGAAATTTCAGGAGCGTGTCGAGGACCCGTTGGGCGCGGACTTTGGCCCGGTCGACGTGCGAGTCGGTCACAACCGAGGGCCGAAGCTCTTCGAGGAGTTTTTCCGACCAGGGCCGGATGGTGGTCGGAACGCGTTCCTCCTGTTTGAGGATGTGCAACCCGAATTCGGTGCGGACGAACGTGTCGTGGACCTGTCCGGCCGCCAGCGCGAAGGCGACATTTTCGACTTCCTGGAGCATGTCGCCGGGGGAATAGAATCCCATGTCGCCGCCGTCTTCGGCGTCCGGCGCCTCCGAATATTTTTTCGCCAGGGCCGCGAAATCCTTCCCGGCTCGCGCAAGTTCGAGTACGCGATGTGCCTTCGACATCACCTCGACGGCTTCGGTTTCGGCGGCGTCGAACGGCAGCTTGAACAGGATTTGCCGGGTGCGGACTTTCTCGGGCTCCAGGATGAGATGGCGGTGCGACTCGTAGTAGTCCTGGACTTCCGAATCGGTCACTTCGCGGGCCGCGGTAAACAGGATGTGGGAAAGGTCCGCCTCCCAGAACATGTCCCCGACGATCTTGGACCATTCCGCGTCCGACACCCACACCGCGTCCAGAATCGGCCATCGCGCGCGGGATATCTTGATCCGCTTGTCCGTCGACTCCTCCAGCGTCTGCCACCACCTCGGGGACGCCTGGAAGAGGTAGGTCCGATAGACGTCGTCGTTCGGGAACTCCGCGTGCACGTGGCCCTTCAGCTCCTCCGGCGTCACGTAGATGCCGTTCTTGGTGGACGTCTGCTCCAGGATTTTTTCGTTGATCAGGTCCTCCGCCGCCTGCTTGCGGATCTGGCGCCGGAAGGACTCGGAGATGTCCTGGCCGCGATAGGACTCCATGTACCGCTCCACGGCCTGCTCGTAGGTGCGGATGGGGATGTCCTCGCCGTTGACGGAGAAGGCGACATTGCCGCGGAGCTGGCGCGAGTCGATGTCCATGCCCCAAAACGCGAAGATGGTGACAAGGAACGCGGCCGCCACGATCGCAAACACAATCTTCATTTTGGATCTCAGGTACGAAAACATGGTCGCACGTTAATATGGATTGAAACGGATTTTCAAGGGATCAGGCCCGGAAGAGGTCCTTGAAAAACTGCCGGGTCCGGTGCGCGGCGCGGTCGAGCGCGGAAAGCGCCGATCCGCGCGTGACGACGTCGGCCGGAAGTCTCGCGAGAAACCGCGACGGGCGGTGGGACACCACGCGGCCGTAGAGGCGGCGCTGTGCGGCGCTGGTGAGAACGAGCCGTTCCCGGGCGCGGGTGATCGCCACATAGAACAGCCGCCCTTCCTCCTCCTCTCGTTCCGCGCGGTCCGACTCCGTTTCCTCCGCCGAGCCGCCCGGATGCGAAAACGGCAGGAGGTCCTCCTCGACGCCGACCACAAACACCACGGGAAATTCCAGGCCCTTCGACGCGTGGATCGTGAGAAGCCGCACCGCGTTTTCCTGCGTGAGGTCGGTGATCGGCTCGCCCTCGGCGGATGCGTGGAAGGCGGCCAGCACCAGATCCAGCCCTGGCCGGCCCGGCGGCGCGTAGGGCAGGCGCGAAGCGAGCAGCCGCTGAAGCCACACGAGACCCCGCCGGACCGTCGCGTCTCCGGTCGCGGCGTCCTTCAGGCCGAACGTGTCGACGAGAAACTTCAAAATATCCTGTGGCGTGTGGATGTCCATGCCGAAGGCCGCGCCGTGGATGCCGGTCCACATCCGTTCGAGATGCTGCTGGGCCTCTCCGCTCTGGCAGGCGCGGACCGCCTCGACATAGCCCTGCTCGTCGAGCAGAATCCGTTCGGGCGCCGGCAACGCCAGGAGCATGGCGTGATCGACGCGATTTTTTGGCCCGAGAATTCCCAGCGTCCAGATTTCGCGGAGCGCCTCCTGAAGCAGAAGCGAGTCGCGGATGGGGTCCAGCCGGCCCTCTCGTTTCAGCGCCGCCACGTTCACCGCCTGGTACACCGCGCGGAAGGTCCGGACCACGTCATTCTCCAGGAGCGCCGGCCCGCCGACTTCCACATACGGCACCTGCCGCGCACGCAGCGCCGATGCGACCGGCCCGGACAATTCGTGGACTCGGTAAAAGATCACCATGTCTTCGTGCCGGAATCCTTCCTGGAGGAATTCCTGAATTTGAAACGCGACGAAATTCATCTCGTCCTGTTCGTCCGACGCCTCGTAGACGACGATCTTCTCGGGCGGCCTCGCCCCCGCCGGGGCCATGGCTAGAAGCGTCTTGTCGGTCGCGCCGGCCGGCCGGTCGGCCAGGACGGCGTTGGCGGCGCCGAGGATGACGGGCGTGGACCGGTAATTCCGGATGAGCCGGACGATCCGCGCGTCCGGATAATCCTCCGTGAACGCCCGGATGTTGCGGATGTCGGCGCCGCGAAATCCGTAGATGCTCTGATCATCGTCTCCGACGACAAACAGGTTTCGCCGGGCCGCCGCAAGTTCGGTGGCGATGGCGTACTGCGCGACGTTGGTGTCCTGATACTCGTCGATCAGCACGTGCGAGAACCGCGTCTTCCACCGCTCGGCGCACATCCGCCGGTCGGCGATCGCCGTGGCGGCGAGATACAGGAGGTCGCCGAAATCGGCCAGCCCGCGCGACCGCTTGGTCTCCACGTATTTTTTCCATGCCTCCGCCGCCGCCTCGCCCGGAACGCCCTCGTAGGTTTTATGCCGCGCGAGCGTTTCCGGCGTCAAGAGCTCGTTGACGGCCAGATCGAGGGCGGCGCTGAGGTCCCGCGGGTCACAGGGGACCGCAAGGTCGGCGCAGGATTCCTTCAGGAGCTTCCGGCTGTCGGCGTCAGAGAGGATGGAGAACGTCGGCGGATAGCCCAATTCCTCCACCGCCGAAAATCCATCCGCGTCTTTTTCCCGGAGCATCCGCAGGCACAGGGAATGAAACGTGCCGATCCAGGCCTTCGGCAGCGCCCGCATGAGATCATCGAGCCGCGCCCGGATGGCCGGCGGAACGCGCCCCGCAAGGTCCTGGACCTGCTTGCCGATTCGCTCCTTCATTTCGCCTGCGGCCTTCACCGTGAACGTCGCGACAAAAATCTGGTCGGCCGGACAGCCGGCCAACAACAGAAGCGCCACGCGCCGCGTCAGCACCGCGGTCTTGCCGCTGCCCGCGCCGGCCACGATCAGAAGCGGCCGGCCATCCGACAGAGGGTGGGTGAGCGCTGCGACCTGTTCGCGATTCAGACCCGCGACGAGCGCGTTGAGCGCCGGGCGGATCTGCGGACCCAGCGCGTCGTACAGTTGTTCAACCTGCTGCAGCTCTTCGAACGATAATCCGGGTAAGAGGGCGCTGGTCGATTCGATTAGATCTTCACCGCCGAAATGATCATCGAGCCGGCGATCTCGCCCGTCAGCGGCATCCGCTCCAAAAATCGCCCGAACGCCGATACCGCCGGGATCAGCCGGTCGGGCGTGCTGGGATGGAGAAAATCAAACGGCCGGGCGCGCGCGTCTCGAAAGCCGTGCTCCTTCAGTTTCCGGACGATGTGCCAGCGCGTGAACGGCATCTCGTCGGGCGAGTAGGGCCGGAGGCGCCGCACAAACGTTATTCTGTTTTCAATCCAGTTTTGCGGGTTCAGGAGATTCGGCTCGGCGAACGCCAGCCGGCCGCCGCTCTTGAGCTGCCGCGCGCACACGGGCAGGATGCGGTCGAGTTCCAGATGGTGCAGGATGTTGTTTCCGCAGACAGCGTCGAACGTGCCCGGCCTGAACGGCAGCCGCTCGCCGTCGGCCAGCACGCCCGCCGCCTGCCCTCCCAGCCTTTGACGAAACCGTTTGAGCAGCCCAAGCGACACGTCGATGCCCACCACCAGCCTGAAATGCCCCGCCAGGTGCGGCGTCATCTCCCCCGATCCGCAGCCGATCTCCAGCACGAGCTTGCGCGGATCCGGTCCGAGTGCGTCCCGGACCAGCGCCGAGCGGCGCTCCGTCCGGAGTTTTCCCGCCGGCGTTCCGGCGCCCCACCAACTGTAGCCTTCCGCCTCCGCGACCTTGTCGAAATGGTCCTGCTCCCGTCGTACGCGATCCGGATCCATCCGCGTCCCTTGTAGCATGGCTATGGTGGATATAGAATATCCGCATGGATTCTGTGTCTTTGCCCCCGCCTGAGCGTCCGACATCCATGTCGGACGGTGGGCGGGGACGGCTGACTTCCGTGTCGCCGGAAGATACGGCGCGCCGGCCTTCGGCTCCGGGCTGGCGGGATAGAAACATTGCGTGGGTGCCCTGGACGGTGCTGGCCGTCTCCCTCTCGATCTCTGTTTGGGCCTATCAGGCGGCGGAAACGGCATTGTCGTTGCGCGACATGATCCGATTTGACGGCCGCGTGGAGGACATCCGGACCGCCATCCGGGACCGGATGCAGGTTTACGAGCAGGCCCTTCACGGCGCCCGCGGGCTGTTTGCCGCTTCCAAGTCGGTCGAACGGCTGGAGTGGCGGGAATATATTTCCTCCATCAATATTTCCAAGAGTTATCCGGGCGTCAAAGGACTCGCGTTTGTTTCCCATGTGCCGCACGCGAAACTGGAGTCGTTTCTTGCGTGGACCCGCGCGGATGGCGCGCCCAACTTCGAGATACACCCCAAACAGATCCGGGACGATTATTATGTCATCACGTACATCGAGCCGGAACCGGAGAACCGCCGGCTCCTGGGGTTTGACATCGGATCCGATACGCTGGTTCGCCGGCCGGCGGCCGACCTGTCGGTCGAGGAGGGCCGGGCCATTCTCAGCGGCAAGATACTGTCCGAACACGGCGGCTCGCCGTTTCTCGGAAGCATTTTCCTGCTTCCTGTGTACCGCACCGGCGCGCCGGTGGGAACCGCCGGCGAGCGGCGTGCGGCGCTCATCGGATGGATTTACGGGCGGCTCGACGCCCAAGAACTGATGAAAGGCATTCTGGGCGGCGGGCCGGCCGACATCGGGTTTTCCATATATGACGGCATCGAGATGACGGCCGAATCCCGCCTCTACGAAAAGGCGCCCGACCTTGTCGGCCCACCGGACTACCGTCCCACGTTTTCTCACACGTCGCCGATCGAAGTCGGCCGGCGCGTCTGGATGACCAATTTTTATTCCCGGCCCGAATTCGACGCGGCCGGCGACCACACCTCCGCGTACCTCGTGCTCATCGCGGGACTCCTCGGCAGCTTTCTGCTCTTCAGCATCACCTGGTCGCTCGCGACCACGCGCCGACGCGCCCTGGCCGAGGCCGAACTCATGACCGCCCGGTTCCGCGCGGTCCTCGAGACGGCCTCGGACGCCTTCATCGCCGTCGACGCCGCCGGCCGCATTTCGGACTGGAACCGCCGCGCGGAACTGACGTTCCGATGGCGCCGGCCGGAGGTTCTCGGCCGAAGCCTGGTGGATCTTCTGGCGCCGCCAAAATACCGGGAAGCGGTTTTGAAACAGATGCAGGAGTTTCAGGCGAAGGGCGAGAGTCCCTATCTCAACCGCCGGATGGAGTTGATCGCCCTGCGCCGGGACGGCAGCGAGTTTCCGGTGGAGGTTACCGTGTGGCCGATCTGGGACGAGCGGGGGTCCTTCACGTTTAACGCCTTCGTCCACGACATCACCGAACGGCAGCGCGCGAGGAAGGATATCCTCATGGCCCGGGATGCGGCCGTGGGGGCCAACCGCGCCAAGAGCGAGTTTCTGGCGAACATGAGCCACGAACTGCGCGCGCCGCTCAATTCCATCCTCGGATTCGCCAATATCCTGCTTCAGAACAAGACCGGTTCCCTTCAGGACCCGGACCTCGCTTTCGTCGATCGGATCCAGGAAAATGCCGTGCATCTGTTGAATCTCATCAACCAGGTGCTGGACCTTTCCAAGGTCGAAGCGGGCCAGACGGACCTCGAAATCGAGCCTCTGTACCTCGATGTGCTTGTTCAGGAAACGATCCAGCAGATGGAAAGCCGGGTCTTGGGCCGCGACATCAAACTCCTGACGGATCTCCCGCCCGTCCTCGCGCCGATCGAAACGGATGCGATCAAACTCAAGCAAATCCTGATCAACCTCATCGGAAACGCGATCAAGTTCACCGAAAAGGGCAGCGTCACCGTCCGGGTCATGGACGATCCCGAAACACACCACCCGGTCCGGATCGATGTCATCGACACCGGCATCGGCGTCCCCCCCGATTTGCAGGACGCCATCTTCGAGCCTTTTCAGCAGGGCGATCGCCGCACGTCGCTCAAATACGGCGGCACCGGCCTCGGGCTCAGCATCACGCGGTCGCTGTGCCAGCTCATGGGCTACAAGATTTCGGTGGAAAGCGTGCGCGGGAAGGGTTCGGTGTTCATGGTCACGATTCCCGCGGAGTCCCTTCGGCGGACCCGCCCCGTGGATGAGGACACGCCGTCGCGTTCGGCCAGAAAAATTTCTCTTTCGAGAGCGCTGCCCGTGGAGGAGAGCGTGGCCCGGAGTCTCTTTGCGGGCAAATGCGTCCTCGTCATCGACGACGACCCGGATTCCCGGCTGCTCCTCACGCATTATTTCGGAGATTTCGGCATGCGCGTGATTTCCGCCGGTGGCGGCGACCATGGGATCGCGATGGCGCGGCAAGACCGGCCGGACCTCATCACCGTCGATCTCATGCTGCCCCAAAAAAACGGCTGGCAGGTCATGCTCGACCTCCAGCGCGATCCGGTCCTCCGGGACATCCCGGTGATCGTCATCAGCACGATCGCCGACGACAACTGGCAGGCCTTCAACGACAAAATCGACCGGCTGAACAAACCGGTCAACCGGGAGGAGCTGTTTCTCGTTCTTCGAAAAAATCTCGCCCTGCCCCCTCCGCCCGCCGCTTGATTTGCACTTGTGAAGCCCCGCGTGGTCTGCTATAGAAGGTCGTCCTCTCCATATTATATATAGGGGGGGGCGGGGGTGGTGACAGTATGACAGCTCGGCCGAAGATCGTGGATGCCGGCCTGCGGGCGAAAATTCTGTCCGAGGCGCTTCCCTACATACGGGCCTTCAACGGTAAAACCATCGTCATCAAGTACGGCGGCAGCGCGCAGGTTGCGTCCGACCTCAAGGAGGGCTTTGCGCAGGATATTGTGCTCCTCAAGTATGTCGGGATCCGCCCGGTCATCGTCCACGGCGGTGGCGAGCAGGTGTCGGACATGATGGAGAAGCTGGGCAAGGACCCGAAATTCGTCGACGGCCTGCGGGTCACGGACCCGGAAACGATGGAAGTCGTCGAGATGGTCCTGGGCGGGCGGCTCAACAAGGAGATCGTCGCGCGGATCAACAAACACGGCGGGTCGGCCGTCGGACTCACCGGCAAGGACGGCCGGCTGATGCAGGCGGTCAAGAAAAAACCGAAACGGCTGGTGGACGTCGAGGGCCGGGAGAAGCTCGTCGATCTGGGGTTGGTGGGCGACATCGAGAAAATTGATTCGCGCATCCTGGAAATCCTGCTGGCCAACGATTTCATTCCGGTCGTCGCCCCGGTCGGCGTCACGGCCGACGGCGTCAGCCTCAACGTCAACGCTGACACCGCCGCCGGATCCATCGCCGCCGCGCTCCGGGCGGCCCGGCTCATCTACCTGACGGACGTCCCGGGCTTGTTGAAGGACGAAAAGGACGACGACAGCCTCATCTCGACGGTTCGGCTGTCCGAAGTGGACGATCTTCGGGAGGCCGGCGTGATTTCGGGTGGGATGATCCCCAAGATCGAGTCGGTGACCCAGGCGATCTACACCGGCGTCGAAAAAGCCCATTTCATCGACGGCCGGGTGCCCCGGTCCCTCCTGCTCGAGCTCTTCACCGATGAGGGCATCGGCACGGAAATCATCCAGAGCTGACATGGCCACAAATCTCGCCGCGCGCGCCTCCAGGGTTTTGATGAATACCTACGGCCCGCGCAGTCTTTCGTTCGTGAGGGGCCGCGGCGTCTGGGTGTGGGACGCGGCCGGAAAAAAATATCTCGACCTTCTGGGCGGCGTCGCCGTCAACGCGCTCGGCCACTGCCATCCGGCCGTCGTCCGCGCCATTTGCGCGCAGGCGCGGAAAATCCTGCACGTGTCCAACCTCTACCTGATCGAACCCCAGATCCGGCTGGCCGAGGAACTCGTCGAGTCCACCTTTGCGGACCGCGCCTTCTTCTGCAACAGCGGGACCGAGGCCAACGAGGCGGCGCTGAAACTGGCGCGAAAGTTTTTCTTTCTCAAAAAGGAAAGCCGCGACCATCTGGTCGCGTTTCAGAATTCCTTTCACGGCCGCACGACCGGGTCCCTCGCGCTGACCGCGCAGGAAAAATATCAGAAGGCCTTCCGGCCGCTGTTGCCGGTCAACGTCGCGCGCTTTAACGATCTCGGCGACGCGGACCGGATGATCACGCCGGGCACGGCGGCGGTGTTTGTCGAACTGGTCCAGGGCGAGGGCGGGATGGAAACGGCGACCGCGACGTTCCTGGCCGGCCTTCGGAGAATTTGCTCCCGGCGCGGCGCGCTCCTGGTGTACGACGAAGTCCAGACCGGAAACGGCCGCACCGGCGACCTGTTCGCCTACCAGCACTTTGGCGAGCGGTTGGCCCCGGACCTGCTGACCACCGCGAAGGGCTTGGCGGGCGGCGTGCCCATCGGGGCGCTCCTCGCGCGTCGGCCGTACGCGGACGCGTTCGAGGCGGGGGACCACGCGGCGACGTTCGGCGGAAACTTTCTTGCCTGCGCCTCCGCGTTGGCGGCGTTTCGCGTGCTGTCGTCGGCGTCGTTTCTGAAGTCCGTCCGGGACCGCTCGGCCGTGCTGTGGGCGCGGTTGAGAGCGGTGAAGGAACGCTTTCCGGACAAGATCGAGACGCTGCGAGGGCTGGGCATGATGGCGGGGCTGAAACTTCGGTTACCATTTTCCTCCAAGACACTCCGCGAGCGCCTTCAGGCGCGGCGGGTCCTCACGGGGATTTCCGGCGAGTCCGTCCTGCGCCTCACACCGCCGCTCGTGATCTCCCGCATGGAAATTCTTCTGGGCGTTCGGGCTATCGAAGAGGAGGTGGCGGCGCTGTGATGAAACATCTGGTGTCCCTCAACGACGTGTCGCCGGCCGATCTCCAGGCGCTCCTCGCGGTCTCCCGGAAAGTCAAAGCGGCCCGGTCCGCGAAAACGGCGCCGCTCTTCCGGCCGCTTCTGAATGCCTCAGTCGCGTTGCTGTTCGAAAAACCGTCGCTCCGGACGCGCGTGACGTTCGAAGTCGCCGTCACTGAACTTGGCGGTCATCCCATTTACCTCGGCCCGCAGGAGGTGGGCTTGGGCAGGCGCGAGAGCGTTTCAGACATCGCGCAAAATATGTCCCGCTGGATTCACGCCATCGTCGCGCGCACCTTCCAGCACGAAAGCGTCGCCGGCCTGGCGCGCACCGCGCGGGTCCCGGTCATCAACGCGCTGACGGACCGCGAGCATCCCTGCCAGGCCGTCGGGGACATTCTGACGATTCTGGAGCGGCGGGGCCGGCTCAAAGGCTTGACGCTGGCGTTTGTCGGGGACGGGAACAATGTCTGCAATTCTCTCCTGTATGCCGCCGCCAAAACCGGCCTGTCGATGCGCGTCGCCTGTCCCCCGGGCTTTGAGCCGGCGGCGGATGTGCTGGCCGCGGCGCGGGCCGCGGCGCGGATTTCCGGCGCGCGCCTCGCGGTGACGCACGATCCGGTCGAGGCGGTGCGCAATGCCGATGCTGTGTATACCGATGTGTGGGTGAGCATGGGCTTCGAATCGGAGGCCGCCCCGCGCCGGCAGGCGTTTGAGTTTTACCGCGTCGACGGCCCGCTCATGTCGAGGGCCCGGCCGGACGCGATCTTTCTCCATTGTCTGCCCGCCCGGCGCGGCGAAGAGGTGACGGACGAGGTCATGGACGGGAAACAATCCGCGGTGCTCGATCAGGCTGAAAACCGCCTGCACTCGGCCAAGGCGGTCCTGCTGGCCGTGATGGCGCCGGCGGTGTTTGGAAAACTTGCGGCTTTGGGCCGGCGAAAAACGAGAAGGAGATCAGGATGAAAAGGGAAATTCGAAAAGTGGTGCTCGCCTATTCCGGCGGGCTCGACACCAGCGTCATCGTCCGGTGGCTCATCAACAAATACGGCTGCGAGGTCATCGGCTACAACGCCAACCTCGGCATCGCCGAATCCCGACGCGACCTTGACCGGCGGTTAAAGCTGGCCGGCGGAAAACGGATGGTCATGGAGGACATCCGCCGGGAGTTTTTGGAGGACTACTGTTTCCCCGCGATGCGCGCGGGCGCCGTCTACGAGGGGAAATACCTCCTGGCGACGGCCCTGTCCCGGCCGCTCATCGCGCAAAAGCTCATCGAGATCGCGCGCCGGGAAAAAGCCGATGCGGTCGCGCATGGATGCACGGGCAAGGGAAACGACCAGGTCCGGTTTGAGATCACGACCAAGGCCCTCGCGCCGGACGTCGAAGTCCTCGCGCCCGTGCGCGAATGGGAATTCAAAACCCGCGACGAGGAGATCGCCTACGCCCGCGAGTACGGCATCCCGGTCACCGCGACCAAGAAAAATCCCTACAGCTATGACCGCAATCTCTGGGGTATCTCCATCGAGTGTGGCCCCCTCGAGGATCCCTACCGGGAGCCCCCGGAGGGCGCGTTCGTCATCACGTCATCGCCGGCCGGCGCACCCGCAAAATCCGTAGTCATCACCATCGGATTTTCGAAAGGCGTTCCCGTTTCGCTCAACGGGCGGAACATGGGCCCGGTCGATCTCGTCGAACGGCTCACGGCGCTCGGCGCGCGGCACGGGATCGGCCGCGTGGACCTCGTGGAAAACCGGCTGGTCGGAATCAAGTCCCGGGAGGTCTATGAACAACCCGCTTCGACGATTCTGCACGCGGCCTACCGCGAGCTTTTGTCGATGGTGGCCGACCGCGACACGCTCCATCTCATGCCGGCGCTGTCCGACCGGTACGCCCAGCTCGTCTATGACGGATTCTGGTTCACACCGCTTCGGCATGCGCTCGACGCATTTTTCGGAAAAATCGCCGCAGGGGTCACGGGCGAGGTCCGGCTCCGTCTCTTGCGCGGCTCTTGCATCCCGATCGGCCGCCGGTCGCCCAACGCGCTCTATCAGGAAAAACTCGCAACCTACGGAGCGGCGGACGTGTTTGACCAGTCAGCTTCGGTCGGCTTTATCAAGATTCTGGGTTTACCTGTGGAAGTGCGCGCGCGTCTCAGAAAGGGCCGGCCGCACGCCTGACCCATGACTGACCCACAGGCGCCGACGCCGGAATCCAAAATCCAAAATCCAAAATCCAAAATCTCCGGAATGATGTGGGGCGGCCGCATGAAGGGCAAGCTCGACCGCCGCGCGCTGGAGTTTTCGTCTTCCATCGCGCTGGACATCCGGCTCCTGCCCTACGACGTGTTGGCCAGCATCGCGTGGGCCGAGGCGATCCGGAAAGCCGGCATTCTCTCTGCGGGAGAGCTTCGGCGCATGAAAGGCGCGCTCCGCCTGATTGCCCGCGAGCCGATTCCGTCCCCTGCGGAACTCGCAGTCTACGAGGACGTTCACAGCTTCGTCGAATCCCGCCTGCGCGACCGGATCGGCGACACGGCCGACAAACTGCATACCGGCCGATCAAGAAACGACCAGGTCCTGACCGACGTCGCGCTCTACATCCGGCGGTCGGCCGACCGGATCGTGCGGGAATTGAAAAATCTTTCGAAGGTTTTCTTGAACCTCGCGTCCAAAAACAAAAAAGTTCCCATGCCGGGCTTTACGCACTTGCAGCCGGCCCAGGTCGTCACCCTCGGCGCGCATTTCATGGCCTACGCCGAAATGTTTCTCCGCGATCTCGGCCGAATCAAGCTGCTCCTCCAGCCGCTCGACGCCTGTCCGCTCGGGTCCGGCGCCATCGGCGGAACCACCATCCCGGTCGACCGCGACTTTCTCGCGCGCCGGCTTGGCTTTCCGCGGCCGACGGCCAGCGCCATGGAGACGATCGCCGGCCGCGACCTCGCCAGCGATTTCCTCTACGCGCTGACCATCCTCATGATTCATCTTTCAAGATTCTCGGAGGAGGTCATCCTCTGGTCCAACCCCTACTTCGGATTTGTCCGCCTGCCCGACCGGTTTTCGACCGGCTCGTCCCTCATGCCGCAAAAACGAAATCCGGATTTGTCGGAACTCACGCGCGGCCGCGCCGCCCGCGCCATCGCCGATCTCACAGGCATCTTGACGCTCCAGAAAGGCCTGCCCCTCACGTACAATCGTGACCTGCAGGAGGACAAGGTGTATCTGTTCGATCTCGTCGATCTCGTCACCGCCACCCTCCGGGTTCACGTCCGCATGGTGCCGCGGTTTAAATTCAACCGCAAACGGCTCCGGGAAGCCTGCTCCGTCGGATACATGGAGGCCACGGACCTTGCGGAGTATCTCGCCAAAAAAGGCGTGCCCTTCCGCCAGGCCCACGAGATCATCGGCCGGCTGGTCGCGCGCCTCGAGCGCCGCCGCCGGAAATTCCGCGACCTGACGCTGAAGGACCTTCAGGCATTTGACCCCCGCTTCGGCCCGGATGTCGTGGCCCTGCTGAACGCCGAGCAATCACCGTGGAGGAAGCAGACCTACGGCTCCGTGTCGCCGGAATCCGTCGGCCGCCGCGTCATCCGCCTCCGGCTGACGAGGATTTATTAGAGATGGACTTCTTCTCCTACGACCAGGGCGCGTATTGCTGTGAGGGCATCCCGCTCGATCGGATCGCCGCCGAGTTCGGCACGCCCGCCTACGTCTACAGCGAGAAAACGGTCACGGACCATTACCAGAAACTGGACCGCGCCCTCGCGCCGGTGCCGCACCTCATCTGCTATTCGGTCAAAACCAATTCCAACCTCGCAATCCTCGCCCACATGGCGCGGCTCGGCAGCGGGTTCGACATCGTGTCCGGCGGCGAACTCTATCGCGTCCTCAAGGCGGGCGGAGACGCATCGAAGGTCGTGTTCGCCGGCGTCGGAAAAACGACGGACGAAATGCGGCGCTCGATCGAGTCCGGTATTTTCATGTTCAACATCGAGTCCCTCCCGGAAGCCGAGGCGCTCTCCGGCGTCGCGCGCGACATGAACCGCGACGTGCGGGTGGCCGTCCGGATCAATCCCGACGTTTCGCCGGATACGCATCACTACATCACCACCGGAAAGAAGGAGACCAAGTTCGGCCTCCCCATCGACCGCGCGATGGACGTCTTTCGGGCCATCGGCCGGATGGACCGGCTGATCCCGACGGCGGTCCATTGCCATATCGGATCGCAGATCACTGAAATCGATCCATACAAGGAAACGCTGGAAAAGATCGGGCCGCTGATTCAACAATTGAGAGACGAGGGATTCGACATCCGTTACTTCAATCTCGGCGGAGGGCTCGGCATCATCTACAAGGAGGAATCCCCGCAGACGGCCGCGCGGTTCGCCGAGTCGATCCTGCCCATGGTCAAACCGATGAACGTGGAACTCCTCATGGAGCCGGGCCGGTTCGTGGTCGGCAACGCCGGCGTGCTCCTGACCCGCGTCCTTTACATCAAGGACACCGGCAGCAAGTGTTTCGCCATCGTCGACGCCGGCATGAACGATCTGGTCCGGCCGACCCTCTACGGCGCCTACCACGAGATCTTGCCGGTGCGGCAGAAGAGCGCGAAGAAAAAGACGTACGACGTCGTGGGCCCGGTCTGCGAGACCGGCGATTTTTTCGCGAAGGACCGCTCCATCGACGAGATGCATGCCGGGGATTTGCTGGCGATCAAAAGCGCCGGCGCCTATGGATTTGTCATGGCCTCCAATTATAATACCCGCCCACGCCCGCCCGAAATCTGGGTGAGCGGCGGCCGGCCGCGCATCGCGCGCCGCCGGGAAACGTACGAGGATCTGGTGTCGGCCGAATGCGACGGCATCGAATCGGTCCTGTCCGACCGGACAACCTTTGGGGGTTGAGATGGCTAAACTTGCGCTGAGCGTCGCCAAAATGCAGGCGGCTGGAAACGATTTCGTCGTCGTCAACGACATGGCGCGCCGAATCTCCTCCCCCGCGCGCCTCGCGGCCAGACTCTGCCACCGGCAGTTCGGCGTCGGCGCCGACGGGCTCATCCTGCTCCAGCCCGCCCGGAACGGCCGGTCGGCCTACCGCATGCGCATCATCAATTCGGACGGCAGCGAGGCCGAAATGTGCGGCAACGGCTCAAGGTGCGCGGTGAAGTTCGCCGTCGAGTCCGGCCTGGCGCCCGCGTCCCACATCTTCGAAACGCTGGCCGGCGCCATCGCCGGGCGTTATCTTTCTCCGGCCAAAGTCCGGGTGGCGCTGACCGAGCCGTCGGAATTCCGGAGCAACGTCGTCGTGCCGCTAAGATCGGGCCGAATCCGCGGCACGTTCATCAACACGGGCGTGCCGCACTTCGTGACATTCGTGCGCCGGCTGGACGGATTGGACGTGAACGTCCTCGGCCGGGAAATCCGGACGCACCGGATTTTTTCCCCGCGGGGAACCAACGTCAATTTCGCGCAGGTCCTCAAATCCGGCCGGCGTAATTCCCGCATCCGCCTGCGAACGTTCGAACGCGGCGTCGAATCGGAAACCCTCGCGTGCGGCACGGGCGCCACGGCTTCCGCGATCGTCGCGGCGCTGACGCGGGGACTCTGCCCGCCGGTCGCAGTCGTGACCACGGGGGGATCGGTCCTGACGATCCAGTTCTGCATTGGAAGTCCAACCGGCGTCTCCACCGTCACCATGGAAGGCCCGGTAGAAAAAGTGTTTGAAACGAGGCTGTCGATATGATTCGAGAGAGGGTTAAAGAAAGGGAGTGATTCAGTGAAGAAACGAAATCATTTTACACTGCGAGGGTCCATCGTCGCCATGATCACGCCGTTTCGCGAGGGGCGCGTGGACGAGGAGGCGATCCGGCGGATCGTCGAGTTTCAGATCAGGAACGGCACCGACGCGCTCCTGCCCTGCGGGACCACCGGGGAAAGCGCGACGCTGTCGCATGATGAGCACCGGCGCGTGGTCGAGCGGACGCACGAGTTTGCCCGCGGCCGGATTCCCGTCATCGCCGGCACCGGTTCGAACTCCACGGACGAAGCGGTCGAGTTGACGCGGCACGCTGCCGACACCGGCTGCGCCGCGGCCCTGCTCATCTGTCCGTATTACAACAAGCCGACCCAGAGTGGGCTGATCAAGCATTTTACCCGCGTGGCCGATGAGGTCGACATTCCGCAGGTCCTCTACAACATTCCCGGCCGCACCGGCGTGAACATGGCGCCGGAGACGATCGCGACGCTTGCCGAACATCCCCGGATCGTCGGCGTCAAGGAGGCCTCGGGCAACATGGCCCAGATCATGCAGCTCATGAGCCTCCTCCGAAGCCGACCCGCGCTCCGGAAAACGAATTTCTCGGTCGTGTCCGGCGATGACGCTCTGACCTTCTCGATCATGGCAGCCGGCGGAACCGGCGTGATATCGGCGACCGCAAACGTCGTGCCGAAACAAATCGCGGCCATCGTTCACCATTTTGCCGCCGGCCGCTTCGAGCAGTCGCGCCGGACTCAGCTTGATCTTCTGGAACTGATCGACGTGATGTTCATCGAGACCAATCCGATCCCGGCCAAAACCGCCTGCGCCCTCATGGGGCTCTGCGGCCCCGAGTTCCGCCTGCCGCTCTGCGAGATGAGCGCGCCGCATCTCGACAAGCTCAAAAAGGTCTTGAAACAGTATCATGTCATCCGCTGATAAAATTTGTGTCGGCGTCAACGGCGCCGCCGGGAAAATGGGCCGCCGACTCGTCGCCCTCATCGTCGCCGGGCCCCGCTTCGCGCTCGCCGGCGCCTACGAACGCGCCGGCCACCCCGATCTCGGCAAGGACGTGGGCGTGGTCGTGGGCTGCGCAAAGACGGGCGTCACGCTCAAACCCCTCGATACCACCGACCGTGCCCTGCAGGTCCTCATCGATTTTTCCAGTCCCGAAGGCGCCGTCCACTGCGTTCAGACGGCTGCGGCGGCGTGCCGGCCGGCGGTGATCTGCTCCACGGGGATTTCGCCGGACTTGGAAAAGAAAATCCGGGCGGCGGCGAAAAAAATCGCCGTCGTCTACGCGCCCAACATGAGCCTCGGAATGAACCTGATGGTGTATCTCGCCGAACTCACTTCCAAATACCTGAGCGCGTCCTATGACGTCGAAATCGTCGAAGTTCACCACCGGTTGAAAAAAGATGCGCCCTCCGGCAGCGCCCGCGCCCTCGCCGCCGCCGTGCAGTCCGGCCGCGGAGGAAAACTGGACGAAGTCTACGGCCGATCCGGCGTCCCCGGCGAGCGCCCGCTCTCCGAAATGGGCGTGCTTGCAGTCCGCGGCGGCGACGTGGTCGGCGATCATACCGTCCATTTTCTGGGCTCGGGCGAGCGCCTGGAACTCACGCACCGCGCCTCGACCCGCGACACCTTCGCCGCCGGCGCGCTGCAGGCCGCCGAATGGGCGATCCGCGCCAAACCCGGCCTCTACGGGATGCGCGACGTGTTGGGGTTGCCGACCGCGTGACGACATGGGCAAGGTTTCTGAAAGACGGCCGCGCAGTCTATGGAATTGTCGAAGGCGCCGCAATCCAGCCGGTATCTGGCCATCCGCTCGAAACGTACCGGCTCCTGGACGAGCGATATGATCTCCAATCTGTCCGGCTTCTGGCGCCTTTTGAAAGCTCCAAAATCATCGGCGTCGGACTCAACTACCGCGACCATATTTTTGAACTCGACCGCAAGGGTGTTCCTTCCAAAATCCCCGACGAGCCTGTCTTGTTTTTCAAATCTCCGTCCGCGCTCCTCGCGCCAGATGAGCCGATCGTCCTGCCGCCGCAGTCCCGGCGGGTCGAGTACGAGGCGGAGATCGGATTCTACGTCAAGCGCCGCGCCCGGCGCGTCTCAAAGGAAGAAGCGGCCGATTTTATTTTCGGTTACACCTGCGTCAACGATGTCACCGCCCGCGACCTGCAGCGAACCGACGTCCAGTGGACCCGGGCCAAATCCTTCGACACCTTCTGCCCGGCCGGCCCGGTGGTGGAAACCGAGTTCGACTGGTCCGGCGCCCGAATCGAAGGCCTTCTCAACGGCCACGCTGTCCAGTCTTCAAAAGGCAGCGATATGATTTTCGATCCCCCGGCGCTCCTGTCCTACATCTCGCAGTGTTTCACGCTCGAACCGGGCGATCTCGTGGCCACCGGCACGCCGGCCGGCGTGGGCCCGCTGCAGCCCGGCGACCGCTTCACCGTCCGGGTCGAAGGCATCGGCGAGCTGTCGAATCCGGTTCACCTCCTCTCCCCCCGCAGGGGGGAGAGGATTGAGGTGAGGGGGGTGGACGGCGTCGACCGAAACCTGCCACCCTCACCCCAACCCTCTCCCGCCAGAGGCGGGAGAGGGGGGATACTTGGACAGCCACAGCGGTGGACTCAATAATGCCCAAATCCGTCGCTCGCAAAAAAACGCGCGCTGAGCCTGCAGCGCGTCGCAGCGCCTTCGCCCGCGCAGATCGCCTCAATGTCCTACCGCCCTACTTGTTCGCGGCGATCGACCGGAAAAAACGGGAGCTTCGGGAAAAGGGCGTCGACCTCATTGATCTCGGCATCGGCGATCCGGACATTCCGACCGCCCCGCATATCGTCGAGGCGCTGAAGGTCGCGGCCGGGCGGCCGGAGAACCATCGCTATCCGGCCTACGAGGGTATGCTGTCCTTTCGCGCCGCCGCCGCGAGCTGGTTCAAGAAACGGTTCGGCGTCGACCTCGATCCCAAAACGGAGGTCCTGTCGCTCATCGGATCCAAAGAGGGCATCGGTCACATGGTGCTGGCCTTCTGCAACCCCGGCGATGTGGTGCTGGCCACCGAGCCGGGCTATCCGGTCTACAAAATCGGCACGATCTTTTCCGGCGGCCGCATGTACGAACTGCCGATCCTCGAGGAAAACAGCTTTTTGCCCGACCTCTCCCACATCCCGGCCGGAGTCCTTCGAAAGGCGAAACTTCTCTTCATCAATTATCCAAATAACCCAACCGGCGCGGTCGCGCCCATCGAATTTTTCGAAGAGGCCGTGGCCTTCTCCCGCAAGCATCGGATCATTCTGTGCCACGACGCGGCCTACACCGAAGTCGTCTTTGACGGATACCGTTCGCCGTCCGCGCTCCAGGTGCCGGGCGCGAAGGACGTGACGATCGAGTTTCATTCGTTGTCCAAAACCTATTGCATGACGGGATGGCGCATTGGGTTCGCGGTCGGCCATCCGGACCTCGTCGCGGGGTTGGGCGCGATCAAAACTAATCTCGATTCCGGCGTCTTTCAAGCCGTCCAGGAGGCCGGTATCGCCGCGCTCACGGGCGACCAGTCCCACACGGCCAAAAACAACGAGCGGGTCGGCCGCCGCCGCGACCTCCTCGTGCAGGCCCTGCGATCGGCCGGATGGCGGATCGATCCGCCCCGCGCCACCTACTACCTGTGGGTCCGCGTTCCCGGCCGCATGTCGAGCGCCGACTGCGTCGACCGCCTGATGTCCGAGGCTGGCGTCGTCTGCACGCCGGGCAACGGCTTCGGCCCCAGCGGGGAGGGCTTCGTGCGCTTTTCCCTCACGGCCCCTGACGATCGCATCGCCGAGGCCGCGCGGCGCCTGTCCAAAATCCGGATCGCGGGACCGGCGAAGTGAAGCTTCGCGTGTCGGGAATCCGGCTGGAGGCGGCGCACGCCGCGTACGAGTGGGAGCAGAAGCTCGGGACGACGCTGGAGGTCGACGTGGAGCTGGCCTACCGCCGCGCGCCGCAATCGGACCGGCTCGCGCAGGCGGTCCCGGTCGAAACCGTCGTCGACGCGGTCCACCGGATGTCTGCGCGCAAAACCTACACGATCCTCGAATCGCTCGCCGGCGACATTCTTTCAGCGCTCTGGAAATCGCACCGGTCCAAACTCGCGGAATTGGTTGTCCGCGTCCGGAAAATCCGCCCTGCGTCCGACCGCCGCATCGTTGGATACGAGGTCGAGGTCAGCAGAAAATGATGCGAACGTATCACCTCTCCCTCGGGTCCAACATGGGCGACCGCGCGTCGATCCTGCGTTCCGGCCTCGACCGGCTGAAGGCCGTCGGGCAGGTGCGAAAGGTTTCTGCGTTCTATGAGACGAAGCCCTGGGGCAATCCAGACCAGGCCGATTTCCTGAACGCGGCGGCGGAATTTCAAACCGATCTTTTGCCGGAGGGACTGCTCGACACGATCAAGAAAATCGAAATGGAGGCCGGCCGCGATCTGACGGCAGAGCGTTGGGGACCCAGGCCGCTCGACATCGACATTCTCCTCCAAGGAACCCTCCGGCTCTCCACGCCGCGCCTGACCATTCCCCATCCGCATCTGGCCGACCGCGACTTCGTGCTGGCGCCTCTCTCTGAAATCGCACCCGAGGTCGAAGTACCTGGCACCGGCAAGACCGCCGCGGAACTTTGGGCCGGAAGGCAGGCGTCGGGACGATGACCAAATGGGAACTCCTGAAAGACCTTGGCATCACCGACCGGCTCCTCAAATTCTGGGTCGCCTGGTACAAACTCCCCGTCAATCGCCGCGGCCGCGGGTCGACCTATCCCCTCGAAACCATCGAGCGGCTGCGGTGGATCAAACGCCTCGCCGACAGCCGGTACTTCACGATGCGTTTCGTGAGAGAACTCCTGCGCGCGTCCCAGGGCGGCGACCGCGCCGCCGTCGACGCCAGCCTGTCGCTCTGCCGCTCCGTCCTCAGCCGTCAGCCGATCCCGGCCGCCGCGCGGCCTTCCGGAGCGGCCGCCCCCGAGGTGGCCGCGCAGCCGCAAAAACGAATCGGAGACGATCTCCTATGAATAGAAACCGACCCATCGGCATCTTCGACTCCGGACTCGGGGGACTCACGGTCCTGAGGGCCTTCCGCGCAAAATTCGCCAACGAAGAGTTCATCTACTACGCCGATACCAGGCACGTGCCGTACGGGGAGAAATCCCCGGACGAGATTCGCGCGCTCGCCATGAACATCGTCGACTATCTGGTCCGCCGCAACGTCAAGATGATCGCCTTTGGATGCAACATCTCCTCGGCCGTGGCCCTCGAGGAGGCGCGGGAAAAATATCCGGACATCCCGATGGCAGGCCTGATTTCCCAGTCGCTGGCCGAAGAGGCGCGAAAGAACTCCGGCGGCAAGATCGGCGTGATCGCCACCACCGCCACCGTGTCGACCGGCCGCTATCCACTCGTGCTCAAGTCCGGCGCGGAGAACATCGAGGTCTTCATGTGCGCCTGTCCCGTGTTCGTCCCGCTCATCGAGTCCGGCAAAACCGCCGGACCCGAGGTGGACGCCGCCGTCGAATCATCGATGGAGATGCTGGTCTCGGCCAGAATCGACACGCTGATCTACGGCTGTTCGCATTACCTGCTTCTTGAGGAGCCGATCCGCGCGTTTTTTCAACGACACGGCATGGCGCCCCGTCCGGTGGACCCCGCGCTCCCCCTGGTCGCCGACACCAAAGCGACTCTGCGCAAATCCAAAATCGACAACATCCGGCTCGGATCGGGCGTCACCAAATTCGTGGTCAGTGGGAGCAAGCCGTCCTTCAAGGAAAATCTTAGAAAACTCTCCACCCCCTTCTTCGAAAGCATGGTGTTCGCCCCCGCCGAAATGGATGAAGAACTCCATCCGATTCTCTAGGGTTCTCTGTTTCGTCCCTCCGCTGGCGTCGGCCGTTCTCCTGTATTACAGCTTCGTCCCCGAATGGGGATTCCTGCTCGCGCATGTGGCGCTCGCGCCGCTGTTTGTTTCCATCCTGCGCGGATGCGGATTCGCGCCGGTCTGCATGTTTGGTTGCGTCTTCGCCGCCCTGTACTTTTCCTGGTTGACCGTCTTCAGCCCTTTGGCACCGATTTTGATGACGGCGCTACATGGATTCTGGCTGTGCGCCGGCCTCTGGACTGTCCTTCGGTTCCGGAGCGCCGATACTCCGTGGAAGACACTCATCCTCGCCGGCGCCGGCTGGATCGCGTCCGAATGGCTCAGATCCTTCGGACCCTACGGCTACGAGTGGGGCGCACTCGGCTACTCGCAGTACGGGAGCCTCAAGCTGGCCGCCTACTCATCCATTGGCGGCGTGTGGCTTGTGTCGGCGATCGTGCTGGGGTCGAACGCGATCGTGACGGTCGGCTGGCTGAAGATGCGGCAGGACTGGATCGGCATCGCCACCCTCTATTGGGTCGCGCTCTGGGTTCTCTCCCCCTCGCACCATCTGTCCGGCGAAGCGCCCGCGGCGAAATCGTTCGCGCTGGTTCAGACCAACATCAGTCCCTGGCTCAAATCTCTCGAACGCGAGGCCGTCATGCAACAACAACTGGGCGATCTGGCCGTGGAAGCTGCGCGGTCGCCGGCGCAGAACGTCGTCCTTCCGGAAACCCTCTTCTCGACGGAGATTACCGGCATGCGCGGATTTCTGACCGAGGAGCCCCGCGCGCTTCTCATGGGCTTTCTCGCCCCCAGCGCCGACCGGCGACTGCTGGTGGGAGCGATCGAAAAGGACGACAGGGGATTCTACAACGCGGCGATCCTCTTCGACGGCCAGGGCGAGCGCATCGCGTCTTATCGAAAACGCCATCTGGTCCCCTTCGGCGAAACCATCCCGGGCCTCGAAAACGCCGATTGGGCTCGATCCCTTGGAGAGAAACTCGGCACGCCGTTTTTCTCCGCCGGCGACACCCACGCGCCGATCCTGTTCGGCCATGTCCCGGTGGCGGTCCTCGTCTGTTTCGAAGGCACGTTCTCGCGCCTCGTGGCCGAGTCCGCCGCCCACGCCCGGCTCATCCTCAACATCTCCAACGACGCATGGTCTGAAAGCGAATTCGGCCACGCCCAGCACGCACGGTTCCTCCGCTTCCGCGCCATCGAAACGGGCCTCCCGGTCCTCCGCGTCGGCAACAGCGGCCCCACGGCGCTCTTCGCCCCAAACGGCATAATCCTCTACGAAGCCCACCGCCCCACCCCTGCGGTCCTCGACCTCGACGCGTTCCGTAGCTGAGTTTTCTGGGGATGGCGCCGTTTTGAAAAAATGGTGTGTTTTCCGTCAAAGCAGACCCGGAATCGGTCCAATCCCTGAAATCGACCGAGGAGCGGGGGGACGCGGCTGTCGGATGAGAAAACGACCCGCATCATGAACGCCATCGGCCCGATTCGGCACGGGAGAGGTTTTTTGCAAAAATATCCGGCTGCGGATCCTCCGACGCCATGGGATTGGATCGGACGGCAATCTTCTTTCAAGGATATCCCCAGAACTTTCGCCAGGTTGTGCGGCAGATACGTCAAATCCGCACCGCTGTCGACGATCACATCGATGTCCTGCCAGAACCCCGCCTTAAGGGACTCTACGACAACCTGGGGAAGCGGCGGAAAATCCTGGTGACGGGCAGCGCGCGCCTGGATTTCTATCGCGGCTGATTTAGCTTCGGCAAGGATGAAAAACCCGTCCCTGCAAGCTAGAGTGGGCGACGTTTTTCAAATCGATCCAAGAAGAGGTGATTTGGCATGAAAGCATCCGTCCGCAAGCGGACCCGAACGAACCCCAAACTGCCCGTGACCGTGCTGTCCGGTTTTTTGGGCGCCGGAAAAACCACGCTCCTCAATCATGTGTTGAACAATCGCGATGGCCTGCGCGTCGCGGTCATTGTGAACGACATGAGCGAAGTGAACATTGACGCGGCGCTGATCCGGAAGGGGGAGGCGGCCGTGACCCGGCTGGATGAGCAGATGGTGACGATGACGAACAGCTGTATCTGCTGCACGATGCGTGAGGACCTCCTGAAGGAAGTGGCGAAACTCGCGCGGCAGGGGAAATTCGATTACCTGCTGGTGGAGTCGAGCGGGGTTTCGGAGCCGATGCCGGTGGCGGAGATATTCGACGTCCAGGATCGCGAGGGCAACCGGCTGGGGGACAGCGCCCGGCTGGACACGATGGTGACGGTGGTCGACGCGTACCATTTCTGGAAGGACTATAATTCGAAGGAGGACCTGCGCGCGCGGGGGGTGAAGGTCGACAAAGACGACGACCGCAGTCCCGTGGATCTGTTGATCGAGCAGGTGGAATTCTGCAACGTGATCGTGCTGAACAAGACCGACCTCGTGACCGAGGATCAACTCAAGCGGCTCGAGGGGATTTTGTCCTCGTTGAACCCCGGCGCGAAACTCCTTCGCGCGGTGAACGCGAGCGTGCCCTTGGCCGAAATCCTGAATACGCGCCGGTACGACTATGAGCGGACCGCCCAGGGCGCCGGCTGGGTCAAGGCGCTGGAGGCCCACGAGGCCGGCGAACACGGACATGACCACCGGTCGATCGCCGAGAAGATCGGCATCAAGAGTTTTGTCTACAAAGCACGCCGGCCCTTTCATCCGGCCCGGCTGCGCGGGGTGGTGGAGTCGAGCTCGCTGGACAAGGCCATACGCACAAAAGGCTTTGTGTGGATGGCGTCCCATCACGATGACTGCGGTCTCTGGAACCAGGCCGGCCGGCTCATGAAACTCGATCCCATCGGCCGCTGGTGGGCGGCGGTCCCGCAGTCCGGATGGCCGGACAACCCGGCGCTTCGAAAGGAGATCAAAAAAGACTGGGACATGATGCACGGCGACCGCAGGCAGGAGCTCGTGTTCATCGGAATTCAGATGGATTCGGCGTCGATCATCGCGTCTCTCAACGGGGCACTTCTGACGGACGAGGAAATGCTGTTGGGCCCGGGCGGCTGGCGTGGATTCCCCAATCCCTTTGGATGGCCCGCCATAATCCGCGCGTAGGACCGAAAATCAGGTGGAATATCATCCCTTGAACGGAGGGTAATCCCGAACCTCCAACCCACCAACCCAAAAAACGAATTAGAACTTTTCCGCCCCTTCTGCTAGTATCCCCGCCATGTCTCCGACCAGCGGGATCCAAAAACTTCTGGTTGCCAACCGGGGCGAGATCGCCATCCGGATTTTCCGCGCGGTCAATGAGTTGGGCATCCGGACCGTCGCGATTTATTCCCATGAAGACCGGCTGAGCCAGCACCGCCAGAAGGCCGACGAGGCCTATCTGGTCGGGCGCGGCAAAGAACCGGTGAAGGCATACCTCGACATCGAGGACATTCTTCGGATTGCCAAAGAGTGCGGGGCCCAGGCGATCCATCCGGGATACGGGTTTTTGTCCGAGAACGCGGATTTCGCGAGCGCCGTCCAGGACGCCGGATTGATCTTTGTCGGGCCGCCTCCGCCGGTCCTCCGGCAGATGGGGGATAAAACAGCGGCGCGGAAAGCCGCTCTGAGTGTCGGCATTCCGGTCATTCCGGGGACCGCCCGGTCGACGTTGTCCGTGAAAGTCGCCCGGCAGGAATCCCGGCGGATCGGATTTCCGCTGATGCTCAAGGCGGCCTTTGGCGGCGGCGGCCGGGGCATGCGCGTGGTGCGGAGCGCGGCCGATCTCGATGGGGCATTCAAAGAAGCATCGCGAGAGGCCGCCTCCGCTTTCTGGAACGGCCATCTCTTCATGGAACGGCTCGTGGAAAACGCCAAACACATCGAGGTCCAGATCCTGGCGGACAAGAAGGGCGCCTGCGTTCATTTGTACGATCGGGACTGCTCCGTCCAGCGCCGGCACCAGAAGATGGTCGAAATCGCGCCGTCGCTCACTCTGCCGACGAAGCTTCGCGAGGAACTTTGCGAGGCCGCCGTCCGGCTGGCGAAAGAGGTCGGATACGAGAACGCCGGAACGGTTGAGTTTCTCGTGGAGCATGGTCCAAGGCAGGGCGCCCGCAAGGAGCGCCCCTACTATTTTATTGAAATGAATCCACGGCTCCAGGTCGAACACACGGTCACCGAAATGGTCACCGGCATCGACATTGTGGCGTCCCAAATCCAGATCGCCGCCGGCCAACGGCTGGCCGATCTGGGCATTGCCGATCAGTCGGTCGTATCGACTCGAGGGGTAGCCATCCAGTGCCGGATCACCACCGAGGATCCCTACAACAATTTCATTCCGGACCACGGCCGGCTGACGGTCTACCGGTCGGCCGCCGGGTTTGGTATCCGGCTGGACGGCGGCAACGCATTTACGGGAGCCGTGGTTGCGCCCTACTACGATTCGCTTCTGGTCAAGGTGACCGCGCTGGCGCCGACGTTTCCGCTGACGGTCGCGAAGATGTCGCGGGCGCTGGCTGAATTCCGGGTCCGGGGCGTTCGGACCAACATTCCGTTTCTGCTGAACCTTCTGGCCCATCCGAAATTCCGGTCCGCCGATTTTGCAACGACCTTTATCGAGGAATCTCCGGAACTGTTCAAGTTCGTTCCGTTCCGCGACCGCGCCAACAAAATCCTGAGATGCATCGCCGATGTCATCGTCAACGGAAATCCCACGGTCCAGGGCGCTCCGAAACCTCCGAAACTGATCCAGCCGTACCTGCCGCCAATCCCTCCCATCGATCCGCCGGAAGGGATGCGGCAGAGATGGAAACAAATGGGCTCGGACGCGTTTTGCGATTGGATCCGGCGGCAGAAAAGATTGCTGATCACGGACACCTCATTCCGCGACGCCCACCAGTCGCTCCTGGCCACGCGGATTCGGACCTTTGACATGCTTCGGATCGCGCCGGTCTATGCGCGAACGTCGGCCGGGCTGTTTTCGATCGAGATGTGGGGCGGGGCGACGTTCGATGTGGCCATGAGATTTTTGAATGAGGATCCTTGGGAACGGCTCGCGAGCCTTCGGCAGGCCATTCCGAATATTCTGTTTCAGATGCTCCTTCGCGGGGCCAACGCGGTCGGCTACACCGCCTATCCGGACAATGTGGTCAAAGCGTTTATCCGGCAGTCGGTTGTGTCGGGCATCGATGTTTTCCGGATCTTTGATTCGCTGAACAATGTTTCCCAGATGCGCAAAGCCATCGCCGCGGTCCGGGCCGCCGGCGGCCTGGCCGAAGGCGCGCTGTGCTACACGGGCGATATCGACGATCCGTCCCGGCCCAAGTTTGATCTCCGGTACTATGTCCGCATGGCCAAGGAGCTGGAGAAAACCGGCGCGCAAATTCTCGGGATCAAGGACATGTCGGGTCTCCTCAAACCTTATGCCGCCCAGCGGCTCGTGCGGGCGCTTCGGGAATCTGTTGACCTTCCGATTCATTTTCACACGCACGACACGAACGGCCTGCAAGCGGCGGCGATCCTCAAAGCCGCCGACGCAGGCGTCCATATCGCCGACGCCGCCGTCGCGTCGCTGTCGGGCCTCACCAGTCAGCCCAACCTGAATTCGATCGTGGCGTCGCTCCGGCGGCAGACGCGGGATACCGGCCTTTCACTCAATGATCTGAACGACATTTCACAGTACTGGGAGGATGTCCGAACGTATTATTCTCCTTTTGAGTCGGGCCTTCAGTCGGGCACGGCCGAAGTCTACGAGCACGAAATTCCCGGCGGCCAGTATTCGAACCTGCGGCCACAGGCCGAAGCCATGGGCCTGGGCGGGCGCATACGGGAACTCAAAAAAATGTACGCGGTGGTGAACCGGATGTTCGGAGACATCGTCAAGGTGACGCCCAGCTCCAAAGTCGTCGGCGACATGGCCTGTTTCATGCTGGCCAACAACCTCACGGAAAAAGACGTCCACGACCGGGGCCGGGACATGGCCTTCCCGGAGTCGGTGGTCGGATTCTTCCGCGGGGAACTCGGCCGGCCCACCGGCGGATTTCCGCCGAAGCTGAGAGACATCATTCTGAAGGGCGCGGATTCCCGCCGAAGCTCACGGGTGCCGCCGGCGAATTTTACGAAGACGAAGGCCGACGTGGAAAAGAAAGTGCGGCGGCGCATCCGGGACGAGGAACTCATGTCCTATTTCATGTATCCGAAAATTTTTCTGGACAGCGCCCAGCGCCACGCCGAATACGGCGACGAGGGCGTTCTGCCCACCCCCGTCTTTTTCTACGGCATGCAGCCGGGCGAAGAGATCGAATTCGACATTGAGAAAGGCAAGACGCTGGTCGTCAAATATCTGGCCGTGTCGGAGCCGGACCACGAGGGCCGCCGGACCGTCTTTTTCGAACTCAACGGCCAGCCGCGGGAAGTCGTCGTCATCGACCGATCGCTTGGGCGGGAGATCAAAAAGAATCCGAAGGCCGAGCCGTCCAATCCTCTGCATGTCGCGTCGCCCATGCCGGGCCTCGTGGTGGCGGTGTCGGTCAAACCGGGAGACGCGGTCGAAAAAGACGCGCCGCTGGTGGCGATCCAGGCGATGAAGATGGAGACCACTCTCTACGCCTCGCGCGCCGGGAAAATGTCCACGGTGCACGTCCGAGTTGGCAGCCGAGTCGAAGGAGGGGATCTCTTGATGGAGTATGAACGCTGGTGCAGAGTCTCATAAGTCCCTTTACATTCGTCACCCCCGCGAAAGCTGAGGTCCAGACTGCACGCCTCCTGACTTGAATCCCTCACGGGCGCACCGTATAATGTCTCGGGTACGGTACCAGGACGAGGAGAGTGGAACATGCCCTTCGGAAGTGTGTTGACCCGGCAGAAGGCTGATCTGCCGCTGGATCTGTTCGAAGCGATGGACGACCTCAAGCGGAAGAAGAACGCCGTCATTCTGGCGCACTACTATCAGGATCCCGACATTCAGGACGTCGCGGACGTGCTCGGGGACAGTTTGGCCCTTGCGCGGGCGGCCCAGAAAACCCGCGCGGACGTGATCGTCTTCTGTGGCGTGCACTTCATGGCTGAGACCGCCAAAATCCTCAATCCCGAACGCACAGTTCTCCTGCCGGACCTCTCAGCCGGCTGTTCCCTCGCGGACAGTTGTCCCCCGGCCGCCTTCGAGGCGTTCTGCCGGGCGCACCCCGATCATTTCGTGGTGAGCTACATCAACTGCAGCGCCGAGGTGAAGGCGCTCTCGGACGTGATCTGCACGTCGTCGAACGCCGAGGCGATCATCCGGCAGATTCCGGCCGACCGCCCGGTCATTTTCGCGCCCGACCGCAACCTCGGCCGGTATCTGGTCCGCAAGACCGGCCGGAAGATGCTGCTGTGGGAGGGCTCCTGCATCGTCCATGAGGCGTTTTCTCTGCAAAAGATCCGCGACCTCAAAGCCGCGCATCCGGCCGCCAAGCTCCTCGCGCATCCAGAATGCGAGGAACCGGTCCTCATGATGGCGGACTTTATCGGGTCGACCACCGGAATCCTCAAATACGTGCAGGGACATTCCGACCGGTCTTTCATCATCGCCACGGAGACCAACATCATTCACCAGATGAAAAAGGCCTGCCCGGACAAGGAATTCATTCCGGCGCCCTCGGCCGCCGACTGCAACTGCAATCTCTGCCCGCACATGGCCGTCAACACGATGGAAAAACTCTATCTCTGTCTCAGAGATGGCGCCCCCGAAATCCGGATGGATGAATCGCTTCGCCTGCGCGCGCTCGGCCCGCTCGAACGCATGCTCGACATGAGCCGGGCCATCGCGCCCGTGGCGGTGGCCGGATGAGCGTGCGTAAACTCCTCGTTTTGGTCGCCTGTCTGTCTCCTCTTTGGGCTTCCGCCGAGTCGATGTCCCTGTCCGATGGTGCGGTCATGTCTGACGCGCCGGCCAAGGGAAAAACGATCGGAAAGCTGAACGGCGGCATTCGCGTCAATCACATTCAGAGCCAGGGTGACCAGGCGCTTGTACAGGTCGAGGGATGGGTCCACCGCTCGGCCTTCGAAAAAATACCGCCCCTGCTCGCCCGAAACCGCTCCCTCACTCTTTCCCAGGCAAACGCCGATATCCGCTCGGCGGCCGACGGCGGCCGCGCGATGGGACGGCTCGGCAAGGACGCCAAACCCGAAATGCGCGACATCAAGGGCAAATGGATCAAGGTCACGGTCGGCGCGTGGGTTCCCGCCGCCCTCCTCGCCGAGGTTTCCGCGGCGGCCCCGTCTTCCGACAAACCCGCGTCTGCGTCCGCGCCGGAAGGCGCCGGCCCTGGACCGCGCGTGCGCCTCTCGACGTCGATGGGCAACATCCTGATCGAACTCGATCCGGCCCGGGCGCCGAAATCCGCCGCCAATTTTCTCTCGTACGTCGGGAAGGGCCATTATGACGGCACGATTTTCCACCGCGTGATCGACAATTTCATGGTCCAGGGCGGAGGATACGCCACGGACTACTCGAAGAAGCCGACCGATGCGCCCGTTCCGATCGAGTCGAGCAACGGATTGAAAAACGCCCGCGGCACGGTCGCCATGGCCCGCACTAACGATCCGAACAGCGCGACCAGCCAGTTTTACATCAACGTCGTCGACAACGAGTTCCTCAACTACGTCTCGGACGCCGAGCCCGGCTACACGGTCTTCGGCCGCGTGATCGAGGGGATGGACGTGGTGGACCAGATCCGGAAAGTTCCGACGGGCCCCGGCCCCGCGGAGCTTTCCTCCGACGTTCCGAAAACCATGGTGGTGATCACGAAAGCCTCGAAAGTCGATTAGCCGCGACGTGGACGATATCTCAATCAAGCCCCGGATTCGCCCGGTCGAGGCGTTTCCCATGCGCGAGAACGGTCAGATGTTGATTGTTCTGCGCGACCCCTGTCATTATTCGGACGCGGTCCTCACCCTTACACCCGCCGCCGCGCTGACCATTCAGATGCTGGACGGGACGCACACGCTTCTGGACATCCAGGCGGCCCTGACCCGGGCGGCCGGGCAGATTTTTCCTTCGGACAAAATTCAGGAACTGGTCCGGATCCTCGACGACTGCTTTTTCCTCGACAACGACCGGTTCGACGCCCACAAACGGCGCTGCGATGACGAATTCTCGGCCAGCCCCATCCGCCCGTCCGCGATGGCCGGCAAAAGCTACCCGGCCGATCCCTCCGAAGTCCGCGCGCTCCTCGACGGCCTCTTCGCGCAATCGGCGCCGTCCGGGCTCCTCTCCACCGGCGAAAACGGTCCCGTCGTCGGCGTCGTGTCGCCCCACATCGACTTCGCGCGCGGCGGAACGACCTATACGCCTGCATACCGCGCGCTGGCGGAATCAGACGCGGAGACGTACGTGATTTTCGGAATTTCCCACGCCGGCGGCGAGACGCCGCTCATTCCGACCCGCAAGGATTTTCAAACGCCGTTGGGGCGGGTCGAAGCGGACCACGAGATCCTGGACCTCCTCGAAAAAAATCTCATCGCGCGGGACGGATGGCCCCGTCCCTACGCCGCCGAATTCGCGCACGCGCACGAGCATTCCATCGAATTCCAGGTCGTCTTTCTCCAGCACCTCCGGCCTTCCCGACCGTTCAGGATTCTGCCCATCCTCTGCGCGTTTTCCCACGAGGAAGTCCATGCCGAATCTGACCGGACCGGCCCGATCCGCGTCTTTCTGGACGCACTGCGAGTGGCGATCGAGCAGAGCGGCCGGCGGGTCGGATACATCGCCGGGGTCGATTTCGCGCATGTTGGCGCCCAGTTCGGAGACACGTATCAGGTGAAGGAAAAAGAACTGGCGTTTCTCAAGGAACGCGACGAACAGATGATGGCCCTCATCGCCTCGGACGGGCCGGAGGCGTTTCACCGGTTTGTTTTCGAGGAAGCCAACAGCCGGCGAGTCTGCGGTTATCCGGCGCTCTATTCGTTTTTGTCCGTGCTTCCGCCGGCCGCCGCGCGCGGCGGACAAGTCCTCAAGTACGGCCAGTGGCCCGATCCCAACGGGACCGTTACCTTCGGCAGCATGGCCTTTTCGGCGGACGCCTGAAGATGGCTTCCAATCATTCGCTCGATGCGTGGGTTGAGGAATCCGCACGGCTGACCCGCCCGAAGGACATTCACTGGTGCGACGGCTCCGAGGCTGAGGTGGACCGGTTGATCGGCCTCATGCTCGATCAGGGGGACCTCGTTCGGTTGAGCGAGACGCGGCATCCCAACTGTTACCTTCACCGCAGCCACCCCACCGACGTGTCCCGCACGGAGCATCTCACGTTCATCTGCGCGGCGCGGCCGGAAGACGTCGGGCCGACCAATAACTGGATGGACCCGCAAAAGGCCAGGACGGAGGTCGGCCGGTTGTTTGATGGCGCGATGCGCGGCCGGACCATGTATGTCGTCCCCTATCTCATGGGTCCGGCGGGCTCGGCGCACAGCCGCGTGGGCGTGGAGATCACCGACAGCCCTTACGTGGTGGCGAACATGCGGATCATGACGCGGATGGGCCGGGTGGCGCTGGACCATTTGAAGAATGCCGGCGAGTTCTCTCCGGGGCTGCACTCGCTCGGAGACCTTTCACCCGACCGCCGGTTCATCGTGCATTTCCCGGAGGAGCGCCTGATCTGGAGCATCGGATCCGGATACGGGGGAAACGCGCTGCTCGGCAAAAAATGTTTTGCGCTCCGGATCGCCAGTTGGATCGCGCGGCAACAGGGGTGGCTCGCGGAGCACATGCTGATCCTCGGCCTCGAGGACCCGGAGGGCCGCGTGACGTACATGGCGGCCGCCTTTCCGAGCGCCTGCGGCAAGACCAACCTGGCGATGCTGGCGTCCCCGCTGGCGCATCTCGGGTACAAAGTCTGGACGGTCGGAGACGACATCGCCTGGATGCGGGTGGGCCCGGACGGCCGGCTGTGGGCGATCAATCCGGAAGCCGGATTCTTTGGCGTCGCGCCCGGAACGAATTCCCAGAGCAACCCGAACGCGATCGCGGCGCTGAATAAAAATTCCATCTTCACCAACGTCGGCCTCACCCCGGATTTGCGGCCCTGGTGGGAGGGCATCAGCGAGCCGTTGCCGGCCGGAACGATCGACTGGCGGGGCAGGTCCGCCGACCCGAACGGCGCCGATCCCGTGGCGCATCCCAACGCCCGGTACACCGCGCCGGCCCGGCAATGTCCCAGCATTTCGCCGGAGTGGGAATCCCCCGAAGGCGTTCCGATCTCGGCGATTCTCTTCGGCGGCCGGCGCCGGCGCGTGGCGCCGCTCGTGTACCAGTCCTTCGACTGGCCGCACGGCGTCTTCGTGGGCGCGTCGATGGCCTCCGAGACCACGGCCGCCGCCACCGGACAGGTCGGCGTCACGCGCCGGGACCCGATGGCGATGCTGCCGTTTTGCGGATACAACATGGGCGACTATTTCGGCCACTGGCTGTCGGTGGGCGCGCGCATGGCCCGGCCGCCGCTGATCTTTCACGTCAACTGGTTTCGCCAGAGCGCCGCCGGAATATTTTTGTGGCCCGGATTCGGCGAAAACGTCCGCGTCCTCCGCTGGATTCTCGACCGCGTCCGCGGCGGCGGCGAGGCGCGGGAAACAGAGATCGGATATGTCCCGACCCCCGCCGCGCTCGACCTCGACGGACTCGGGATCCCTCCCGAAACGGTCCGGGCGGCGCTGGAAGTTGACCGGGAAAGCTGGGTCGCGGAGATTTCAGAACAGCGCGAATTTTTTCAAAAATTCGGCGACCGGACGCCCGCGCGGATATGGGAGGAACACCGGCGACTCGCGGCGCGTCTCAAGTGCGCGGTGGACGCGCCTCCTGCGGCCTCCCGTGCGGATTGAAATCGCGCCGGAAGAATCCTATCACCTGATCAATCACGGCCCCTGCAATCTTCTCACGACCGGCGATGGCGCGCGTCGCAACGTCGCGCCCATCAACTGGACCATGCCCTTGAACAACGACCCGCCCCTCATGCTCACCGTCGTCGAAGAGGGCATCTTCACCGACACCCTCCTCAGGGCCAACGGCGAATTCGTGATCAACGTCGTCGGCGAACCGCTGGCCGCCAAGGTCCTCGTCTGCGGCCGGAGTCACGGAAGCGAAACCGACAAATTCGAAACGGTGGGCCTGACGCCGGCGGCGTCGAAAAAGGTCAAGCCGCCGTACCTTAAGGAATCCCTCGCGCACATCGAGTGCCAACCGGTCAATCGCCATCCCTACGACGGCGTCACGATCTACGTCGGCCGGGTCGTCCACGCCGAAGTCGAGGAGGCCTTCTGGACCGGCAAGACCCTCGACGCCGAAAAAGCCAAAACAATCCACCATCTCTCCGGCGGAACCTTCGCCGTCTCCGACCGCGTCATCCGCGTGCGGTAAATCATGGACCGTTGCTTTTTCATGATGGGAAGCGTCTTCGCGTTCCTGGGCGTTACGGCGGGTGCGTTTGGCGCGCACGGTCTCAAACGGTACTTTGAAGCGCATCCGGACATGCAGGCGGTTTTCAAGACGGGCGTTGAATATCAGATGTGGCACGCGCTCGCCCTCCTCGCGGCGGCCTGGGCGGCGGCGCGCTGGCCGGGATCGTGGGTGAACGCGTCTGGCTGGTGTTTCGCGGCCGGGATCGTCCTGTTCTCAGGCAGCCTCTACGCCCTGAGCCTGACCCGCATTCGCATCTTCGGCGCCATCACGCCGGTCGGAGGCCTGGCGTTCCTCGCCGGCTGGCTGTGCCTCGCGCTCGCCGCATGGCGGAATGTTCTGCCGCGCTGAAGAAACCTGTTGATTTTTCCGCAGACTATGACACCATACCGCATTCTTCATCCCAAAGGAGGGTGGTCATGAACAAAGCACTGAAAGTGGGCGTCGCGGTCGCGATGGCCCTGGCGCTTGCCGGATGCGGCAAGGCGCTGAAAGAGGAGAATGCCCGGCTCACCGAGCAGGTGACACAGCTTACGGAACTCAACAACTCGTTGACGACCGAAAAGGGATCGCTCGAAGCGCAGCTCGCAGAGATGACGGCCAAGGTCGCGGGGCTTGAGGCGGAAAACCAGAACCTCAACGAGCAGATCGCGGCCAAAATCAAGGCACGGCCGGCGCCCAAGAAAAAGGGCTGATCGGCCCGCCGGCCTCGTTCAGGCCGGATGGTGCCGGGACCATTCGATCCGGGCCTGATGCGTTTCGCGGATCGTTTTCTCGGGATCCCAGCCTAAGCGTTTAGCAAATATTCCGGCCATGTTCGCCAGGATGCCCTCATCCGGCCGGCAGATGAGACCGAGGTTGGTGCGCCGCCGAAGGAAATCCATCGGCCGGCGGGCCATCTCGTGATCCAGCGCCCGGGACACATCCTCCCAGCAAACGCCGCTGCCCGAAACGATTTCTCCGGTTTGAGTGCGGCGGTCTTCTTGCCGCGCCACTCCCGGCAGCGGTCGTTCGGTCTGCCCCGGCGGGATCGGCCGGCGCAGCCGCCGGAAGACCTGCCGGACCACGCGGTCGGCCATGGCGCGATACGTGGTGTATTTCCCGCCGATGACCGATATCAGTCCCGACCGGCTTTCCAGGATTCTGTATTCTCTCGACACGCTGGATGGGCCGCCATCGTTGCGGAGAAGCGTCCGGATGCCCGCGAACGCGCCGGTCACGTCAGACGTTGAGAGAGAAACGCCGGAGAGAACTTCGGAAACTTCAGACAACAGATAGGAGACATCCTCCGGTTCGATTCGCGGCTCCGCCGGGTCTTCCCCGCTGTCCGTGTCGGTCGTTCCGATCAGCGAGTGGCGTGACCCGAACGGCAAGAGAAACAACACACGGCCGTCGGACCGCGCCGTCCACGTGAGCCCGTGGGACCGCAGAAGCGCGCCGGTGATCAAATGGATCCCGCGCGTGCGCCGGACCGTGGGCGGGCCGCCGGGATCGTCGAGGGCGCGGATGGCGTCGGCCCAGGGCCCCGTGGCGTTGACCGTGACGGATGCGCGGACGAAAAATTCCTGCGCCGTTTCAAGATCTTCGCAGCGCGCGCCGGTCACACAGCCCTTCGATTTTTCGAGACCCGCCACCCGGACGTAATTGGCGGCGGCCACGCCGGCTTGGACCGCGGCGATCACGTTTTCGAGACACAGCCGCGCGTCGTTCATCCGGCAGTCGTAATACAGGCCCGCGCCTTCGAGCCGGTCCTGATTCACCGCCGGCTCCAGCGCCCGAAGGCTCTCCGGCCACAGCATCCGGTGCCTTTGAATCACCCGCGGGCCGGCCAGAAAATCGTAGAGGACGAGGCCCAGCCGGATTTTCCAAAGCGGCCGGCCGAATCCGCGCCAGCAGGGGAACAGAACCGGCAGCGGCTCGACGAGATGCGGCGCGATCCGCAGGAGGATGTCCCGCTCCCGGCACGCCTCCGCGACCAGCCGGAATTCCGCGTGCTCTAGGTATCGCAGCCCTCCGTGCACGAGCTTCGACGACCTTGAACTCGTCCCGCTCCCGAAATCGCCCTGGTCGACCAGCGCGACTCTCAGCCCCCGCAGAGCGGCGTCCCGGGCGACGCCGGCGCCGAGGATGCCGCCGCCGATGACCAGAAGGTCGAACGATTCGGAACGGAGCCGGCCGGTGTCTCGATTCAACTAAGCGTCAGAATGGAATCAGCGCGGCGGTCAGATCGTGTTCGAGGGTCAGTTTGAGTTTCAGCAGGTCGGCCGGAGGAACCGCGAGAGATTTGTCCAGAACGATTTGGCTCACACCGAGGCCGGTCGCGCCGGCCTGCCGGACCGCCGCCGCCATGCGCGCGCGCTCGGCCGGAACCGACAGATCGAGGGCGCCCGACGCCGTCTCGAATCTGAAATCCGCCGCGCCCAGCGCGGCCGGGTTCGGATTCGGCGTTTTCTGGATGGCTGTCCACCGGAACGCGTTCGATGCGCCGGCCGCATCGGTCACCACCGCCGGACTGGCAACGATTTTGTCGCCGTCGGGGAAAACGTCGTACACATTGAGCCGCCGGTCCGGAGCCACCTGGGCGACAAACGCGCGGATGTCGCGCAGAGCGGAATTCCGGTGCGCCTTCGGGATCGAACAGGCCGACACGCGATTCAGATCGTCGGCGAACAGGATGAGACAGCGCGTTTCGTCCGGCCGCGCCGCGAAAATGTCGAACTCGCCGGCTCGGAATTTCCCGGCGGCCGCGCTGAAAAAACCCGTCACGCCGTTCCTCGCGCCGAACCGGTACTCCCGCGGCAGGTCGCTGGTCACCTGCCGCGCGATCCCGTCCAGGAGGCCGGCAAGGTCCGGATGCTCGACATGCCGCACCTCATGTCCGGCGGCCATGAATGCGTCCAGCCGGCCCCCGCGCTCGTCCAGATACACGCTCACCGCCTTCTCCGGCCGGTGCGTCCGAAACGCCGACACGAGGTCGGTGAGGTATCCCTTGAACGACAACATCTCCTTCAGCCGGCCCGTCACCGAATGGAAGAACAGGAACTGAACGGGATTCGGCCGGCCCTCCCGGATGTAGCCGGACACCATCTCGCACAAGAGCGCGCGCATGTCGGTCTCGCTCGAAAAATGGTCCGCGAACAGCTCCGACCAGCTGTTCGCGTAAAACACGGCGATCCGGTCCGCCTCGTCCGCCGGGTCGAGCAGGCACGTCACGAACACGCGCCGGATGAACGGGTCCTCGAGGTAATGGCGGGGCTTCGATTTGGCCTGCGACAGGAGCTGTTCCGCCATCGCCGTGACGAGCTTGGAGACTTCGGCGAAAGAAATGTTCGCGTCGCCGGAATAGACGCTGAGTTTCGTCTGAAACGCTCCGAAGATCTTGCTGTTCGCGACCCAGAAGCACAGGTCGGACAGATGCGGCTGCGTGTTGATCACGTTGTCGAACTGCGGCTGAAACTGGTCCCTCCGCATCTCGCCGCGGTACAGCCGCCAGTCGCCCTGCCGGGCGATGGCGAGCTCGGGCTCGGAGACGCTGTCGTCGAAGGAAAAACAAAAATGCTTTATCTTTTTCGGTTTCGGCATGTAATAGGCCATCAGCTTCCGGGAAATGATCGTCAGGTCCGTCTGGCTGATCATGCTGTTGCCGCCGATCAGGTCCTTGGACTTGGTCAACTCGGAAAACGTCCGGATCATGTAGACGCGCAGGTCGTGGTCGAACTTCATGACCTCCTCCATCGTCCACCGGTGGAAGGAGTCCAGCCGCCGGGTCCGCGTCGGGTCCCAGCTCCATGACTTGACGTACCGGTTCATCACCGTCTGCTTGTGGCTCCCGGCGTGCGCGTTCTTGTTCTGGCCCGACAGGTTCGGCTGGACCTTCAGGTAGAAGCAGGACCGCAGGAGGTCCGCCTCCTGCGCTTTGTCGCGGGTCGTGAAAAAGGAATCGATGGAATTGAACATCAGAAGATACGCGTCGATCGCGTCGGTTTCCAGATTCTCGTTCCGAATGACGTTTTCCTTCAGCGTGTTCGACAGGAGCGTCACGCGGTCCTCGGTGTCGCCGAACAGGTATTTGTTGATCAGGCACATCTTGATGAAGGACTTGAACGGGTAGTGCAGCGACTTGACGAGTTGCCAGAGCGCGGCGCCGAAAAATTCGGTCTTCTCGATTTTGCTCACGTTGCCGATGTCGATGAAGTCCCTGGAAAAGGCCTCGTCGTCCTCGTGAAACTTCTCGTGGAACCGGTGATAATCCTCGTCCGATACGGCCGGGTCCACCATCCACCAGTACGGGACCTTCCCCGCGATCAGGATGGCGGTCCGGTAATACTCGTCCTTCAGCATGAGCGCCTGGGCCGAGCCGCAGGACTCGTCGTCCACGGCGCCGAACACATTGTTCTTGACGGATTTTATGTCGGTGGGAAAAAAGTGGACCTCCAGGCGCATCGTCGCCAGCCACTCCTCGATCCCGCGGAGCTTGTCGCAAAACCGCTTGAAGCCTTCGTCGTCCGCCTCGTCCCGGTGGATCCCGACCCACATGTCGAAATCGGACTGCCGGGTCTGCGCGACCGAGCCGACGCTGCCCATGACGCTCAAAAACTCGACGAACCCACCGCTCCGGTCATCCTTGTCGGAGACTTTGACGGTCTTGGAAAAATACCGCTGGATGTGCGTCACCGTGTCCTCGTCCGGCACATAGTACTTGATCCCGTGCGGCGTCTCCGGATGGTCGACGAATCCGGGCAGGCCCCGAAAGTTCGTGTGGACCAGGAACGGGACGATCTTGAAGATCAGGGTGTAGTTTTCAGGAAAGACGTGGTGGACATTCTGAAACCGGATCCGGTTGAAGCGGTCGAAGATTGCCCGGTTCCGGACCAAGTCCGGCACGACGACAGATAGCCCATCCCCCCCTGTCGACGCGGCATTCGACATCATAAGCGAGTATTATACCACACGCCGAACGCAGATGCGCCATTTTTTTTGCAGAGCCGCCGCCCGCGCCCTCGAGAGCCTCGGCCGGAAAACGGTCGTGCCGGAAAGGCCGGCCGGGTCAGCGCTTCCGGCGCTCCACATCGACGCGCCGATCCCGGCGAGCCGCGCGGCGCCCCACGATGTCAGTTCCGCCATGCGGGGCCGGACCACGGGAAGCCCCAAAAGGTCCGCTTGGAATTGCATGAGAAAATTGTTCCGCGTGGCGCCGCCGTCCACACGCAGTTCCCGGATGCGGATCGACGGTTTTCGCGTCGAACAGATCGACCGCATGAGGTCAAACACGTCGCACGTTTGATACGCAATCGATTCCAGCGTGGCGCGGATCAGGTGCGCGCGCGTCGCGCCGCGCGTCAGGCCGAAAATCGCGCCGCGCGCGTCCGGCCGCCAGTGCGGCGCGCCGAGGCCCGTGAAGGCCGGCACCACCACTACGCCGGCGCTGTCCGGAACGCTCCGCGCCCACCGCTCGCTCTCGGCGGAACTTCGGATGATCTCGATCCCGTCCCGAAGCCACTGGACCGCGGCGCCCGCAATGAACACCGAGCCTTCGAGCGCGTAGGCCGGGCCGCCGGCGCTGTCACAGGCCAGCGTGGTCAACAGGCCCTCGCCCGACAAGACGAAGCGGTCCCCGGTATGCAGCATCAGAAAACAGCCGGTGCCGTACGTGTTCTTCATCCCGCCCGCGCGCGTCGCGCCCTGCCCGAACAGCGCCGCCTGCTGATCGCCGGCCATTCCCGTGATCGGAATCCCGCCGGGAAGGCCGGCCGCTCCGCGCGTGACGCCGAATCGCCCGGCGGAGGGCCGCACAGCGGGAAGGTGGAGCGCGGCGGGAACGCCGAGGAGATCCAGAAGCTCCGGGTCCCACGCGCGCTTGCGGATGTTGAACATCAGGGTCCGCGACGCGTTCGTGAAGTCGGTGGCGTGCGTGCCGCCGGTAAGATGCCACAGGAGCCACGCGTCGATGGTTCCAAAACAAACGTCGCCTATTTTGACGCGCGCCCGCAGTCCCGCCACGTGGTCCATCATCCATCGGACTTTCGTGCCCGAAAAATATGGATCCAGCACAAGACCGGTCCGCGCGCGCGCCGCGCGCTCCAGGCCGCGCCCGCGAAGGTCCGCGCAGATTTCGGCCGACCGCCGGCATTGCCACACGATCGCGCGCGACCCTGCCACCGGCCGGCCGGTGCGCCGGTCCCAGAGAACGAAGGTCTCGCGCTGATTGGTGATCCCGATCGCGCCGATGCGTTTCCAGAGCCCGCGGCGGTCCACGGCCTCCTCGACCACGCGAAACACACTGCGCAAAATCTCCATCGGATCGTGCTCGACCCAGCCGGGTCTTGGATAATACTGGGTGAACTCGCGGTAGGCGCTCGACACCACCCGGCCGTCTTCGGAAAAAACAAACGCCCGGCTGCCGGTCGTGCCCTGGTCGATGCTCAAAACGAGGGATCGTCCGCTCATATGGATTCGCCGCCGCTCCGGGTGATGTTCAAAGTGATATCATGATATCATGATAGCTATCATGATATCATGATATCACTTTTGGGTCGCGAGGGCTTCCTGCGCGGCGTCGATCCTGAGCAGCGTTTCGGTCCGGCCCAGGAGCGCGGCCGACTGGAAAATCGGCGGCGAAACGGACTTGCCGGTCAGCATGACCCGGATGGCCTGGCCGACCTCCTTGAACTTGAGGCCGCCGCGCTCGGAAAAGTCCCGGAAAAATATCTCCATTGACTCGCCTTCAAAATCGGCCAGCGCCTCGAATTCCCGCCGGATCTTTTCGACCAGGTCCTTCCGGCCTTCCAGAAATTTCTTGAACGCCTGCTCGTCGTACGTTTTCGGGCGTACCCAGAAAAACCGGACATAGTCCGCGATCTCGGCCAGCGTGTCGCCGCGCTCGCCGTTTACTTTCAGCATCGCGCTCAGGTCCGCCGTCGACGGCGGAGTCTCGCCGCGCCGCGTCAGATAATCGGCCAGGAGCCGCGCCCGCGCTTCCGGCGGCCCGCCGTGGACGTGCTTGCCGTTGAGGAAGCGAAGCTTCGTCAGATCAAACACGGCGGCGGCGGTGCCGACGCGGTCCAGCGAAAACGCGCGGATGAGTTCGTCGCGGCCAAGGATTTCCCTGCCCTCTGGATGGCTCCAGCCGAGCAGCGCCAGAAAGTTCAGGACCGCGTCCGGCAAAAAACCGGCCTCCCGGTACTCGAGCACGTTCTCCGCGCCCTCCCGTTTCGACAGGCGCTTGCGGTCGGACCCCAGAATCAGCGGGATGTGGACGTAGGTCGGGAGTTTCTCGCCGAGGGCCTGATAGATCACGATCTGTTTCGGCGTGTTGTCGAGGTGGTCGTCCCCGCGGATGACGTGCGTCACGCCGGCGGCGATGTCGTCGCAGACGACCGCGAGATGATAGAGCGGCCGGCCGTCGCCTTTCATCACAATGATGTCGTCCAGATCCTCCTCACGCAGCGTGATCGTCCCGTGCAGAAGGTCCTGATAGGTGATCCCGCCGGCCGGCGTCGGAGACGCCGGCACTTGGGGCGCCGGAGGCGCTGATCCGGCCGGTTTGATCACGCGCACCACGAACCGCTCGCCGGCCGCCGCCCGGCGGTCGGATTCGGCATGGTCCAGCCGCCGGCACGTCCTGTCGTACCGGTAGGGCTTCCCCTGCGTCCGCATCGCCACGCGCTTGGCTTCCAGACTCTCCTCCGTGCAGAAACACCGGTAGGCGGCGCCTTGCTCGAGGAGCCGCTCGGCGGTCTGGCGGTGGATGCCGGCGTTCCGGCTCTGATAAACGATTTCGCCGTCCCAGTCGAGCCCCAGCCACTTCATCGCGGCGATGATCTGGTCCGCGTATTCAGCCCGCGACCGCTCCCGGTCCGTGTCCTCGATCCTCAGCAAAAATTTCCCGCCCTGAGCGCGCGCGAACAGAAAATTGAACAGCGCCGTCCGCGCGCTGCCCACGTGCAAGGTCCCGGTCGGCGACGGCGGAAACCGCGTGATGATCGTCATGATCTTTTCATCGTCCGCACGCCGCCCGCGCCGGCCACGATGACTTCGGTGGCCATCCCTACGAAGATCCCTGTTTCGACGACGCCGACGATTCGCTTCAGTTCCAGTTCCATCGCATCGGGCCGGCCGATCCCCTCGGGCCAGCGGCAATCCAGAATGAAGTGATGCCCGTCGGTGAGAAACGGTTTGCCGTCCGCCGTTTTCCGCAGAACGGGGTCGGCCCCCAGTTTCCGGATTTTCCCCGGCAGCACCTCCCAGCCAAACGGCACGACCTCCACCGGGAGCGGCGCCTTGGTGCCGAGCTTCTTCACGAGCTTGCTCTCGTCAACCACGATGATCAGCCGCCCGGATGCGCCCGCGACGATCTTCTCCCTTAGAAGCGCCCCGCCGAGGCCCTTGACCAGCGTCAAATCCGGCGATACCTCGTCCGCGCCGTCGACCGTCACGTCCAGCGCCGGGTGCGCCTCAAACGTCGTCAGCGGAATGCCGACTTGGCGTGCCTGCTCCGCCGTCCGTTCCGAGGTCGGAATCCCCACAATGTTTCGCAGCGAGCCTTCGCGCAGCCGCCGCCCCACGGACTCGACCACAAAATACGCGGTCGACCCCGTCCCCAGGCCCACCGCCATCCCATCCCGCAGCCCATCGACCGCCCGTTCGGCCGCCTCCCGCTTGAGTTTGTTGGTGTCCATGTTTCTACAGTTTCGCCGTCATCCGTATGTCCGGCCCCGCCACGCCGCAGGAGGCCATGAGCTTGATCATCTCCTCAAACGTCATGTCCAGCTCGATGAGCGCATCGCGCCGAGCCAATACGACGACGCCGAGGTGGAGATGGTTGGACGGGATGAAGACGTTGACCATTTCGGCGTCTCCCATGCGATCCACCTGCTCCTTGACCAGAAATCCATACGTGTGCGTGCCGGGCGCCGGATATTCCACCAGCACGGGTTTGCCGAACGTTTTGCGGCCGTCCTCGCCGAACGGCCCCAGAAGCTGTTTGACGCCGGAATAGATCGTCCGCACCACCGGGATTCGCTCGATGAGAATGTCGGTCCACCGCAGAAAATTCTTTCCGAAAAACGTCCGAGTGGCGAGGCCCGACAGGTAGATCAGGACCACAAAGAGCAGCAGCCCCAGGCCGGGAATCCGCACCTCCAGCAGTTTGGACAGCGCGTTGCCCAAAATCCCGTCGGTGAACCGGAACAGAATCTGCATCACCTTGAACGTCACCACCAGCGGCACCAGCACGACGATGCCGGCAAACAGGGTCTTGCGAAGATGGATCAGCATCGTCCGAGTTATGACTTGTCCCCGCCGAACATTCAAGGGAGCGGGCGGCGGCTCGGCGGCGCGGCCAAAAAACCGCCATTTTGTGCTTGACATTCGGTTTCCGCGGTGTCATCATCGTGACCCTGCGATAAAGGCGAATACTCTGCACGCGCTAGAGAGTAGTTTGGCGCCCGCAAGCGACAGGTACGGTGTGCTGACGCGCGGAGGACTTTTTGCCTGTCGCTGATTCGCGGAGTTTGACCGCTCTTTGAAAAGAATATAAGGATAGCCTACAGAAGCTCTGACCCATCCCGCATTGCGGGATGTGTGCGCGGGTTCCCGATTGGGAATCCGAGTTTCAAGTTCGGAGCAGGACAACGAACATTTGGAGCCAACAAGCACTCCAAATCGAAAAGCGATCACTTTCCCGGCCGCCCTCGGGCGGCCGATGGTGATAAACACATGCTTTTCGGAACGGAGAGTTTGATCCTGGCTCAGGATGAACGCTGACGGCGTGCCTAACACATTGCAAGTCGAGTGCCGAAGTCCCCGCAAGGGGATTGTAGGCACGGCAGACGGGTGCGTAACACGTGGGTAACCTTTCTTTGAGACGGGAATAACCCGGGGAAACTCGGGATAATGCCCGATACGTGCCGAGGCGCAAGCTGAGGACATGAACAGCCGCCCGCAAGGGTGGCGCTCGATGAGGGGCCCGCGGCCCATCAGGTTGTTGGTGAGGTAACGGCTCACCAAGCCGACGACGGGTAGCTGGCGTGAGAGCGCGACCAGCCACACTGGAACTGAGACACGGTCCAGACTCCTACGGGAGGCAGCAGTGGGGAATCTTGGGCAATGGACGAAAGTCTGACCCAGCGACGCCGTGTGAGGGACGAAGGCCTTCGGGTCGTAAACCTCTGTCGGGAGGGAAAAAACTTCCGCCGGTGAACAATCGGCGGAATTGATGGTACCTCCAAAGGAAGCCCCGGCTAACTACGTGCCAGCAGCCGCGGTAATACGTAGGGGGCGAGCGTTGTCCGGAATTACTGGGCGTAAAGCGTGAGTAGGTGGGGAGGTAAGTCCTGTGTGAAAGATCCCGGCTCAACCGGGGGACCGCATGGGATACTGCCTTTCTTGAGGGGAGGAGAAGTGAGCGGAACTGCCGGTGTAGCGGTGAAATGCGTAGATATCGGTAGGAACACCCGTGGCGAAAGCGGCTCACTAGCCTTTTTCTGACACTCAATCACGAAAGCGTGGGGAGCAAACGGGATTAGAGACCCCGGTAGTCCACGCCGTAAACGATGTACACTAGGTGTTGGGGGATTATTTCCTCAGCGCCGCAGCTAACGCATTAAGTGTACCGCCTGGGAAGTACGGCCGCAAGGTTGAAACTCAAAGGAATTGACGGGGGCCCGCACAAGCGGTGGAGCACGTGGTTTAATTCGATGGTAAGCGAAGAACCTTACCTGGGCTTGACATACTCGTAGTAGAAACCCGAAAGGGCGACGATCCTGGTTCACACTGGGAAGCGAGCACAGGTGCTGCATGGCTGTCGTCAGCTCGTGCCGTGAGGTGTTCAGTTAAGTCTGGTAACGAGCGCAACCCCCGTCCATAGTTGCCAGCGGGTCATGCCGGGGACTCTATGGAGACTGCTCCAGCAATGGAGAGGAAGGTGGGGATGACGTCAAGTCCTCATGGCCCTTACGCCCAGGGCTACACACGTGCTACAATGGTCGGTACAGAGGGCTGCAAGACCGCGAGGTGGAGCCAATCCCTAAAGCTGACCGTAGTTCGGATCGCAGGCTGCAATTTGACTGCGTGAAGGCGGAATCGCTAGTAATCTCGGGTCAGCCACACCGAGGTGAATACGTTCCCGGGCCTTGTACACACCGCCCGTCACACCATGGAAGCCAGTAACACCCGAAGACGGTGCGCAAACCCGCAAGGGATGCAGCCGGTTAAGGTGGGATTGGTGACTGGGGTGAAGTCGTAACAAGGTATCCGTAGGAGAACCTGCGGATGGATCACCTCCTTTCTAAGGAGAATCGTTCACTCCTCCGGGAGTGAACACCCCCCGCGCACGGGGTCGGACTTCTGTAGGCGTCCTTTTTTTCTAAATTTTGATGGGGGGCTGTAGCTCAGCTGGGAGAGCACCTGCTTTGCAAGCAGGGGGTCGCCCGTTCGAATCGGGTCAGCTCCATGATCCGGTTTCGGGCGCATAGCTCAGTGGCAGAGCACAGTCCTGATAAGGCTGGGGTCGAAGGTTCGATACCTTCTGCGCCCATGATCAACAGATATTGTTCTTTGACAACACCATAGTGTGTAAGTCTCCAAACACGGATGGAAGTTTGGAAGTTTAGAGCCACAGGCAAACGCACTACATGTGCGTTGGTCAAGCTACTTAGAGTGCATGGTGGATGCCTTGGCATCAGGAGGCGATGAAGGACGCGGCAAGCTGCGATAAGCGACGGGGAGAGGCAAACACTCCGTGATCCGTCGATGTCCGAATGGGGGAACCCAACCGCTTCGGCGGTTATTCCCCGCTGAATACATAGGCGGGGTAAAGCCAACCCGGGGAATTGAAACATCTCAGTACCCGGTGGAAAAGAAAGCGAAGCGATTCCGTCAGTAGTGGCGAGCGAACGCGGAAGAGCCCAAACCGTTTTTGTGTCAAGCCCGATGGCGTTGCAGAAACGGTGTTGCAGGAGCGAGGTTGAGGGCCCATCGGGGTCCTCGGAGAGTTACAAACCAAACGGTTAGCCAAACACCTCTGGAAAGGGTGGCGGCACAGGGTGATAGCCCCGTAGGCGAAAACCGATTTGGCTCTCTGGCCTTGTTTCCTGAGTAGCATGGGACACGTGGAATCCCATGTGAAACCGGGGGGACCACCCTCCAAGGCTAAATACTCCCTGATGACCGATAGTGAACCAGTACCGTGAGGGAAAGGTGAAAAGAACCGGGGAACCGGAGTGAAATAGGACCTGAAACCGTGCACTTACCATCAGTCGGAGCCTGGCCGCAAGGCTGGGTGACGGCGTACCTTTTGCATAATGGCTCTGCGAGTTGCGTCTCGGAAGCAAGGCGAAGGCTAAATCACGCCGAAGCCGAAGCGAAAGCGAGTCCGAACAGGGCGAATGAGTTTCCGGGAGCAGACCCGAAACCCGTCGATCTATTCATGGACAGGATGAAGTTCGCTTAACAGCGGATGGAGGTCCGGACCCACCATGGTTGAAAACATGGGGGATGAGCTGTGAATAGGAGTGAAAGGCTAACCAAGGCGGGTGATAGCTGGTTCTCTCCGAAATAGCTTTAGGGCTAGCCTCAAGACCATGGCGCCGGGGTAGAGCACTGGATGGATGCGGGCCCTTACAAGGGTACCTAGTCCAACCAAACTCCGAATACGGCGTTTGTATCTTGGGAGTCAGACAGCGGGGGATAAGCTTCGTTGTCGAAAGGGGAACAGCCCACATCGTCGGCTAAGGTCCCCAAATTCGTGCTAAGTGGTAAAGGCAGTGGGGCCGCACAGACAGCCAGGAGGTTGGCTTAGAAGCAGCCATCCTTTAAAGAGTGCGTAACAGCTCACTGGTCAAGCGTGCCCTGCACCGAAGATGTCCGGGGCTCAAGCACGATACCGAGGCCACGGGTTCAGTCGACAGCTTGCTGTTGAATGAGCGGTAGGAGAGCGTTGTTGCTGCAGCGAAGGTCAAGCGAAAGCGCGGCTGGAGCGGCAACAAGCGAGAATGCAGAGATAAGTAGCGATAAGGCAGGTGAGAATCCTGCCCGCCGATAGCCTAAGGTTTCCTGTGCAATGTAAGTCAGCGCAGGGTTAGCCGGCCCCTAACGCGAGGCCGAGAGGCGTAGCGGATGGGTATCCTGTTAATATTCAGGAGCCACGGCGATGGAGGTTCGAGGTGACTGAGAAGAGTAGGTGATGCGCAGGGATGGTCGTCTGCGTCGACGCCTGCAGTCCCGTCGCAAGACGGGGCGAGGGGCGGAGGGACTGGGCGGGGCAACCCGTTTGGGAAGTCACCGATCTCACGCTTGCAGGAAATAACCTCAAAACCGTTGAAGTCGTCGTGACCGTACCACAAACCGACACAGGTAGGCAAGGCGAGAAGCCTGAGGCGCGCGAGTGAACCCTCGTTAAGGAACTCGGCAAAATAGCCCCGTAACTTCGGGAGAAGGGGTGCCCGGGAGGGTGATGGGACGGCGCAAGTCGCTCCCTGAGCTTTCCCAGGTCACAGCAAAGAGGCTCTAGCGACTGTTTAACAAAAACACAGGACTCTGCAAAGTCGTGAAGACGACGTATAGGGTCTGACGCCTGCCCGGTGCCGGAAGGTTAAGGAAGGGGGTCATTCTCCGCAAGGAGAAGAAGCTCTCGACCGAAGCCCCGGTAAACGGCGGCCGTAACTATAACGGTCCTAAGGTAGCGAAATTCCTTGTCGGGTAAGTTCCGACCTGCACGAATGGCGTAACGACTGGAGCGGTGTCTCGACGAGGGACTCGGCGAAATTGTAGCGGCGGTGAAGATGCCACCCACCCGTGGATGGACGGAAAGACCCCGTGAACCTTTACTATACCTTGGCATTGGATTTTGGCGCTGCGTGTAGAGGATAGGTGGGAGGCTTTGAACCGGCGGCGCTAGCTGTCGGGGAGCCACTCTTGGAATACCACCCTCGTAGCGCTAGGGTTCTAACCGCGGTCCGTTATCCGGATCCGGAACAGTGTCAGGCGGGTAGTTTGGCTGGGGCGGCTGCCTCCTAAAAGGTAACGGAGGAGCCCAAAGGTGCCCTCAGATGGATTGGAAACCCATCGCAGAGTGTAAAGGCATAAGGGCGCTTGACTGTGAGACCAACAAGTCGAACAGGGACGAAAGTCGGGCTTAGTGATCCGGTGGTTCTGTGTGGAAGGGCCATCGCTCATCGGACAAAAGGTACTCCGGGGATAACAGGCTGATCTCCCCCAAGAGCTCACATCGACGGGGAGGTTTGGCACCTCGATGTCGGCTCATCGCATCCTGGGGCTGAAGAAGGTCCCAAGGGTCTGGCTGTTCGCCAGTTAAAGCGGTACGCGAGCTGGGTTCAGAACGTCGTGAGACAGTAGAAGTGACCGTTGCTGTCTTTAAATCTGGCTATTTGCTGGAAAATCTGTCCCCTCACAGGGGTGCAGAATCTCGTGCTACGGATATTGCTTGGCTCATCCTTATGTGATAGTCGGGCGTATGCGTGACAAAGCATGAGTGCAGACAATCAGCAGGAAAGGCCGGATGCTTATGTCAAGCATCTGGAATCCTCAACGACTATACGCCAGATCCGCCATAAGCGGAAAGATATAGTCTGAACTGCATGGCGACATGCAGAGTCCGGCGGAAACGCCGGGCCGCCTCGATTTTAACGGATTGAGGTCAGCGCCGGGTTCGGCGCGTCAAAGTAACAGAATTGTCGGTCCCTATCCGCCACGGGCGCAGGAGACTTGAGAGGAGTTGACCCTAGTACGAGAGGACCGGGTCGAACGTACCGCTCGTGTACCAGTTGTCACGCCAGTGGCACCGCTGGGTAGCGATGTACGGTCGGGATAACCGCTGAAAGCATCTAAGTGGGAAGCCCCCCTCAAGACTATGTCTCCCCCCTTCCCTTCGGGGAAGGGCTGAAGGCCCCTGGAAGATCACCAGGTTGATAGGCGACAGGTGCAAGACCCGTGAGGGTTTTAGCCGAGTCGTACTAATCGGCCGTGCGGCTTGACCAACCTTTTTTTTCTTTTCGCGACACTTGGCTCGGGTCGCAACCGTGTTTGGGACTTACACACTATGTTTTTTACTCACAGGATAATATTGATTTGAACACATGTGGCTTGGTGGCCACACCGATCGGGACACACCCGGATCCCATTCCGAACCCGGAAGTTAAGCCGATCAGGGCCGATGGTACTCGGAGGGCAGCCTCCCGGGAGAGTAGGACGCCGCCAGGCCTTTTTTTATTCTAGGAATGGAGCCAATTTCGCATGCGGTTCGTTTCCGCTCAGATTAGCCTTCTTGTTTGCTTCTTGAACGTCACGGTTACTTCCACATGGGCCTTCGACTACTTCACAGGGCTAATGGCCATCAAGAAAAGCAAAACCGGAAGCGATTCCACGGAGATTTACGTTCTGGGAGGACAGGACCGAAACAATCCTTTCGACACATGCATTCTTCAGACAACTCTTCCCCTGCCTCAGACCGGCAAAAATTTTAAATTTCTGACGGGGTATTACAATGACGACCGCTACGCCGACCTGTATGTCATCCAGAAGAGTGGGACGGCATCGAAGAAAACCGAGGTCGGCGTACTGGATGGGAAAAGCAATTTTCAGACATGGCTTCTCCGTACGACCACTGCGTTGCCGGAGACGGGAGATAACGTCGAGTTTGGATTGGGACACTACGGACGCCGAAGCGGTACGGGAATTGACATTGGATTCGACGGCCAATATCCAGATATCTTTATCATCAAGAAAAGCCAGACAGCTTCGAAAAAAACCGAGGTGAGCGTGTTGGAGGGGGAAAGTAACTTCCAGACATGGATCGTTCGTGATGCGCAGACTCCTTTGCCCGAGACCGGCGACAATTTTGAATTTTTAGTGGGTGGCTACAGGGCATCCCATCTGGTCGACCCGACATCGGCTCTCTATGCAATCCAAAAGGGTTCCACTGCTTCGAAAACCACCGAAGTAACGGTATTCCAAGGGCGAAATCCGGGGACATATTCAGATGCCCGGCCCTTTTGGCGCGTTCTTCTTGGTCCAACAAGCACGGCACTGCACGAGACGGGTGATCATTTCACTTTTTTGCTGGGATCTTTTTGGCCTCGGGGCCGGTATTACGACAATGCATTCGGAGGGTTGCGTCAGGAGGAACTTCATCAGGATATATACGTCGTAAAAAAAAGCGGCACGGGGACATATTCGACGGAAGTCCACATTTTGGATCCTGATTTCATCAACCATCTAAATGAATACAAGAAATGGAAACTCCAAAAAGGAACGCCGCTGCCCGAGACAGGAGACACGTATGACTATGATTTTGGGGTCTTCCGGTTTTCCTGTGGGTAAAAGAGAGGCATTTTATCGGGAGACGCGCCCCCTCTCCCGAGCCCTCTACCCCACATTCCCCCTTCTCGAATGTCGTCAACGTCATGGATCTGGGATGAACGATGTGAGGACTTTGAGCCGGAGGTATTCGTGAT